>Ga0315277_10009308_pt1 | contig 12560 bp, 6 predicted proteins | sample YL17G05_15_MG_FD_203695 | JGI IMG/M metagenome (GOLD analysis project Ga0315277, IMG submission 203695) | Sediment microbial communities from Yellowstone Lake, YNP, Wyoming, USA - YL17G05_15 | ecosystem: Environmental > Aquatic > Freshwater > Lake > Sediment | place: USA: Wyoming | collected... | reverse complement strand
CGCTTCCGTCGAGTTTATACCGATAGATGTCGACATGGTTGGATCCCTTGCAGGTATGACGGTCGCATTCGACACAGGTGTATTGACCGTCGGGGAAAATCCCTTCGGGTTCATCGTAGCAAGGTTCGCCGGTGACGTTGAGAAACTTGCCGTTATCCAGGTTGAACGACAGTGCATCGCCCCCGTTGTACCCATAGGCAGAGAACGTGAGTTCACGCTCACCGGGGGGCCGGAAGTTCTGGGGCTCGATCGTGTTTGCGCTTATTTTAACGCCGTTCAAGGTGATGTTCGCCGAATCGATGATTACCCTGCTGTTGGCGAAGCCGGGAACGCCGCTCGTGTTGTACACGATGTCGGCCAGCCAGATCTTCGCCATGTCGGGCGTATAGGCGAGGCACAGCCTGGTTCTCGAGACAGCAGGACCTTCCTTGATAATGGTGCCGATATGGACGGGTGGTTTTGTGAGGTTCTTGTCCAGGATATGGGCATACGCTGTACCGCGGCCCGTACCGCAGGTCAGGAAATAATCCCCGTTCGAAAGATACAGGGCACGCCAGTATCCCTCGCCCGCCGGAGCCTTGGCGATCAACCTGATTTTTTTTGTAGCCACTTCCACCTCGTACACATCGCCGCCTGACTTGCCGACGTAGAGAATCTTTTTTCCGTCGTGCGACCAGTCGGCCCGTTCACCCGTTTCGACCACCGGCTTGATGTACGGAGGGAGTAAAGAATCAGGAAACGACCGCGCAAACAGGTGCGAAAAAACCTGGGTGCCCAACAACAGTGCAATTCCTAATGAAATCCGTCGCATCGTTTCTCTCCTTTTTATTATGCGTTGAAGCCAACCATTGAGGGTTCGTGTAAATGCCGCCGGTCAAGATTGCCAGCGATCCTTATTCCGGCTGAAAAGGTCCGTTCGGGTCGAGCGTGATTGGCCCGATCCGGGCTTCCGGGTTCGATCCCGTTACACCCCACTCGACATACGAACCCCGCGCCGCTTGGGACCAGTCGATGATCAAATCCTGCGGCTGGACGCCCAGCAGTTTGCCGTCGCGGTAAATCTGGACGGCTGCATCGCAGCGGACCGCCAGGCGGTACCGGTGCTTCGCGCCGTGGTTGTCCAGGCTGCCTGCCACCTCGATAAAATGCTGGTCGTACCAGTACCGGACCTTGCTCGCGGTTACCGAGAGAAGATACCGGTTGGACGTCAGCGCTCCTCCCCTGGCGCAGGCCTCCACCTCAAAAGAATTCCCGTTGTCCGTTCGATCCGGCAGCTGCACCACCGTTTCCAGGGTGAAACCCCGGTGCGCGTCCAACTCCTCGAATCCGCCGGTTCTTTCGTTGGACCATCGAACCGGAAAGTCGGCCTGGACGTTCAGCATGCCGGTGGGGAGGGCTTGAACCGTCTTGCTTTCCGGTGCACCGGTTTTCAATAAATACCATGCGGGGATGGATTGACCGGGAAGCTGCCTCCCGTCGTACAGCATGCCCAATTTGTCCCGCACCGGCAGAAACTTTGCGGCGGGCCCTATCGGTGCCGCGGGTTGACCCTGTTTGAGCCAGGCCAGGTTGAAGGCATAATGGTTGATGCTGCTGATCAAATGAATGACGCCATCTCCGGCCTGACAGGCCGAAAGATAACCCTGGGGTTCGGAGGCGTTGGGACTCATCCGGATGGGACCGCCGTCAATGGTCTGGGCGACACGGTCCGGAGCGCCGTCGCCGATGATCCGGCGCAAAGGCCAGGTCCTGCCGTCATCGAAAGAGATCGCGCCAAAAATGCTCATTTTATACCGGGGCGGCCGTTGGCCGTCGGGAACCGGTGTGAATGGATCGGTTTGGTCCGCAAAAGACGCGAAAAAGAGCGGCCCTTCCTTGAGGCGGATGAGCGCAGCCCGCTGCCCGCCGCTTATCGGCTGAAAGATGCTGGCCCGGGTTTTCCAGGTTATCCCCGTGTCCGAGGAGATACCCATGGGCATCCAGCCGTTGATGTTTTGATTTCTGCCCAGCGCCATCAACCGGCCATCCTGCAGTTCGACGATGCCGGCATGGATGCCGTTGATCGTGCCGCCGGGATCGTTCCAGGTCCGGCCGTTGTCGCGGCTGACCCAGACGGTCGATCCTCCGGAAGCATCCGCTCCAAAAACAATGGCGCCGTTCCTCATCCGGAATACCGGTTCACCGACCATTTGCCGGAAACCGTGTTCGGGAACGATCAAACTGGCCCTGGACCAGGTGACGCCGTTGTCTTTGGAAGTACGCATGACGATCGCCAGAGGCACCCATTTACCCGCCACGCCGAGCCCGTTAAAATGATAGAGTGTGCCCTGTTCATCGCACCAGAGAGCAGGGCAATGGTCGTTGCGGTCAGGTGCATCCCAGAACGAGGAGGCCGGTTCCCATTCCTCCTGCCCGTAACGCAACCGGCTGACTGCAACGGCCAATTCCCGGCCGCGCTCCGCCACGCAGGTATACCAGATGGCCAACACATCGCCGTTGGGACAGGCGACGATCGCCGGATCGTGATTGTGATGCGCGAACAGTGGTCCGATTGCTTCTCTATCCATTTTAACGTATTGGCGCGGACCATTGAAATAGGGCGCATCCTCATTTACGGTTTTTCCATAGTCCCGTGGTGCTTCCTGCCGGACATTTTGTTGATAGCGCTGCAAAGGAGGCGAAGGCAGCGGTTGGGAGGCCGGGAAATCACCCAGCACGATGCGGAATCCGATGAGCCAATGTTTGTCCTCCGGCAGAGTGCCCATTCGGTTTGCCGAACGCAGGTAGTACAAATCCGAGCCGTGACTGCCACCCCGGGTCACTTTGAAGTCACCGTCCGGGTAACCGACAGGATCCGTTTGTTCTGTTCGGAGATAAGGACCGTACCAGTCCATGCACCACTCTTCCACGTTGCCGTGCATGTCGTACAGCCCCCAGGGATTGCACGGCGTTTTCCCTGCAGTCAGATTCACCACATCCTGCGGTTCGTTGAATTCCGTGCTTTTCGCGTTTTTATGAAATGACCCGGGTAAACTGTCGCCGGTGGAGAAAAGCGTCTTTGTGCCGGCGCGACAGGCGTACTCCCATTCGGCCTCGGTAGGCAATCGATAGGGCAGGTCTTCTTTTTGGGACAGCCATTGGCAAAAGGCATTCGCATCGTTCCAGCTGACAAAAACAACGGCTTCGTCGTCCCCTTTCGAGAAACCGTTTTTGCCGCGCAGGGCGCGATGCGCCGGATCGAACTGTTCGTACTGGGCGTTGGTGATCTCGCACGTGCCCATATAAAAGGGCCTGCTGATGCGTACCGTATGAACCGGCTTTTCGTCAAAGTCGCCGCCGCGCACATGGTCGGTCACGATGTCGAACTTGGCGGGATCGCCATGGGGATATCTGATCGCCAGATCTGTTCGCGTGGGATAACTCAGGGGATTGACAAGTTCTTCCGGAACAGGATGGATGCTCTCCCCCATCAAAAAAGCGCCCGGCTCGATACGGATGAATGCAACCCCCAAGGTGTTGCTAAATATTTTATTCTGCGGGAATTTGCTGTTTAAATTTTGGTTGGCAAAAGCCGGAACTGCCCGGGTGCAGAAACCGATTGCCAACGCTCCATGCAATATGGTAAAGAGAACCATCTTTTTTATGAAATACCGATTCATAAAAACAATTCGATCAGGCCCATGGGATTCATAGGAAGCATATGGATGCGTCCGACCGGAAACGAAACATCACGCATCGCGAATTCCAGTAAAGATCCCGCTGCAATGACATGAAGCTGCGGCATTTCTTCATAAAAATATCGAAGGGCCATGATGGCTTTGGGGCAGCTCTGGATTTCATCGAAAAAGAGCAAATCCCTTCCGGTCTTTCCCACCTGTCGAGCACCGCGCAGCATTAGCGGCTTGCGATGCTCTTGATTCTTCCAGTTGAGTAATCTTTTTGTTTCTTCTTGAATACCATTAACAAATATGCTGGTACACCAGGACAGAAAAACTCGATCAGTCGTTCTTTCCAATATGCCGAGATCCGTGTTGCTTTCCAAAACGATTTTCCTTTCCTTTTTTTGAACCTCCCTGATTTCGCTTAAATCGGCGTCTCACTGCGGGGTCATTTTAATTCACTCAACCTAATTTCCACGGTTTTCTATGTTGGCCAAGAGTAAAATAGAATTTGAACGGTGCCCTATTTCGAGATCGCATATGGGTTTGTTTAGGGTTCTAATACAATCAAGAAAATTACCAATACGATTTGCGGCAGATTCCGTCAGGGTATTTCGCATTGGAGTGTTTTTTGAAAGTTCCTTTTTCTTCTCAACAGGTTCAACAAGCATACCTCGATCTTGAAATTGGCCGCCACGCGTGGGAACAATCTAATAACCGCCTTCACCAATGGTCCGATCATCTGTTAATACCTTCTTGCTGCTATTGGCTGTAATTGCAATAGGCGCCAGCTCATCCGTTAACCATCGAATGGCATCGATATCATGAACACCCCAATTGCCATTCTGCGACCTTCTTGTATCGTAACGGTAAGAAGTTTTTCGACATAAACATCCCTTCCCGCCTGGCATGCCAATGATCCGGACCACTGGATACAGGATTCGGAAGGCCGCTGCACGATCGACATGCGGTCGGAATCGTTATCGCCTGTCGCCGCGCTGCAGAAAAACGAAGTCACCTCGACAGCTGCTGCCGGCGGCGACGTGAAAAGCGGTCGTTTTGGCGCCCGTTTTTTGGATTGCTGAAACCGACTATGCCGCTGCGATGAAGAAACCGAGCGGGCAGCACACTCCCGGGTGGATGACCAATGCTTTTATGTTGGCGATTCTCCCTTCGCGGGAACGAACCCCGTCCCGCTATTCGTTGAAATACACCCGCTCCATTTCCGTCCATCCCTTTGCGCCGGGAAGCGGTACCTGCATGGGATCGCAGACTTTCAGCCATTCGATGTTGCGCGGTTCCTTGTCCAGCCTGGCCATGTCGCCGGCAAAATCCTCCCCGTCGTATTCGTAATAGCCGAACTCGTACCACTTGCCGTCGATCTTCTGAAGGAAGATGGAAAAATTGCGCATGTGGTACTGGGTCAGCAGATCGCGGACGCCCGGGTTGGAATCGGCATGGAGCTGCTTGTATTTTTCGATGACTTCCGGTTTGATCCCGACGACCATTCCGAACCGTTTCACGGTCTTCTTCGCTTCGGACTGTACCGTTTGAGCGGATTCTTTCTTGGCGCAGGAGACGGCAAGCAGGAACGCGGCCGTTACAACAGCCAGAACAACGGTGGCGATGGTTTTTTTCATGGTGCACTCCTTTCAATGGTTTATGGACGGTCGTTCAACGTGAAATGAATACGCGATTCGGATGTTTTCTTGATCCAGACCACCAAGGTGGGCGTCCCGTCCGTGTCGATGATCACGCCCTGCCGGAAATCCGGACCCGATGGCAGCGGCTGACCGTCGACGGTCAGGAAGGCCTTTCGGGTACGGGATCCCCAATGCCTGACCACAAAACACGGGTTGACCACGGGGCTGTTCCTCGAACCGACGACGTCGAAGGACACCGGGGATCCGTCGGCGTCGAGGACGTACGCGCGCTGGTCGGGATCGTATCCCTGGCTCCGGCACCCCTGGGTGTTCCGAACGGGCGGCGGATAATTCCAGGACAGGGACAGGGGCAGCAGGGATGAGATGCCCCGGTTCGTGAATCCGTAAAGAACGCGGTTTCCCTGAAACACGGCGTTGTCCGCAGCGGCCAGGGCGCTATGGGTCAGGCGGTCCGTGAACAGGGCGTTCCTTCCGTCGCTGCGGATCTGGGACTCCGGCCAGTGGTTCCAGGTCATGAAATGGGAATATTTCCCCTTGCCTCCCCACGGAGACACGAAGGTCCCGATCGGAAAAATCAGGTACACCTTGTAGTCGGACTTGAAGTGGATCAATTCCATGTTGGCATTGCTCAGCGTGTTTTTGGGCGTTCCGTTCGTCCAGTCCAGGTTCAGCGTGTCGAGGGTGATCTTCGACCAGAAACGGATTCCCCCCACGGTCAACGCCTGCAGATCGACCTGGTCCTCGGGTGTCTGCCCCGGAGGTGAAAGAAATTGGATGTCCTGCCAGTACACGGAGGCGTTGGCATTGTTGTGAACGTTGCGCACGACCACACCATCCGGGTAGATGGTGTAGTATTCGTCCCCCCAGCTCTGGTATCGGGGCCACTCCTCGTTGGTGGGGGGAAATTTCCACGGGAACTCCAGGGAGGCGGCCACGTAGGCGTACCGCCAATGGACCACCACCCGGGCGTCCGTGTTTTCGATCAGACGCACGTGGCTGAAACGGCACTGCTTGTCCGACATGTGCTCGCAGCAGCCGTAGCCGTCGTATCCGGTTTCGATGCTCTGGTCGATCATCCACCGGTTGTTTTCCGTGACCATGCCGAAGCCGTAATTGATGCCGCGCCAGAACACCACGCTCGTCGGAATTTCGTCGAACGTGACGGCGATGTCGGGATACTCGTTCGTGAACCACATCCCATCCCACAGATCGTAGTACGGAAGTCTGGCGTACGAAGCGCCGAACGTTCCGGTCTTGCCCGACCGGCCGGGCAGAATCCTGTCCTGCAGGTCGGGGCGGTCGCGCAGCGCGGCATCGGGTTTCATTGCGGCGTACAACGTCGAAATCCTGCCGGCCTGCAGCGGTGCATCGCGGAGGTTCACTTCGTCGATGAGCCCTTCAAATCCGATAACGGTCGGCAGTCCCGACGCCTTCAATGGCATCGAGTTCAAGCCGATCCGGAGATCGGTACCGGACGGCACGATGGGTTGCTTCGCGGCCTGCCGGGTGGCCTTGAGTTCGCCGTTCAGGTACAGGCACAGAACGCCCGAGGCGGGATCGAAGGTGCCGGCGACGTGCGTCCAGGTTTTCAGGGGAATCCGGTCCGGGGCAATCAGCTGTTCCCACGTGTTCCCGATCTGTGCCATCAATCCCAGACGGCCGCGCTGGTCCACGCCGAAATAATAGCCCTTTTTTTCCCATTCGCATTGATCGACGATCGGTCCCCATTCGAAGGGATAGGCCGCAGGAGCGATCCACGCGTCGATGGTCAATCCGCGTTCGGCCGACGGGGCTTTGGCGGCCGGCAAGGTGACTTTGGACGTGTACCCGTCGAACGCCAATGCCGTGCCTGAAATTCCCTTCTTCCAGAAACTCCGGGATCCGCCGATGGGGCATTCCGTTCCGCTGATTTTTTCTTTGGTGGCGTCGCGGCTCGGATTCAATCCTTCGTCAAACGTCCACCGTGCAACGGGTTTTCCGACATCGGCTTTCTTCACCGGAGAGCCGCCCACCGGTTGTCGCGGAAGGCGCCGGGGTTTTGCGGCTGCCAACGTTTTTTCGACGATCCCCGAAGGCGTCAGGCGGAACGTCTGGATGGTCGCGTTCCGGGAATCCTCCCAATCTTCGATCTTCTCGCCGGGAACGGCCTGACGGACCTGTCGAACGACCTTGCCGTCCGCCGTGACGGTGAACAGCTCGTGGACCACGCCGTCAAATTCAAGATAGGTGGAATCGGGCATGTACCGCCAGTGCACCACCGCCCTGGTCGGACCGCTTTCAATGATGCGGACGTGCGAGTACAGGTTGTACGGATCCGGTTTAGGCCCCCTGTATTTCCGTGGAACGATTTCATCGACGGACCAGCTGCCACCCGGGGTCTGCAGGAAGGGCAAATAACTGGTTTCACGGCTGAAAACGAACTGCCGGTTGTCGGGGAATTGGACGATGACATCGGCGTATTTGTCTCCGAGGGCGTCCTCATAGGACGTGCGTGTATAATATACGCGAAAATCTCCTGCACCCAAAGCGCTCAGGGCCAGCCATCCCGAGAAAAAAATTGATCTCCAGAATGCCTTCATGATGAATCCTTTCCTTGAATTTGGATCGACCCATCCGAGCGCGGCGTGGATCCGGGATCCTTTCGCAATTTCGGCATGAGACGTGTCTTATTCCTGCGTGATTTCGAATGCGGTCGGGCTCTTTGTGTTCCAAAGACGTGACAACTCTCTGGTAACCCGTGTATTTCAATTCGGATTTCACCGGAGACCGGGCCGGAAACGCATCAGCAGGAGGTCGCGCCCGCGGTTGCCGCCGGGTTTCTCTTCGCTTTGTTCGGAAACCTTTGTTGAATCGTGGTACCCAACGATCACACAACGGCCCTCGCGATCGATGGTCATGCCCACCGGCCAGTCCTGGCCTTCCTTCCCCAGGATCCAATACCGAAGGGGTTCGCCCTTGGCGGTCAGCCGGATAACCATCACTTGATGATAATAGTCGGCCGGGATCGGAAGTTCCAGCCGCGGTTTGACGGACGTGGCGACATAAAGCAGGTCGCCCTGGTAGGCCAGGACGCGCTGGCCCTGGTCTCCGGGGCCTCCGAGGAAACACACTCCGCGCTGTGCGAAGGCGGGATCGAGCTTTCCGTTTTTTCCCACCTTGACAAGAACCACGTCAAATTCATCGACTTTGCCCGGACGGGAGAATTCGAGATCCGTTGACGCCGTGCGGCCGGTCACGAGGTAGCCTCCGTCCGCCGTCGGTTCCACGTCGTAGAGTTTTTCCTGCCGGCTGCCGCCGAGAAAGACGAAACCGTGGTCTCCCCATCCGCTGCGCAGCCTGCCGCGCTCGTCAAAGCGGAACATCCAGCCGTCCATCTTGTGGTCCGACACGCTCTGGCTCGTGTTGTCGCCGATTTCGGTGTTGCTGCCGGGAGAAAAAACCATTTTGCCGTCGATGGGCAGGCCGATGCCGAAATGGAAACCGGACGCCACGAAGCCGCCTCTGGGATCGGCTTTGAGCGACCAGAGCAGGTCGTTCGGCTGGCGTTTCCCCATCTTCGGACCGGGTTTGTTGCCGATGCGCAGAATGCCGCGATCGGCAAAATCGGTGACAAAGTTGCCGCGTGCATCGATTTTAAAAATCAAAGCGTCCTGAGCCTCCTGCCATCCGATGGTTGAAATTCCGGCCAGATCGCCGTCTTTGGACTTCGTCATCCCCGAAACAAGAAACCCCCCCGCTGTCTGAACGAGATGGTCGCCGGGTTCGGAATAATTCGAGGGATGAAATACCACGATGTCGTCCTCCGAACCGCCGTACAGGCGAATGCCCTCATGACCGAACGAGCGATCGAGCCGGCCGTCCGCCGTGAGGCGCGCGACCACGATGTCGTTCTTGCCGTGGTGACCGCATTCCGCAAAATCGCCATCGCCTCTGGCGGCGTAACCGGCCGCGAGATAACCGCGGGGTTTTCCGTCCGGCCCGATCACCTCGATGGCATCAAGTGCCTGATCGACGCCGGTGGAACCGGCCACCCACTTTCCTTTTTGTCCGAAAGCGGGATCGGGCGAGAGATCGGACTTCAATTTATACACCACCAGGTCGCGGCTGCGGTCCGGCGCGGAAGTACAGCCCGCCACCACGTAACCGCCGTCGGTAGTGGCGTGCACGTTGTAGCCGCCATCCTCTCCCTCGCCGCCCAAAATCACCGTCTCGAGATCCGGCGGGTTCAGCACCCAGTTGACGGCGGGTTTGCCGGTCTGAAGGGGAGAGGCGCTGCCGGCAGAGAAAATCGCGGCCGTAACGAAAACAAGGATCGGTTGCAACCATGACGTTGTGGGACGAAAACGAAACATTTCTTCCTCCAATCAGCGAGTATGAAGCCAGGACGCGGACAGCGTGAAAAGAGCACCGGCACGCTTCCGCCGATTCTTTATCCATTCCCCAATCCGGGTCTTTGCGACGACAGCCGGTCCCTGCAGGTTCTAGAAAACAGGTTTTGCTCCCTGGACGGTGAACCGGACGGGAGTTGTCGACACGGTCTTGAGCCAGATCACCATGCATTCCCTGCCGTCGGGATCGAGGATGACTCCCTGCCGGAAATCGGGACCGGCATTTTGAACCTTTCCGTTGACCCTGAGTGAAGCCTTCGCGCTGCAATCCCAATGGTGTACCATGAAGCAGGGATTGACCATGGGACTCTTCTCCGAAGCGGCGATGTTGAACGAGAGAGACGCGTTCCTGGTCTCGAGAACATACGCGCGCTGGGATTGGTCGAAGCCTTCGCTGGCGCACCCGGCGGCGTTTTCCACTGCCGGAGCGTCCAACCAGGACTTGGCCAGGGGCATCAATTCGAGGGGTTTGACGTTGGACATGCCTTCCAGCAGCGTTTTCATCACGTACGGCGCGTTCCCTTCCTCTTTCTTGAAATAATCCCACTTGACGTGGGTCAATGAACTGTGCCCTGCCCGGTCGGGAAAACTGGCGTAGCGTCCGTCCGAGGGGATTTGCGCCGTAGGCCAGTGGTTCCAGGTGCAGAAAACGGCGTAGGGCGTGAGTTCGGAATCGTACACGTCGCCGCCGGTGAAACGCTGGACGGTAAAGGGATCCCAGTCGGATTTCAGGTTGGCCACGTGGATGATGGTGTTGGTGTAATCCACGGATTTTCTGGAGGGCGGCGCCGTGATCCAATCGAAATCTTTGACTCTGCCGTCTGCGGTCACCAACGTGAAGCAGGGCTGTTTTTCGATGATTTGCTCGGGATGCTGGTTTTCGCCGAGCACGATGATCGACTCGTGCCATTCGTGGTTGAGCTGTCCGTTCGTCCACAGTTGCATCCGTTTTGCAGCCACGCCGTCGGGATAGACAGTCCAGTACCAGTCCATCCAGTCGCTCCAGCCGGTCGCGGAGTCGTAATTGGCGTACACGTGTTTGACGTCCATGAGCGCGACGCGGTACTGTACGACCACGCGGGCCTGGGATTGCTCGACGATCCGGGCGTGGGCCGTGTAATTTTCCTTGTCCGACATCGGCTCCATGCAGCCCTCCCCGCCCGATTTGTTCCAGGTTTCGTTGAACTCATTGTTGTACCATTGATTTTTATCGTTCACCATGTGCGGAATGTAGCTGACGCCGCGCCAGAACACGAACTTGGTCGGATTCCCGTCGAATTCAACCACCACGTCCGGAGTCTCGCCCACGCGCCAGAGGTTGTCCCATGTTTCAAAATATTTTAGTTTTGTATAATACGCCTGAAAAACGTTGCGGGACGGTTCCTGCGGAAGACCCCGCCGGTCCATGTCGGGATTGCCCGTGACCGAGGGTCCCGGATTGAAACGGTCGTAGGACTGCCGGACTTGCTGGGCGCTCAGGCCGGCGTCGTAGATGCGGACTTCGTCAAGCAGCGCGTCGATGCCGTATTCTGCAGGGAATGTGCTTTTTCGAACCGGATCCGTAGGCCGCCGCTTGACTGCGGCCTTGCCGATGCGAATGTCCTTCAACGCGGTTTGGATGCCTGTTTCGGGGATGTACACCACGACCGACGGAGCACCGTTGACGTACAAGCTCATGCTGCCGGTGGAGGGATCGTAAACTCCGGCGAGGTGGTACCAGGTGAACCGTTCCAAATGCGTTTGAGACACAACCTCACGCCAGGTCCCTCCGATCCTGGCCTTGAAGCCGGGATAGCCGTGCGCATCCACGCCGAGGCAGTATCCTTCGTCATCGCCCTGCTGCACGATCGGGGCCCAATTCCAGGGATAGGCACCGATTGCGATCCACGCTTCGAGCGTCAATCCCTTGGGTATCGCCGGCGATTTCCCTGCCGGAAGGCTGATCAACGTGTTGTAGCCGTCAAACTGAAGTGCGGTCCCGGAAACTCCTTTTTTCCACAGGCTCTTGTGTCCCTCAATCGGGCAGGTGATGTTCTTGAGGCTTTCGAGTGCCGCATCGCCTTTGCCTTCGTCAAATTTCCACCAGGCCGCGGGCTCTACGACCGTGCCGGTCTTCACCGGAGAACCTGCCACTGCCGCGGCCGCCGTCGAGGATTTTGGCGGGAACAATTTCTTGCCTTGAACTCCGTCGGTGCTCAGGACGAACGTCTGTGTGATTTGGTTTAATGGATCCTTCCAGTCGTCGATTTTTTCCGTGCCCCGTTTGCACGTACGGGTCACTTTGCCGTCGGGGGTGATCACAAAGTATTCATCGACGAATTTCACGGCGCTGACCCCCGTGCGGGTGCTTGGATAGTTGTTTACCCCAAACTCCGGAAGGTAGCGCCAGTGTACCCGGATTTTATGAGCGGTGTTTTCAACAAGTTCAACATGCGAGAATGCATTGACCCGGTCCGGCATCTCTTTCGTTCCGTCTCCCTTTCGCGGAACGAATTCATCCACGAACCATCTGCCTTTGGACGTTTCCCAGTAGGGCAGATAGCTGGAACCCCGCCAGAACACCAGCCGCTCCCCAGGTCTCAACTGGACCACGATGTCCGCATAAGGGCCCGTCCTGGAGTATTTTTCAAATTCCAGTCCCGAATGGATTTTGGAGTAATAGGCGCAAAACCCCTTTGAGGACGGGGCGGATATAACGGATCCGGCCACCAGGCCCGATATCAGGCAGGTTTGCCAGAGGACCTGGATTCCTTTTTGAAGAACACGTCGCTGCATGTGTTACTCCTTTTTAATAAGAATGGATGAATGGACTGCTGGTCGAACGGGAGTCAGATGAATTCGGACCGGTT
>Ga0315277_10009306_pt1 | contig 12561 bp, 14 predicted proteins | sample YL17G05_15_MG_FD_203695 | JGI IMG/M metagenome (GOLD analysis project Ga0315277, IMG submission 203695) | Sediment microbial communities from Yellowstone Lake, YNP, Wyoming, USA - YL17G05_15 | ecosystem: Environmental > Aquatic > Freshwater > Lake > Sediment | place: USA: Wyoming | collected... | reverse complement strand
TCGAGCCATCGTGATAATCTACGACCTGGAAGCATTCGTTGAAAACAAGGGCGGCAAGCAAATGGATGATGTCATGCTATTTGATTTGGATAATAGATTCGTCAAAACATAATATTTAGTAAAAAATAGCATTCCTAAACCAATGTTGACTCATTTATCAGAAATAAATTCGATATTTTCCCCAATCAAAGAGATCTATCTTCTGATTCAATTATTCACCAAGATGATCGATAAGTAACTTGGTTTTTTCTCTCGCCTTGTACCCGCTCGCACCTTTCAAGATACGAGAAGCCGCTTGCTCGTCCATCATACGTTCGATGATGCGCGTGACCATCGGGGAAACGCCGTCCTTGAAGTCAATGAGCAAACGAGTCCGGATCGGCACGATCTTGCCACCAGCCGCGTGCGAACAGGCATCGCAATAGAAGCATTTATTCTCATCTAACACGATCCTATTTCCAGCTTGACTGAGCGCGCCTGTGGGGCAAGCTTTCATTGCATTCATTGATTCGGACGGTTCCAGCTTGTCGGGAATTTTCAAGGTACCTTGCAAATATTTCAAAATCGGTGCTCCCGTTGTCGTGCGCCCTAGCATTACCGGCTCCAAATCGGGCAAGGAATGCCGTTCGAGTTGTTCCACGTTTTCCTTGAGTTCGATGCGCTCTTCGCCGTTTATAAAGAGTTTCAAGGCACCCGATGGGCAAAAGTACGCACAAACACCGCAGTGGACGCATTTTACAAGGTCTATAACAATATACTCTTCGTGCGTGGTACCCCATGAGATGACCTTGCCCGTTATCGGGCACGCATGGATGCACAAGCCACAGCCAACACATTTTTCGTTGTTATGCTCCAATACACGTTCTTGATTGAGCAACTTGAATTTGTACACGTGGGTCGATGGGGACTTGAATTCCTTGATTCTTTGGGGGAGGACCATCGTAGCTCACGATCAAGCTTCGATTAGATTGCACTCGTGGAATTTAATGAGTTTATGAAGTTTCTATTTTATGGACATTAGAGGTTTTCGATTGTAGTTTATTAATTATTTTCACCACATTTTGTCTGTTTTTCTACATATTCCTTTTAATTATATTAAAATGAAAATAACTTCAAGAATTAGATCTTCGAATTCCATCATATCACATAAATCAATTCTTCTGGATCCTACAAAAACTCCATATCCAATTATATCGCTTTTTGACGCGATATCTGATGAATCACCGACTAAAAAGTCAAAAAACTATGAATATAAAGACGGATAACTTGCAACGACAAATAATACACCTTCACGTGAACTGAAATGCCAACAAATTACCAAAAATTAATCGTCGTTGATCCGGCGAGATGTACCGGTTGTGAAATATGCGAGGCTGCTTGTTCCTTTGCTCATGAAGGAAAATTCATTGCCTTGAATTCCAGGATCCAGCGAATCCGTATTGAACCGATCACCAACTATGCCTTGAGCTGCCAATTTTGCACAGACCCTCCGTGCGTGGCGGTATGCCCGCAAAAATGCTTGACCAAGGATGAAAAAACAGGGATCATCCAAGTTAACGAGCAAAAATGCGATGGCTGTTCCTTTTGCATCAGGGTATGTCCTTTCGGTGCCATCACGTTGCATACAACTCGGAAGAAAGTCATCATCTGCGATCTTTGCGATTCCACGGAGGAAAAAGAACCGCAATGTTCAAAATTTTGCCCAAAGGAAGCCATCCAGGTGAAACCGGTAATCAACCTGGCACAAGAATCACGTAAAGAGCAAATCTTATCCCTCCTCAAGGGTATTGAAAAAGAAAGGAAAGTTTGAGGTAAAATAACATGGTTAAAGGATACATTAGCAAGTGCGCTAAGATCGATCTCACGAGGGATAAGATCGAGGTGTTTAATCTTCCTGAGGAATATCTCAAGAATTACATCGGAGGTTATGGTTTTGCAGCAAAGACGCTCTGGGACGAATTGAAGCCGGGCATCGACCCGCTATCCCCGGATAACATACTCCTCTTCAATATCGGCCCGTTCCCAGGTACCTATCTTCCCACGAGTAGCAAATATGGCGTGTTCGCGAAGTCGCCGCTCACAGGACTGTTCGGCATGTCCATCTCCAGTGGTTCGGTTGGCCAGCAGATGCGCCAAGCAGGCTTGCAACAGCTCCAATTCTATGGCAAGGCATCAAAGCCAATCTACTTGTTTGTTGACGATGGTGATATCCAAGTGCATGATGCTAAGGACATGTGGGGCAAGCTGGATTCGTGGCAGACAGAAGATAAAATCCGGGAGGAATATCGTGACGAACGCATCGGCGTCGCCGCCATCGGCAAAGCATCCGAGAAATTATCGCGATTCGGTTGCATCACGAACGATCGTAACCGCCAAGCAGGTCGCACAGGAATGGGCGCTGTAATGGGGTCAAAAAATCTCAAGGCGCTTGCGTTTCGCGGTACGCACGAGATTGAAGTCGCGAAACCAAAAGAATGGAAGGCATTGGCACTTGACCTCATCAAGCGGTGTCAAGGCCCTGCCACGCTCAAGTATCGTGATCTTGGCACGCCGATCAACACGCTCAATTTTCAAAAGCTCGGTTGTCTACCCGTAGACAACTTCCGCGAGGGAACATCCGATCGTGCTTTGGAAATCAGCGGCGAAATCATGGCCGAAAAATGGGTTATCAAGAAGGCTGCATGTTCCAATTGTCCGATTGGTTGCGATCACCTCTGCCTTGCAAAAGAAGGTCCTTACAAGGGCTCTATCTCAAGCGTTGATTTCGAGTCTCTTTTTGCACTTGGCTGTTGTTGCGGCGTCTATGACATGAATGCGATCATAAAGGCCATTGAGATGTGCGACCGGCACACTATCGACACGATTTCAGGTGGTTTGTGCGTGTCCTTCGCAATGGAATGCTTTGAAAAGGGGTACATCACCAAGGAGGATTGTGGAGGCATTGATCTTAAATTTGGAAATGCCGACGGCATGGTTTCGTTCGTGGATCAAATCTGTTCTCGCAGCACGAAAGCAGGGGATTTGCTCGCAGAGGGCACACGCATTGCGGCACAGAAAATTGGTAAAGATTCTATGAAGTTCGCAATGCAATCAAAGGGTCTTGAATTGCCAGGATATCACTTGACTGCACTTAAGACCGCCGCGGTCGGCTTTGCTGTTGCTATTCGTGGTGCTTGTCATCTACGAAATGCTGCCTATTCCCCCGATCAAAAAGGAACTTTCGACCGATTTAAGGAAGATAGAGCTGATGAGCGTGCCAAGGAAATTATCAAGACCGAGGACAACTATGCAGTCATCGATTCATACATCATCTGCAAGTTCACGCGGGGTATCTACAAGAGCGATGATGAATTGGCCCAGGTATATGAATTGGTCACTGGCATTCCGTTCACAGGGAAGCAGTTGAACAAGACAGGTGAACGTATCGTTAACTTGTCCAAGTGCTTCAATGTCCGGGAGGGCTGGAAGAGAGCTGACGACACGCTACCCGAGCGTTTCTTCTCTGAACCACAGACCCAGGGGCCCGCCAAGGGCATCGTCATCGATCGCAAAGGATTCGAGGACTTAAAGACCGCATATTATAAAGCACGGGGCTGGAATGAGAAAACTGGTATCCCCACCAAGGAAAAACTCAAGGAGCTTGGGTTAGATTTTGTTCTCGGAGATATCAATCAAGATATATATACCGCATAGCTGAAAGGATCGCATACCAGGTGAATGTCGCATGATTTTATCAGAAAATTTTCTGTGTCCAAATTGTGAGAAACGCGGACCACACACGCATTCGTGTCAAGAACCGGTGAAGAAAAAGAAGATGACCATCGAGGATGTAAAAAAATTGAATTATTATTGCATCAATTGCGGCCGCGTGGGAGAAACGGAAGATACTCTTTGTCAACCTGCCCGATTGACCGAGAACGGCAAGTTGTTGTTTTTAAAGGCTGCGCTCTTGACGGGTGAAGCCCACATTTGCCAAGTATGTGGCCAGCCCGTGCAATTGCCCGGGCATATCTGTGATTTGAAAGTGGCGTCATATGAATGCGTATATTGTAAGACTTCAGTTCAGAGTCTATTCCATATCTGCAAGGGTATCGTCGATAATGCAAAATACACGTGCCGAGATTGCGGACGCATCGCAGTCAAGAAGGAATCCTTGTGTTCTCCCATTAGAATCAAGTAACACCCATAAACTAAATCTAGATGGAAGCGACGGGACAAGCATAATGCATCCAAGGAGGTAATGCCCAAAAACTGCGAAAATCTTTTTCCAATTCACGATTCAACGGTTCTCGTGAAAGGAGATATAATTATGTCAGAATATAAAGAAGAAGACAAGGTACCCAAGGTAGGCGTTTTCATCTGTCGATGAGGCATCAATATAGCTTCTGTCATCGATTGCAAGGAGTTGGTCGAGAAAACGAAAGGCATCAAGGGTGTCGTGTGTGCCGATGACTATTTGAGCTATTGCACCGCGGGCGGAGCAAAGAATATCAAGGCTGCGGTGGATAAGTACAAGCTCGATCGAGTCGTGCTCGCGGCTTGAACCCCCAAGACTCACCAGCCGGTCTTCCAAGCTGTGCTCAAGGATGCGGGTCTCAATGAAAGAATGTTGGAATTTGTCAATATCCGGGAACATAATTCATTCATACATATGAACGATAAAAGAGCAGCCGGCTTGAAAGCGCACCAGCTATTGAAAGCAGCCGTTGCCCGTGCATTGCAACTAGAACCGGTTCCTATCGAGATCGTTGATATCAATCCGAATGTCCTGGTCGTGGGTGGGGGTGTCGCGGGTCTGACAGCAGCGATCGACCTCGCAAACCAGCCCAAGCTGCAGCAAGTCATTCTCGTCGAACGGAAAAACACAATCGGCGGGCGCATGGCCCAGATGGACCGCACGTTCCCGACGGACGATTGCAGCATCTGAATCTTGGGGCCGAAAATGCTCGAAGCAAACCGGGAGAAAAAGATCAAGATCCACACGCTCGCGGAAGTGGATCAAGTCACGGGGTTCATTGGCAATTTTGATGTTCGTGTCAAGAAATTCCCGCGGTATATAGACGACAACAAGTGCAATGGCTGTGGATTATGTGCCAAGGTCTGTCCCGTCGTCATCCCGAATCCCTTCGATGAAAATCTTTCGGCTCGAAAGGTGGCAGATCGATCGTTTGTACAAGCGGTTCCACCAACGTTCGACATCGCTGTTGATTCTTGCATTCATTGTTACGAATGTGTAGCAGCGTGCGACCAATTTGCGGTGGATTTCTCGCAAAAGGAGCAATATATCGATTTCAAAGTTGGTAGCATCATCATCGCCACGGGTTGGGATTTGTACAAGATCAAGAAATATGGTTATGGCATATTTGACAATGTCATCGACCAACTCGAGCTGGAACGTATACTCGCGCCCAACGGCCCTACACTCGGCCACATTGTGCGTCCTAGCGACCACAAGACCCCGAAACGCATCGTTATGATTCAGTGTGTTGGTTCGCGAGGCGAAGAGAACGCTCATTGTAGCCAAGTATGCTGCTTGCTTGCCGCGAAAAACGCAAAGCTCATCAAATCAGAAATCCCGGACGCGGAAATCATCGTGTCATACATCGATATGCGCTGCGCTGGCAAGGATTATGAGGAATACTACAAGAGATCTCGCGAGGCTGGTATCATTTTCGTGGGAGGCAAGGTCGGTAACGTGAAAGAGGATCCAGTGACAAAAAACATCATCGTGACGATGGAAGATAAAAATTCAGGCGAGATCTTGGAAGTAATCGCGGACCTCGTCGTTTTGTCGTCTGCTACGATGGCATCCGATGGCACGAACCAAATAGCGAAAGTGATGAAGCTGGAGCAAAGTCCTGAAGGATTTTTGAAGGAATTCCATTCGCGGCTCAATCCCATCAGCACCAAGGTGCCAGGTGTATTCCTCGCCGGTTCTTGCCAGGGTCAAAAGAGTATTGGATCCTCGGTGTCCCAAGCCAAGGGGGCTGCATCCGCCGTATCGGTGCTCGTTAACAATGAGAAATACAAGATCGAGCTTTTCCGCGCTGTCGTGGAAAAAACGGACGCGTGCTCTAAATGTTATCGATGTATTGAAGCATGTCCGTATGGCGCGATCTCCATCGACGAGAAGGGAAAGATCGATGTCAGCGTTATCTCATGCAAGGGATGCGGAACTTGTTCGAACGTATGCCGTTCGCAAACGATCCAACTACGTTATTTCCGTGACACACAATATGATGATTATATTGATGCTCTGTTCGAGGAAACGCCTGCTAAATAAAAGTTGCAACAAAAAACCTTTCGCTCATCGAACGGATGAAGTTTCTTCTAAAAGTTCAAAGGTGGAAATGGACAGCTTGCGAGGCTTTTCGATGAGATTAATAATTATCCTTTGAGACTATATTTTTTTAATTAAACGGTGTGCATACCCCTGCGAATACATTATTTGATGGAGATGATAGTTTATTTCTAAGATTTTCAAAGTTCAATTTCTCTCACATCTCGCGAAATTCATAGGAAGCAGTGTAGTGTACGTGAATCTTGGTGATCCAACGACCGTTGCTAAACTCATTGAAAAATTAAAAGAAATGTACGGTAACAAGTTTTCAGACAATTTTTTGAAAAATGGAAAGTTATTCAATGAAATGGTAATCTTGCTCATTAATGGGCTAAATTTAAAGCAATTCGCCGATAAGTATGCAAATCCAATGGACATTCTGCTAAAAGAAAACGACGATATTGTATTCCTCGTGCAATTCGGTGGCGGATGAAGACTAGAATCGGGAAACTTACAGATGAAGTTTCCCGAAAGATTTTTTAAACCTCCCGATAACTTTTGACGGGATGCACCTTGAAAATCTACGACCTGGAAGCATTCGTTGAAAACAAGCGCGGCAAGCAAAAGGATGATGTCTTGCTGCACGATGCCAAGTTCAAGGTCGTGCTGAACGAGCGCATCATCCCGCCGCTCGAGGTCCTGGACGGAAAGGCGGATAGGGAGCTCATTCTTGCGCACCAGCGCGTGTTCAGCCAAAAGCAGCTCGATCACCCGGTCATATTCAAGAAAATGGTGGAAACTATGGCCCCGGGAAATAGCACCGCGGGGGAAAACGATGCCGAATGCACCATCGAGTATGATGATGCCGGGAATCTCCCCGATGGCGCGTTCTTGTTCCGGGACCTGTTCCCCGTGCTCCACGTCGACAAGCGCGGGCGCGTGAAGCAGGTCGACCTCATGAGAAAATCGCAGCCGTCGGCCAAGTCCGAGGAACCCATCAACAAGGAATTCAAGAACATGCTCATCCAGGAATACAAGCAACACGCTTGGGAGGACTTGACCAAGCTTTTTTTCAAGAACGCATGAGCTGGGACCATCATGTCTGCTTGCATTGACTTGTTATTCATAGCACGACGCAAGGGATACATCAATTCCCTGGCATTTCACCTCGATCGCGGCGAGATGGAGGAAGTGCAAGCGACGTTGCAATCCATCCAAGCCTTGGCTGGCGATAACCTCGCTTCGATTCGCCTCTTGAATGGCGAGGGCAAGCTCATCGACCAGGTCGGGACGCTTATCTCTCTCCAGACGGCGGGAACGACCGTGTCGTGCAAGAACGACGAGTGCATCTTGTCGGTCATGGTGACAGTCCGTCCACGGGAGCCGCGGGCGTACAGGATCCTCTGGGTCGGCCTCGATGGCGCGGGCAAGACGACCATGCTCCACCGCATGAAGCACAGCGAATTCAGCGACTTCCGGCCGACGATCGGTCTCGGTATCGAAGTAATGGATTTCGAGGGAAATGACATCGAAAACGTCGATATTGCCGGCCATCCATCGACGCGGAATGATTTGATCTCCGTGTCCGCTAGCGAAGCCAAGCCAGACGCCGTGGTCTTCGTCGTCGACTCGTCCAATCCTGGTCGCTTGTATGAATCCGCGGATTTCCTTCAAGCAATTCTCGAAAATCGCTTGCTCAAGGATGTGCCGCTGGTCATCCTCGCGACCAAGCAAGATATGGAAGGGGCATTAACGAGGGAGGAGATAGTGGCAGGATTCGATCTCAAGAACAAGATGGCGGGGCGAACATGGACCTCCATAGACGCGTCTGCAAAAACTGGCCTCGGGATCGTGGATCTCCTCCACTTCCTCGCGACCGTCTTATTTACCACCAGCAAGTAAAAGCTTGAACCATTACCGCACGATCTCCAGGGATTCCTTCATCACGACGGGACGCGATTCAACAACAATACAGGGCGTACCATCCGGTTTCACGTACTGGTTGACAAGGCCTTGACAATTCGGAGCCCCGCATGCGCACTTGAACGACCATCGATGATCCCACAGGCCAGGGTTCTCGCTTCCGTACACGACATTGTAGGAAAACGTGATTTCCTCGCCATTCTTGATAGGAAGCATGGTAACGATTTCCATTTGCCCGTTCACATAGGAATTCGGTTCGCACGAGTGGTTTGCATAACGCGCATCCGTATAGGGTCGCATGACGCTCTTGTCATCCCATAAAATGATATGGCGCGCTTCCTCGTCCCGCACGGCATCTGCAGGGATCAAGGGACCAACGAACTTTTCCACCACGACCCCGGCGGGCAAATCCTCTTTTGCAACGAGACAGAGGCCACCATAGGGGCACTCGGCTACTCGGGATGGATACATGTTAATCAGACCGGATTATCGATAGAAACAAATCAGAAAGCCACCAGCGATACTATTAAATCTTGTGAAAACCTTTTTCGCCCCGCACCGATGAAAATAAAAGCGTCAGCGGGAAGATCGCAGCCTTCTTTATATTGACCGGGAATAGCGTTGAAAATCGGTGCGATTTCATTATATCGAAAAAAATTGGAAGCACGTCATTTTAATTCATACCATTCAATGGTCCATGGTGGAGGAATGATTTGGATTCCCGGGAATCAATGCTATTCATTTCCAATCCATTCAAGGCAATCTTTCGATGTCACGAGTGCTTGCCGATCTTCTTCTTGTTGCGTTCATGCACGATTCGGACCCATGCCTCGAACGTGCTTACATAGGAGCCGGGCTGCACTTGATGGGTTGGCCCGATGCAAAACCCGGTTCTGGTTCCATTGCAATTGAACGCGTCGATGATCCCGAACAATCGTCGCGTCTCTTTCTCGAGCCCGGCTTGCACCGTGGCCGACCATGGCTCCAAGAAATACCGCAAGTCGAAGGCGCCCGTCACGGCTAAGCGATGCCCGATTGTTTCAACGACCGTTTCAAAATCCAAGGCATCTGGCTGGATCGGGTTGATCGCGTCGATGCCGCCATCAGCGAGCCACGACAAGATTTCCGTGATGTTGCCATCCGAGTGCAAGATGACGGCAAAACCGTCCCCGCCGGCTTGCTTCAAGCCCTTGACCAGGCGCATGTGCACCGGGTAGATGAGGTCGTGCCACACCTTTGGAGCGCACATGAGCCCCTCGTTCAAGGCATAGTCGTCCCCGATGCGAATGGCATTGGCACCGTGTTCGATCATGGCCTTTCCAGCAGCAATGCAGTAATCCGTTACCCGGCGGAGAATGTCCTTGGCGAGATCGAGGTCGCGCCGGGCAAGGATGAAAAATTCGGTCCACGCATCGGAGACCAATTGCCACGATGGCTCGAATGGTCCATTGATGACGCCCCAGATAGATAATGGATCATCGAGCTTCTCGTTGCAGCGGGCGATCTCGTCGATCCCGGCGAGCCACGCGGGATCGCATAGATCGGGGAAAACATAGCTCTCCCATCGCTTCTTGACGGCCCCGATGTCGAGTCTCCCGGCCGGCCGCAAGGGGAACGGGGCACAAAACTCGTCGTAGAAGGACGTGATCACGTGCGATCGGCCCCACGCGTCCGTGTACCGGGCACCAGGTGTTAATTCAAGGACCCTCACTGGATAGAAGGAAGGATGCCCGACTTGCACGACATCGAGATCCAGGTCCACGCAATAACGCCACGAGTTTGCCGGCGTGACCGTGTTCCCGCGCGCACCGAGCGCCGCTTTCATGAACTGTGGCGTGGCAGACATGAACACCGGGAATTTGTCCACGGCCTTCCGAAAAAGGCTGTTGCGCACGCGTTCTTGCTTGTTCATCGATCTCACCGGGTTTTCAGAGTGACAATAGCAATTTGCAGTAATGATCGTGTTCCAATGAATAGCTTGTCTCCAATCCGATTAGTGGCTGATGAAAAAAGCGAGGTGCCCACGGATTTTTTTCGCCGGGCGCCTGGCGATACCTCATCACGTCGTTGCATTCCCTTTCGCGGCGTCCGGGCGAAACTTATATACCTTGGCTTCCTTCGCAACCATGATCGAGTGAAGCGGAATAGGTGAAAATAATCCATGCCCCAGTGTCAATTTTGCGGTAAAAATGACATGCTCCCTTACAAGTGCAGTTATTGCGAGAAAACATTTTGCGGGCAACATCGACTGCCCGAAAATCACGAATGCACGGCCGTTGGCGCGGGAAAGAAGGTTGTAAAGAAAAAGAATCCTGAAGGGGAGAAAAAGAAGTCGAGCACGTTCACCTACAACAACGAAGACGATTTCATCGATTGATTCCTTTTTTTACCTTGCTTTTTATTCCTACACCCGATTTGCCTTAGCAAATGTAATGTGTAAAGCCGCCATCGCTGATCTTCAAGAGCAATTCGATGGCTCAATTTTTCCCATCGATTCGATTTAAATGGCAATTCGGCCCTCCTTTTCTTGAAGATGATCATGATCGGGGGTTTTCTCCTTTTCATGGACCAAAACCGATTACACTTTTACCTTTGCATTCAAAAATCAACCACCGGGGATCGGCCATATCCCGGTAACACGCGTATTGGAAAGCGTCGTGGGGGAATATCCATCCAAATCCGAAAAATTGTTCACACAAGCGATGAACATGGCACAACTCTCTCACGACACGAATCGCGCCGCAATTTCCTTCGATGAAGATACGCTCAAGTCAACCCCTAGTATAACCTCGTTGAATTCTAACCTTTCAAGCCGCAAGACAAGGATCGGCAAATCGATCAGCCCCGGAGCAGAAAAAGGACTCCTGGAGGTCACTTTGTTCTACAAGAACAAAGCATCGTTTTTTCGAGAGAACGTCATCATCAACGAATTTCTTCCCCACAATTTCACCTTGATCGATTCAAACAAGAATTGCGGGGGAATGTTGAAGGATAACGGCTTCGTGATCTCGTGGCTCATAGACAAGGTCGAGCCGGACGAGGAAGTCGAGATCTCCTACACCATCAAGGCGAACGATGAGGCAGCCTCCTTGAAGACGGCGGGATGCAAAGGATTCAAATAAAACTTTGGTATATATACCTTTTTTCCTATTCTTCGATCGTGTCGACATCAGTTCCAGATTTTCCCGGTTTCCTGAACATCTTAAAGTCCGGCCTCTTTGCCCGCTTAAGCATATCTCTGATGCGCACGTGCAGTTTCTTGTGGATGATGTATCGCACAAGAAACGTCACGCCAATGACCCCTGCGGTGACGGCGATCAACGCGACGCCGATGACCCAGTTGTTCCACGGCTCGATGACGAAAGCATAATAAATGGTCAAGATAAAGAATTGGAAGAGCACGGTGCTCATGCCAACCGCGGTAATCTCCTTTGGCGTGATGGGACGTTTATATTGATGTGACAAGTTTACCACTATCATATTATCACCCATCGCTGTTAAATTATCGCCAAGCACGATGGCCTTGTTTAAAGCAAAAAATGCCACTTTTCTCTGCGCTTCATTCAATCCCAAGGTGATCGACATGTTGTCGATGACGGGAATCATTATCTTGCAGATCGATGTCGGATCCGTTAACCCAGTGAGGAGGCCGGGAATCCACATGATGACGATGACCGTTAAATATTGATTCCCAGCGCCCAGGAAACTCAAACCGCCCGCAATGAGGTTGAGAACGCCGAGATCGTTCAATGCCCCGGTGATGGTGAAAATGCCGAGCAGGTAGAACACGAGCTGGACGTCTATCTTTACGATGATCTCGTCGATGCTAAGGCGGCTGATGATCAAGAGGAGCACACCACCAGCCAATGCTATGATGTCAGGCGTGATGATGGAGGAGGGAATGATCACGAAGCATGCCATCACGCCAAGCAGGACAAACAGCGCCTTGTACATAAGCCCTTTATTCGGGATGAAGGACCACGTGTCGAATTCCTTGAGGATCTCGATGCCGCTTTCTAGCGGTGTCCAGCTCTTGCGATAGAAGAAATAGAACAAGAACAGCGTTGGCACGATGAGCATGATTGCTTGCAGCCCGACATTGAGGAAGAATTCCCCGAATGTGATTCCCGCGTACGACGAGATGAGAATATTGACGACTTGCGACACTGAAAAGAAGAGCGCTCCGATATTCACGATGATACCCATGCAAAGAATGTACGGCTTCGCATCCAGGTTCAGGATACGTGAAATCATGACGATCAAGGGAACAAGAATCATGACGGACAGCACATTGTTGAGCACCGACGTGATCACGACGGAAAGCATGCAGATCGTGACCATCAACCGCACGCTGCTCT
>Ga0315277_10009304_pt1 | contig 12562 bp, 19 predicted proteins | sample YL17G05_15_MG_FD_203695 | JGI IMG/M metagenome (GOLD analysis project Ga0315277, IMG submission 203695) | Sediment microbial communities from Yellowstone Lake, YNP, Wyoming, USA - YL17G05_15 | ecosystem: Environmental > Aquatic > Freshwater > Lake > Sediment | place: USA: Wyoming | collected... | reverse complement strand
GCTTGACTTCGGAGCAGATAGTCTTTATGAAGTGGAAACACTTCGGGAAGTGGCTCAGCCTGGTAGAGCACAGCGTTCGGGACGCTGGGGTCCGGGGTTCAAATCCCCGCTTCCCGACCATTAACATATTGAAATTACTTGCCACCTTCATCCGATCTACTTCCCCGCAACTTCCCCGTAATCGGGATGATCTTTCCTTCAAGGATTTGTCTCTTCCTGGCAATATTCGCCCTGGCATAACTTGCTACCGAAGAAAAACTTGCCCAGTCTCCCGCTATCTGGAGATCGGACATCGACATGCCTTCCTCGTTCACCATTTGTGATGCCCTCGAGGTTTTGGTGCCACGGTAACAGTCGATGTCTTCCCCGGCCTTCTCGCAGGCTTCGGCCCAATATTTTCGGTAGAGCTTCCCGGTGTAACGCTTCCCTTCAGACTTGGATCCGGAGCAGGTGAAAAAGTATGGTCCAAAGGATGGCCGCATTTCTCGCATATATTGTTTGAACTCCCCGACGCATGGCACGGTATGGATGTCCCCTGTCTTGGTGCGCTCGACGACCTGTCCGTTACTGACCCCGCGCCTTATGATGAATATATCCTGTTCAGAATCATAGTCCTCTTTTCTTAACGCCATGGCCTCTCCCGGCCTTCTGAGATGCAAATACAGCCACATGAAGAATGGGCGGTGCTCTGGCACCATATTCCCTATCACAGTCCTATAGCGGTCACTCGGTAGCCATTCTGGGGGTTTCTTGTGGATGTCGTAGAGATGAGCTTCGGGGAAAGGCGGAAGGGCAAGAATGCGTTCACTTCTCCATGCATACTTGAGGCAACACCGAAGGGTATCAACCACATTCTTCCTAGACTTACCCGATCCAGGGATCCAGTTTAGCAGCTTGATGAGGGTATCATATCGGACCTCATGAAGCATAACCGGATGTTCTCTGAAGAACGGAACGAGATAGCGGTTGACTGCAGCCCGATACTTGATAAAGCCCCCGGGTGTCAAGGTAGGCTCTCTGTCCTTGAGCCACTGTTCAAGATATGGGATAATGTCTGTGGTGCGTTCCCCGATATACTTCTCGATGCGGAAGACCCCGCGCTCTTCATCGCCTTGCATGAGTGCCAGGAGTTTGCGAGCCTTTTTGAGCCCGATATCCCCCTCTTCTTCATGGGACGTCTGGTACATGGGCTCTGTCTCACCCAGGTACTTGCTGATCTTATAAATCTTGCCCTTATGCGGCCAGTGAACGACCCAATATGGCAGACGGACATCACCACGGAGATAAATCCGACCTTTCATACAAACCCCCGGACCAATAGAATAGTCCGGATGATAAACCTGGCATTTATGAAAGGTCAAGGGCATCATTTTTCCCTATGTTATCCTGCTTCCCTGAATCGCTTTGACTCAAAATCGAACCAGAGCTTGATGCTTCCCTCGGTCCCGAGTTCCCGATTTTTCTTCAGATAGAGCTTCGCGTCTGGCACATCTTCCGCCTTTTTCTTCTCCCGGTATTTCTCCTTGAGCTCTTCACTCGGGCGCCACATGATGAGCACATTGTGGGCAAGGTTTGTGATATGGGCCGTACCGGAGATATCCACCTTCCCGGGCCTATCATCATCGTCATAGCCTTTACGAGGGTGCGCAACGAGGTGTACATGGGTATCGTATTCCTTGGCGAAACTAACCAGTCCGGTGCAGACTTCCTTCTGTTCCTGCAACTCCCTGACCCCGTTGAGTTTCACCCGCATGAGGGAGTCCACCACGAAGTGCTTGCATCCATATCTCCGCGCCGCATACCTGAACACATCTAGGATGGTTTCAATGTCGATCTCCTCATGGACGTTGACCACATAGAACCTCTTCCCGAGGATACCCATTGCGGTTCTAACCCGATCAGCTTCGGGATACTGGCACTCGAGAAACTGAACCATGGCCCAGCGGAGATATCTGGGAGCGGGCATTTCAAGGGATGCCACACAGCACCCGATCCCGCGCCTCACCAGATCAAGGACAACCTGATTGATGATGGTGCTCTTGCCGCTCGCACTCATTCCTGACCAGATGGTGAGCTCTGATCCGCGCCAACCTCCCAGGATATCGTCAAGGCCCTCAAAGGGGGTAGATATTCCGTGGAGTTTATCAGGATTTTCGATAAGGCTGATGATCTCTTCTGTGAACCGATCTGCGGATACCAGTATCGCTGGGGTGAAGTCCTTTGCATTGCCGAGGGTGGATATCATCTGCTCCTGGGAGATCCCTGCCTTGAGGCAGTCGTTAGCATCCTTATGAGGCAACTCTACCCGTTTACACCTCCACTCACCAAGACGCTTTGCAACCTTGTGAACTGCATCCTGGCCGGCATCGTCCATATCGAAACACAGGATGATCTCTTTGAACCGATTGAGCCATTCCCACTCATTCTCGATCCATTCAAGATTGCTCACACCTGAAGGAATCGATACTGAGTCAATGCCATACTGACCGAGGGCCGCTGCATCAAGCTCGCCCTCTGTTATCACAAGACACTGTGATTCAGCCGGGATATTGTCACGGTTGAACAGGACCGGTTCAGCCTGTTTCTCTTGCCACATCTGCTTTTCCCCAACCGAGCGGTATTTCACATTGACCAGCTTCCCGTCCTTGTAGAACGGTATGGCAATGGTCTTTCCGTCCTCTGTCATGGCAAGCTTGAACAGTTTGATGGTGTCCTCGGTGAAACCTCGATCGGTCAGGAACCGAAGAGCCGCTCCCGCGGGCATGACGAACCTCTTAGGTTTCGGGGCCTGATAGCTCTTTGGGGCCTTGCAGGTGGAAAGCATGGCCTGGGAATCAAGTGGTTTAGGGTCATCTCCGAATCTCTTCTGGAAGTCATACCATGATCCTTTCACCCCACAGTTGTTCTCGTGAAGACAGGAGAAACCCCCGGTATCCAGGTTAATCGCAAACTTCTTTTCCCGGTCCTGGCAGAAAGGGCAATTCATGACAGCATTCAATCCACTCGGTCTGGTGACCTCCCGCCATTCAAATCCTTTGCTCGTCAGATAGTGGCGTATGTCCATCAGTTGTCCTCGGCCCATACAGTGAGCCGGTCGAGCCAGAGGCTCAAACGGCGTGAGTAAGACAACCTCGTGAAAATCTCTGCAACGATCTGCCTAATCAAGTTCTTTAAGTGCATCTTCAGTCCTCTTGTCTGCCCTGGGAGGATTCCCGTTCTTCTTGAAGTTATTGAAGGGGTCTGCCTCATCCACGAACTTGTGAAGACCCCGCTGGAGGAAGTCCCGTAGGGTCCAACTATGCTTAAAGTAATGATCAGGGGATTGAAGAACCCCCGAGTAGTTGGTTATGGCCTTGAGGATTGAATCCTGGGTGAAGTCTTTCAATGCCCCTTTGATTGCCGGCATGTCCTTGTCTGAAGGCTTCCGATGAACAATGATCTTCTGAGTATTCCAGTGATCGAAAACGAGAGTATATATCTTGTTTACATTGTTATCATTGTTGTCTGTGTCCTTTGCCTGTCCTTTGCCTGTCCTTTGGTGGTCCTCTTCGCTGTCCTCTTTTAAATTAATGCCTTGGTAAGCACCCCAATTTAAAATAGTAATTATAGAATATTGCCTGTCCTCTTTGATGTCCAGATTTCCCATAGTTTTTAATTTCTTGATTCGATTGCGTACTGAGCTTGGTGGCATTTTCAATTCTTTAGCTGCTGACTCGCGTCCGTAGATGAATTGACCTGAAAGTACATGAACCTCAATGGTGCCCTTACCGGTGATCATTGGCACCCACTCCTCTTTGTGGTTTGCTCGCAAGAGGCACCACATCCAGACCTTTAAAAGATGCGGGTTTTGGAAGACCCGTGATTCGAATAGCTTTCTATAAAGGCAGACCCAGCCGCTGCTCATATTCCCAACTCCAGGCAGACTCGCTTGATCTCCTGCTCGTATTCCAGGGAAGACAAGCCCCCGCCCTGGATATCCCGTTTGCAGCGTTCGTACTCAAACCATCGATTAGGGCGAGGGCAAGAGATCTTGTGTCGTTGATTATGCATTGCTCTGGGCCTGGGGATTTTCAACATCAGATTCGAATGCCTCGCTGATTGACATGCCAAGGTAGGCACAGAGCTTTATGACACGTGGATCTCCGGGAGCGGGTCTGTCGATTCCAGCGGTAAGACGATAAAGTTGACTTGGAGTAATGCCAACTTCCCAAGCAAGCTTGTGATATGGTTTTCCTGTGTTTTTCAGGGTGTCAATGAACCTTCTTGAAAGCATTTACGTACCCCCTTTTTGTATTTGCATTTATTGTACACCAAGGGGAGGGTACTGCTTCTGCAAGAAAGGTAAATTGTTTCTTGCGCTGATTCAGTTCTTGGTTTTTGCGGAGGACGATTTAAAAAGGCGCGGATGGTACTTCACGAGGACACGTATACTTCGGTTGGGATCATTAAGCCTAGAAGGGAAGCGAGATGCTGTTTTAGCTAGGCTAATTATTTGATCTTTTACTATGCAGTCTATCGATCTTATACTTTGGTTATATTTCTTTGAAAGAATCTTCTTGGAAAAACCGACGGGATGTAGTTTTTCGTCAGGTATTAAGTCAGAAAATTTAGAATATCGAGGACACAGTTCCCTAAAGGAAAGCCTCTTGTTTGCTTGAGATTTCAGTGTATTAATATGAGTTAAGACTGATTCAAGCTGTTCCAAAAGCATTATGTATTCATAGAAAATACCAGTTTCAAGCCTATCGTCTTTTCTTCTACCAGAGCCTTCATACGCGAGACAGAAGCCTATCTTTTTGAGGTTCTCTTTAGCTTTAAATGCCTCGCTTCCCTTGCCCTTTGTCTTCCCTCCTCCCTTCGGGCCACCGAAAAGGATCTCTTGCCATTTCAGTATTTTTTTCTGAAAGGGCTCACATGATAAATACCGTGGGGATTCTCGGATGCATTCAAAGAAAAGAGTATCATCTAATCCGTTTTGCTCTATGTATTCTAAAAGAGTTTCATCAATAGGGCTATCATGATCATAATAGCCTGCTTTCTCTTTTTCTTGAAACTCTCTCTTATAAAAAGATACCTTGTCATTCTTTGGTGATTCTGACATGCCGCACATCCCCTCCTGCGTTCCCCTTTATAAAACCCCATGGCCAGGGCATCGGGGATAATGCCTTTTCGGCAAGGGTCATGACTCCGTACCTAGGCCATGATACTGCTTTCTACCCGAGAAAATCTTTAAGCATTATCATCAAACAGTGTGTCCCCGCCAAGCTCTTTCCAGAATGCCTGAAGGTCTGCGCGAGAAATGAGATGTTCCCTTCCTGTCTTTGCGCTTTTCAGCTTACCGGCGAGGATCCAGCGGCGAACAGTCTCCTTATGGACACCGAGGAGCTCAGCAACTTCCTCAAGGCTGAAGGTGATTTTGCTTTCATCCACAGTCACGTTGAAGACTCCTTCCCATAATCTTTGTGCATCCTCTTCACGAAGGTTCGTTAGCTCGGGGTGTTCCCGTGCGATCCTCTTCAGATTCTCCCGGGCCTGCCGGACCATCTCCATATTGATAACCTTCTTCATGCGGCCAGGATCCTCTTAACTTGCACAGCTTGAAATTCTTTTCCGGTCCTGGTGAAGAATCCTTCTCGGGTAAGCTCCCGGCATATTGCTGATAGATTGAGTCCAGATCCATGGAGCCTCCGTATCTCGATTATGACCGGCTGTTCACTCTCATCTTCCGCAAGGTGGATCCCATCATTCGAGAGATGGTATCCATAGGGGACGGCGCCAACGCGCTCTTTCCTTGCCTTCTTCGCCTGCATGGCTGATACGGTCCTTGCCTTGATAACAAGCCGCTCATACTCTGCAAAGGCGTCTATCATCCTTCTCATAAGGATATCACTGGGTCCGTCTGCTGTTGTGCCTTCTCCGGCTGCAGAGATAACCCGCGCCCCCTTCCGTGCAACTGCGCTCTCTATCATGGCCACAAGGATAGGGTCCCTGCCGAGCCGGTCCCGCTTGGCAACCAGGAGAACATCTCCCTTACCGAGGTTATTAATTGCGTCGAGAAGTCCTGGCCTTTTGTCCAAGCCGGACGATCCGCTTAAACCCTCATCGCTGAATATGTTCATATCATCCAGGCCACCATTCTTCCTCCGGTACTCCTGGCAAGCATCCAATTGTGCATTCAACCCTGCTTTACTGTCTACCTGCTCATCCGTACTCACTCTCAAGTATATTGCATGTTTCATAACAGTCTCCTATCTCAGAACCTTATTGCCCCGGATATAAATCCTGGCACTCAGTTAATCTTCTCTAGTACCTTGGCGCTCATGCCTTATCTCCTCCATGACCGCCTGCACCTGCCGCTGATCCAGACTGCGCATGCTCCCCGCATTGCCCTGGACATACCACCCCGTACGCAACCGGATGAGTGCGCCGGCATTGCCATCCCGTTCGATCGTGCCAATCATATCCGCGCCATCTGGTAGAGGCATGGCACCCCAATAGAACAGCCCTGTTCTCTTGTCATTCTTGATGTTCATGCTCGCCTCCCATTTAAACCCCTTTATGCTTCCCCTCTCAAGACGGCCGTATTTTCAGCTCGGCATCGTCCAGCCGGTCCAGACGGCGAAGGGCCTCATTGATTAAGATCCGTATCGTGTTTGTCCAAATCCATACATTTTTCTCAATCCATTCCCTATTATTGATCTCATCTTCTGTAAGTTTGAATAAAAGTTCTGCACCTTCAAGTGTGACACGAAGCTCTGATGATTCTCCCTCCAATGCGATAAGGTTCTCTTGTTCCTGTGTTATCTCTGCCATCACACACCTCCGGCCATTGCGAAGATATGGAGCTTGTCCTCGATAGATTCCACCCTCTCAAGGTGGCGAAAGGCCTCATCGAGCGCGAGCTTCAACATTTTCATCCACGTTATCGCATTTTCTTCCATCCATTCATCTTCCATAAATCCATCTTCTGCGAGTTCATACAGAAGGCGCAATCCTTCAAAGGCAATCCGCATATCGTATACTTTCCCCTCTAATTTCTTGATTAACCCTTCCATACTGTCCTCCTTGATTTGAAAAAGGAAAAGGCGAGGTGCTAGTGCGGATAACAGTATCCGTCAGGGCCTTGCGGTTCCCTGAACACCTCGCCAGTTTTGGCCTAATCCCTGTTGCGGTCATATCGGTGACCCTCCGCTGTTAGTTCCACTATCCCTTATAATACGCCGCTTCACATCGATGTCAAGGGGTCAATGTCCCAAGCCTCCTGCTGTTGTTCAGGTGGAAACTTGGTGAGGGGGCGGGCCTGGCGTTCGGATGTCGGAATTTGTCCACCATGGTGGACGTTTTGAACCACTTTTGATGCATCTATATAGTTTTACAAGGGGCTCGGTGTGTAAAATGTTAAGCTTCAGGGAATCGGTGATCAGTTCATTACAGACATCTCAGACGGCGACCTGGAAGACTTCGTAAAATCGATCAGGCTGGCACCGAAAAGCAAGGATAATATACTTGGGTTCCTAATGAAGATCCTGCGCGATGCTGAGAGGAACAGAGACCTGGATCGCGCTCCGAACAAGCCGACCCTCCGGGGATCCGATACGGTTGTGGACCCGGAGGTCATCTGGCTCGAGCCGGCGGAGCAGTACAGGATCCTGATTCGGTTTTGTCAGATATTTCTAATCCTTTAATTGCAATTACTCTGGGATCGTTTTCGGGAATTCGGAGCTGCACTATTTGACCAGAGTTAGAGCCCAAATAATTCTGTGATGCTACTACAAGAAGAGGAAGCACACGTCTAAGGTCCGCCGCGGTACCATTGCTTGTCACTGTCGTTTTCCAGAGCTGCACAGGCTTCTGCTCTTTTTTCGTGGTGACATAATCATATGCATCAATCAGGAGATATTTTGAGTAATAAATAAGCGATGTCGATCGATTTGAATAGCCTGTTATCCCATAACTAGGCTGATATTTTGTGTTCTCGGAGTAAGTTCCATGGCCTTTATACAGATTAATAGAACCTGTGGTTGTAGATGAAGAAACGCCCGTTTGGCCCCACACTGGGGCTGTAGAGTTTAGAGTTATCTGTTTTGCGTCACTTATGCCGTAGCTGAGAAGAATAACAGTATCAGCTTCGTCTATCACGCTGGCTTTTATGAATCCTCGAGAGGCCAGGGCACGATCAACATATGAAGCATATTCTTTAAATTCCAGATCATCTTGATTAACATCTTTGCTTCCAGGAAGAAGATAGTAAATCATTTTACCAGAAAGGTCCCTGGAAGACATGGCATTAACATTTGCAACAATGAACACTTTTTTGGGGAGCATAGCGCAACTTGATGAAATAGCAGATATTATTAATATCATGGCGATTAATGAATACTTGGGATTAATGCAACACCTCCCTCTCAAAATTTAATTCTTTCGTTGTCTGCGCCATAACTCAACGCAGTAATCGAAGAATGCCACACTGTTGAAGTACTTCGATTCGGTTCCTCTGGGTACATCATTCACTGCCAGGAGAGAGAGACACTTTGCCCTTTTCTTTTCACCCGGAGCGCATGGCGTCATACCAGATACGAAAAAAGCCTTGGGCCAGTTCACTGCCTTCAAAGAGAGGGCTGGTCGATCTTTGAGCGGCACCGGATAATCCACCATCAAATGCTCAATGTTCTCGCCGCCCTGCTCTGTTAGTGATTTAATAAACAGTGTTGCTTTGGGAGTGGCGGCAATACCAATCCAGTCTGCCTGGTCATACCATGCGGCGGCGTCGGACACTGCAGCCCCCATCACGGTGTGCGTTTTGGCATCCACGTAAAAACGTCCAATAGCAATTGCACCCCTGAAGAGGATTCCTTGCTCAAGGGACTTCACGGCGAACCTACGAACCAACTCCCCGAAACCTCGCACATCCTTCAAGGTAACTGCCTTCTTTGCCCGGTACACGATGAGGACAGTATCGTTGAAAGTAAATATTGTAACTAGGGTGGCGTCAATGAGGCCGAGTAATCTAGTTGCCTTGGCTTTCAGTTCATCCAAGACCAGTTTCCGTGATTTCAGAAACTGCGCTATCTTCGAATCAGAGTAGTTCCCCGCGCCGAGGGCATCGAGAATCGCGATAAGTCCTTGTTGCTGCTGCATAGTGAATCTCCTGGGCGGCCTAACAATTACTGAGCTGCAATCTTGCACAGTTATTGTGATAACCTGTAAATTTGCAGCTTATTCGGTTAATACTTGAAAAAAGCGGCATGACCCTTATGTTATATACAGATCGATACTCGACCATACTTCCAACTATATGCCCTTGATCATACTCGCGCAAGGGGGAGTAGTGGGTCAATTTGAAATATGTTGACAAAATATGATTAAAAAATCGATAAGATTGTTAGCCGGTAAAAGAGAGAGGTAGTCACATGGCACGGAGCCCTAAAGCGCTTGTCGAAGAGAGCCTGCTGATCTGGGCCCGTGAGTCGGCCGGGATCAGTATCGAAGATGTTGCGCAGTGCCTCAAGGTGGCGGTCGACAGAGTTCATTCCTGGGAATCCGGGGACTCACGCCCCAGCATTTCGCAGTTGCGCCGCCTCTCGCAGATCTACAAGCGGCCGATGTCTGTCTTCTTCTTAAGTGAGCCGCCTCAAGACTTCATGCCCGTGCGTGACTATCGCCACCTGGCGGACCGCGCAGCTCCTGAGGAAGTCTCCCCGGCTCTTCGAAGTGAAATCCGTCGCGCTACAGAGCTTCGAGATGCGGCAGTCGGCCTACTCGAGGACAGTGAGGAAGAAATCGCGGCGTTTCCCATTGTCGCGAGTCTCGCCTCGAACCCCGATCAGGTCGCCGACCGCATCCGCGATGATCTCGGCATTTCCTTGTCGAAGCAGTCGGAATGGTCGGACGCCTTCACGGCAATGCGGGAATGGCGCGCTGCGGCTGAGGGCCTCGGAGTCCTAGTTATTCAGGCCGCACGGGTGGGGCTCGACGAAATGCGAGGCTTCTCGTTGACTGATGGGCCCATCGGCCTCGTCTGTCTCAACGCCAATGATGCTCCCAACGGGCGCATCTTTACGCTCATGCATGAGCTGGCGCACCTTGCAGTCAGAGAAGGCGGCCTTTGCGAGTGGGAGCGTCCACTCCAGCGAAGCGCAGCCAATGAGTCTGCAGAGGCCTTCTGCAACCGCGTCGCCGGTGCTGTTCTTGTACCTGCAGATGCGCTTCGTCGATCCCCGGCAGTCGGCGGAGCTTCTGCCACGCGAGCATGGTCGAACGAGGAACTGAAGGCTCTCGCCAGCCAGTTCAGCGTGAGCCGAGAGGTCGTCCTTCGAAGGCTTGTCATCATCGGCCTTGCAACCCAACAGTTCTATCAACGTAAGCGGGACGAGTTTCTCGAGGAAAACCGTTCCCGGCCTAAGATGAAGGCGTTTCCAGTCCCCTATCAGAAGCGAGTGGCCAACTCCCTCGGGCACGCGTTCATTGAGCTTGTGCTTTCGTCGTACTATGAGCGGCGCATCACACTGGCTGATGCGTCAAGCTTGATAGGCGTTCGCGTTAAGCACATCCCATCCATCGAGCGCGAAGTCATCGGTTGGTCGCATTTTAGGGCGGCCGGCACGTGATCTATTGCATAGACACAAGCTCTCTTCTCGCTGCATGGAACGAGCGATACCCAATCACAAACGTCCCCGGGTTCTGGGAGCACTTCGATCAATCGATCAAGAGCGGCATGATCGTCAGCCCGATCGAGGTACGCATCGAGATCAAGAAGAAGGAAGATGGCCTCTCTGTTTGGCTCGCGAGCCGATCCGGCCTCTTCGTAGAGCTCGAAGAAGACATTCAGCTCGCAGCCAAGGAGATACTTGCTCAGTTTCCATGGCTCACAAAGGGAATCACCGGCCGGAAAATCGCCGATCCCTTCGTCATTGCACTCGCAAAGGCCCGCGGATGCACGCTCATAACGGAAGAAGGTTTCGGAAGCCCCAACAGGCCGCAAATTCCGCTCGTGTGCAGGCATTATAGCATCCCGTACACCAATCTCCTCGGGCTCATCCAGGGCGAGGCTTGGGTGCTGTAAGTCACGAAACCGCTGGCTAACAAGGCAATGGAGCTGGCGTCCCTTACGCTGGCGCCTGGAGCACGGCCGACCGATCCACATAATCATAGATCAGCGGCTCGCGCTTGCCCTCCGCCACCCGGAGCACCCGGCCGACATATTGCTTCAATCTGCCGGAGAATTTGATCGGCATGGCAAGGAAGAGCGCAGACAGGGTCTTGAGATCGAAGCCCTCCCCCAGGAGGGATGCAGTGGCGATGAGCACCCGGGCCTTGCCCTCATTCAAATCCAGGACATGATCGGCGCGCACCCTGGATGGCATCGCCCCGGTCATGAGTCTGGTCTCTGTATAGGCACGGATTGCATGATAAAGACGCTCGCAATGGGCAACACGATCGGAAATCACATTGAGAGTTACACCTGCAATGGAAGCGGGGATAACGGATCATGTTTGGAAAATAGGGGAAATTTTGTCTTTAATTCAAGTATGGCGAAGCAAAGATGGACATATCTCATGCTTGGGGTCCCACCAAAGCACCTTAAAAATATGTCTATCCCTAATCCCCCAAATACGTTTATCACCACTGATTGCCAAAGAATATAATTGATCAATATCGCTTTGTTCAATTTCCACTAATCTATCTTGAGCTTTTCTTATGATATCACTTACAAATACCCTATGATGTCTATCTCCAAGAATCTCAGACCATTTCATCGTGGAAAAATCTCTTTTTGCAGGACATAGATAATTCCACCAAGTGCGTGGATCAATATCTTTCCAGCACCATGGGCCATCACAATCTATTATCTCCATATTCCAGACAAGGTTGGCCTCTTCTGTTTTTTGGGCCTTGCTTATTCCCCTCGGAGTTTGTTGATTCTGTGGGTTTACTTTTTGAGATGGATGCTTCTTCTTACTACTCATTCACTGTTGATTCATCTGGGTTTAAGCTTCCGTAATATTCCGCCATGGATTCAAGTGAAATTATGCTATTTGAACGCATATTATTGGGTATGCCCCTTCGGGCTTTTTGCCAGGGATCTTCCATGTGTGTTAAATCACTCAAATATTGAGATGACTTATCTCCATAATAGTCAACTACAGACCTTATAGTAGATTTTTCCTCTTCTGTTAGTTCATTGGGGTTTCCAGCAGCAATGCTAGATATTACACAAGCGCCTTGATGAGCATGGAACAGACAGCGTACTACGGGACCATTAGCCCATGCTTCTATGGGCTCATTAAATATGGGTTTATCATCCCAAACTAAAGACCATGCCTGCGCATAGTAAACCAGTTTTTGCAGTTTCCATGTTGTTATTTGACCTTTAAGTTCTAAAATATAGGCAGCTACATCTAATACGTTCACCATTGGACTTCCCTCCCACAAACATTCAAGTCCAATCTTTATAGTTTATATAGATGAGCCAATTGCAAAACTCTCTCCCGATATAGTTATTGAAGCATAGTACCATTGTCTACTTCTATGTTAAAGATCATGAACACCATTTATCCGGTGA
>Ga0315277_10009303_pt1 | contig 12562 bp, 34 predicted proteins | sample YL17G05_15_MG_FD_203695 | JGI IMG/M metagenome (GOLD analysis project Ga0315277, IMG submission 203695) | Sediment microbial communities from Yellowstone Lake, YNP, Wyoming, USA - YL17G05_15 | ecosystem: Environmental > Aquatic > Freshwater > Lake > Sediment | place: USA: Wyoming | collected... | reverse complement strand
ATGTTATGAAAAACAACCCTGGTGAGATATCTAAACAGTTTAACATTGATTTTGGTACAGAGAGAAGAACCCGCGACACCAAATATCTACCTGAGTTTGTTAATCTCACAAGAGAAATCGAAGAGGCGTATAACAGTTTAAATTAAGAATTTTAAATTATAAATTTTAATATTAACTAAAAACTAAAAAACTATGTTTAATTTAATTTGTGTGTTTATTGTTGCCCTTATTGGAGGCGTAGGTCTATTATTTTCAATTGAAGAAGTCAATATTGCTGGTATAGTGATATTATGTATTTCTGGTGTATGGTTATTCGTTTCATTTCTTAATAACTTGGTTTGTTACACAAGCCAAATTGAAAAATTTGAAGACATAAGAGGAAGTTTGAAAAAACTTGATATCACTAAAGAAAAACAAACCCATCTAATGTCTGAATTTAAGCTCTATCTAGCTGACAAATACCCAGAACTTGAAAAGGAGATATTCCATCTTATTACCGAGTCCAAGAGTGACATTCATGTTATTCTTAATTACCCCGAATTGAAATCATCAGAGACATTATTATCTTTGGTTGATCAAATAAATAAATTAGCTAACGAAGTTTATAGTTACAAATACAGTTTGGAATCTGAATATTCTAAAGTACGTTTCTATAATCTCAATATGTGGTTTTATTTGAAACCACAAATTCCTGAAGATATACTCAAATTGTTGTAACGATATGGGACATTACGATGAATGTTATGAATCCGATGCACGTGATGAGGCAAAGAAACGGCACAAAGAAATAAAAAAAGAATTGGTGGATCTCATTAATAAACTTGATGACGATGAAAGAGAACTAATCATTCATGTTATCAAGAACCTCAAAGAGTTTAAATCAACAATAAGTTTTATAAAAAAAATGACAAAGTAAAATGGAAAAAGAATTAAAAAATTACAGTAAAAAGCCAGAATCTATGCAATTGTATCGTTAGTACTTGTGTTTTTGGCGTTTGCCCCTATTCTATTTGGTGTTGTACCTAAAGTAGATCTTTATAAACACGTTATCACATGGATACAGATAGTGTTTATGTGTTGTGGTCTTGGAGCATATTTTCTCTCTCATATTAATGGCGCCAAAGGAGAATCTATAATAAGGGGTGAACGAAAAAGGATAAAAGAGGAGGAATTCAATGAAATCGTCAAAGAAATGGGCGATGATAAAGAAGTTCAAAACAAATTAATTGATTGGTACAATAAATATGTAAAATAATATGGAAGCAAATACAGTAATTTTAAATTTAGCTGAGTACAACGCACTCAGAGATTTCAAGAAAGAACTTGAAAAGGGTAACACCTATCGTTGTCTTGATTATAGTCAAAGTAGTTATTATAATGGGGTACTTTTACCATCAGCAACATATATTTCAGAAGAGGAAGCCGTAAAAGAAATTGCGGTAAAGAATGAACATCTATTGCAAGAAATTGCAGATCTTCAAACAGAAATTCAAAAATTGAAAAATCCACCGAAAACCAAGGAACAGAGTATTAATGATATCAAGAAGATGTCGGTATGGGAGTTCCGTAAATGGAAAAGGAAATGAGAACATCAGTCAAAACTTCTGTAATTAAACACCGTAGAAGAAGATTCGAATGGAAACTAATTCCTGCCTATATTTTCTTCCCGTTCTGGAAACTCTGGCGAGGATTAGTGTGGTTATACAATAACATATTCTTTGAAAGTATTCGTACAGGAGATAATGGAATATTGGGGCCAGGATATCGAGTTTATCACACAGAGAGGTTTGCTTGGGGTAAAGTTTCTTTTATAATTGTTATTATTATTCTTATTATATTAATTTTTAAGATATATTAGGATAATTCAAATATTCTTCTTATCTTTGTGTCATGAAAAAATTAAAAGACTTAACGAAGGAACAAGCAATTGAAATTGCTAAGTTGATTTACAGATTTTCGGATGTGGTTAAGACTGATTATGACTTCACCTACCAACCATATGACCCCACATGGTATGAAGATGCTAGAGAGTTTGTTAGATTAAGATTCAGAGGAGTTACTTTTGGAGATAAAGTAGATAATCTAATGCTCGATATAAACAAGAACTTAGATTGTTGGTTTTATTATACCAGAGAAGACGGGGCTCATGACTTACCTTCAAATAATCAATGTGCCGTTCAAAGGAAATTCATTGAATGGGGATTTGAGCCAGATTATACCAAAGAATAATGGATAAAGTAATGAAAAAGTTAACCAAAGCTCAACTCAAAAAGATAGGTAATATGCATGCCGCAGGTGTTTTACTTGCGACAGAATCAGTAAATGCTTTCGAGGACGCTAGTCTATCGGCGTCTGAGATTGAATATTTAGATAATCATTTTGAAAAAATAGCAAATCGGCTTCTTGCAGGAGAATATCCAATATATGAAGCAAATTGGATTGTTGATTATGTTCGTCTTAAAAATTATAAATAAGATAAATTATGGAAAGTAAAATAGTTTGGTTTCTTATATTCCTGATAGTTGGATTACTAATTTTCTATGTTATCGGGGCTTTCATAAGTATGGATCCATTGTGGTTCATATCCACGTTAGTTGGAAGAATATTTGGAAGCCTTATTTTTATTTCATGTATAGGAGCAGCAATCAAAGAATCAACGGATATGTAATAGGGAGGCTTTAATAAAGAAAAAAATGAGTTATATAAGAAGTGGGGGAAATCCTGAAAAGTTGTATATCTGGGGTGACGGAGAAAAAGCAACCATCGCTGAAGGTAGTAAAGATACGTGGAATATACCATTGAATATTTTCAATGGACTTATTCGAAAATTCCATCGAAGATTTCATGATTACCCTGTTGTATATAAAGGAGCGCAGGTCGAAGAAGTATGGGTTGATGAAAATGGGATTGAGTCGGATAGTTCTGTATATCTCCCGCTCCCGCATCTCAAGAGATTGGAATGTAAAGTTAAACTTTCATATTATGATGATGGTGAGGTACATTCAGTTATTATGTGGGATGTTACATGGGAATATATTGTTTATTCGAACATTGAAAAGATTACAAGGTAATGGCATACAAAAATAAGAAAAAGAATAAGACGCACCAAGCTACCATTCGCAAGGCAAACGCCTCAAAGAAACACGCAAGGGAATATAAAAGAAATCATAAAGATGATAAACCTCTTACCCAACAGGATCTTGAAAGAATAATGAAACAACAAGGGTTAATATAATGATAGAAAGGTATTTAACATTATGGATGATTAAGAAGCTCAGACGTTGGGATAAAGTAAAACCCAATGCGTTACCTCCATATATATCAGCGGACGATGCTGTCATTATGCAAATATATAAAGAATATGAGGAACGAAAAAGACTCAATAAAATTAAATTATCTCTTTTATTAGATGATAACTTTCCTGTAACAAATTATGTAAATAAAGAATATGATAAGGTTAGGAAATAATAAGACAGAACTGATTTACGATCAATATGTCAAGAGAGGATCATTGATGTTGCTTCGAGAAGGATTACCATTAAGCGATCCAGATCAGTTGTACAATTATTTAAAAGATAGTCCTGTTCTATCAGAAGCTAATTTAACTCCTGAACACTTTGATATTTATCATCCTGTTACAGAAAAATATAGAGGTAAAACTGAAGAAGAACTTCTAGCCGTTATTACCGATTTAATAATTATAAACCAAAATATACGAAATTTATGAAAAAGATTTATTTTAGATGTAATGGCATTTCTGATGAAATTATAACTATAAAAGACGCACAAGCATATTCAAATGGATATTATAAATTTACTGATATTCTTGGAAGTGAATACGCTCTACCTATTGTAAACACAATCTTAATTACTGAAAGTTTTGATGGAGATTTTCACTCCGCCTCAACTAGATATCACAACGCCATCCAAGAAATGAATGGTAAAGAAACAGGTGCGGCTAATGTCTCAAAAAATGAGAAGGGTTAAAAAAGAAGACATATTCGTCCATGATAATTGGATCTTCGTGGATGGAATAGGTAAGATTGGATTATATTCCATAAGTAGGAAAGCTATAACTCTTGATTGGTCAATGAAACTGATTGTAGGATCCAATGATGAAATTCCATGTACGCGAACTGAAATTAAAGATAAAATATATGATATATTCAATTGATGAAGCCGCAGCATATATTGAAAGATATAGATCAATGCCATCTATGACTTCCCATAGAATTGCAAGACACATATTATCAATGACTAATGATGTTGTAAATCCTTGTAAAATTTGCGGCAATGAAATGAAAGTTAGAGTAGAGCCATTAAAAGTATGTATGAATCCTGAATGTGATGAATATTGTAAAGTACAGTGAGTATAAAATAAACAATTAAAACTATGATAACAACGATAATTGCAGGTGAAGTTGTTGATGCTATTGGCGGGAGGCCCTCTATTGATGGGAAAATACCGCCCATCGAAGGAGATTATAGCGACGGAACTATCTATACATATAGAGATGTGTGGTATGAAATGGAGAATGATGTGTTTACATTCTATGAAGTATATTATGGGGCAAATCCGCTTGGTCAAATGTTAATCACCGACCCCGATGAAATATCAGAATTAACTGCAATTGCAATTGAAATGGAGAAAAATAAACCCTTATAAATTATACCAACATGGATAAAAAGAAAATTGTTGCAGAAATAGACCATGACATCGAAAGAGGTGTCTATGACACATTTCCTAAACTCAAAAATAGACTTGAATCTATTCGTAGAAAATTATATGCATCCATCTACATCATAAATGCGGAGGAACTGACACCTGGGGAAGCCAAAACTCTCATTGATAACGACTATTTAGAGGATAGTGATAAACCAACTAAACTTGGAAGAGGATGGTAGATAATGCGATTTTCTTAATATTTGAAGGTTGGATTGATCCCATGGAAAATCGCGATGCTGATGGATATGAGCCTGTAGGATTTGTTACATCCGAAGAAGATGCCAAAAAAATCTGTAATGAAGGTGGATTTTTCAATTCTGACCAATGTTGGTCGATTCAGTTTTATCCCGATAAAAAAATGCCTAAATTTAAATATAAAAAATTACCACATTATGATAATAAAATTTGATATTGATGAAATTGGGCTCTTTAGACAAGCAACTGAGCTAGATATTGTTGTTGGTAAAGTGGTATATATTATTGGTGATGATAATATTATGTACCGTAAAGTAATTGAAGAAGTCCTTACGCCATCCGACCCATGGAAAGCTTTCAGTGCTGATGATGGTTGTAGATATGGGCTTGATGACCTGTACGTCCTTAAAAAGAAAAAAGATAGATAATATGAAATCTTTATACCCTAAACGAACTGATGAGGAGTTAAAGAAAATAATTAACGACACATCAGAAGAGGTATTCAAAGGATTTATTGATGAACCAGAATATTTTTGTGGCTGTGATCCTACTAGTGGAAAAGATTTCGTCGTAGTATATAAAAGACATCCTGACGGAACAATTGAAGTAATTAAAAAATAAAAGTATTTATATCAATAACACGATTCATGGCAAATATCTCTTTAGTTTTAATTATCGTCGACGGTAAAATCTTAATGTGTAAAAGGGAAAAGAAAGATAAAGATAAATATTCTGAAATGTTTGGTTTGCCTGGTGGCCATGTCAAAAAGGACGAGTCCAACAAAGATGGGGCAGTCCGAGAAACTAAAGAAGAAACAAATCTCGATATATATAATCCAAAATTCATCAAGACATATGAAATGGATGATAACCAAATACACCTATTTACTAAAGAAATAAAAGACATAGATCACATCAAGCTCAATCATGAACATACCGACTATAAGTTAGTATCTCCAAAGGATCTTAAAAACCCTGAAATCGTCCCCACAACTAAAGATATGTATAAGGACTGTAAGGATAAGCCCCTTAATGAAGAAATAGTGAGAATTAACCAGCTCATCTATGAAGATCTTAATGACTATTATCATGCTGAACCTGGAGCTGCTCCTGAGAATAACCAATATGAACTCGGAGAAGATCATACAATCAAGCATAAATGGAATAAAGTAGATAGTAGAAAGCTTAAACATCATAAATGTGAAAGATGTAAATGTGAAAAATGGTGGGATAATGGGTTTGGTAAACTAATCTATCAAGATAGGTTTGGTAAAACACATTATAAAGCGCCAGATTGTGTGCTTCCAAACACTAAATTATAATAAATGCGGAAATTCAGAATCAGGCCTCATATAAGTGGACTTATTCCTGTATGGGAACTAGAAGAAAAACACGGATTGAAATGGGTACATGTCTTTAAAGACATTGATCTCAATGCCGTCAGAAAAATGAAAGACCATCTTCTACAACCGCCAACTATATATACCCTCAAAAATAATCACCCTGAAGCTCCTCTTAGGAATAGGCCTAGCTCATGGCAATTAAATCCAAAACCAAAATTTCTTAAAATCAAAAGACAAGATCTTCCGGAAAGTTTAAAAAATATAGATTAATATTTGGCACTATCAAATATTTTATATATCTTTACGCTATGAAAACAATATATGTAATCGGATTGGTTTGTTTTTTATTATTTTCTTGTGCAACAACCGAAAATCTATCTCTCCTTCCAGAGGATGAACTATTCATTACAAGAAAGTATGTTGGAAATCTAATTGAATATATATGTAATGATCCCCAATATCTGGGAGGTCCACCTGTTATTGAAATCAAAACTACTCAAGATACCACATATGGAAATTTTTCAATATATAGCCGTAAATGTGAATTCATAAAAAATGAGAGATTATACGTGAGAAGAATCCGTCAAGGAGGATACTGGATATATCAACTCGAAAATGATAACACCTCTTATAGAATATCCGAATTCTCTTTCGAAAATAAAATATTAGTACAAACTTGGTTCTAAAAATATGGGAGCATTGAAGAAGTTAGCCATTGAAAGGATTGATACAATGTTGGATGAATTGGACCGAATGTTGTTTGTTAATATCAGTCATAAACTTTTATCTGACCAGAAATTAGATCTTGAAAAAGATGTATATCCTCTTAGCTCTAAAATTCGTGAGATAAAAGAGTGGGTTGATGCGTGTAGAAAAAAGGAAGATAGATAAAACGGGTCAGTAGCTCAACGGCTAGAGCAACGGTCCCTAAAACCGTGGTCGGGGGTTCGACTCCCCTCTTTCCCACAAACGATTAAAGATATGATAAACAAACCGACAAACGAGGAAATAACAGAATATTTTAAATCTTGTGCTAAAGATTTAGGATATCCTGAAGATGGTGATATGGTTGAAATTGCAACCTCAGCCGCCAAGGCAATGTTCAATGGACAATTTGATATGTGGAAATCAATGAAAGAAAGTGATAACTTCAGAAACCAATATCACGATAATCATAAACGATGTCCGAGTTGTGGTAGTGAAGATCATTCCTCAACACTGGTGGGATATATTCTCAATATGAGTGATAAAGAAAACTACAAAGATGAAAATCATATTGAATGTGTGGATTGCGGATTTAAAGGAATAACACACGATTTAGTGCCATAATATGGAACTCTCAGAAGAAATAAAGAAAGCAGTTCAATCCGAGATCCGAAAGGATTGTTGGCATGAGGCTAAAACAATTCTCTCACTAACAACAGATAAGAACAGAGACGACTTCCTTCAATACCACAAAGAAGATAAAGGAAACATTTGCTGTCTAGTACTCGACTTCGCAAAACAAGAACTTGTAAAAGAAAAGAAAATGATACAGAATGATAATGATAACTTTGGCAAACCATTAATATAATATGAAAGGAACATTACATAAAAAAGAAGAAGGATGGATCGTAAAATGGTCAGATTTACATTCATTTGCGCATGGCACACATTGGCAATATGATCCTCTTCATGACGATGACCAATCATCTCCAATCCTTGTAGAAGATAAAGAGATTGAATTTGACATTGAATATAGTGAAGATTTTAAATCAAGTTGGGCTCGGCTTTCAGATATTTATAAAACAAAAAAAGACTGCGAAAAATTTGTATGTAAATGGGTCTCAGAATTTCTAACTGAGAACATTGATAATGTTAATGAAAAGAAATGTGATTTGAGTAAGAGTGGAACTTCTAAAGAAAAACTCTTGAAGGATGTTAAAAAGGATATCTCATGGGCTATGTGGGTTCTTAATGAAGTAATGAATTGGGGAATGGATAAAGATTATACCATTGGAATGACCGTCTATGAGCCAGAGGATTATGAGTTCAGAGTGATTAAACTCAATGGTAAGTATATTAAAATTATATACAATAAAGATTTTACACATACCGTCTCATTTGCTAAAGAGAAAACTAAACTTGTAACATACTTTGATTAATGAAAGCAAGACCAATTAAAGAATTATTCCAAATTGTTTTATCTGCGGGTAATAGAGAGTTTAAAATTAGTGACTCATTAGGTATATGTGGGTTCACTTGTCAGCTTGTTGGAACTAATCCTACTGGTGGGAGAATTAGCCTCGTAGAATATAACATCATAAGGAGATACATAAAAAAGAACAGACCTAAACCTGGTGATCAACATTATCGTCCATCATGTAAGATAGATTCCTACTATTGGAGAATCGAAGCTTGGGGTCCAAGAAGAAACTGGATTAAAGATCAAATTAAAAAATTATAAATATGAAGCCCCTTTCTCCAATTAATGTACGAAAAGAATTACCGTTAGAATTACAAACGGTGACTACTGACAAAGGCAAATGTTATTATAGTCATGTTCACCTACAATGGTTCCACGCTGAAAACAATATGCCCTTTGATGCTAAGGAACTAAAGCCAAATATTTGGTATAAGCCACTAAAATGAAAAAGGATCCGAAACTTGAAACCGTATACTCTGAAGCTCGTTGGAATTTAACCAAGAGTGATAAGTATGTAATTCGTGTTATATGGAATAGATATCGTAAACTCTATAAACAGCAACGCCAGGGTAAATTAAAAATAGGCGAATACGCAACCCGTAGGAGAAATTATCTCAACCTGGTATATGATATTTTGGGAATGAATAGTATTCAAGAACTTTGGCAAATATCGGAGTATAGGGTAGAGACTACGCTGGACAAATATAACATTGAAGAACAACTTTTATTCAAAGAGATATCTCAGGATGAACTCACTTTCAGGGACGTGAGACAACGATGTGATGATCTATGGAAGTTAATTCCTATCAATATGGAGTTAAACCCAGTAAGGTTGCACACTCTCATTGTACAGAAATTCCGTGATGATCCTGAGTGGTATAAATACAGTAAAACATATCACATAAAAGTCGATGAGATCGCTGATGATGATGATATCGAAAGTTATGTGCAAAAAGTTGCTGATAAATTTAAAAAAGAAGATGGAAACAAATAGAGAAATAACTCCAATCATCCACGGAGCAATAGAACGATTAAGAAGTTGTTTTGGCGGCACTCGTGTCGAATTACTTTCGAAAGAAATGTATAGACTGCCGCCAAGTGAATTCGCGGCAGCAGGATATCTTGGAGTAGATATCGAAATTGAAGGAATTAAAACTTTCTTAGGTCATGAAAGTCTGGCGGAAGATATTGCAATTCATCCTCATGGACAAATGTTTGCTGACCAATTTGTTTTTGATGTAATTAAAGCCGCACATCCTGATTTATTTAAAGATGAAAAATAAATCAATAATTCCTTGGCAAATCCAAAAATTGTATTTATATTTGTATTGTAATATTTATTGATATAGAAATCAAGTAAACTAAAAATTGACAAAATGAAGTAGGTTAAATTAGTAACAGTAGTCCGAAAGGACATCCCCGCAGGGGACCAACTCTCTCAGAGCATTCATTCCGCCACGGAATTCGCTCACAAACATCCCAATCTCTTCAATGATTGGATGACTAACAGTCAATATGTCGTCAGCTTATCAGCCAACGACGAACAACACCTCAAGGAAATTCATACTAAGTTAGAATGGTTTGGTGCCAATGTCGTTAAGTTCCACGAACCCGATATGGATAACCAATTAACTTCTATTGCCTATTATGGTACTCCTGAGATGATGAAAATAACCCAACATTTAAAACTAGCGTTATCATAAACTACCCACCTAACAAAGATTGGCGGATTTTAAACCTAACAACGAATGCAAAGAGCAAAACAATGTCGATTTTTCGGGCTGATTTATAGAACAACCCCATGTAGCAATATTCTTGGCAGCATTATAATCTGCGTCAATAACATTACCACAATTTTCACATCTAAAGTGTTTACCATTTCTAATACCAATATGGTTACAAATGTTACAGGTTTGACTGGTATATGCGGGTGGAACAACGATGAGTTTAATTCCATTAAGCAATGCTTTATAAGTAAGAAAAGAACGAAGCTGGGAGAAACTCCAACGATTCAATTCTGTCTTTTGTGCTTTGCTTTTTGGTTTTGCCGTTCTACGAATACCTGTCAGATCTTCAATAGCAATACCTTTTTGTTCTTTTTTGGCTTTTGCTACTATTTGTTTACTTATTGTGTGATTATTAATGGAAACGAAGCGATTTTCTTTCCCGCTAAGCCGTTTCAAGAGTTTTTTGGACCCTTTTGTGCCTTTGGATTGAATAGACGCTCTTATTTTAGAATATTTTTTACGAACTTTTTTAACCTGTTCGGAATTATAAATAGTACCATCAGAAAGTACTGCGATATCGGTTTGGCCAAAATCAACGCCAATGAATTCCTCAATATCTTCAATTTCAGTATCAGGTACTTCGATAGTTTGAAACAAATAAAATTTATTTTTCTTAAATACAAGATCGGCTTCCCCTTTAATATAAGAAAGATAATTTCGATTATGACATATAAATGGAATTTTCAACCTACCACCGCCAGACCATATAGAAACAATCTCATTTGGGTTATAAGTAAGTATACGACTGTCATAAGAAATTCCTCCAAGTTCTTTAAATATTCTCTTGGTTTTCCTGTCTATTTTATACGCATCCGCAACTTTGCTAATACATCTCACAATAACTTGACTACTAAGATTAGAAGATTGTTTTATTTGATGATAACATTCATTATGGAGTTTAAATTGATTGAAACATTTAACATCCCAAGCAATATCAGAAATATTGTTACAAATATTATTAGCGTCTTTAATGGTATTAAGAAGAGATTCTGCTTGTTCTTCAGATGGCAACAATTTTATTTTGAGAGTGAGTTTCATTCTATATATAAATATCTAATAAATATAAAAAATTTCAAATATTTGAAAATAAATTTACTTATGAAAGACACATAGATTTACGCAAGACCACCATAATTGTGTTCGTTTGCACGATTGAATCACAGATACAATCAAGCAAAATAGATGTTAACATCACAGATGTTAGCATGCAAAACAGATGATAACAAATTAATAAACAAACAAATAAAACTAAATTAAATTTAAATATTATGGAAACAATAGAAAAAATCGATGTTAGAGCCATGAAAGCCGACATCAAGAAAATGGTAGAAGAACAGAGGTTCTATAAAAGACAGAGAAAATCTGATAAAACTATCTTTAAGGAAAGAGTTATAACTCCCAAAGAAGCTCAGTGGAAACACCAGGCAAACAGACAGAAGCTCAGACTTATGTACGCAGCCTATGGTAAAGCCAGAGGTAAGAACTTCTCTCAAATTGAAAACAAATATCCTGAAGAAACCCATCCATTAAACCAATGGTGCGTAAGTATCGATGGATTAATCAATCGATATAAGATCCAAGTTCCCGTGGAACTACCACAGGAATGAAAATGTAATAATATAGGTAGCTACACTACCAATTTTGACACATTTATAATGAAAAAGAGGGAATTATTTCCCTTTTTTTATTTTTTTTCTAAAATATTTGGCACTTTCAAATATAATGCATAGTTTTGTGGCGTTAAATTTTTAGTATTTATAATTTTAAAACATTTTTATGAAAGATTATCCAATTCCAAATGACCTATTACAAACTGCCGAAGTTCACCTTTCTTCTATGGCCAATAAATTTCCAATTACAAAAACTTCAATGATTGTTGGATTTATATGGATGACATATGACTATTTAATTTTCAAACATCATGAAGATAATAGAACATTTGTGACACGGCAAATTAAAAAGTTAACCGAAAGTATGAAAAAAATGGGATGGTTGCCTGGATCTTATGTTATTATTTATCCTGATGGTAGAATAATCGAAGGACATCATCGTGTCGCCGTAGCACAGGCAACAAAAACCCCAGTTTATTTTATTGTTATTGAGGAAATACTGGAAAATCATGTATCATTACTGAACCGTGGTAAAGAATCATGGAAAGTAATCGACCACATTAACACATATGCTAATAGAGGGAATAAAAACTATATTCAACTTCGGAATTTCGTTGAAAATCATCCTGAAATTTCTCCCAGTAATTGCATGAGAGTATGTAGAAATACAGATGAAAGTGCCAACACCCAGGAATTTGAAAATGGTAAATTTGAAG
>Ga0315277_10009302_pt1 | contig 12562 bp, 16 predicted proteins | sample YL17G05_15_MG_FD_203695 | JGI IMG/M metagenome (GOLD analysis project Ga0315277, IMG submission 203695) | Sediment microbial communities from Yellowstone Lake, YNP, Wyoming, USA - YL17G05_15 | ecosystem: Environmental > Aquatic > Freshwater > Lake > Sediment | place: USA: Wyoming | collected... | reverse complement strand
AAAGCCAGCAAGATAGTCTCATTGATGGTTGAGGGCCTAGCCAAGAAAGAAATCACGGTCACCTAACCAAAACCATCGCGTAGCCACAGTTCAATCTATATATGACTTCAGTTTGTCCGCACTTCTTTCAATTTTTATCCAATGTTACTTAGGTGTCCTTAGATATAAACTTTCAACATCCAGAGCACGATTAAGCCTAGGATCGCCAGTCTTGCGATGGTGATTGTCGGGTCGGGCGTGCGCGGGCGCGTTATCGGTTCAATGGGTGCGCATTGCGGAATAGCGATCTGTTGTTTCTGAATCATGGATTCGTACGGTTCTATTGAAATCTTTGTCGTTTTTCCCGCATTGTAATATATGAACTGTCCCGCACTCAAGTCTTTAAGTTTTGATGCTTGATCTCCGAGAAACGCCTTGACATAAGACACATCATTCAGTTCATCCGTGTATCCGAAATATCGTTGTCTCATGTATCGCATACTCATTTTATCAAGCGATGCGAAGAATTGCGTGATGACCATGAACCGCACTCCGTAGTTTCTACCTTCGCTCATAAGCATCGCTGTATTACTGAATCGTTTACCGCGCATAAAGCCTTCACGGAAATAACTACTTCCTTCCTCAAACACTAAGAAATATTGCTTTCGGGAAGGATTCATGCTCTGACATCGATAAAGCGTTTCGGAAAAACTTTCGATAAGATTTTGTCTTCCTTGAACCGAAAGTCGGCTTATATCAAAAATCGCACTACGTTCTGGAATCTTGTCGATGCGCGGAATCGTTAGAGTTTGATATTGTGCAACGCCCGATCTGTGTATCCAATCTTGACTCGAATCAAACACTACTACGATTATGCCTTCCTTCATTAACTGATCCGTTAGGTACATGCCTACATCGCTCTTGCCCGTTCCCGTTGTACCTGAAACAATAACACCCGATTTCATGGCTTCATTAAGATCGAATTTCAGATCATCCGAATTTTCTAAGTTCTCGTTATACCCGCTCCATTGTGAGTTTTCAGCTTTAGATGCGTCTCTCATAAGTTCGCTCTGTGCAACGGCCGTGAATCCGTTTTGAGCTAACTCATAATCTTCAGGGTTCACGTTCGCAAGATCGGGACACCCTCTTTTGTAACAATCTCTAGCATAGAGTTCTCTAGCTTTTTGCATGATTTCTTGTTTGTTTGGCATTCCCATTCTTAGATCACCTTCCATCATACCCTTCAATCAGCCCAAATATAAGCCTTTTCGTTCGAACCGTTCGTATTATTGCCTAAAAACGCAAATCCAGCCCAATCCTAGCCCCTTATCCCTATCGGTTCAAAAATCATACTAAGAATACTAAGAATAAGAAGACACGCTTAAATAGGCGTGTCGTATATACATTAATCCGTGAGACGTATACACATGTCAGGAAAATTGAAACATCCGATCAACATAAGATTGACCGATGAGCAATATGAAAATTTTCTGTTCATCTGTGATGCCCAAAAGAAGGACTTTTCAAAGGTTCTTCGCGCCTTCATTGATTCATACATTGAACAACACAAGGACATAATCGAACACGACAAAACACATTTCGACATCCTAGTCGAAGAAAACGCAAAACGTGAATGGGTTACTGTCACAGAGGATGAAGAAAAACGAGACTACGAAAAGATCGGAACCGATGGCAAAGCCATCTATACAAGGAGAGTGAAAAAATAAATGTCTTCTGTATCAGAAAAAATGGTAAAATTAGACTGCCACAATCAGTTCTACATTCCCAATCTGACCATCGAACTAGAAAACGCCATAGGAGAAAAAGACATTCAGAGAATTATTGCCCTAGCGGGTGAAATCGAAAGATTCAAAACTTTGTGTGGATACATCCCAGCAATCCAACGGTTCGAAGAATCCATAAAAATGTATGGTCACGAACTGAACCTACTAGCTCAGCCAGAAATCAAACGCGCCTTAGAAACGGTTCCACGAAAAACGTGCTCACGCTGTAAATGCGGTGAGTCGGAACAATCATCACACCAAGAAGGATTTGCAAATATGGTTCAATCCGCGTTCGGAAATCAAAACGCACAAGCCGAGAACAGAGAGTCGGAATCGCACCCGAACAGCGAATTTTCCAGAATGCTAGAAGAAAGCGGTAAAGGTTCAACCGAACGTGAACAACCGCACACGCCCATCCCGAACATAGTAACAATGACAGGAATGCTAAGAATGGTCGATGAAAGCCAATTCCCTCAGTTTTGCGATCCCGAAAAATGTCCCAAAAATTTTTCAAGGCATTGTAGAGCGAACACGGAAGCGCACCGTGGGCAACCATGCATTTATTTAACAGAAAAAAACAGGTGAAAAAAATGAACTTCGAAAACTTAGAAGAAATCCTAAAAATCTCCGAAAAAGAGTTCGAGAAAGAAGTCGAGAAAAATCAGATCATCGACCTAAACGCAAGAATTGAAAAATTCCAAAGCATCCTGAAAAAGCCAGACCTCAACATGCCAAGTCTCATAGGTTCAGAGATTACGCCAAGAAGAAAGAAACTTTCCGCCTTCGTGGCCATTCTAACGAAAGTCAGAGACACAAAAGAAAAGGAGCGCTATGAGTTAGGCAAGAAGGAAAAAGAAAAGTGGAAAGATGAATATCTCAGAGACAACCTTCGAGACCTCCGTTTCATAACGGGATTCGAAGCCGAACACGTTATGCGCGGAGAATTCACCGTAAATACCGTGTCATGGACAACACCGCAAAGCACCGAATTCGAAATTATTGGCGTAAGCGAACACAAAATCAAAATCGACCTCAAAAAGATCATCGCACCAACAACCCTTCAAATGCTAATCGACCATCCGCTCGTACCCGTTTTCCTAGTGGTTGAACCAACGGGCATGTACCAACACAACAAGAAACTAGGAATCTGGCAAGCGGGGACATGGGAAGAAACAAGAGGAATAGAGCTAAAGTTAGGAACGATGTTCGCTCTGATGAAGGTGTAAGACATGGCCAACTGTACTTATCTCAAAAGCAACGCGGGCGGAAACTTGACATGTCCCGAAAGTTCTCCCGACTCAAGTCGATGCGCGCTTTGCCTTGCACTATTAGCGCTAGATCGCGGATTTTCCGTACCGAAACCCCGACCCATCACAACCAAACTCCCATCCTAAAGGTGACAGACCATAACAAGCCAAACCTCGCACCGCGCGGAGATTGGAGAGTATTCTTCCTCTCCCTCTCCGTGTGCCATTGAGGTTGAACAACCAATCGTGAAAAAACTTACACAACTATGCACCGAACATCAAATCCCCATCAAAGAATTAGCTTCGAATTTACTTCAACGGATGCTTTTGGATCATCACAAAGAATCGAAACAAATAGTGGAGAACCTCAGATGCAAGAAGAATCATATATAACCATCTCAATCTCTATCCCTTCCAAACTTCTAGCCCAAGTTGAACTACTGGAAGGGAACTCGCAAAATGAAAAGTTCGTAAGGTGTATCCAAACAGGTTACGACATTTTAACGAATCCAGAAAGGTGAAAAAGTTTACTGTACTAAGAATGTGTGCGGTATGGGAACGGAAATCTCGCTTGACCTAATCGATCTTCCAGAGTTCGACGTTCGCTATTACCGATCAACCGCGTTTTTCAAAAGGTTCTGTCAGGACATCGAAAAAGAAGGCGTGTTAGTCAAGCCAATCCTTCAACAACTCCCCAACGGTCGTTACCGTGTTCTCGATGGTGTAACTCGGATTCTCGCCTTGCGTAAGCTCGGTAAGAAATCCGTGGTCAGTGATGTCATTTCCGAAATCGATGAACGCACGACCTTAATCCAAAGCCTAAAAATCAATCTTAACCGTTCCTCGCAAGACCCAGTTGGAGTTAGCGAGATGTTTAAACGTCTCACCACCCTCGGAATGAAACAGAAAGAAATCGCTCAACGGTTCGGGTTCACTAAAGGTCATGTGTCGAAACTCATAGCCATCTCCAAACTCTCATCATCGCAAAAGTTCGATTTGGCTAACGGGCGAATGAACATTTCCACCGCGTACAACCTAGTCAAAACGAAACGTGACTCCGATTTGATGAGAGAACTCAAAATCAAACAAAAATGCACTATCTGTAATTCCGCTTGCGATTATGGCGAAATCGAATTGATCCAACTCTGTTCAGGGTGTCGTTCCATTCTAACCCGCGCACTCGAACAGGAACACGACGCGCGCACGCACCCCATGGAACAAAAGGAGTTACTGTGAATGTGCCCCGCACGTTCCCCGATATGGCTCCGTGGAATCACATGGCACGCCATGTTTGACCGTTCCATCCCAAGTTTCACAATAGAAACTTTCAATAACGGAGAAATCTAAATGAAAACGCTGTTAGACCTATTTTTGGGTTCGCTCAGCACAGCGAACCCATTGAAGCGGTTCAAATGGATTCGCGATCCTAGTGAAGTCGTAAAGATAGAAGGTGAAATGACAGAAGACGGAACCATCAAATTGTATTTCGACAGCGCGATCATAACAGAGATTGATGCTGTTGCTCTCGCTTTAAACAACCGAGGAAAACAACCTCCGTGTAGAAGACCGTGTAAATTCGGATTTGGCGCGCAATATTCCTTTTATCACTATTCTCAACTATTTCTCAGAGCGTTCTAAGTTTCGCTTTCGGTATGATGATGTGTTCGGAAGTCGTTTCAACTTGCCCGCCGATTTCCGTATCTTCTTTCCAAAACTCGCGTTCTGGTTAGAAATAAAATCCACGTTCCCAAACATGAGTTACTGTCGATATTTCGTTTCTAAACACAATGAGTATCCTGAGTATGCGGTATGCGTTCGAGTTCTTAATGAGGAAATGACGAATTACGAGCTTTATGGGTTCTGTACGGGTTCAGACGTTCAGAAAATCCCTTCGAAACTTGTATACGGATGTCCATGCCACGAAATCCCCGTAACCCGCGAGTTTTTCAAGCCATACAGCGATTTCCACAAGACCATCCTAGAATTACCCATGGTTGAAAGGTTCGACAATAACCATTATGTTCAATCACGTTCACCAATCCAGAGCGCGCGCTATACGCATATAGACTTCACCATTCACCATTAACAAAGCGTGTTAGAATGTATCTTAGATTATGATAGGCCATAGTTTCATCGGGAGTCCATGAAGCCATAACAGTAGGCGTTAGCTTCCCAAAAATCTGGGTTAGCACTGTCTTTTGATCAAAACCTCTATCGTGAATTTTTTGTTGTTTTTGGTCATGTAGAACAAAAATGATGACTTTTGCAATCCTTTTGTAGTACCCGAGAAAGTTGGGGTAAACTATTTCTCCTAAGAATCTTTTGGGGTCTCTTGGGTTTGCTATTTCAACTAAAACCTTTTTTCCATCTGGAAGATGAACAACAAGGTCTGGAATGATTTTAATTGGAGGTCTATCTTTAAGAAGAGAAATCGTGAAAGGGTTACGATCATATGAAGAAATTACTGCTTCTTTTTTTAATTTCTCAGCAAAACTAGGTAAGATTTTTCTAACAATTTTTTCATGCAGGTTTTTTGGTTCCATTTAGCATCGAAATAAGATAGCTAACCACAAAGATAAAATTTCTACATAAAAATGTGGGGACGAGGAAGGATTAAGGTATTGTCATCGCAAACCAACGTTTTACTCTAATGATTTCACACATTTTGATAGAGCGCGCGCTCTAATACCTGAGTTTCTCATATTCTTCCTGAAAGTAACAAATCCTTTTTGACAGGTCTGACGAAAATCTAAAGCATGTTGCCCATGTCTTAGATTTGAAGCTCTTTTGGCTGGAAATCTTCATTTTGCCATGTTACGTTTACGTTGATTGTGTCTATGTTACTTATCATTCCTGATAGTGTCTAGTCCACAGTTTCAACATTGTTGTGAAAAGACCTTAAATAACAGCGCGCTAGATACAGCGTGTGATGTCTGGAGCAACCAGAAATGATAAAGGTGGGTACCCCTCATTGTGAGGTTGCCCCATACATCGGCCTTCTGCTAATGAGGTAAGGTAAGACGAGTTTAGATATAAGATTAGTGTCACCCTCTATGATAAACAAGCCTCGATCAAGAACGCCATCTCGACATGAAGCTGATAACCCAAACTTGTGAATGATCCGAAAAGCGCGCGCGCAATCTTTATTTGCTCTAGCGTGAATGAGGAAGTGGATTTCGCGCGAGGACAAGCGTGGAGCCGTCAGAACATGCACACGGCCTCTATGCAACCTGATGGCATCGCTTGCCCCTTAAGTGTTGTATGGCGAAGGTATATATATGCGTGATGTATACATTTTCAGATAGATGTGCGACACATATGTCTCTTACTAGAATCCTTGGAGATGCTATCCCGAGGCATCTACAGAAATTGAGCAAGAGTGAATCTAAGATTATGGAGACGCTTATGACAATGAAGAGCGGTAACGCGTATAGTTTATGGAAACAGTCAAAGCTAAAACATTATCCTACCGTACTAAGAACGCTCAGGAAACTTAACGAAAAGAACTTCGTTGAAGTATTAAGTAAAGATGGCGTTCGTGGTGAAACGATATATGGCCTTACTGTGCAAGGTTCATTTGTTTTCTACGTTTTGAGAAATGAAGGACAAGCGTTGTTGGGCTTTCTTTTAAGCAATTCACGGTTGTTTCAGGAACTTCATGGCGTCTTCCTGACGGACAGCGTGCAAGCGCGCGCTTGGATGCTTTCCATTGTTCGAGACGTTTTTCGGATTGAAGGAGGGAAAAAAGTTAGCATTGATGAAGTAGTCAAGGAAAATGTGGAAAGTTATGTAGGTGATCGTATCAGCAACATCCGTGATGACCCAGAAGCACGTAAGGAATTGAGAATGTTGTCCAGAATTGGCTGGATAAAACCACTCATCATCGAGGAAACACAAAGCGCAATAGACCATTGGAACAGGCATTTAGAAGCTCTAACAAAATTCGAAAAGGAAATGGAGAAGGTGAAAGAATGAGTTACAATATCAGCAGAGACACGATCACCAAGAAAAAGACAACCATCATAGGAGAGAGAATAACAATCGAAGAACACACAATAGAAGATGTAATCGTGTACGGAACAAACGACATCTTGGCATTTTTGACGAAACTACTCGAAGAACGCAATGTTTCTTTTCGTAGGTTGAAAACTTGCATGAAATTTAAAACTGTAACCGAGGCATTCGAGGATATAGAGAAACAAGTTCAACGAAAATTTCCCCAACGGAGGTGAAATAATGGCGAAAGAAAAAAGCACATACGTTCAACAGAAAGCAGGGAAATGGCTTGATGTGTTGCTTGAAAGACAGAAAAAAGGAAAGGTTCTTAAATTCAGTGAAATAGAAACGGCGTTTCCTATATCTCCAATTATTGTGGATTGCATTAACGATCTGGATATGCGTATTCGAAAGTTAGAGCAAGCGTTGGAAGCACAGAAAGTCTACGACACTTCCTAGACAGAGAACTACATCGTGTATTACCTATACGAAAGATGTGTAGTAGTTCCTTGAAAATCGGGGAAATCCAGATGTACGGGGGGTAGTATGCGTTTTGGTACTGTCTTCTTTTGTCAATCGGAGCTTGATCGTTTCTTTTCGGTGACAGCGTGTGCGTATGGACACCCTATGTGTTAATGTGAACGCGCCTTGAATCGTGTCCCGTTCGTTGAAAGGAGCGTGAATCGTTCCGCGCATTGATTCTCAGTATAGGATAAGCACGGGTCATAAGTGCGTAATAACTTCACTACTCGATGGATACCATTGTTGAAACATCATAGCGAACTTTGTATTCTTGTCTTGTCATTGCTCGTTTAGAATTGTCGGTTAAACTTGGAGTTGTGCGTAGAGAAAAGGAGAGAGGGCTAGCGCGCGCCACGATTGATTTATATATTGAGATTATTCTATCTCAGTTATTCAAAACGGAAGGGAACGGGATATGAAGGGTTTTGAGTTGAAGCTTATTTCTGAACTTATGAAAAACAGTCGGAGAAGCGACAGACAATTGGCTAAGATAATCGGTGTTTCTCAGCCTACGGTCACCAGACTCAGAAATAAACTTGAGAAGGAAGGACACTTTAAGGAGTACACTGCGATACCTGACTTCCGCAAGCTCGGATTTGAAATCATCGCCATTACGTTTACCACTTTCCTCCACGAACCCACACGGCAAGAACTTGGCGCATCAAGAAGGGTTTCAAGGGAATTAGAGAAGGAAAATCCCCATGCAGTCCTAATGGCTTGGAATGGAATGGGCTTGGGATTCAACAGGGTTTTCATTTCATTTCATGAAAACTATTCCTCATACTTGAAAACCATAGGCTTGATAAAACGGGTTCCAAACGTCGACACATCACACGTAGAAAGTTTCGTCGTAAGCTTAGCGGACGAAGACCACTATCAGCCTTTGACCTTCTCCGTCATAGCCAAATATCTTCAAACAAGAAACGTGAAAAGGGAATAAGCTGCGAGCGAAGCGCGCGTGTTACTACTATGAATATGAACAAAAAAGGATGGGTTATGTTATTTCTTCTAAAGTTTCTCTTCCTTGTGCTTTTGTGCTCTTTTTCATTAGCTCTATGTCTTCTAAGCTGAGTTTTCCTTCTTTGCGAAGTTTTCGCGCTGATTCTACGAAGTCTTTCGCTGAGATCGCGTTTATGAAGATCGCGTTTTGTATCGATAAGAGTCTTATCTGTTCTTCTTGATCTTTGAATTTCTGTTCTAATTCTTCAAGTCTTACTCCGTTCTTGTTTGTGTATGTGCTTAGTTTGATGTGATCGTACACCTTTGCAAAATCCTCATCTAGTTTTCTGTTCAAGCCTTGCAAATATGTACTGTCGGATGTCGGTATTTCTTTGCCCATTGCGCGTTTGATTGCCCAGTCATCGAATCCCGAATCGTGCAAAGCGTTCATTAGGAATTTTCTGAGCAAGTGGAATCTGATTTTTCCCGTGGTTGTGATGTTCGCTTTTTCTACTAGCTTCTTTATGACATCGTTCAGCGCGTGATCGCTCAGGTGTTCATCGTTTCCGTTCGGGAAAACATATCGACTTTTGCCTTTTCCTTCCGATTCTCGTTTCTTGTCGATGTACTCGAACCATTGCGCTAAACTGTCTCTAGCTTCGGGTGTTAAGTGTGATCGGCTTTCGACTTTTGTTTTTCCGCGCTGTGCGTCGAATCCGATAAAGTCGATTTTTTCCGCGCTGGCCTTGTTTACTAGGCTTTCGATTTGCGCGCGGTCTAGCTCCGCGAAGTCTTCCACGCTAAAGCCTAGCGATACCGCACAGCTTAGGATCGCTTTATCGCGCACATCTCCAACATGGTACATCTTTGCTAATTCTTCTCTGTTGAATTCGTGTTCGTTCCTTGCTCTTTCGGGCTTTGCTATTCGCTTGTGTTGGATTATCAGGGGTTGGCATGTGTCTCTAGCGAATGCGCGCACGCTTGAAACGTAACTTCGCGCTGTGTTGACCGCGTACTTCTTCAATAACTGATTGTAATACTCGATTACCTTGTTTCCTGTGTTTCTTGCCCATTCGGTCTTATCCTGTGTTCGCTTGTACGTTTCGACAAACTCGGAATCGGTCATGTTTAGGTATTCTAAACAAGCGTTCAATCGGTCTTTGGTTTTCCATACGTCTTGAGATTTGTAATTTGGATAAGTGCGCTGAACCCATTTTTCGGTTATTTCTCCGATCTTACTCCACTTTTCACTTTTCATTTTTCTCACCTCCCTTGTGTTTGTTGTGGGATAAGAATGTTATGAGAAAGTGCGCTTTTTCTGAACCATTCTATATATAGAGGAGGGTAGAGCTGCTTTCAGAGACCGGTCTCCCAACAAAAAGCCGCTAGCGCTCTCTTTTTCCTTGTATGAACTCCTCTACTGACTGCTTCGCCAGCGAGTCAGGTACCTGAATCGGCGGATGCTTAAACGCATAGGAGCTTATGCTCAACAACTGCCCAGCAATTTTCCTGTCCAAAGCCAGCTTCACCGCGCGAATGATGTCGATCACTACACCCGCACTGTTCGGCGAATCCTCAACCTCCAACTTCACCTGAATCGTCAAAGGCCTGTCCCCAAACTTCCTACCCTTAAGCCACAAGTAACAAATCTTCTTGTTCCCCAGAAACGGCACATAATCCGAAGGCCCAATGCGCGTGGGCAAATCATAAGGCACAAGACTCGTAACCGCTTCAGTCTTGCTGATCCGCTTAGTCTTCAACCGCTCCTCAACCGTCATGTTCAAAAAATCAGTGTCCCCGCCGAGATTCAGCTGATAAGTCTCATCAATAATCACACCTCTGTCCACACAAAGCCTCGCCAAGTTGCGATGTAGAATAGTCGCACCCACCTGACTCTTAATGTCATCCCCAGCAATCGGAAGCCCTCTTTCCTCAAACTTTCTGGCCCACGCTTGATCAGAGGCAATGAACTCGGGCATGCAGTTGATGAAAGCACAGTTAGCATCTAAAGCCGCCTGAGCATAGAAACGGCTCGCGTTCTTGCTTCCAACAGGCAGATAATTGACAAGCAATTCTGCCTTCGCCTTCTTCAGAGTTTCCACAACATCAACAGGCTCAACCTCACCCTCGGCATAAACGCTGAAAGGCTCCCTCATATGCGGTGCCACACCGTCAAGAACAGGCGCAGCTGAAACCTTCACTCCCAAGTTGGACACATCCGCAAACTTGGCGCAGCAGTTCGGCTCGGTGAAAATGGCCTCACTCAAGTCCTTGCCAATCTTGTTTCTGTTCACCTCGAAAGCCGCCACAAACCTGACATCCCTGACATGGTAGCCGCCGAAATTCACATGCATAAGCCCAGGCACGCTCGAGTCTTCCTTCGCATCCTTATAGTACTGCACTCCTTGGATGAGCGCAGACGCGCTGTTGCCAACGCCTACGACGGCCACGCGAATCTCAGGCAAACTAACAATCCCCTCTAACCTGTCAAGCTAACGCTTTAACGAACGCCTACTCTATAACTTTTTCTGGAAACATGACAAGATTAAAAGGCAACCTAGAACCACAAGACACTACGGAACAGGTTGACCCTTCATGGACGAAAGCCAAGTAAACGTGAAATATGAACCCTTCCAAGAAATCATAATCATGGAAAAAGACCTCTTCCCAACCGCCGACGACATCGCCCGATTCGCCTCAATCATCGCCGGCGGCAAAACAGCAGGACTGTACTGGGCTGAAGGCGTCGTTTTCCTTTACTTTCCCCTTCCAGCATCAACAGAAACGACGGCAAAGGCGCTTGTGCAGGACAAGCGGGTTTACTGGACTTTTGTCGGCTACTCCCTCATGCCGAAATATCAGCCAGTGATCGAGACCAAGGAGAAAATAATAGTTCCAGTCATTGACATGTCCTCCAACGCGTTGCTCAAGAAAGTGACAAGTTGGCTCAAAGACCAAAAATAGACTCCGCGTACAAAACCCGCTATTTCTGAAACCAGACAAGATCAGCTTGGAGTTTCAACCCGTTGCCCACTCTATGCATCAAAGGAAAGATTTTCACTGGAAAAGGCGAAGGAGCACAATTCGCCAAGCTGCCGTGGGTAAGAAAACAGATAATCCAAAAACTCGGCTTCGCCCCTTTCCCAGGAACACTAAACATACGACTAACCGAAGACGGAACCAACCTCAAGAAACTACTTGCAAAAGCAAGAGCCACAGAGATTCTGCCAGCTGCAGGCTTCTACCGCGGAAAATGCTTCAAGGTATATTTGGCAGGCAGTCTCGAATGTGCCATTGTCGTTCCTGAAGTCGCTAGGTATCCAGAAGGCATCATAGAAATCATCTCCTCCGCAAATCTTAGAGAGAAGCTGCGCCTCAAAGACAACGACGTGGTCGAAGTCAAAATTCCATTCTAACAGTTCAATGCTTTTGTTTCTCTTCCAGAAAACCTTTCATGTATTCCTTCAGGCACCCGTTCTTCTCCAAGTAGAGACCATACCTCACCAACGCGTTCATAGCCCTCGCCGCATCCTCAGGCGAAGAATACGCCGGAATCTTCAACTTGTCAAATCTAGAACGCGTGTGCAAGGCCATCTCTGTCTCCCCAATGTCGCACGCCACGATAGGCTTGTCGTATCCGCTCGCGACTTTCGCCACGCGATCAATGAAATCCTCCTGCAACGCAGGTGTGTGATGAAGGCCGAGCAGGACTATACCGTTGATTTCAGGGTCTTGGAAAAGAATCTCGGATGCAAGCTCAAACATCTCTGACGTTCCAGAGCCAGTAATGTCCACAGGGTTGAAGTTCGTCGCGAACTTGGGCAGCTTCCCATCATTCTTCAGCTTCTCAAACTTCTGAATGGTTTTGTCAGAAAAACGCTTAACCACCAGCCCCTTCAATTCACACTCGTCAACCGCCAAAATGCCAGGACCGCCTGCATCCGTGAGTATCCCAACGTTCTTTCCTACCGCGGGTGGCTGCATGGCCAGCGCTTTTCCAGCATCAAAGAATTCCTCCATGTCCTTGGCTCTCAAGATTCCAGTCTGCTCAAAAGCAGCATCGTATATCTGGTCTGAACCAGCGATTGCGCCTGT
>Ga0315277_10009301_pt1 | contig 12562 bp, 11 predicted proteins | sample YL17G05_15_MG_FD_203695 | JGI IMG/M metagenome (GOLD analysis project Ga0315277, IMG submission 203695) | Sediment microbial communities from Yellowstone Lake, YNP, Wyoming, USA - YL17G05_15 | ecosystem: Environmental > Aquatic > Freshwater > Lake > Sediment | place: USA: Wyoming | collected... | reverse complement strand
CGAAGCGTTTCCCAGCGCGATCGCACATCGCCCGACCAGAGGAACGCGGCGTAGCGCTGCATGCCGGCGTAGCCGTTGCGATGCAGGGCAAAGGGCCTTTCGTTCGGCCGCCAAAGCTGGGAGCCTTCCCAGTACATCCGGGTGCGGTTCAGGCGGGACGCGGCATCATAGTCGTCGCCCTGGTCCGGCCACCAGCCGTCGGCGCCGACGTCGAAGAGCGGTTTGTGATACGGCCAGTAGCACGGGACGCTGCGGTCGTCGGGCCACCGGTTGTCCTCGGTCCGTCCGCTGGGAACGGCGTTCTTTGGATCGCACGGCTCATGCACTGTGCCGGTCAGGCGACGTCCCTCGATGACGATGTGCAACACGACCCGGAAGTGCTGGCCGTGCAGCGCGTCGATCATGCCTTTCGGGTCCGGAAAGTTGGCCTTGTTCCAGGTGAACTCACCGTTCCGCGTATTCCACCCGGACGGGGTGAAGTCGGTGCCCAGGTAAATCAGTGCGTCGCATGGCAGCTTCTTCTCGCGCATCGTGCGGGCTACGCCCAGGACCTCATCCGGGCCTGCCAGTGTCCGGTGCGATTGCATATAGCCCAATGTCCAGAGCGCCGGCATCTCCGCGTGTCCTGTGATGCGGGCGAACTCCCGGATGATTTCCGGAGGGGAGGACGAGGACACGACAAAAACATCCAGGGGAAGGCCGTCACTGGACGGAGAGAACTTCCCTTCGGAGCCGGTGAAGTCGAATGAGCCGAGGGGATGATGAATGAACATGCCCCATCCGTCTGTACCCACGAGCCACTGGATCGGCACGCGGCCGCCATGCGTGCTGAGCTCGTAGCCGCCCTGCCCGCTGCGCATCCGGTCCGCGGTGCCCTTGCGGTCGAACTGCGGTCCGCCCTGCCCGAGCCCTAGGAGCGGTCCCTTGCTTAAAAGAAACGACATCCCGGCTGCTCGAGCATCCAGCGTCAGACGCTGCACCGGCTGACCCGCGCTCGTCTCGATTTGAAGCGTCGGGGGCTCAGCCGCGAACCGGACGACGAGGTTGCCGGCGCGTACTGGGGCGAAACGCTCGCGCGTATGGCAGCGCGAGAGGGAGCGTTCCTTGCCTTCAAGCGCGAGAGCGCCGTCCACAGGAACGGCGATCGCGCGCCCGCTCTCGATCGGAAGCACAGTGAGGCGGACCGTCGAGGAGCCGAGCGTTGAGACAATGATCTCTACAGGCTTGCCGGCAACAATGATGTCTGAGGATTGGCCGCGGATAACGCTCCGGGCCAGGACGAGGCCTGCGCTTGCCGTGCCGAGCCGCTTCAATGCCTCACGGCGGGTAAGCGGTTCAGACATAGGACTCTCCTTAAGGAATTTTTTTGCCCCTCGACTTTCCTTCTCGTCGGGCCCTGAGTCGTTATCGTCCATAATAAAAAAATAGTATATTCGGCCAGCCATTGAAGTCAAACGAATGGCCCATTTCTGTTTGCTTCGCCTTCATTTCTCATATAAAATATCTCTTTCATGCGAGTCGGCAAAGTTAGCAAGAATGAAATCTATTTCAGCCGGCAGTTGCCCGTTAACGAATCGATGTCGGGTAAAAAGCGGCTGTATATGTATCTTGATTGAGGAGGATTCATGAGCGACTTTATCCAAAACAAGCGTATGAATAGGCGGATTTTCCTCAAGCGGGGAATTCAGTCGGGAACGATCCTCGTTTCCATGCCTCTCTGGAGAACCCTTTCCGCAAAAGAGATCGAGGCATTGGTAGGCAGCGAAAAGGCGTCTGCCATTCCAGCCTCGTTATCCAAGGAAGAGCTGCAAAAGCTGCTCCAGGCCGCCCTGAGCCGCGGCGGTGACTTTGCTGAGATCTATTTCGAGCACACCATCCAGAACTCGATCGGCCTCGATGAAGAGAAAATCTCTTCAGCTGCGCGCGGCGTAGATATGGGCGCCGGCTTTCGTGTCGTCCAGGCTGAGAAAACAGGCTATGCCTTTTCCGACGATCTCGACCCCGCAAAGCTCAGCGAAGCAGCGGAAACGGCCGCCCTCATCGCTTCCGGAGCCGCCGCTTCAGCCCAAACCCTCAAGTCTTTTTCTCCGCCGTCCTATTACCTTGTTAAAGTCTCTCCGGACACAATCGCGGCCAAGCAAAAAGCGGAGCTGCTTATTAAAGCCAACGCCGTCGCCCGGGCCTTCGACAAACGCATTACCCAGTTCAGGGCCGGCTTTTCGGACATGACAAAGAAAATCGTTATTGCCAACTCCGAGGGACTTTACGTCGAAGACACGCAGACCCTCACCGGTCTCAATGCGAACGCCCTCGCCCTTGAGGGAGACAAACGCGGCATGGGTTATGAGTCTAAGTCCGGAAGCTACGGGTTTGAGCACTTCGATGTCAAGCAGGCCGAGGAAATGGCCCGCAAGGCGGCCGAGATGGCTATCCGCGTCCTCCCGGCCGAGGCTGCTCCGGCCGGCGAATTCCCGATCGTCGTCGCGAAAGGCTTTGGCGGGATCTTTTTCCATGAAGCGATCGGCCACAGCCTGGAAGGAGACGGGATCCGCAAGAAGACGTCCTGCTTCTGGAATAAGCTCGGCCAGCCGATCGCCACAAAGGCAGTCACTCTTCTCGACGACGGCACGTATAAAGGCGGCTGGGGCGCGGTGAACGTGGATGACGAGGGCCGCCCCGGCCATAAAACAGTTTTGATCGAGAAGGGCGCCTGCACAGCCTTTCTCCAGGACAAGCTCAACGCCCGCCTGATGAAGATGGAGCAGACCGGCAACGGCCGCCGGCAATCGTTCCGCTTTTACCCGATTCCGCGCATGACAAACACGTACCTTCTCGCCGGCGACTCCGCTCCCGAGGACATCATCAAGTCTGTGGACAAAGGCCTCTACATCGCCAAGATCGGCGGCGGCAATGTTGATCCGACGACAGGCCGTTTTGTGTTTAGCGTAACAGAGGGCTATATGATTGAAGCGGGGAAGGTGACTCGACCGCTCAAAGGAATTATGTTGATGGGCAGCGGCCAGGACGTCCTCATGAATATCTCCATGGTCGGAAATGATTTGCTGATCATCGGCGGCGGAACCTGCGGCAAAGGCGGCCAGTCCAAGCCTGTCGGCTTTGGAAATCCGACCCTGAAGGTGGACAAGATCACCGTTGGCGGCGGGAGAGCCTGAGAGGGCAAAGAGAGAAGAGAGGAGAACGACAATGGCTAATATGGATTTCAAGACGTTAGGCGAGGACATCATTGCCAAAGCGAAAAAATGGGGCGCTGAGGAAGCCGAGGCCGCCCTGGAGAATGTGAAGAGCTTCAGCGTGTCGATCCGAAAAGGTGAAATTGAGTCGCTCCAAAAATCCGTATCCCAAGGACTTGGCCTGAGGGTCTTCATCAATAAACAATTTGGCTTTGGCTATACATCCGATCTCTCGCCGGCTGCCATTGAAGAAGCGATCAAGAAGACGATCGAGCTGGCGCGGATCACCGAGTCCAAGCCCTGGCAGGGTCTTCCGGATTTCGGCCCGCAGCCTTTCGCCAATCTGGACATTTATGACCCGGAGGTCGCCAAAGTGCCTGACGAAAAAAAGATCGCGACGGCGCGCGAAGTCGAAAAAATCGCCCTTTCGCTCGACAAAAGGATCACCAATTCCTATGGGGCCGGTTTTTCCAACAGTGAAAGCGAAGCGTGCCTCTTCAACTCGAAGGGCATTTCCTACGTTTTAAAAGCGACCGACTGCGGCTTCAATGTCAGCGTCATCGCCGGGGAAGGAAACAATATGCAGGGCGGAGGGTGGAGCAGCTTCAAAAGATTTTACAAAGAGCTCGATTCCATCGAAGCCGTGGCGAAAATTGCGGTCAAAAGAGCGGTTGACCAGCTCGGGCCGAAGCCCGTGGCGACCAAAAAGGTCCCCGTCATTTTCGACCGCTATGCGGCGCCGTCCTTCTGGGCGGGGATCCTCGGCGCGTTGAGCGGAGATGCGGTGTTCCGGAAAAGCACGTTCATGACGAATTCCCTTGATAAGGAGATCGCCTCGCCGATGGTCACAGTCGTCGATGACCCCACGATCCCCCGGTTTGTCGGCTCATTTCCTTTTGACGGCGAAGGCAATGTCACGCGCCGAAACGTGCTCATCGACAAGGGCGTGCTAAAGATGTTCCTCTATGATTCGCAGACAGCGCGCAAGGCCGGCGTCAAGGTGAACACAATGGCCAACAGGGGAGGCTATAGGTCTCTGCCTTCCGCAAGTTACCTGAACGTGATCGTCCAGAACGGAAAGGACAGCTTTAATTCGCTCCTTAAAGGCGTGAAGGAAGGGTTGTACGTGATGGGGTTGAGGGGTTCAGGGACGGACGTGACGACGGGAGCTTTCTCCGTGGGCTGCAGCGGGTTCTGGATCGAAAACGGCGCGATCGCGTTTCCGGTCGATGGCGTGACGCTCGGCGGGACGACGCTTGAAATTTTGAAGGGGATAGACAAGGTTGCCAATGATCTGGATATGCGGTCGAGCCTCAACAGCCCGTCTTTCAGGGTCAAGGAGATCATCGTAGGCGGCAGGAAAGGGTAGACAATAGCCTTCCTCTCAAAGCGCTTCCGATGTGCCTACAGCCTTGATCTGGATATTTCTTTTTTCCAGTTCATCTAAAAAATCTTCATAAAGCTTTCCGGAAATGGCATCCTCGGGCGCGACGATGCCTTTTTCTTTGATCTTTCCTTCGGCCAACCATCTTGCGGCGATAGCCACCGGAAATCCAGTCACCCTCATCATCGAAGACAGTCCATTTTCCCGGTCGGCCTCGTCCCACATGAAGTACTCTATCCGCATATCTCGGCCGTCTTTCTTTCCCTCGACGGAATTATACATGACACACACATCCGTCTCTCCTTCCTTGGGCAGAAGCTTCGGGGTGATCAGAGAGGAAACGAACTCGCGGGGGACAATTTTTTTCCCTTTGAAATTTACGGGTTCTATATCGAGCAAGCCGCATTCCTTTAAAGTGATTATGCCTTCCCAGTGCCCCGGCCAGCGAACCGTTTTTTCGGAAAATTCCTTGAGAGAGGGCCTGGTAAAGAGAAAACTGGGCATGCCCGGCGTTACGGCACATTCCAGCTTTTCGTTTTTTCCCAGTTGATTAAAAACGAATTTCTCAAGGTCTGTCGCGGCCTCAACTTCAACGATTTTGCCGTCTTTGATGACCTTCAATCTTATTATGTACTCCCTGAGAACATGGTGAAAAGACCAGGTGATCATGTATCTCAGAGGATGGGCTGAAGCCGCTTCCTTGGAGGGAATCCCCCCAACCCTGGCCACGACCTTTTCGGCAACATCCATCTTTCTGATTCCCTCGCCGCAGGTGATATTGCTCAAGCCCGGAGCAAAGCCCATGCCATCGAGAAATGTCACCTGATTTTTAAGAGCTTTGGCGTGAAGCCATTCGCCATATCCGTCCAGTTTAAGCCCCCGGGGAATCTCTAAGCCTTCAATTTCGTAAGGGTCTGGCGTTCGATGAAATTCTTCCAGAGCATCGACGGAATTCAACCCGGCTTCGACAGAATAATGGAGGACTTTATAGCTTGTTTTCCTATCCGGGAGGACAACAGCTCCCGCATCATATTTTTTCATCAAGGCGACGCTCGCTTTTTTATCGTTAATATCCAGGATATGAGGAATGATTTTATCGCTCTTCACCCATTTTTTGATGTTCTCAAGAGTCTTTTTATGCCGGCCGACAATTCCTATCGCCTTCACGTTGTCATCCTTGGCCAAATCCCAGGCCACCGCGGAACCGATTTTTCCCGATCCTCCGAAGATCAAAATTTTCATTTTGAATACTCCTTCCTCTTTAGCTTATGATTTTTCTAAATGTTCGAGCCAAGAGTTTATTCTAGAAACTCGGGAAATGTCAAAGGGAAAATGAGCAAAACCATTTATCGCTTGAAAAGAAGCCCGCCTTTAATTAAGCTGAAAGGGCGAAATCGTCGCTTGGAAAATCCGAAAAAATCCGGAACATTTGACGACGCGCACGATTCACGAATCTTCATGCGCCAGCCAAGGAGGAAAAAGTGAGAAGTATGGCGAATCTAAAACTCGATGACGTCCCAACCCAATGGTACAACATCACCTCGGATTTACCAGAACCGTTGCCGCCCCCTAAGGACCCGGAGAAAGGTCCTTCACGCATACAAAATTTGCCAAATTTAATGATTGGCGAATGTCTGAATCAAGAGTTCTCTAAAGAGAGGTGGATTGATATTCCGGGTGGTGTTATGGACCTTTACTTAAAAGCGGGCAGACCGAGACCGCTGTTTAGGGCAACAAACCTTGAGAAAAGGCTTGATACACCGGCCAGGATGTATTATAAGAGCGAATTTTTTAGCCCAACAGGCAGCCATAAAGTCAATACGGCGCTTGCCCAATGCTGGTATGCGAAACGGCAAGGATTTGAGAGGGTCACCACGGAGACCGGTGCCGGACAGTGGGGAACCGCGCTTTCTTACGCAGCGGCCATAACCGGTTTGAAGTGCACGGTCTTCTGGGTTCGGAGCGTCTATAACTGGAAGAAAGACCGATTATCCCTTATGAAACTCATGGGCGCAGATGTCCACGCTTCCCCCAGTCCGGTCACCGAATTTGGCAAGAAATTATATGATAAGAATCCCGAGCATGACGGCTCGCTCGGGATTGCCATTTCTGAGGGTTTAGAGGATTCCGGTCGAGACCCAAAGGCCACCTATTGTTTGGGTTCGGTTTTGAATCACGTTTTGATGCACCAAACCATCATCGGTTTGGAGACACAAAAACAATTTGAAATCTTTGATGATTATCCCGACATTGTCATCTCCTGTATTGGCGGCGGTTCGAATTTCGGCGGCTTTGCCCTGCCCTTTTGCGGAGATATGCTGAAGAAGGGAACAAAGATAAAATTCATTGCGGCCCAGAGTCAGGTGGCAGCGAACTTGCAGGGCAAGTATGAATATGACTTCGCCGACTATGCGGAAATAACGCCGATGCTGAAAATGTGCACCCTGGGGCACCAGGCTGATATGAAGCCGATCAAAGGGGATGGCCTGCGCTATCATGGCTCTTCGCCCATTATTAGCTTATTGCGTCACAAAGGTTTCATTGATACCATCGCCTACCCGGCGGATGAAAAACATGTCTTCGAGACGGCAAAAATATTTATAGAAACCGAAGGATGGCTGCCTGCCCCCGAGTCCGCCTATTCTGTATGCTGCGCCATTGAAGAGGCCCTGAAGTGCAGGGAATCGGGCGAGAAGAAGGTCATTGCCTTTAATATCAGCGGCCATGGCTTCTTAGATATGCCGGGATATCGAGCCGTATTGGGCCTGGGATAAGCAAGAAGATTTCCGATTCTATCAGTTCACGTTCAAGAGTTTTGCTCGATGAATGAGTAGCCTGGAAACCGGGTCCACAGCCTCCCGAATTCATAGGATGGGACATAAAAACCAGACGGATATTTGCCTCACGATCAAAGATGCGGCGAGGGAATAAAATATTTGAATAAAAAGGAATCCCAAGGACTGCGACGAGCCATGGGATTGCCCCACGCCATCGCCATGGTCGTGGGGACAATCATCGGGGCCTCAATTTTTGTCCAGCCGTCAGAGATTACAGGGCGGGTGTTTTCTGTAAAAGGCATTTTTTTGGTCTGGGTGATATCCGGCTTGCTGACACTCTTCGGCGCGCTGGTGTGCGCAGAATTGGCCTCAATTTTTACCCAGTCTGGCGGAGTTTATGTCTATCTGAAAGAAGCCTATTCTCCTTCGATTGGGTTTTTATGGGGCTGGGCCATGTTTTGGTGTGCCCATTCGGGGATCATTGCGGCTCTCTCGGTCATATTTTCAAGGTATGTTTCCTATTTTTTGCCCATGAGCGCGGTCATGATTAAAATTGTTTCCATGGCGGTCATTATCGTCCTCTCGGCCATCAATTACCGGGGCGTCAAACAGGGCAGCTCTCTTCAAACACTCATCACCTTGGGAAAAGTCATCGCCATTGTTTTTATTATCCTTGCCGGTTTCGCCCTCGGCTCACGTCTCCCCGAACATTTCGTAGCCAGCCAACCGCTGAACCGAGATCTTTCGCTTAACAGTTTTTTCCTTGCCCTGGCGGCTGGATTGTTCGCCTTCGGCGGCTGGCATATGGTGACCTATAATTCCGAAGAAACGATCAACCCGCAAAAGACGATCCCCCGGGCATTAGTGGCCGGAACGATGATTGTGACCTTGTGCTATATGGCCTTAAATGCCGTGTATATGTATGTTTTGCCCCTCGAGTCCGTCGCATCCTCGACCCGAATTGCCGCTGATGCAGCGGATGCTCTTATTGGATTCGGAGGAGGCGCTTTGATGTCCGGCCTGGTTATCTTCTCCACATTTGGCGCGCTCAGCGGCATTATTCTGTGCGGACCCCGTGTTTATTATGCCATGGCCCGGGACGGTCTGTTGTTTCGATGGGTCGGCGATATCCATCTCCATTACAGAACACCCCACAAAGCGATCGTTATTCAAGGAGTTTGGTCTTCCGTGCTGGTTGCAACAGGCACGTACAAGGCACTTTTCACTCGGGTCGTCTATACCGAATGGATGTTCTTCGGATTGATGGCGATCGGCCTCTTCTTGTTTCGGCGAAGGCCGGGAATCGTTCGCGGCTACAGGATCTGGGGCTATCCTGTTGTTCCCGCGCTTTTTATAGTCTCATCATTTGCCGTCGTCGCGAATCAGATCATATCTGACCCCAGAGAAAGCCTGTTCGGTCTTTCTCTTGTTTTGTTTGGCCTGCCAGTATATTATTTATGGTCAAAAAGAACAGGAAGAGGAATTTAGCTCATGAAAATCGTTGATTTTCATAATCATTTTTTCCCGCCCCAATACCTGGAAAAGATTCTCTCCGGGCCAAGCCAGATAAAAGTCCTCTTCGATTCAGATCATAATCCGCTTCTTTATTATCCCGGTGATTACAACGTCATCGTTCGAGGCCACAGGGATATTGATTATCGGGCAGAAGTTTTAGCTAAGGCCGGCATTGATAAACAGATTCTCACCTTTACAACGCCGGGAACGCATGTCGAGTCTCCCGAACGTTCGGTCGAGCTGGCTCGAATCGTTAATGATAGCTTTGCAAAAATCGTCGATGAGCGGGGCGATCGGTTTGCGGCCCTGGCGACACTTCCTTTGAACGATCCTCTGGCCTCGGTTGCAGAGCTGGACCGAGTTTTTGGCGAACTGGGTTTTAAAGGCGTCATGTTGTTCAGCAATATTAACGGCCTTGCCCTGAGCGACCAGCGTTTTTGGCCTCTGTATGAAAAAGCGGATGATTTGAAGGCTGTATTTTATATCCATCCGTCCTTCCCTGTCGGAGTCGAAGCCATGACGGATTATTGGCTCATGCCTTTGATCGGTTTCCCCTTCGACACGACGCTGGCCGCGGGAAAGCTGGTTTTCAGCGGGGTGGTCGAAAAATTTCCCGGGATCAGGTGGGTTCTTGGGCATCTTGGCGGAGCGATTCCGTATCTTGCCGAGAGGCTTGATCGGGGATATTTCGCTTTCAAAGAATGCCGGGAAAATATTTCTGCTCCCCCCAGCGAATACCTGAAGAAATTCTATTATGATACGGTTAATTTTAATGTCAAAGCCCTGGAATTTGCCGTCGGCTTCGCCGGCGCGGACCACCTCCTGGCCGGAAGCGATTACCCGCATCAGATCGGGAGTCTCGGGAAGATGGTGAGCAGTATCGAGGAACTGGGCCTTTCTTCTCGAGAAAAAGCGGGCGTGCTCGGCGAAAATGCCGTGAAATTGCTGGGCCTGTAGGCTTTTGTCCGTGAACCTGATTCTCGGGGAAGGAAGGACGTTATGGACGCCAGAAATGATCCGACACTTCGAGTGACTCTATTACCGCGCGATACAAATAAATATGGGACGATCTTCGGCGGCATCATCATGAGCCACATCGACCTCGCGGGCGCCATCGAGGCCCGAAAATCATGCGGCCCGCACAATTTCGTGACCGTGGCCATGGATAAGGTGGTTTTCCATAAACCCGTGTTTGTCGGAGATGTCGTGAGTTTCTACACGAAGACATTGAAAATCGGCCGGACTTCCGTGACGACGAAGGTCGTTGTCGAGGCGATGCGGGCCGACGACCAGAGACGAGTGAGGGTCACGGAAGCCGAAGTCGTGTTTGTCGCGGTCGGCAAAAATTGGAAACCTGTTCCGGTCAAGGCCAGGAGATAATCGGGAATTCGGGGATCCTTACCGAATTCGGCCGACGTCCGATTTCCTCATGATGATTGGAAACAAACACGGCCGGGCCATGGAGCGGGATGTTTTTTTTGTCCTGCACGTGACAATGCCAGAAAAGGGAAAACACCGGCTGCAGCAATTTGTAGAAGTGATCGCCCATCGCGGATTCTGCTGTGACTATGGAAGGAATAATATAACCTTGACTCGGAATTTCCTCAAGCGTTTATTTTTGAATCACTCGCCTCTTCCCCCGGGCCTTTGTAGCTCCGGATAAGGTTGATGAGCTGGACACGGTTCTTGACGTTGGCTTTCTGGAAAACGCGGTAGATGTGGTCCTTGACCGTCTGGAGAGAGATGAACAGCGACTCGCTGACCTCCCGGTTCGTCTTGCCCTCACAAATCTCGCGAATGACTTCCTCTTCGCGTTTTGTGATCCCGTATTCCTCCAGGAATTCCCTTAAAATCCTCGGCGGCGCTCCTTGTGCCTGAGCCCCAAGCGCGGGAGCGTGTTTTTCAAGATAGCCCTTCCAGGCAAGGAGGGGGGCGAGGTTGCCCGCGAAGAAGACGAAGATATAGAAAACATTAAGCGCGCCGCCCTTTCCGGCCAACACAAAAATCGCCATCCGGGCGCCGAACACCGCCAGATTCAGCCAGCCAAAGGCCGTGACGGCCTTTCTCCTATGCCGATCCTGGATTTTTCGCGCCAGGACAAAAAGCCGCGGCAATGAAAGACCGATCGCCGCTGCTTCAATGGCCTCCAATAGGATGGCGACTGCACTCGCAATGTCGGCAAGCTCTTTATCTCCGAGGCCCGAAGTGTTGATGATAACTATCACCGCCCCATAGGCTACAAAGCTCAGGGCCAGAGTCAAAAAATAGCCCAGCGTAAACGCCCGACCTACGGCCTTATCAATGATCTCCCTCGACAGCCGGATAAACATGTACCAGGCCAGCATTAAAAATGGGAGGCCGAGGAAGGAAAAAAAATGCCCGACGGTCTCGACCGTCTGGAATGAGGCAGCCTGCCGCTCAAGGATTTTCCTGACGATCGCCTGGCCGATGAGGCCGTAGACGCCGAAAACGACCACAAAAATCTGGAAATAGAGATACGTCGAGAGGTGGCCGAGCCCGAATTTGGCGTTCAGCCGGTACGTGGTCAGGATGGCAAAGAGTCCCGCCGCGAGCGAGACCGCGATAAAGAGGATGAAGACCGAGTTCGTCATCGATCTGTCCCAGCCTGTTCCGGCATATTCCAATAAATACCGCACATCGGCCTTTTTCATCAAGAAGAATAATTCTCTTCCGTGAATAAGTGAACACGACTTAAGTCGTGTTTTAAAAATTTCCGACTTTGGTTTGATGCAATTTTGAAAAATCCATCCTATTTTATAGGCGCGCGGCCATAAAAGGCCGAACTCGATTTGCGAAATACATAGGAGGTTCGCATGAACGACAAAAAAAAGATCGCCACCGAGACTGTTCGCGTGCTCATGCCCTCGGCCGGTTCCGTTTACGGCTTCGGCTGGGAGACGATGAAAAAGTACTTCCTGGACCTGTTCCTGGTCACCATCATCATCGGGGCTATCCTTGTCCCTTTAGGCATGATCAGTTCCCTGGATGGAGAGGAAACAGCCGGGGGAGTGCTTCTCCGGATCTTCTCCTTCGCTTATTGGATCCTGTTACTTAGCCCGATCGATTTCGGGGCAGCCTTTCTTTTCCTCAACGCTATCAGGGACAGGTCCATCGAGGTCAAGGACATGTTCTTGGCTTTTGAGGACTATCTGAACGTGGTCCTGGCCGGCCTCCTGAAGGTAACGATCATAGGAATTGGGGTCGTTCTGCTACTTGTCCCGGGCATCATCTTTGCCTGCCGCCTGGCGTTCGTCCGATACCTGGTGATGGACCGCAAGATGGAGCCTGTGGCGGCGGTAAAGGAGAGCTGGAAGCTGACCCAGGGGCATGCTTGGGATATATTCCTCATGGGACTCCTGGCTGTCCCCATCGCTATCGCCGGTTTGATCTGCTTTGGCGTCGGCATTATCCCCGCGGTCATGTGGATCCGCTCCGCCTTCGCTTCGATGTATTATGCCGTGACAGGCAAGCGGGAAGAGGCGCCTGCCAGCGCAGCTCCCGCGAAAGCCTGAAGTGAAAGAATCATGAGACTAAGAATCATTGTTCTGTTTATAGCGCTGGGCATACTCGTTGAACTAACGCCGTGTATGAGCCAGAACAAGGAGTATTTGAGCACTTTCGAGATTGTATGGAAGAAGGTGAATGAAACTTATTATGATCCCACATTTGGCGGT
>Ga0315277_10009300_pt1 | contig 12563 bp, 12 predicted proteins | sample YL17G05_15_MG_FD_203695 | JGI IMG/M metagenome (GOLD analysis project Ga0315277, IMG submission 203695) | Sediment microbial communities from Yellowstone Lake, YNP, Wyoming, USA - YL17G05_15 | ecosystem: Environmental > Aquatic > Freshwater > Lake > Sediment | place: USA: Wyoming | collected... | reverse complement strand
CCCCGTTTCATCCGCGGCCATGCCCGAGAAGACGGTCTTCGGTCCGTTAGGCGTCTCCAGCTTCCTCTGCTCCGCGGAGAGCACCTTGATCACTATGTGCACGTTGTTCATGCCCTCCTGAAGCTCAGCCACCTTGCAGATGGATGGTCCGGAGGGAGCGTCCATGCCCTCGGGCAACTTGACCGAGTCCGGTTCCTCCTGCTCGATGGTCGCCCTGGTCCCCAAGTTCAATTGCGAGGAACCGTTCCACTCCTTGGTGTAGGCGTTGCGGATCAGCACCGCCTCTCCCCGGTTCATCTGGAATCGTTCCGCATCCCAGGCCGTGTAGGGCATGGTGCCCGTTTCGTCCGCCACCATGCCATAGAGGATCTGTCTGGTCTCACCGCTGGTCTCGATCTCCTTTCGGTTCACGGACAGGACCTTTACCAGCACGTCCACGCTCTGTTCCGCTGGCGTCAGGTCGTTCAGCTGCTTCCGAACCCCCTTGGTCAAAGCGTTGGGATCCCCGCCAAGCTTGCGCACCACGCTTCTCTTCGCCGTTTCCAGCGACACGCGGTACAGGTTCAGGTACGTCTCCATCTCCTTCCAAATGTCCTTTTCGTCGACCTTGTTCCCGAGCACCCGAGAGATTTCTGCGACGTGGGGTGCGAGTTCTTCCTTTTCCATAGGTACACCTCGAGGTGATTCACTGTGGGAAAGCTATCCGGCTTGGCTTTAAAGGTATTCTTACGGGCTGAGCGAAAGTGCTCCTGCCTGTATGAAAGAGCGAAAGCCTGGCCTCGAACCTAGAAGAATGCTAAGGATTGGGGGCGCTCACTCGGTGAAGGTCTCTCCCCGCTCGGAGTTTTCTTTCAGGTGCTTGATGATGAGTTCCCGGCTCTTGCGCAGGTGCGATTCGTACCAGACCTTGACCACGTCGCCGAGCTTCTTGTGCAGGTCGCTCATGTCCAGCTTGGCAAGCGGCGCATCGAACACCACGAACTGAGCGAAGATGCGCTTCCATCCCGCGTACTTGTAGTAGTGCTCGCCCTCGCAGTATTCGAAGATCGCCCTCAGGTGCGGGGTGGAGTCGACCGAGTAGTACCAGATCTTGATGGAGTCTCCCATCCTCCCCTGGTCCTGGGTCCGGTCCACTAGCTGCAGCCCATTGACGGCGGCGAAGTTGAAGCCATCTTTGAAATGCCACGCCTCAGGATAGGACTCGTAGTTGGCGAAGACCTCGGTGGTCGGTTCCATGGTCATGTGCACGTTGGCCTTCTCGAACCGATACCATATCTTCCAGAGGTCCTCGATGAGCGCCTTGTTGATCATGCGCTTCTGGTCATTGAGCTCGGACAGGTCCTTGTGAATCTGTTCGGTCTCCCTCTCCAGTTGCGCATCGAGCTGCGCGAACCAGTCCTCGTCCTTGACTCCTTCCTTCTTAGACGCCATGCTGTTCCCTGATTGGGGACTATTCCAATCCGGGCATAAAAAGATTGCTTCATGAGGATATTCCAGTATTTCCTGAGATTGCCTGCGGGACGAGACGCTCGGGCGGCCCTAGGGGCGAGTGAACCGGCGCAGCCATGATTATATTGGCCATTAGGCTATACCAGTCCGAGGTCGCGTTCTCATGGAGACCAAGAAAGCCCTCATCACGGGCATCACTGGTCAGGACGGTTCCTACCTGGCCGAACTCCTGCTCTCAAAAGGCTATGAGGTGCATGGCATCATCCGCCGAGCGAGCACCTTCAACACCTCTCGCATCGATCATATCTACGAGGGGCCGCAAGAGCCGCACCGTCATCTGGACCTGCACTATGGAGACTTGTCCGACTCCGAGCAGCTGTCCAACATCATCTACAACATCAGGCCAGAGGAGATATACAATCTCGGAGCGCAGAGCCATGTGCGGGTGAGCTTCGATATGCCCGAGTATACAGCGAACGTCGTCGCCACCGGCACGGTCCGCATCTTGGACGCGGTCAGACGCAGCGGCAACAAGGCCCGCTTCTATCAGGCGTCGAGCAGCGAGATGTTCGGCTCGTCCCCCCCTCCACAAGGCGAAAGCACGCCTTTCGCTCCTCGCAGTCCGTACGCCTGTGCCAAGGTGTATGCTTACTGGATGACGCGCAACTATCGCGAAGGCTACCACATGTTCGCGTCCAACGGCATACTCTTCAACCACGAGTCCCCACGTAGAGGTGAGACCTTCGTCACCCGCAAGATCACCCGGGCGATAGCGGCCATACTGGCCAAGAAGCAGGACTCGCTCTATCTGGGCAACCTCAAGGCCCGCCGGGACTGGGGGTACGCCCCGGAGTACGTGGAATGCATGTGGCGCATCCTGCAGCACGATGAGCCAGGGGACTTCGTCATCGGCACCGGAGAGGCACATTCCGTTCAGGAGTTCGTGGACGCGTCCTTCGCCTACGCCGGATTGGACCCGAAGAAGGTCGTCAAGGTCGATCCGCGCTACTTCAGGCCCACGGAGGTGGAGGCGCTCATCGCCGATCCATCCAAATCCAGGAAAGCCCTGGGCTGGAAGCCGAAGGTGAGCTTCGAGGACCTGGTGAAGATCATGGTGGACGCGGATATGCGCGCTCGCGGCCTGGAAGCCATCGGCGAAGGGGACAAGGTCCTCAGGCGCAAATTCGCTCGGAAATGGTGGGGGAAGGACTAGATGTCCTACCTCAAAGGAAAGAGGATCGCGGTGACCGGAGGCGCGGGCTTCCTCGGCCGCCACGTAGTGGCCCAGTTGAAGAGCAGAGGGGTCAAGGAGAAGGACATCCAGGTACCACGCAGCTCCCGTCTGGACCTGCGCCAGTGGGAAGATTGCACCAAGGTATGCCAGGAAGCGGATGTGATTATCCACCTGGCCGCCCGGGTGGGGGGGATAGGTTTCAACCGCCGTAATCCGGCCACCCTCTTCTACGACAACGCCATCATGGGCATCCAGCTAATGGAAGCGGCCAGGCAGGCCAAGGTGTCCAAGTACGTCGCCGTGGCCACGGTCTGCTCGTACCCCAAGTTCACTCCGGTCCCTTTCAAAGAAGAGGATATCTGGAATGGTTATCCAGAGGAGACGAACGCCCCTTACGGCATCGCCAAGAAGAATCAGTTCGTGCAAGCCGACACCTACAGAAGGCAATACGGCATGAACGCCGTCGTTCTGGTCCCGGTCAATCTCTACGGTCCCTGGGACAATTTCGACCTGGAGGATTCGCACGTCATACCCGCCCTGGTACGGAAGATGGTGGAAGCCCGCCGGACGAAGGCGCCGACGGTCGAGTTCTGGGGCACCGGCAGCGCCACGCGGGAGTTCCTCTACGTGGAGGATGCCGCGGAAGGCATCGTGCTGGCTGTGGAGAGATACAACTCTTCCGAGCCGGTCAACCTGGGAACGGGGAAGGAGATCAAGATCCTTGAGCTGGCGGAGCTAGTCCAAAAGCTCACAGGGTATGAGGGTAAGATAGTGTGGGACCCTACCAAGCCGGACGGACAACCGCGCCGCTGCCTGGACGTGAGCAAGGCCCGGGAGCGCTTCGGCTTCGAGGCCAGGACGCCCCTCGAGGACGGTCTGAGGAGCACCATCGCTTGGTTCGAGGATCATTTTCCAGGTCGTTAGGCTAGGGGGAGTCAGCTGGCCAAAGGCAAATCATTTTAGGCCTCGCTCAGCATCGGGAGGGGCATATGGACCTCATCAGCGAACTGATGAACTTCCTCACCCAGGTATCAGTCAATCCGCTGGAGTACTCCATAGTTTTCTATGTCTACTGCATCTTGGCGGCCATCATCCTGCCCATCCCGGTGGAGTTCGGGCTGTTCCTGAGCGCTTCGGTGAGCATCGTCATCAAAGCGCTCATTCTAGGAGCGGGGAAAGCCACTGGCAGCATACTGGTCTTCTATCTGGGTGTCAAGGTCGAGGGTCCAGTCCATTCCTTGTCCCGGCGATTCCGCTGGTTCAAGTGGCTGGTGGACAAGATGGAGTGGCTGGTGAACAAGCTGAGCTATGTGGGTCTGTACATCATCCTCAGCATACCGCTTATGGTGGACACGGTGCCGGTGTACCTGTTCTCCATATTCAACCACGAGGGCAAGTCTTTGCAGCTGCGCTACTTCGCCCTGGCCAATTTCCTGGCCGGGTTCACCCGGGCCATGATAGTGTTTGCAATCTTCGAGATCATGGGCATCAAGCTTCTCTGAGCATTGATTCAGCATGGCACTGGGACGGTACCCAGGCGTACCGTGGAAAAATATTTATGCGAGATGCGAATACAACGCTATGGTTCAGAAGAAAACCATTCTCAAGATTCTCTCGGAGTACGACCCTGACGAGATAACCATCGCCACCCTCTGCTCCCACTCATCCCTGCAGATCTTCAACGGGGCCAAGAAGGAGGGTTTCCACACTCTGGGCATAGCCATCTCGCAGAACACCCGCTTCTACGACGCCTTCCCCTTGGGTAAACCGGACGAGATTATGGTTCTTGCCAACTTCCAGGAGATGCTGGACAAGGCCGACGAGCTCATTTCCAAGAACGTCATCGTCATCCCCCACGGCTCCTTCGTCGAGTATCTGGGAGCGAAGAACTTCGAGAAGATGGCCGTACCCACTTTCGGGAACCGGTCCGTGCTTTCCTGGGAATCGGACCGGGAGAAGATGCGGGATTGGCTGATCTCCGCAGGCATAGATATGCCGGACAAGATCGACGATGCCAAGAAGATCGATCGGCCAGTGCTCGTGAAATACCACGGTGCCAAAGGCGGTCGAGGCTTCTTCATCGCCAAGGACTACCCCGAGTTCAAGATGGGGATCGATGCGTCCCAGCCATACACCATACAGGAATACATCCTGGGCACCAGGTACTACCTGCATTTCTTCTATTCGCCCATCAAGGATTCAGGCTACAAGGTGCTGGACGGTTCTCTTGAGCTGCTCTCCATGGACCGCCGGGATGAGAGCAACATCGATGAGCTGTATAAGTTGGGTTCCTCGGAGGAGCTCAAACGCCTGGGTTACTTCCCGACGTTCGTGGTCACGGGCAACGTGCCCGTGGTCCTGCGCGAATCCCTCCTCCCGAAGGTGTTCGAGATGGGTGAGCGGGTGGTGAAGCGTTCCGAGGAGCTCTTCGGCGGCATGATCGGGCCGTTCTGCCTGGAATCGATCGTTACCGACAAGCTGCAGTTCAAGGTGTTCGAGATCTCCTCACGCATCGTGGCCGGCTCCAACCCCTTCGTCTCCGGCTCGCCCTATTCTGACCTGATCGAGCCAGAGATGTCCACCGGGCGGCGCATATCCCGCGAAATCAAGCTCGGCATGGAGAGGGACATGATGGACCGGATCATCTCATGATCCACGTGATCATGGCTGAAGCTGAGATCGAGCTTCTTCCTTCAACCGTTAAGGGGAGGCTACCGGACGTCCGCATCCTGGACTCCTTTCTGGACGGAGATATGGTCCGCTCTCTTCCCGATCCAAGAAGAAGAGGGCGAGCCGACGTCGCGCACAGTGCCCTGGCGCTGCTCCTCAATTCAGAGCAATTCGAGCACGGCCACCTGCGGGTCTGGTTGCACACTCGTGGGGATGAGGTAATAGAGATCGGACCGAGGGCGCAGGTCCAGCCGAACTACCTCGATTTCCTGGTCTCACTGAGCGCTCTCTACGACAAGGGTGAGCTGGGGGAAGGGGAGGCCAAGTGGAGCATTGAAAGGCATACCACCTTGGACCATTTGATTTCCCGCCTGGCCGTGGACGCGGTCCTGCTCCTCTCCCCACGTGGCGAGCGGATCCCATTGGAGGCACTGCTGAACGAGTTGCACCATATGGACCTAGCGATTGTCGTAGGTGCATTTCCAGAGGGAGATTTCCCAAAGGACACCTGCTCATTGGCAGATCACGTTGTTTCGTTGTCGGAGATGACCGTGCCCAGCGTCATCTGCGAACTGCTGAGCAGCCTGCGCCACTGACGTTTACCAGCCGCGCTCTTGCAGACGCTGCTCTGGTTTGATGGTGGAGATTTCAATGCCTCGCATCGCATCCCCCAGGCCACGAGACACCTCGGCCAGGATGCTCGGGTCGTCGAAGTTCGTGACCGCCTCCACTATGGCTCGAGCCCTCGGCCCCGGGTCGTCGGACTTGAATATCGCCGAACCGACGAAGACGCCGTCGGACCCGAGCTGCATCATCATGGCCGCGTCGGCCGGGGTGGCTATGCCGCCAGCAGCGAAGTTGATGACCGGCAGGCGCTGCAATTCCGCCACTTCTCTGACCAGATGGACTGGGGCTTCGATTTTCCGGGCGATGGAGTTCATCTCCTCTTGGTCCTTGCCCTTGAGCTCGCGCACCTGGGACATGATGGCCCGCTGGTGCCTTACTGCCTCCACCACGTTGCCAGTGCCCGCCTCACCTTTGGTGCGGATCATGGCCGCACCCTCCTCGATTCGCCTCAGCGCTTCGCCCAGATCGCGCGCCCCGCAAACGAAGGGCACTTTAAACTTGGTCTTGTCAACGTGATAGAAGGGGTCCGCGGGAGTGAGAACCTCGGACTCATCGATCATATCCGCTCCGAGAGCTTGCAGTATCTGCGCCTCCACGAAGTGGCCGATGCGGCACTTGGCCATGACCGGGATGGTGACCGCTTCCATGATCTCCTGGATCTTGACCGGGTCGGCCATTCGGGCCACGCCACCCTGCGCTCTGATATCCGCAGGCACGCGTTCCAGAGCCATGACTGCCACCGCACCAGCATCTTCTGCAATGCCCGCCTGTTCCGCGTTGGTGACGTCCATGACCACCCCTCCTTGCTGCATCTTGGCAAATCCGCGCTTGACAAGTTCGGTCCCGAAACGGAGCTTGGAAAGGTCCAATTCAAATGGCACTCTGCTCACCGTACGCTCTAATAGCCCCGTGGTATTTGAAGATTGACACTAAAATGAACACAAAACTACTATGATGAACACTTATGTGCACTTTCGTTGCTGAAACGAAAGGCAGTCACTCAAAGGCAGAATGATTCAGAGGCTGGCACGGCGCTATTGTTTCTTTTCATTGGAGCGGCAGTCCTTCGCAGTTCCGAGGAGGGACAGGCCATAGTCCATAGGAAAATTTGCGAGCCGTCTGAACCGGTAGAAATTGTCGCTCTGATGCCACTTCTGCACTGGTATTGTCTTAGATGAGAAAGCGATGTTCTCTCTTTCGAGGAGAGCGATAGCGTCTTTGGTTATCCTGCCTTTGACCAACGCATTGGCGTAGTCAATCGGACTAGCTCGACTTCGACTGAGGCAAAGGAACTTCGATTGCAACTTGCAGGAGAGGGATGTCCCCCTTGTCTCGAAATCCCACGCGGTCACCACCCTCTTGAGCAAATATTCCAACGTCTTCTTGTTCCATAAGCTCGCTTGGAGGGAAGTGCGGTACGCGGTTCCCTTGGGTATCTCTTCCAGGTCCGATCTGCCCATGTGCGGTTGGGTCCTGTACCGAGAGGATTTCAGCCGGATTGTCCCAATGTCGTTCGATGCCATATAGTCCGCGAACTCATCGATTCGATCACTATCAACTGTTGATCGTAGGAAATAGTCATCGAGGACTATCAGGACCTGGGACTCGGGTATCATCTCCATGCCCTTCAATAGATTCGCGGACCAGCTGACCTCTTCTCCGACGCTTATGACATTAACTTTAGGATATGAAAACGAGCGCGAATTGTTGATCAAGTATACAGGAGGCCGGCAGTTGGGCCAGTATTTGGCAAAGAGTTTGAAGAAAATCGGCCATATCTCCTCGTTTGGGTCCATTGACGGGACACAGATAGCCAGTCTACCACTATCCCTTACCATGCTCCTCGGCATCTCGTTATGTAGATATTGTTGTTTTGTGCTAGGGGACGCCACCCAAGCCGAACCTACCAGGTCGCATTTCCGGAACGAAACGAAGTCCGACAGAGTCGAGTCGGATGTCATTCGATCGACATCACTTGGCATATAGACAAGAGGAACCGCTAAACAACAGTACATGAGACCCGTGGACGAGCGAATCAACTTGGCGTACTGGCATTTCCAGTGGACTAGTGGATGGAGCCCTGGCATCAAGGGAAATCCTATATAGACCGCCTCCCTATCCGCGAATGATGGTCGCCAAGCGCATGTCGCACGTGCCAGAATCGGGAACGATGAGGATTGCGAATATCGTTTCGAAGCTGAAAGACGAGGGGGTAGATGTGACATCGTTCTCCGTGGGCGAGCCGGACTTCCCCACCCCGGATAACATCACGCAAGCGGCGGTCAAGGCGCTCAACGAACACTTCACCCATTACACTCCATCCGCGGGCATCCCGGAGTTGCGGAAAGCGGTGGCCGAGAAATCAAGAAGAGAGAATAGCATTCCTTGCGAGGACAAGCACGTCATCATCACCCCTACCAAGCAGGCCATCTTCATGGCATTCTTGGCCATGCTGGATGAAGGGGATGAGGTCATCCTGCCCGATCCTTCTTGGGGCACGTTCGAGGCCTGCGTGCGGGTACCCGGGGGCGTCCCCAAGTTCGTGGTCGTGAGGCCGGAGGACGACTATCGACTGATGCCAGAGGCGGTGGCGGAGGCCATTACGTCCAAGACCAGAATGGTGCTCATCAACACGCCCTCCAACCCGCTCGGTTCGGTCATGGAAAAGGAGGACGTGAAGGGCGTCGCCGATCTGGCGAGGGATCATGACCTGACGGTGCTTTCGGACGAGACCTATGAAAAGATAATCTTCGATGGCAAGCACCACTCCATTTCTTCCCTGCCAGACATGTTCGAGCGCACCATCACGGTCAACGGTTTCAGCAAGACCTATGCCATGACCGGCTGGAGGGTGGGGTGGTGCATCGCCCCCCCTGCCATAACAAAAGAGATCAATAAGATCCAAACGCAGTCTATCACCTGCTGCACCTCCTTTGCCCAGGTCGCTTGCATCGAGGCATTGAAAGGTCCGCAAGACTCGGTCAAGGGCATGGTGGCGGAGTTCAAGGTCAGGCGGGACCTGGTCTACGGGCTCATGTCCGAGATTCCGCAGTTGAACTGCCCTAGGCCAAAAGGGGCTTTCTACATGTTCCCCTCCTATGAAGCGAAGATGAACTCCGAGGACATGGCCGCCTATCTACTGGAGAAGGCGCACGTCGCCGTTACCCCAGGTTCAGCCTTCGGTCCGGCGGGCGAGGGGCATCTGCGGATATCATACGCCGCCAGCCGCAAGGACTTGAGCGAGGGCATGAGGCGCATCAAGGACGCCTTGGCAACGCTCTGATCAGGCGCGGTCCTCGGGGATGAGCAGGTTCGGAATGCCATCTTCGATCGGATAGTCTATGCGGCATTTTGCACAAACGAGGACGCCTTCCAGTATCTCTCCCATCTCCTCCTTGGTAACCTTTAGATCGAGAGGGTGCGACTTGCACTTCGGGCAGGCGAGGATGTCAAGCAGCCGATGCTTCATATTTCCGGCCTAGGTAGCACTTGACCGGATAAGTCATTTGCTCACCATCGCCTTAAAATGCGGCGAAGCCAATCACACGAGCGCCGCAGGTGCATCATTTGGTCAGGGTGAGCGTCGTCATTCCCACGCACGGCCGCATCGCCGAGGTCCAGGTGGCGGTAGCGTCGGTGCTTTCGCAGAGCGTCGAAGGGCTTGAGATCATAGTGGTCAACGACCGACCGCAGGACCGGGAGGAGCTGGATCGGCGGTTCGTATCCCTCGATAATAGGGTGAGGTTGATCCACAACGAGAGCAACATCGGTGCTCCCTCATCACGGAACAAAGGCATCGCGGTGGCGAAAGGGGAGTTCATCGCTCTCTTGGATGACGACGACCGTTGGCTCCCTGGAAAGCTTCCGAAGCAATTGGCGTTGTTGGAGCAGAGCAGAGATATTGGCTTCGTCAGTTGCGGCTACCACGATGAATGGCTGGAGAAGGACCGATTTCCTGAGATCAGAGGCAAGATAGACCGCCAGCTGCTGCATACCTTCTCCAACATCGAGACGTCGACCATTCTTATGCGGACGGAAATTGTCCGTCGGACCGGAGAGATCGACGTCAGCTTGCCCAGCGAGCAGAACCACGACTTCTTCTACCGCATGGCGAAGCTGGCTCGGTTCGACTTCGTGCCGGAGGTGCTGGTGTTCAAGAGCGCGCCCCCGGCACAGATATCCAGGAGCCCAAGGAAGAAAATCGTTGGCTACGTAAGGTTCCACCGCAAGCACTTCCGCGACATTCGAGACCTCGGGCCAGGGGGTTGGTCGTTCATCATGGCAAAGTTCATGATCACACTGTTGGCGTTCGTCATCTTCGCGGGCAACGAGAAGCGCGTGGATACGCTCTATGAGGGAGTGCTCAGGAAGTTGCTCGGCTGATCAGCCGCTCGTCACCTTTTTAAGCGGCGACCTGCGTCCCAGGCACAGGTGCTCATATGAAGTTCATCGATCTCCGCAGCGACACCGTCACCCTGCCGACCAAGCAGATGCTGGATTCGATATCGAAAGCCAAGCTTGGGGACGATGTGTTCGGCGAGGATCCAACGGTGAACGAGCTGCAGTGCCTGGCAGCGGAGCGCTTCGGAGCCGAGGCCTCGCTCCTCGTCCCCAGCGGCACGATGGCCAACCTGGCAGCAATCATGACTCACTGCCGGCACGGCGACGAGGTGATCCTGGAGCAGGACGCGCATGTCTACTACTACGAGGTCGGGGGGCTGTGCGCGATCGCCGGCACCGTGCCGCGCTGGATCAAGGGGGACATAGGTGTCTTCACCGCGGAGCAATTGCGCGCGGCCGCCAGGGCGTCGGACCTGCACCTGCCGCCGACCAAGCTGGTATGCTTGGAGAACACGCACAATCGGGCAGGAGGCACGGTCTGGACGCCGAAGCAGGTGAAGGAGGTGGCGGAAGCAGCTCATGACATCGGCGCGAGCGTGCACATCGACGGGGCGCGCATCTTCAACGCCTGCGTGGCCCTGGGCGTCAAGCCCAAAGACTACATGAAACACGTCGACTCGATCTCCTTCTGCCTCTCCAAGGGGCTCAGCTGCCCAGTCGGCTCGCTCATCGTCTCCGACAGGGAATTCATCTCCAGAGCGAGGAAGAACCGTAAGATCCTGGGGGGCGGGATGAGGCAGGCAGGGGTGATAGCAGCACCTGGAATCGTGGCGCTCAACACCATGGTCGACCGCCTTAAGGAGGACCACGATAACGCCAAGGCGCTGGCGAAGGGGCTGAGCAAGCTGCCAGGAGTCAAGATCGACATGCGCACGGTGCAAACGAACATTGTGGTGGCCGACGTGTCCGGGACTGGCATTGGCAGCGAGGAAGCACAGGACGCGCTCGGGAAGCAGGGTGTCTTGGTGGTCACCTTCGGTCCGCAGACGGTCCGCTTCGTCACGCACTATGGCGTAGGGAAGGAAGACATCGCGGATGCGCTCAAGGCTGCAGCAGAAGCCCTCAAGGTTAGATGCTAGCGCTTCGCTGCGAGATTCCAGAAGGTCCTCGAGGTGCGCTTCGGGTCGTGCATCGTCCTGACCTTCTCGGAGGCGATTCTCGCTATTCTGGCGCTGGCCTGCCGATCATCGACGATTGTGTGGAGCATGTGCACCGTTTCCTCTGGCTCTCGATAAAGGAAGCAGTCCCGCTCGGTGTCGATCTCGATGTTCTCGAAGGCGAACTCTGACCCCAGGCACAGAAGGCCGGTGGCAAGCGCGCTCAGCACTCGCCCCTTGGTGCCCGTCCCGACCGCTTGCGGGAACAGGTGCAGGTGGGCGGAGGCGAGCTCGTTCTCATAGTCCTCGACCCAATCCGCCTGCGTAACCTCGAATCCAGCTCGTTTCAAGCGGCCGATGCACTCGTCGTAGCCCCTACCGATGAACTTGAACGAGAACTCGGTTCTCAGAGAGACGGAATCGCGTTCAAGGATCGCGGTGATCCGTTGAAGATGATCGCCCTCGAACACCTTGCCCCCGCCTCCAGAGAGGAGCACTTTCAGCTTGCCACCGGCACCCGCGATCGACTCTTTCACTGGGATATAATCGTAGAGCGGATGGGGCACGAAGAACGCCTTGTCCTTGTGCCCGGTGAGCTCTTCGAACCGTTCTGCGTCCTTTCTCCCCACCATGTGCACTCGGACGTTCATCTTTCCCAGGGATCGCTCGAGCTTTGTGTTCCGGCGCAGTAGGCGCTGCTCACGCTTCCGCTGCGAAGCGTTGAGACTGCCGTAGGCCAGGGCCCTCTCGTTGTGCAGCACAGCCGAATCCGGACCCGTGATGACGATGTTCTCGCACTGGAGTCTGGGGACCCAGTCGATGAGCCAGTGGGGGTACATCCAGACCAGCTCGGGATCCTCGTCGTTCAACTCCTTCACCGCCGCCGTCGACGGGGGGAACATCCCCACGCTGCCAGGCAGCCCTCGGGAGCGGGCCAAGGCCAAGTTCCAAACACGCCCGAGCCCCGTCGGCCTCGAGATGGCGCGCTTCCGGTAGAGGGGTAGGAGACGGAGGCTTTCTTCGCTACTCTTCGCGTGCTCCGGAGCGCCCTCGAAATGGTACAGGCTCATCTGTACCAATTCGGG
>Ga0315277_10009299_pt1 | contig 12564 bp, 17 predicted proteins | sample YL17G05_15_MG_FD_203695 | JGI IMG/M metagenome (GOLD analysis project Ga0315277, IMG submission 203695) | Sediment microbial communities from Yellowstone Lake, YNP, Wyoming, USA - YL17G05_15 | ecosystem: Environmental > Aquatic > Freshwater > Lake > Sediment | place: USA: Wyoming | collected... | reverse complement strand
TGATTAAAGATGTATACGAAAGCAAAGAGTTTAAAAGATTGCAAAATAGGATGAAAAAATGAAATTAAAAATACATTCAATGAAAAATGACGTACTCGAACTAGAAACAGAGTACATTAAAGAATTTACTAGACCTCAATTATATATTGGTGGCTTGGAAATTAATGATGATTGGCAACCGTGGCACGCTTCATGGCAACCTTTAAAATTCAACAAATTCACTGAAGAATTTGAAATTGTAAAAGAAAAAATAGTTAATTTCTATGGAACAGAAGGACAAAGAAACCCTCAAACTGGCTGCACAGCCAGAAGTGCTGGTTGGGGTGAATTGACTACTACAGATGAACAATGGTTATTGCAAAATTTAAAAATAATAAATTGTAAGATCAACGATAATGATAAATCCATCAGTTTAGAATTAATGTTTGATGGCGTTAGCTATAAAAACTTCAAAAATTGATTAAGAAAGTTGCTATCATGCTCGCGGAGTTTATTAAACTGCTTCCCGAACAAAACAAAAACAACCTTAAAAACCATGCTCAAGCAAATGTTGGGATTTTTAATCCCGACCTATATACAAACCGAGAAAAAGTCTGACTATTCCTTTTAAGCTGCGCCAGTTCGGTGCCAACAGACGAAGAATTTAAAAAAGATGTAACGCCATTTTACGAAAGAAATCATCAATTGTTGAAAGATATTCGAAAGCGGCATGATATAGATAGTTATGATATATTTATCATAGAAGAAATTCCTTTTACTGAAATTCAGAAATGCATTTTGGAAACACTTGCTTTTACTCCGCAGCCTTGATATTATGCAATTATGACAAGTGTTAATTTGTTGAATTTACCTAATACACACAGAGAAGCAAAGAGACTAAATAAAAGTAAGTATTACACTGGAAAATTATGTCCAAATGGACATAACACTCTAGTTATGGCCAATGTGCAGGAAAAAGACAACCAGGATTAACTAAGGAGAATAATCATGACGAATGATGAAATCAATCTTGCAGAAAATATTAATTCCGCAACCGAAGTAGTATTTAGTTTTGACACGACTGGCTCAATGGCGTCAGCAATACAAAACGTAAGACGCCATATGGAGAAGACCGTAGAAGAAATGTTCCAACTTATCCCTGAGTTAAGGGTAGGACTTATTGCACACGGCGACTATTGTGATGGTACAGATTGCTATCAAGTGTTACCGTTGACTAACGATAAATCAAAAATTTATAAGTTTATTCATACCGCTAAGAACACAGGTGGCGGGGATGATCCCGAATGTTATGAACTAGCTATGCATTTGGCAAAAAGCATGGGTTGGTCTGATAAACATGGTGGCAAGATTCTTGTTATGATCGGGGACGCATCCCCACACGCTGCAAACTACCCAGCAAATAAGGATAAGCTTGACTGGCGGAAAGAATTAAAAGACCTAAAGGAAATGGGCATCAATGTATACCCATTACAGTGTCTATATGCCAAGCACGCAAATGATGTAAATGAGTTCTGGGCAACTATCTCAGAAACTTGTGGGACACCTCTGTTGAAGTTGCAGGATTTTTCAAACTCAGCATCTGCACTTACAGGTGTTGTTGCAGCTTCATCTGGCACCACTGCCTTTAGGTCTTATAGCAGCAAGCTTTCTGCAAAGGGTTTTGTACCAAATGAAATAGTTGTTATGAATTGTGCATTGGAAAAGGAAGCTGCGAAGTACGATTTCACTAACGAAATAGAAGGCAAGGATTAACACAATGGCTACTGTAACCACGGCAGAAATGCAAACTAAGGTCAAGGATTTACTGAAATCTTTAGGCACTGGTCCTAATAAGATTGCTGATTACTTGAAGGAAATGAAGATTAAGGGGTATAGGACTGATTCTGACAGATGCCCTATCACAAAGTTAATCAGAAAAAAGTTTCAGAATCTAAAGAATGTTGGCTCAGATTCTGAAACTATAGAATTCATATTGCGAGGTGAAGATTGCGTCGTGCAAACACCGAAAGCAGTCAGCAAGTTCATGAATAAATTCGACAATGGCGATTATCCAGAGCTTACTTTTAAGGAAATGCAATGAAAGAGTTCTGGCGTTTAATTGTAGAAACTGCATTTTAGTCCATTAGTCTGGTTTTACCAATTTATAAAACGGAGTAGGAATGTACAGAATTCTAGCGATTGACGGCGGTGGGATGCATGGATACTCTTCAATCACCTTGCTTAAAAGACTGCTTGAAAAAAAGCCAGACTTAATTGACAAAGTTGATTTGCTGGCTGGAACCTCAATAGGTGGAATTATAAATTTAGGTATCGCAGCTGGTCATTCTATCAGTAAAGTTGACAGCAATTTTTTGATCGGAATGCCCATCGCGTTCAAAACAAATTGCCTAAGACTCGCAGCATTCACTGCTGGCATATGCACAAAATATGATAATTCTGGCTTTAAGAATTATTTGCACAGTCTATATGGCAAAAAAACTTTAGGAGAACTTAATAAGAAAGTGGTTGTAACCACTTTCTGCGTAGACAGCGAAACTAAAGAAAATAGAAGATGGAAGGCTAAAATCTTCCATAATTTTGATGGCACAGATTCAGATTCCGCAGTCACAACAGTAGATGCTGCTATGGCCACATCCGCTGTTCCAGCCTTTTTTCCCATGTATGACAAGTATATTGATGGCGCATTTGCTTCTAATAACCCTTCTTTAATCGCCTTGATACAAACACAAGATAAAAGAGCCATTATTGAGCCAAGACCATCACTCCAGAATGTTTCTATTTTGTCAATTGGTAGCATTAAGAACGAGTATATCGCAAAAAGAAATGTTGCCTGGGGATATTTCAATTGGGTTAAACCCATATTGCACTTGGCAACAGAAAAAGATATACTGATGACTAACTATCAATGCAAAGCTCTGATAGGCGATAATTATCACAGGATGCAACCAGTAATTAATGCTGATATGGATAATTTCGATCAAATTAACATGATAAAAGATATTGCTACGAATTATAATATAACGAACACTTTAGATTGGCTTGATAAATATTGGTAACAAATATGAAAACACCAAGTCTAAAAGCCATTGATGTCGCCTATAATACTCAACCCTACAACGATTTGCTGTATGGTGATGTAACAAGACCATGTAACAAAGAAGAAGTAGCTAATATGCTCAAAGCAGCGTATGCAGTAGATTTTAAAGAAATGATAGATGGTCAAATCATTCATTATGATGAATTTGGTGCAGCTTATGTCTTAGACGAAGCTGGCAATAAAATGCCACCTTTGTATACACCAGTTGATGAACAATTGGGGTTCCAAATCTATGATACAAGCCAGGGACATTGTGGCCTTTGTGGTATGCTTATTTGCAGAGGTGATTGTTTCAAATGAGTTATCATGCTGGTTGGGATCATTTCTCACCTGAACCTGGCGCAATTGACAAAATGTACTGTCGAGTGTGCAATTCAGAAATGGAAGTCGAACGCAATGTAAATGGACCTACTGGCTCTATTGAAGCTATGAGCGGTGGCAAACATTTACATGATAGCTTTTTTTGTAAACATACAAAGGAAAGTTGGCATTGCCAAGTCAGAGTTTTAAAGCAAAGAATTGAAAAAGAAACTAGTAAAAAACTTTCTGATCTTCTTACCGAAGAAATGAACGAAGTGCTTAAAACAAGAAAAACTACCATAGATATGTGGTAAAAAAATAATGAAAGAAATACTTGTATTAACAGATCAATCAGATAAAGCACTGGTTTTTAAAAATTTCATACTTAATGCCAGAAATAGTCTTGGTGGTTTAATTTTGTATATCATAATACCACCAAATCTTGTGTATCTAATGCTCGATGTTGTAATGGAAGAGAAACCGTCCAATACAGAATTTTATCTTTATGGATGGTGTAGACAATTTACAATTTACATTGACGAAACTCTAGTTGATAATATCTACCTTATATGCAATACTAAAAATATGAAGGTAAATATCATCGGAGGCTAAACATGAAATCTATCGACCTTGGTGATGGAATCTGCATTGGTAATTATGAATCTTATCTCAAACTAAAAGAATACTTCCAGAAATTCATTCATATAGTCGATTATCCTAACTTTAAAAAAATTGAAGAAGGTGCTGCCAATTTCCTCATGCTAAATGCAGAGGAATTGCCACAATCAACGGTAAGAGAATTAGATAAATTTGCTTATCACCAATCAGGTGAATTAAAAACAATTTTTATCAATACAGATGATTTCAACACAGGTGCCGTAGTAGCACTAATTTGCAAAACCACAAGAAACCAGAATGTGTTTGGCTCAATGGCAGAAATAGCACAATGTATCTATCTTGGAACAGGGACTATACCCGTGTTCACTCCAGAACAAGCACACCCCGCTCTGAGATATCTTAAAAACTATGTTGATCGTAAGGTAAAACATAACCCAGCAAAAAAGGTGTTAGCATGACCGTCAAAGACCTCATCAAAGCAGATATACTCATTGCAACCAAAGCAAAAAACAGCAATACCAAGAACATACTTAAAGTGGTCCTTGGTGAAATTGATACCCATGAGGGCAGAGGTAAAAATCTTACAGACGATCAAATTTATGGTGTTGTAAAAAAAGTTCTTCAAGGTGTTGAAGAAATGCTTACTTATAAACCTGGTGATGCTGTTTTACTGCAAGAAAAGGCAATTTTATCTAATTTACTACCAACCCAATTAGGTCGTGATGATATTTTGGACAAATTGATAAATAAGATTGATGAAATAAAGAATGCCAAGGCTGATGGCCAAGCTACTGGTGTTGCTATGAAGTATTTCAAAGAGAATAAACTAGTAGTTGATGGCACTTTGGTTGCAGATGTTGTTAAACAACTTAGGAATCCATAACATGACTATTACTCTCCCCGTCGATATTGACTATGTATTGAAACAATGTAATGCTGGTAAAGTGCCAGAAGAGTTAAAAGTGCTTTATAGGATGCCATATCGCAATATGGTTCCTTGGAGTTTATTCCCAAATTGGGCTAGACCAGATTATGAAACCGAAGGTTGCCATGAAGGATAAAGAAATTAAAATTTTGGCTAATGAAATGCTAAAGAAAACCTATTTCCATTTCGTTGGTCAAAAACGCTCAGATGAAAGAGATAACAAATTGTTTAGATAGTTCATTAAAACACTAAAATTATGCTCAAAAAATCAAGAGAAGACTATATTCCCTTAATCCTAGAAATGAAAGCATGGCTAGGAGAAGATGGATTATCTTTTTTTGCAAAAATTAAAGAGGAATATGGTAAAGTAAATGCTGTATGGATCGAACGCGGCATCCCTCATCCAGTTCATTTCCGAGAAGGAATGTTAGTACGCAATAAACTTCGTGTCTTGACACAAGGTAGCTGGACCACAAACGAATACGACAATACTTGGGTTGATATTATAGAGGAATGTATTAAAGACTATGAGTTTAAATGAATTAATAAGATATTGGCGTCAAAAAGCTGTCGAACTTGATGAAGAAGCAGCAGGTGAAAGCACACACGCTTCTTGTTCTCTAAGTGGAAGGGCAGATGGATTGCTTCAAGCTGCTAAGGATTTAAAGAAAGTGCTTTTAAAGCAGCCATTAGATTATCCGTGAAATAGATTATATGCTTTCTGTCTTCTTAATCTTTGTATAGTGGAATTACTTCACACTTTATTGAAAAACGTGCATGTTTCATGTTTAGCAATGTATTCGCCATTTGATATGCCTTTTCCTTAGCTGAAAGAGATTCAAGCCCTGTAAAGGCAAAAGCAACAAGTGAGAATATAATGAAAAAAGGGTTGTTGTCAATCAACCTATCGGTGTCCGCTAAGAAACTGTTGGAAGTTGCTTAGAATTGGAATGCCAAGCCCCGACCTCTTTAGGGTCGGGGTAATTGACTTCCATAGATTGCTACAAAAGACTTAGAAGAAGTAATTAAATTAAATCAGCAACATATTTAAGCGCATTGCTCATTAATAATGCACCATCCGTAGTAGTAAGCCAAAAATCATTTCTTGCATCAAAAGATGGTGGAAAAAAATTCAATAATATAATCTTGCCATTCTTGCCAGTTTTTTCCACAACAAGAGGACTACCGCCACTCCAATTCGCAATAACAGTAGTATTTAAAGTTAATGTGCCTGTATTAAAATAACTACTTATTCCACCATTAAAACTACTAACTCCTGTCATAACAGGATGTGCTGGATATACCACCGTACCTAAAGTTTGTAATCCAGCGGATTGTCCCCCACCTGATAAAACTTCATAGCCACCTGAAAGCCAATTGCCCTGAAGCTCAATACTTTCCTCAAATGTAGCTAAAACTACACCACCACCACCATCAACATAAGCCGCTACATTATTACCCAAAGTGGTTGAATTTAGGAAACCACTATCACTATACACCAAAATAGAAGAGTAACTTTGTAATTGAGCAAGAGTCGGTGTAGAAACACCTGCATCAATATCATTCGCCACAATCCCCTGCCCTAAAAGCTTATTTTGTACGTCCGCACGCCAAGCTGAGTCACCTTCAGCTGCTAAAATAGCAAAAGTTCCACTAGAAGAAGAATTGTGATAAAGAAGATTAGTCCAAAAATTATTTGCACTCTGTTTAGTCTGATATATTGCCATACATTATTTATAAATAATAATTTAAACAATATTTATTTTAAATTAAATTTAAACCAATACAAAAGTCTATATGATTCTATTCATTATAAACCTATACTGTCCAACATCCCAAATCCTATCATACCCGTTTAATTGCATTATTTCATACTCGCTTAATTTGTCGTCATACCCATTCTCATTAATCAAAAATTGCTTTTGAAACTTCATCCTATTATACAATTGATTAGTCTTAATGTTAAAATACATGAAACTTGGCTTAGTCTCACCGTCTAAGGTAAAACCAATCTTATTATACAACTCGCCGTCTGAATATCTTTTATCAGCATATGTTATTATACTTCCATTATTTTTTTTTCTAAAATGACTTAATAATTTACTAGCACCACCTACAACATGATGAAAATTCTTGTTGCAGAATCTTATCATCTCATAATCAAAACTTCTGTTAAATCGACTAGCACCAAATGTCATACATGCTACTAATTCATCCCCATAAATTAACCCATATGCAACCTTACTACCGTCAGACCCTTGTAAATGATTAATTGTTAAAAATTCATCTTTTAAATGTACGTCTAATTCAACTATCTTTGTCTTTCTGGCATATACTCGCTTAGACTTACCTAAAAAATTAAATACCTTAGATTTTATTATTTCTGGCTTGTTTAACCATTCATTACTATACACCTGTATAAGTCTAATTCCTTTTTCATTTGCTAATTTCCACTTGTTGTAATGATATAATTTACCAACTACAGTTTCTAAATGCCAATAAATACCGTGATATTCAATGCCTAATTTTAAATCTGGTAAATAAATATCAATTTCCTTACCATCCAAAATTTTCCTATCATTCTCTAATATCATATCATTGTAATTAGATTTAATGTAATTAGTTAAATTAATTTGTTCTTTTGACGACGTTTGACAATATACGCATTGCGGACAACCATTTTTCAGATGGATGTGATTCCCAGCACGTTGTATAAATTCTCCATGTATTTTGCACACAATTGTTACATCATCAGACATTCTAACAAAATTGGTTTTTGTATAATCATATTTATAATCATGTACTGCATTAGCTATATTTATAAACGATATTTGTGAATGTTTACTAATTCCCCTTCCTGAACAATATGGACAGCCATGTTTTAATAACAATGTAGGATATTGCTCTATTTCTCCATGTTTATTACAATTATATTTTACCTTAGTTTGTTTATTAACATACTCGGTTTTTGAAAAATCATAATTCCAAGGTAATTGCTTAAGAAATTGTTCAGTTGTTTTTTTATGAGGTATTTTTCTATTTAAATAACCACATTGTCTGCATCCTTGCTTGTTTAAATGAGCATATGCTTTAATTTCAAACTCTTTGTGCAAATAACAAATAACTATTATGTTAGAATGAGCATTGATGTATTCGGTTTTTGAATAATCATATTTGTTATTGTGGACCTTATTGGCTTCTGATATAAACTGTTCAGTTGTTTTCTTCATTTTTCCCTATTACTGTATTTTTCGTTAGCTTCTTTACGGCGACATTCTTTACATTTACTTGCATAACCATCACGCCTGCCTTTGTCCACGCCAAAAAACTCGAATTTTAAAATTTGACCACATTCCTTCCCAATACATTGTTTCTTACCTTCAGCAGCATAAGGATTTTCTTTTATTAAACTTGTTTTTGGCTTGCTACCACCTATATGACCAGCTTCAGCTTCGCAAATCCACTTGCCTTTTTTTTCAATAGCTGCTTCATAAGTTTTCTTTAAAACTGTATGCACTACATTACAGTATAAACAATCATGCTCAATTGTATCGGGTTTAATTTTTTTATCATAATGCTTTTTAGATATTCTTTTTCTATTACTTTTCTGGTGTTCCTCAAATTTAACATCGTTATAATTAATTTTTAAATATTCTTTCGCCCAATTAATTATTTCTTTTTCATTTGTGAAGCCACTATCTATTTCACTCCATGTTCTATAACCAAATCCACTCTTGTCGGCAAAAATCTTAGATTCTTCAATTTGTTTTTGAACAGTTTCATCTGTTAACATGTCTTCTGGCTTAACTTCAATAATTTCAATTCTACCATCAATGTATTCTACTAATAAATCTGGATTTCTCCACGATACTTCTCCACGAAAAATATCACACCGACGAAATGATTTGACAGAAATATCATTTTCTAATAAATACTCACAACGTAACTCATAAGAAGACCCATAATATACAGCAGCTTGATTTTTTTCAGATTGAAAATAACCACGAATATGAGAATGTTGAAAAACACCATCTTTATGCTGCGTAGCACATTGATGCGAGCGTGCTTCAGTCCAAGACATTCTTTCGTTAGGTTTTAAATTATAAGCCCAACGCTTTTTACCCCAATCATAAAAACGCACCAAACCACGATAAGATGCCCATTCAAATTCAGTCATGCTGTCAGGACAATTACAAGATGATTTTTTTTGACTTTGCTTACTAAAACATCTTTTATTTTGACGATCATAATAAAAATAATCAGGTCGGTATTCTTTCTCTAATTGAAACCCAAGTGTATTATATACATTCCCAACACCCCAACGATTATCACTAAAACTAATAATTTCATCATAATTTAATTTATTAGCCCAATCAATACACCTACTAAAAAGCTTACTAGAACCACCAATCACATTAATCCCAGCCTTAAAACAAAGACGATCAAGCACAATCCTATTATCAGCAGTTTGCCGACTGTGCCGACCTAATGTAATAATACCAACTAACTCATCCTCACAATATAAACCAAAACTAACAATCGTTAAATTATTGTGCCCCTGAATATGATACTCATCAAGAAAATTCCTTGATGTAATTTTATCAATTTCTTTTACCGTGCATTCCCTACCCTGCAATCGTTTGTTTCTATTAAGTTTTGCTAATAAAATTGATTTTACTTGATCCGACTTGTTAACCACTTCATATGATGTAATCATTAGCGAATTAGTGTCATTTGGACATGATATAGAAGCACCCTCATTATCTAATAACAATAAATAAATATGTAACCCATTAACTTCAATATAACCCTCGCAATCCTTCGCCTGAACCCCCTCACTATTTAACCAATCAATAATTTCCTGCTTCATGAAATTTCTCCTTGACAAACCAGATTGAACATACTACAATATAGTGTATCTTGCGTTGATTGTCAAGGAGAAAAAATGAAATTTTCAAAATGGAGCAAAAATCATGTATCTTGAAACAATTCCTACAAATCCATTCTCGACTACAATTGTGAAGATAAAGTACGATTGTTGTGGTAAAGAACATGAACTAAAATGGGCAGTGGCTGACAAAAATTTTCAAAAAAATAACGGCAAACACATCTGCCGCACTTGTTGGCTCAAATCCGATAGCAATCCCGCTAAAGATAAATCTGCGAAAGAAAAAGCTAAAAAAACAAATCTGGAGAAATACGGCACTGCAATGCCTATGAATTCTCAAGAAAATATTGAAAAAAGAAAAAAGTTATTTGAAGATGAAGAATTTAAAAAACAATGGGACGAAAAACATAAACAAACTTGCCTAGAACGCTATGGTGTTGAACACCAAATGCACATAGACCAAGTAAAAGAAAAAGTTAAAGCCACAAATATGGAACGATATGGCGTCGAAGTCCCACTCCAAAATGAAGATATACTCGCCAAAGCACAAGCCACGAACCTAGAACGCTATGGTGATATTTGTTCTCTCAATAATCCAGAAGTAAAAGCCAAAGCTTTAAAAACTTTGTTTGAAAATTATGGAGTTGAGTATTATAATCAATTACCAGAAATGAAAGATTATTTGAGAGAAAATTGCACTCAATGGTTGGCGGAATCATATGCTAATCCTTGGGCTAAAGGCATCACTAGACCAGAAGAGTGGATTAATAAGCAAAGAGAAACGGTATTACAGTTAATTTTAGAAGGAAAATGGTTAGGAGGTTATGGCAAAGGCAAAATACAAGGTTGGTATAATCCCCCTACACCAAAGTGCCGTAAGAAAAATCCATATTTTAGATCAGGTCCAGAATTAGTAGCACATCACTACTTGCAATTTAACAAAGATGTAAGTTGGTATGATTATGAACCATTTGGGATTGATTACACTTTGTCAGATGGCTCTTTACATGTATATGTAGTTGATTTTGCTGTAAAATATATTAATAAAGATAAAGTCCATTTGATAGAAGTGAAACCTAGATTTAAGTTGTTGGATGAAAAAGTCATAAGTAAAAAAGAAGCAGCAACACAATTTGCAGAAGTGGAAGATTTAATTTATGAATATTGGGATGAATATTTTATAAAGTCATGGGGATATAAACAAGACGATATTATGAAACTACCTTATGTAAAACTTAGGAGTGCCAATGAACATTGATGAATTTGAATTAAAATATCAAAAACAATTATCACATGATAAAATTGAAATAGAATGTGATAATTGCCATAAGAAATTTTATCCGTTAAAAACTAGAGCAAAACAAACTATCCAAAAAAGAAATGCCTATTATTGCAGTAGTTGCGGGCAATCAATGAAGCATAAAAGAAAACCTATGACCGAAGAAGTAAAACTAAAAATATCAGAAGGGGTGAAGAAACATTATAAATAAAAATAGTCGGGAAATAATTCCCGACTATTTATTTCTTATTTTACTTCACGCAGTAGCCTATATCACAAAATTGTGAATAGTTAATCTTGCGTAAAACTTGGCACCTTCCCTCAATAATTTTTTCCCGTATCGAGTTAAGATACCTTTTCTTGGACAGAATGACTCTGGATCAAGAACAACTGGAGTCTGAGTAAGTGGGACATATGGACAGTAAAAATATCCGCTATCCATATAGCTGTCACCTTTATAACCCATTAGAAGCTGATTAGTGCGGAATAGTGGGTCTTTGTACAGTCTCCAGCGATTGTTAATTGTACCAACATACTGGATACCTAGTGAGCTAGTGAAAGTCTCACTTGGGGCTGGTGCGAAGCCAGCTGTAGCTGTTTCGAAGATCGAAGCAACTTCAGGGGAAGTTACGATCCAGTTTGCACCACCTCTTAGTGTCTTACGATGAATAACGTTAGACATTTCTACGATCTTGACATATAGGGATTCATAACGTTCCTTGATGGTGTCACCAAGGGCTGTTGAGAAGTCCCATGCGCCAACTGTGCCTGCATTTAATAGAAGGTCAGTTAGAACTTCACGGTCAATTTCTAGGTTGATTTCCTGAGCTAGAACGGCAGTCAATTCTGCTTCTGCGTCTAGGTTATGTTGTGAGCGAAGGTCTTGCTGAGCTTCGTAGGACCATACGGCCTTGAGCTTACGGGTCTTAGCAGCAATTTCTTCGGATTCAACAACTAGGTTGATTTCTGGTAAATCCTGGTTGCATTCCATGTTGTACTCATAGGAGACAACAGTGGTATTAGGACCAGCTGGGATATTCCAAGTGAATACCATTTCGCCAGTTGTTAGGTTGATTGTTGCGGCAACAACGAATGCTGCTGGGGCACCGATTGGGGTGAAGGTGAACACGCCAGCTGAGGAGACACTATATGTCTGAACGGCTGTTGCGCCAACGAACACTGTGCCAGTCATTGTACCAGCTAGGATTGGGGTATGCTCTAGAGGAGCATAGGCTGTTACTACGATAGCACCTGGATCAACATTAGATGATTCATTCTGAACGAACTGCGAGCTATAGAAGATATCCAAATTCGCTGTTCCGTCAGCAAGCTGCTGTAGGGAATTGATATCATCTGCTGGGTAGCCACTATCATTGCTTGCGCCACGACGGGAACCCTTATTGCTGCTATAACGGAAACGTAGATAGTAAACCAAACCAGTTGGGCCAAGTAATGGC
>Ga0315277_10009297_pt1 | contig 12564 bp, 7 predicted proteins | sample YL17G05_15_MG_FD_203695 | JGI IMG/M metagenome (GOLD analysis project Ga0315277, IMG submission 203695) | Sediment microbial communities from Yellowstone Lake, YNP, Wyoming, USA - YL17G05_15 | ecosystem: Environmental > Aquatic > Freshwater > Lake > Sediment | place: USA: Wyoming | collected... | reverse complement strand
CGAAGTTCCACGACCAGGAGGTCGGGCTGTTGGTGGAACTGTCGGTAAAGTTCACCGTCAGCGGCGCAGTACCGGAAGTGGGCGCACCACTGAAGTTTGCCACTGGGGGTGGCACTGTTACAGTAATATAGTTAGTTTTAGTTTCTGGGTCCGAGCCGTAAGCATTAGTGGCTGTTAGGGTTACAGTGTAGTTTCCCGCGCTCGTATACTGATGGCTGGGATTCTGCGAAGTGGAGGTGCCACCATCGCCGAAGCTCCACGACCAGGAAGTTGGGCTGTTGGTCGAGCTGTCAGTGAAGTTCACCGTCAACGGCGCGGTGCCCGAGGTGGGTGAACCTGAGAAATTCGCCACCGGCGGAGATCCCGTTCCCGTCACCGTCATATCGTCTATCACCCAACCAGGGCAATAGCAATTGTTGTTGGTAACGGTGGTGACGAAACGAATCTTTACATTGGATTGGTTATCCGCCACCGAGGAGATATCGTAGGTGTGTTCCGTCCACGCGCTTTCTCGTGTTTGTGAACCGGTTGGCAATTGCCAAACCGTGCTCCACGTGCTGCCGCCGTTCCCGGAAACCTCCACTTTCATCTGGTCCTCAACATATTGTGGATAGTTGATTATCCACGACCAGAACTTGAGTTGAACTCCGGTAACGCCGGTGCAATTGATGGTAGAAGTCGTCAGCGTGACGTGGCTACTGGTCTCCTGATTGGGATTGGATTGCTTGCTGCCGCCGCTCTGATAGCCGGTCAACGCGCGCGTTCCAGAACGGGCGGAAGTGCAAGTATCCGACCCAAGGTGGGAGGCGCCTATGGGGGTGACGAAGTGGCAGTTGCTGTAAGTATCCGTCCAGCCGCTTGGCGGGCTGCTGCTGGCATCGAAGTTCTCCGACAGCAATGTCGCGCCGAAGCACAGCGTGGCGCTGCTGCAGACAAGCACCAGTGCCGTGCATAGGAGTACCGTCGCCAAGTGCCTCACGCGTCGCAGTCGGGTGCGTACGGAAGATGGAACCACGCTTGTCATCTTGAGTCCCCCTGCAATGATGGTCTCGGCGGGTGGACCCTTGTGCGTGGATCCGACCCGTCGGCAAGACAGATCACGAGGGTGAGAGCCTCGTCAATCGACATGGCTGTGCACGAAGTCGGCCGGGACTGCGTCTCTCCCTCCCTTCCGCCGCCTCATGCTGCCAGGCTGGAATCTGGTCCTCTCGCCCCGCGTACACGCGCAAGGTTAACACGCGCTGAGGAAACCGTATATGTGAGGACGTATCGGGCTTCTGAATAACCGTATCGCTCTGCTGGACGCGGCTGGCTGGCGTGATGACCCCGGCGACCTGACTGCAATGCAGAGCCAGCAATCTCCCCTGCGCTGGAGCAAGAGCAGGGGCAGGCACCGGCCGCCTGAGCAGCCCGGGCGGGCGTCAGCACACCACTGGGTCGCCGCTCCTGGGGTGCCGTCGGCCTGCAAGCGGCAGCTACTGCGGCTTCGGCACAGCGCGCTACGCAGCCCCCCACCGCGTCGCGTCAGCAGTAAAGAGGCGAGCCTGTCGCCTGTCTGCGAAGATGGTGCATGACTGCCACCAACCAGCTTACAGTCTGCCCACAGGCCACATGACGTAGTCGTGCTCCCTCAGGAAGCGCAGAAGCCCCGCTGTGTCCGAGAACTCGGGGAAGAATCCCTCCGGATCCCCATGATGCTGCCAGAGGCCTCGCGATGCTTCCTCCAGGGCAATGCCGCCGGAATGCCGATAGTAGTCGCCTTGCGCTGGGCTGAGCGAGATATCTCGCAGCGCCTCCACAACCCCTGGGATACAGAGCGGCAGCGACACAGTGCCTGACCATCGCCGCAGCAGGAACGCGAGCACATCGCGGCCCCCCTCGGTCCAGGCGATCTCCGAGCTCCGCCCCTCGGTGCCGACGTAGTAGCCGATAGCCCGGCCGGCGTTGGTCAGGATGGAGTACTCCGACGCCCTCTCGGCTCTCAGCACACGCGTTCGCCAGTACTGCTCGGTGCGCACCACCGGTCCGGTGAGCGGGGAGTTGAACCGCTCGTATGTCGCGATGAGCGTCGGCAGATCGGCCTCCAGGTCCACGGGCCGGGCATCGATATGGGCGCCGAAGGCATCGCGCACGCGCAGGTCGGCCGCGACTGACCAAGAGGTGAGGTGCCGCCAGCCACTGCCGCGGTATACCTCCTCGTTGCCGTACAGAAAGGACCAAAGTATCCTTTGCGAACGTATCCAGTCGATGGCATCGCTGAGGACCTGCCGCAACAGACCGCGGCGCCGATAGGTAGGGTGGGTGCAGACGCTGCCTATGCACGCCGCCCTCGCCAGCCTCCCAGCGACGTAGCACAGACGTGGATAGCAGGTGACGGAGCAGACGAGCTTGCCGCTTTCCACCATCACCCGAGTCTGCTGCGGGTCGTAGTCCGGCATGCTCGCCGCTGCCCGCTGCCACCAGTCCGGCCGGGCAAGCATCCGGTCCAGCTCCGAATCGAGGTTCAGTGTTCGGCCATGAGTATAGGAGTTGAAGACGAGCTCACCATGCTGTTCCATCTCCTCCGCGCGAAGACCGCGTATCTCCCAACCCATTCGTACCTCTCCCGTGCCTCCCCTCGGCTATCGCTCCTCGCCTGGAGAGAGCCTGCTGTCGTAGCAAGCTTGTGTGGCAGCGCCTGTCCGCGGCACTACTGGGCTGATCGCTCACATCCTGCACGCAGCGGCACGAATATCCAGTAGACTGATAGGCTGGTGCAGTGACAGATCCCGAAGCAGTGCGCATAGTTGGGAATCGACGGAGGACCGCCGTTCACGAGTTCTGCCCGATCGATGATCGGGATGCGTTCTTGGGGGCAAGGCCATTGGGTGGAGACCCAAGGATGCAGGCACGAAGCGGCAGGTGCTACGCATTCAGCGCGGCCCCGCGACAGTCACCTTCGAGGAGCCAGTTGACTTGATTGATCCCGAAGACGGTGAGACGGTACTCACGCGCGGTGTGATGCAGTGGGAGCCGCAGTGCGAGGTCAACGATACGGCCGTCGTCTTCTATCGGCTGGCGGCTGGGAGATAATGGACCTGGAACTGGTCACGGAGGCTGTAGCACGCGAGAATGGATCGCTCGGACTGAAGTCGGAGAGTCGAGAGGCAGCCGCGCCGACCGCAGGGCCGGCCCCCAGATGGGCTGGAAAGAATCCCAGCCTCCATCAGGGCCTCGGGTCAGCCGTCGCCGTGTGCGTCATGGTGACGTTAGTGATGTGTATGAGCGCAGGCAGCGGCGTTGCGAGTAATGGGAGATCTAGCAGAACGGAGCGGGGATGGATGAGCGCGACACAGTCTGGCGTCGGCAAGCCGTTTGATGAAGCAGCAGCTCGTGCTATCCTGGCAAAGCGCGATCCTGTGAGTGGCACTGTGGAGATGGTTGGCGGGCGACCCATGTTCGTTACCTCGGATGGTGCGCGTTCGACGGTCATCTACAAACACCTGGGGGCAGCGAGTCACAAGGAATTCGGGGAGGCCGGCATCCACCTCCAGTACTGCATGGTTCCCGATGCGGGGGCCGCTGGCAGCTACGATCTCCTCGCATTGGAGCGCAATATCCTGAGGTGCTTATGGGAGGATCCCAGGGCCTATGTGATCGTCGAGCTGAACTGCGACCCGATGCCACAGTGGGGGGCGGAACACCTGGACGCGGTATGGACGGCTGAGGATGGACAGCCGTGGCTGTACGTCCCTACGAAGTGGACTTACCGCAAGGGGACGGTTCCGGAGCCAGGGGAGAACTTCCGGCACGATTCACCATCGGCCCCCCTGATGCCCCCGGAGAAAGTGGAGAGCTTCCAGGGTTCGTTCGGCTCGCCGACTTACCTCGACTACATGGCTGAGAGGGTGCGAGCACTCGGCGATTTCCTGCGCACTCACGAGGTGGGAAAAGTCGTGGTCGGCTTCCACTTCTGGGGTGGGTCGGATGGTGAGTTCTGGCCGATCATCTGGTACCACCTCACGAAGCCAACGCTGGAGGACTGGCAGCTCGACCACTCCAAGGGAAGCATCGAGGGATTCCGGCAGTGGCTGCGGGAGGTCTACAGCGATGATGTGTCGGCGCTGCGTCACGCCTGGGGGGACTCCTCGGTGACCTTCGAGACGGCAGACCTCTGCTCCGAGGGGGACAGGGTCTCGAACCAGCCTTTCTTCCGCGGCGAGGGAAAGGCGCAGCATGTGGTGGACTCCCAGAAGTGGTTCAGCGTCTCACGGAATCGGATGCTGAAGTGCTGGTCCAAGGAGTTCAAGAAGGCGATCGGCAAGCCGGTCTTCGCCCTTGCCTGGTCGTCGGATGCACTATATGGGCTCAATCTGGGCCACTGTGCGGTTTCGGAACTGCTCGAAGATCCGGACCGGCTGGAGTCGACCTCATCGACTTCGGCCTATGGAGAGACGCGAGCGCCCGGCGGCCCGGGGCGCACTTTCCTGTGCTGGGGAGCGTATCGACTGAGAGGAGCAGTAGCCGTGCGGGAACTTGACAACCGGCCGCGGCCGGCGAAGGAGTTCCGGGCACAGATCATCCGGGACATCGGCGAGGTGGCCAGCCGGGGCATGGGGGTCTGGTTCTATGAGATGGAATCCCCTTTTCGGCCCCACCCTGAGCTTTGGCCGACGTTCGCGGAAGCGAATCGGATCATGGAGTGGGCCTTCCGGGATGGTGCGCCGTCACCGGTGGCGGAGATGGCCGTGTTCGTGGACGAGGAGGCGGGGCATCGCGCCAGCAAGAATCATCAAGATATTCTCATGGCTTACACGATGGGTCAGCGGGATGCCTTGACCACTTCTGGCGTCCCGTATGACATCTACTACCTGGATGACATCAGGAACCCGAAGCTGCCCGACTATAAGGTATATCTGTTCCTGTCGACCTTCACGCTCAACAAGGCACAGGTCGAGGCCATCAAGCAGCGCTGTGGCAAGCCAGGGAAGGCTATCGCTTTCCTGGGCCCTGTCGGTATCGGCTCTCCGGACTATGATGATCCGGCCGCGCTCCCGCGAGAGCTGCGCAGCATCGAAGGCGCCACGACAATGCTGTTGGCCGCGCCCGAGGAGGGGGGTGGTTTGACGGCGCAACTCGTGCACGACTGGGCGAAGTTGGCTGGCATCAATGCCATGGGGACCCCGGGCCAGGTCACCCATATCGGCAGTGGGGTGGCGGTCTGTCACCGCCTTCAGGAGGGCCCGGCGAAGGTAACCTTCGGAGAGGCGGTGGACGTCATTGACCCCGATGACGGCAAGACAGTGCTGGCGCAAGGCGTGACCGAATGGGAGCCGCAGTGCGAGATCAACGATAGTGCCGTCGTCTTCTATCGGCCGGTTGGCAAGCAATAGGAGAGGCGCACTGACCTCCGATTGCGGCTGGGGTGTAATCCCGAAGGAGAGCTAGAAGTGGCTAGGAAGATTGGGTTGTTGCGGCTACGCGATGTGACGCTGGAATTCGATTGCGATGGCGGTGAGTTTGCGCTCACCATCGGCGAATTCATCCTGTCCGGCCTTCGCGCGGGGATGGAGTTGCCCGGACGGGTGATTGGCGCGGATGAGTTGAGGTGGCAGGTGGTCAGCCAGAGCGACGCGGCCTTGACTGTGGCGGGGCGCACGGACGGTCTGTCTCTCCAGCTGTCCTTCCAGATTTCTTGTCATTGCGTAGTCGAGTCGAAGATCCCCGCGCTTTCGCTGACGGCCGCCGTCAGCGCCGACGCCCCCTTCTCCCTCGAGCGCGTGGTACTGCTCCAGGGCGCTGCCCCCGTCGCGGCGCCGGAATGGGTGTACTCAATCTCACAGCGGAACTTCCCTATAGGGTCGGTACGCGCCTCCGACGGGTTGTCGTTTAAGAGCCGATGCGTCACAGGCTGGACGAGAGCGGGGCAGACTCTCTTTCTGACCTTCCCGCTGCGACAATCCCTGCCATGCGCGCTGGGAGGGAAGATCGAGGGCGGTCACCTGGTCGAGCTTCAGGCGGAGTGCGCGGTCGGCATGGATGAGGTCACGGAGATCGTCGCGCCACCGCTCAGCCTGTGTGTAACCGACGCTCCACACGACTACCTCGAAGCCTACGCCGACGGACAGCGGGAGGAGACGATGCCTCCACTTACACCGCGACCGGTTGGATGGAATAGCTGGGACTACATACGCGATATCGTCTCCGAGGAGTACATTCTCAAGAACCTCGACCTCATCGCCGCCGACCCGGTGCTGAGCAAACATATCGAGTACATCGTCGTTGACAGCGGGTGGGAACACCGGTACGGGGAATGGGAACCGACCTACAGGTTCCCGCATGGCATGGAATGGCTGGTGCAGCAGATAACAGACCGAGGGTTCAATGCCGGCCTCTGGTTCGCGCCGTGCATCATCGAGAACTGCACCATCAACGCGAACTGGAACCCGCAGCTGCTGGCCCGCGGTCGCTCTGGGCTGCCGTGCCAGGCTTTCCAGTGCATGCTGCGGTACGGGTTTGCGCTCGACATCAAGAAGCCCGAAGCGCGCCAGTGGCTGCACGAGGTGTTCGCGCGCTACCGGGCGATGGGGTTCACCTACTTCAAGACGGACTTCCTGTGGCAGATCGCCAACGCGGTGCTTTACGACGGCAAGCGCGTCCCGAAAGGCGACCTCGTGCGCGAGGTGCTTTCGATCGTGCGTGAGGCGGTGGGGCCGGAGTGTCACATACTGGGGTGCAACTACCCCTGGGAGACGGGATGCGGCCTGATCAACAGCAATCGGGTCTCGGGCGACATCGCGCCCTACTGGAACACGGTCAAGCGGAACGCCGTCTGGCTGGCGGCGAAGTGGTGGACGCACAACCGTCTCTGGTGTAACGACCCAGACTTCACCATCTGCCGCGGCCCTGAAACAAGCGATGACCCTGACATCGACCGGATGCACGCGGGTGACATCTACCGACTGCCCGACGTAGAGCACGGCTCGCGGGAACCGTACCTTTCCTTGGCAGAGGCGAAGACGCTGCTCAGCCTGGTGCTACTCACCGGCGGCAGTGTGATGCTCTCAGATAACCTGCCGCGACTGAACGAGACGGGACTAGACCTGCTCAGGAAAGTCGTATCCGCCGCGCCGGGGCGGCACGCCCGCCCCGTGGACCTGTTCTGTAGCGAGCAGCCGTCGCTTTGGGTGCAGGAGGTCACAGATGAGCAGATGCGGATCGGCCTGACAAACTGGTCTGACGAGAAGGCCGCCCGGACACTGGATCTGGCCGAACTGACCGGTCGGAGCTGGCAGCGCGTCTCAGATTTCTGGACAGGCGAAGAGATCGCGTCCTCGCCCACGGATCTCGCTCTGGAACTCGCTCCCCATGAGACGAAGCTGCTGGTCCTTGTGAGCGAAGGTCCTCTCCGTGGATGATCGCGCTTCTCGCACTCGATTGTGGAGGAAGGTTATGTGTGTGTTCGTGGTGGCATGTCTCGCAGCGGTGGCGACACTGCTCACTCCGGCTGCGGACGCAATCCCGGCGTTCCCGGGAGCAGAGGGATACGGCAAATGGGCAAAGGGCGGACGCGGTGTCAGTCACGAACCTGAGCGACGCCGTAAAGGCTAGTGCTCAGTAAAGCAAAAGATGAACTCACCGCAAAGGCGCCCTGCTTCGCCAAGGCTACGCAGGGCAGGCTCCGGACGCAAAGGAGATTTGTTTTGTCCGCCTTCCAGAGGTGGGTAGCGCAGGCTTCAGCCTGCACGCCACAGGCTGAAGCCTGTGGTACCCCGATCCCCTGCTTTCGGGTCATCCCCGGAAGGACACGAACGACTGCGTTCTTAGCAGTGCTGCGGAGAGGTCACATTGTCGTTTACTGAGTACTAGCTTTCGCTCGGCATGCGAGGCGGAAGGCCCTTGTACCTGTTCGGTCGGTCTGGGACAGCGGTTGAGTCGCTCAGTACAGTAGCATAGTTCCGTGAATGGCAGCGGGACGGCGCGCGTGAGCGCGGACGTGGGACACGAACGAGTCATCGGAGCACGGTGTTCATCTGGCATAGAGGAAAGTGTATTATGCCCAAAGCGATGACAACGAAGGAGCGGATGCTGGCCGTGGTTCGAGGCGAGGGTCATGACCGCGTGCCGTTCGTTCAATACAGCGACATCGGTGGCCCGAACGCGGAAGTCTGGGCGGTCATCGGCCGCGAGAACATGGGCATTCTGCGGTGGCAGGAACTCTTCCGGTACGAGCGTCCAAACTGTCGCTGGGAGAGCGACGAGTTCCTCGAAGGCGAACGCCGCGGCTTCCGGACAACCATTCACACCCCGGTCGGTTCGCTGACCCAGACAGTGGTGCGCCAGCCCAACCTCGGCGTCCCCGCCGTCCGCGAACACTACATCAAAGAGCCAGAGGACTACGAGGTCCTCCTCTATGTCCTCAAGGACACGATCATCCGTGACACGATCGCAGACATCGAACGATACAACGCCGAACTCGGCGACAATGGATTGTGCCATGTAACGGTCGAGCGCACACCGTACCAGTGTCTCTGGATATACTGGGTCTCTCTCCTCGACCTGGCGCTGCACCTTGCTGACTGCCCGGACATCCTCAGCGCGGTGGTCGAGGAGATGGTGAGAATCGAGCGTGAGATCTTTCAGATCGTCGCGCGGGCCCCGCTGCACTATATCGTTATACCCGACAACATCACCGCGCCGGCTATCGGGGAACGGTACTTCCGGCAGTATTGCCTGCCGTTGTACCAGGAACTGGTGGGCATTGCCGACGAGAAGGGGATCCCGGTCTACGCCCACCTCGACGGTGATCTCAAGCCCCTCTGGAAGGTCATCGGCGAATCGGGCATCAAGGGTATCGACTCCTTCTCCCCGCCTCCCGACAACGACACCAGCCCCGCACAGGCGCTCGAGATGTGGCCCTACATGCGGCTGGACCTGAACTTTCCGTCATCCGTCCACCTGCAAGAACCGGCCAGCATCTACGAGGTGGCGATGGGCATCCTGGAACAGGTGGGCCATTCCGGACGGCTCCAGATCCAGATCTCAGAAAACCCCCCACCCGATCGATGGCGCATGAGCTATCCTGAGATCGTCCGCGCCATCCGCGACTTCGGGCCGGTGAAGCCGTGAGGAGTCAGATGAGCGTGAAGCCGGCCTGGCGCAAGGCGTGACCGAATGGGAGCCGCAGTGCGAGATCAACGATGCGGCCGTCGTCTTCTATCGGCCGGTTGGCAAGCAATAGGAGCTACTCATGAGACCGAAGGACATAGTCCTGGAACAGATTCACCATCGGGAGACGACCCCTATCCCATTCACACTGTGGTTCGAAGAGGGCGTCGTCCGACGTCTTGATGAGCACTATGGCAGCACGGAGTGGCGCGAGAGCATCCCGCCTTACGTCGTCTGGGTCACAACGATCAACCAGGATAGGGAGACCAGCCTAGACGAATCGCACTACCGCGATGATTTTGGGTCGGTGTGGAGCAAAGCCGGTCGGCCCTTCCACCTCGAGAAGCCGGCCCTGCAGGAGCCGAACTTCGACAACTATGAGCTCCCGCCCGCTGATGTGTTCATCGACCGGGAGCGGGGGAGACGTGCCCTGCGGACGTGTGAGGCGAACCCCGACAGCTTCTTGGTGGCTGGCTTCTTCTGGGGCATATTCGAGCGCAGCTGGGCCATTCGGGGAATGGAGCAAGTGTTCACCGACATGATCGCCGAGCCCGACTTCTATGAGGAGTTGCTGGATCGCGTCACTGATCTGCAGGTGGAGTTCGTCAAGGTGAGTCTCGCGCTGCCGGTGGACGGCATCATGTTTGCGGATGACTGGGGCGGCCAGCGCGGTGTACTCATGGGGCCGAAGAGATGGCGTCATCTCATTAAGCCGCGAGTCGCCAGGCTGTACCAGGCTGCCCATGACGCCGGCAAGCTCACACTCAGCCACTGCTGTGGGAACGTGGCGGACATCATGCCCGATCTCATCGAGGTAGGGTTGGATGTGTTGGAGAGCGTGCAGCCGGAAGCCATGGACCCGTATGAACTGAAGCGTAAGTGGGGCGAGAAGATCACCTTCTGGGGCGGACTTGGCTCCCAGACAACGATCCCCTTCGGCACCCGCGAGAGCATCTTCGAGGAGGTCGAGCGTCTGTGCCGGGAGATGGCTCGCGGTGGAGGCTACATCCTAGCGCCGGCCAAGTCAATCCAGCCCGACACGTCGGCCGAGAATATGGCGGCCGTGCTCGAGGCATTTCTGGAGTTCACGGGACATCACGGCCTGGCTCCGTGAGATGATACTCTTGAGCCGAACTCTGTGCCGGGTCGCCAACTCCTCGGAGCCAGCTTGGTGCAACCACTGAAACGGAAGGAAGGTTCCTGATGGCGACTGAGCCTGTGGTATTGACGGAAGATCCGAGGGGGCGGGCACTACGGTTCCACGGTTTGGATCTGCATTCGCCGGGGCCGAGTTGGGATGTGCCCTCCGGCATCCAGATGGTGCATGAGGCGGGTGATGACGGTGTAGGCTGCCACCGCCTGGTGTTGCCGTATGTCCCCGAGAAGTGGGGCAGCTGGGCGATCGCGTCCGATCACACCATCCCCGTGGCGCCGAACCGGAACTATCTTCTCTTCGCTCTCATTGACTGTGACTTCGAGCGGCCAGCGGAGATCAACCTGGGCCTGCGCCAGATCGATGGCGGAGGCAAGTATGTGATGTACCGGATGAATGGGATCCTGAACAACACCTGTGGCTGGAGCCGCTGGGAATGGGAGGTCACGACAGATCCGCAAGCCGCCCACGTCATGTTTGGCATCGACTTCTATCCCATGGCTGTCGGAGGGCCGGAGGTGTTCTCCCAGGGCGGCCGATTCCGGATTGCGGATGTGGCGTTGATCGAGCTTCCACCCAAGGAGCTGACGCCGTATGCCAGGGGAAAGGGCGCGACGTTCCGCGGCGGACCAGGAAACCTGCCCATGCGAGTCCTCGACGCGCGTCAGCGCGGTGAGGCAATCGAAGTTCGCACAACTGGGGCGCGTTTCACGTTTGACCTGGACAAGGACACGATACTAGCGGAGCAGTTGGTGGAGAGAGAACGAGAAGTGTGCTTCTGGAGATCGTCACTGCCGCTCAAAGGCTTGGCGATCATCAGCCGTGACGAGAAGGTCTGCCTCCTGGGCAACGACGGCCTGACTCTGGGGGTGCAATGCGATAGCCTGCTCATGGTGGTCCCTCACGACGAACTCCGGCTTCAGTGCGAGAGCAAGATCGGGGGCAGGTGGAACCGCTACGCCTGCGGTCATCTTCTGGTAAGAGACGACTTCGGCGGCTTTGCGGTCAACCCGGATGTCCCGGCCGGCACCGGCCGACTGGCGCGCACGAACATCGACCAGATGCCGGGCTGGCTCAAGGCGGGCGGGATTGACTTCAGCGGCAAGATCAACGACATGAACTCCCTCAGCACGGCCGACCCCGGCTGGACTGCAAAGTGGCACCTCAGCCCCGGCGAGCGACTGGGCATCTCCATCTTCCCGCCGCGCCCTTTCCCCTGGGAGCAATCATTCCGTTGCGCCGATGCCATCACGCACCGGCGGGTGGATCCCGAGAGTCACAAGCGTTTTAGTGGGCTGATTGACATAATGGTCATGTGGGACTTCCTCGCGCGATCCTGGGCGATGAGCTATGGACGAGAGCACGTGGCCATTGATGACGAGGTAACGCGCAGGCACATCGAGGCAATTAAGGAGGCCGGTATCGCCCCCCTCCTGTACATGAGCGGGTGGTTCTATTACAGCCGCGATGCTGTGGAGTTCGCCGAGGAAGTGAAGCGAGTTCGGGACCGCTACCAGACGGCCGGAGTGTACCTCGATGGTCTTCCCACGGAATGGGTGACGGCCTACGAGGAGATCCGCCTGATCCGGGAGATCTTCCCGGATGGGCTCATCCTGCTGCATCACACCTGCCCGGCCCCCCTCATGGAGGCCAGCATCGAGCTGCCGGCAGTGGCGAGCTACGTCGATAGCACCAACATGGCGGAGTTGATCTACGGCAAGGGCAAGGACTGGGCGTACCCGAAGTACTTCGTCTCCCAGTACCGTAAAGCCAACACAGTCGGAACTATGATCCACGATCACTGGGACTACGGTGGGCGAGGGGATCGGGACGTGATGATGCTGCGCTACAACGGGCGGGCCTTCGCGCCAGGCCTGCCGTGGGAGACAGGGATCGAAGATGACACCTTCGCTGAATGGGTCGGGCGTTACCTATCGGCGATAGAAGAGCTGAAGACGTTGTGGGAGGAGAAGGGCGACGACGCAGAGTTCTACGAGAGGTACTACCTGCCGAAGGTGCTCGAGTTGACGGACCAAGACCTGCCGGAGGCGTGAAGGCAGCGACGCGAACAGCGGTAGCCCCCGGGCGCCTCTCGATCCGTCGTGCACGTTGTCTATGTCCAAGTGGCGATGGGAGTGCGTCCAGAAAAGCCGTGCATGGCTTGCCGGTGAGAGTCCGGTCTCGGTAAGGCCCCAGCCGCCGAGTAGCTGAGCGGCGACGAAGTCCCAGGCTCTGGCCTGGGCCGGCCGAGAGGCCGGCGTCGA
>Ga0315277_10009296_pt1 | contig 12564 bp, 7 predicted proteins | sample YL17G05_15_MG_FD_203695 | JGI IMG/M metagenome (GOLD analysis project Ga0315277, IMG submission 203695) | Sediment microbial communities from Yellowstone Lake, YNP, Wyoming, USA - YL17G05_15 | ecosystem: Environmental > Aquatic > Freshwater > Lake > Sediment | place: USA: Wyoming | collected... | reverse complement strand
AGCGGCCGGGCGTTGGTGAGGGCATCCAGAAGCGACGATTTGCCCGAATTGGGCGGCCCGATCAGGACCACCTGCCCGGCGCCTTCCTTGTCGACGTGATCGATCGACTCGGCGCGGGTGGCCCCGCTTTTTTTCCCGCCGGCATCCACCAATCGCTTGAGCTTGGAGATTTTGGCCTTCATGTCGGCCTGGAGCTTGTCGGTGCCCTTGTGTTTGGGCATGATCGCCAGAAGCTCCTGGGCCAGGCGGAGCTTTTCGGCGGGGTCACGTTCGTTCCTGAACTCCCGCTCCAGGACATAATACTGCGGCGGCAGATTGGCGGGCATGGGTTGTCCTCCAATCATGAAAATACGAAGGTTTGTGGAAACCGTCAAGCACCAACCGGCGTTATGTCGGTGAAAACCCAGGCGCCGAAACCGTCGGGTGTGCCGTGGATACGGAGATGCGGCCTCAAACGAACATCAGCGGGCAGGGCAAAAAAGTTAAATTGTTCTTGACAAAGGCGGGATTTCCTATAAGTTGCTGTACCTGCTGGAAGAAAGGCAGAATAGAATATGGCAAAACATTGTGAAATATGCGGTAAGAAGCCAGGATTCGGGCATTCGGTCTCACACGCCCAGAATAGAAGCAACCGGCGCTGGAACCCCAATCTTCAGAGCATCCGGACGCGGGTCAACGGCTCCACCAAACGGTTGACGATCTGCACCTCTTGTTTGAAAGCAGGCAAGGTGGCGCGATATTCCAAGAAAGCAGCGAAACCGGCGTAACCAGACAACAACCCCCTGTCTATAAGAAACCGCCGCTCCGGGCCTCCGGGACGGCGGTTTTCCTTTGGAGGTATTTCACGCCCAGGCGACTTCAGCCACCCAAAAGCGATACTATCGACCGCTGCGTCACATTGGCGTGAGCCAGCATGGCGAGTTCCGCCTGGAGCTTGATTTCCTCCTTGATCATTTCCGCCACCGCCATGGGATAATCGGTATCGCGGATGTCCGACTCGGCGGCAGTGAGATTTTCGATGGTCACTTCCAGATTCGACCGCTGGGCTTCAAGTTCATACTTCTGCGTGGACCCGAGGTCGACTTGCACGACCGTCAACTGCTGCGCCGCCTGATCGACCATGATGATGGCCTGCGCGGCATTTTCCGGAGACGACAAGTCGATATTCGTCATGGGCGGCAAATCGGCCACCGCTCCCTCGCCGCCGTCAAATAGCTTGGCGTTGTTGAAACTGGCCGTCTCCTTGATCCTATTATAATTGGCGATGGCGCGGTTGGCGGCGTCCTGATAGGCGGCTCGACCGGCCGGGTCTGCATTATCATCGGCCGCGGCCATGGCCATGTACCGGATCCCATGCAGAATGGAAAGAAGCTGGCTGACGGTGGCATCGGCCGTATGGTATTTCCTGATGGTCAGGGTGGTGTTTTCGATTTCCTGGTTGAGCGAGGCGATCCGCGCCCTCAATTGCTCGGAAATCACCAATCCCGCCGGGTCATCTGAGGCGCGGTTTATCCGCAGGCCGGTCGAGAGCTTTTCTATGGCGTCTTGAAGTCGTTGGTAGGACATGTCAACCGAACGAACGCCAACGTCTGCAGGCCGGTTGTGATTGATCCGTAGCGACATGGCAACTCCTTTTCCTGCCACTACAAGTCTGCAAACCGTCTGCCGGACAGGGGGAAGCCGGTAAGTTGTTATCGGAGAATGAATTCCGGGAGGGGGGTTGGCCATAAGCGCATAACCGCGTTGGAAAATGTGTGGGTTTCTGCCCATATCAATGGGGGGAACTGTGCGCGGCAGATGCCCTCGTCCCCCCGGACAGATACCGAATATCGGGGCAGACCGGAGGGGTGCCGCCCACTAAATCATGCTCCGCCGCCGCACGGCTATGGGCCGGCCAGCGTTTACAGGCTGGTTTTTCAGGATCCCCCGACCGGCGGCGGACCGCCGCGGAAGATATAATTTACTAAATAGACGACATCGCTGATATCGACCGTGCCATCCCCGTTGACGTCTCCGGCCGGGAGCCATGCCGGGGGCGGGCCGGAACGGAAAAGGTAATCCAGAAGATACAACGCGTCACCGAGATTGACAGAATTGTCGGCGTTGACGTCGCCCGCCAGGAAACCCGAGATCACCACGTTGCCGAACGCAGAAACCTGTGTTCCATCAAACAGCGATGCGGACACCCGATAAGGATAGCTTCTGATCCCCCATAAAGGGCTGTAGCCGAGAATGAAATCACGCAGGTTGACGGTCGCGCTCATCACCGGGCCATCGTAACCGGCATACGAATCGACAATCGCGACAGCCGTCGGTTCAACAACCCCGTTGATTCTCACCGTCGCCGGGTCAATCTGGGCGACGGAGTACTCGCCGGACAGGTTGCCGAGGTAAACAAGCGCTGCTTGCGGCGTCAGCGCGTAGGCGGACAGGAAGTCGAGGCTGTCCGGGGCCATAGTCGTCGACCCGGTTGCATACGTTCCGGTCTGAGACATCAAGTAATCAACCAGGGCGCGCCCATCGTCATGGAGCATGTACCACAGATGGAAGCCGAAAGCGTACATGGTCGTTCCCTGGGTTTGGGCTTTGATGCCGACGGGGTCACCCTCGATCATGGAAGTCTCCGGATGCAAGGAACGGAACACATGCGTGACCGTGGCGTTCTCGTTGATGACAAACGTCGACGGCACCGGGGCGGTGCTTGCGGGCCAATTGTAATGGACTATCGGACTGTAGGGATTGCGCGCCGCGTCATAGTTGATAAGGGGCATCGCCGGGTCGACCGGCTCGGCATAGATCAGACCGGTGAGTGAATCGACATAGGGAGAAGAGGCATGGTCATGGTAGTGGAACAGGGACATTTTGAAGACCGAGTCGATCCCGAAATAACGGTTTATCCGTTTGTCGAAGACCGGGTAGTAGGCCGGGTGAGCGCGGTAAGTCTGTGTCCCAAAATTCGACAGTGAGCCGAAATAAGCCAAAAGCCCGCCCGACCACATGTACTTAATATATGTAGTCAGATTCTCGAAGTAAAAGTCGCTCGCCAGCGGTTCGTACCGCAGCTCACCGTCAAGGATCACGAGTCGAAAAGACATGAGGTCAAGCCACCAATCAGGCTTCATACGCACGTCGGGGTAATCGTAATATGCATTAATCGTGTCCCTAAACATGTAGAGGTCGTAGTCATACCCTTGTAGAATCGAGTCGTAAAAGGCTGTGACAGAATCGGTCGCCACCCAATCGCTATTCACGCGCATGCCGGTCACGACAACGATATCCTTCGTCTGGGGAGGCGCTTCCAATATGATCACATCCGCGGAGAAGGCCGACTCCAAACCCGTTTTGCTGACTGCAGTGACGACGTAGACGACTGAATCCTCAGCGTAATGCATGAAGCCCGTGACCCCGGAATCCGTTTGATTGTACGGTTCCATAGCATAGTAGTAATACCACCGCCCGTCGACAAAGAAACTGTCGCGAGGATTGATGGCGTGGAGGGAACGATCGGCGTCGTAGAATGGATAGTATTTTTCTTTGGCGGCCCCGGAATCGGCAAACTTGTAGACGTTGTAATAGTCGACGTCGGTTCCATCCGGTTCGCTCCAGCTTACAACAGCCGGTCTGCCGGCGCGGATAAAGGCATATTCATTGTCGACCAGAGGAGCCGGCGGGAGACCGCCCGGTCGAACCGCCAACGGGTCGCTCATGCGGCCGATTTCCTTCGCCGTCCGATTGGCCATCGAAATCAGGTAGACATTATAGGGAATCAGCCCGGTGAGAGTATACCGATATATCTGACCGACGCTTGCGATATGATCCAGTTCCGTCGGCCGAATCCAGGGTGGCGTCACGCCCGGATACGGTATGGAATCGAACGGAATTTCATAAAGGTATATCTCATATCCTTCAACCTCGGAAAATCCCCAAGGGTCCCATTCGACGGCGACGGAATCGAAACCGTTGAATTGCGCGTGCAGACCGACGACGGGATTGTCGGGATCGATCAGGTACGGAACCAGGGAATCGGCGACGGCCGCGTTGGCGATGACGCGCGAAAAATCGAGGTTAGCCAGGTACTGATCGGGGTCGCCGGGAAGATTGGTTAGATTATCCGCGACGCGATGGATCGAATCCCCGGTGAAAGTAGTATACAGGATGCGAAGGCTTGAGTCCGGGGCAAGATCGAACGGCCCCAAGGACATCAAAAATCGCGTGTCGATGCCGTCGGCGAGATTATTAGCCAGCGGGGGCGCCGGGCATGTCCATCCCGGCACACTGTCGGCCGTATAAATCTGGTCATAATCCCACCCGGAGTGGCTTAATAGGCAATATTTGTTGCGATCTCCGGTCGGGGTGCCGATATGCTCGCCGAAATTGCATTGCAGGTTGCCGTATTCGTCCATCTCCTGCGGCCCGAAATCGTAGAGTGGATTACCATTACTCACCCACCAATTATAACCGGTATCGGAAAGCACGCTTGATGATCCCAGGAACTTGAATGCAAAGCACGCGGTCGGACTTCTGTAGTCAAAGGCACCCCCGGTGGGATCACCGTCATTGTCGATAATATACCCGATCCCCTGGTCGGGAAGCGACCCAGTCAGGTCGTCCGTGATACCACCATATATATTCGACTCATGGTAGACGTCGCCGTCAAAATAGTACCCGATATATCCATCTTCGATCGGGCTATCGCCTATATTGGTGATAACCATGTCATAAATGATGACGTTGTTCCCAGGATATGACGTCCAAACGTTGGCGCGGTTGGCGACGCGGAGGTTCATCGGAATATGTGGACGGTTATCGATAGGATCAATACCGGTTACATACGGCTGGGCCGCCGTATCGCTGAACAAAGTCCATACCGAGCGATCACCGACACTTTTGAAATCATAGCCGGGGACAAAACCGTTGAACTCCATGACTCCGTTAAACCAGCCATCAAAACCGACGGTAACCAGAGTGTCCCCGTCGACTATGCCTCCGACCCACAGGGTGCCGGCGAACAGATATTCTATATCACTCTCCTCAGGTATCTGGAACGAGGGGCAAAGCTCGCCGTCGCAGATCGGGTAATCGACAAAACCGGCGCCGAAATGTCCGGAATTGTCAAACGTTGCCGCAATGTGGCTGGTGTGAAGGTCCCAATAGGTTTGCACCGGTTCTATGAAGATTATGGCGGCCTCGCTATCGGACGGCAGCGGAACGAGGTCATTGGACGCAGTGCCTGGATGAGGAGACATCATTGCACGACCGTATCCCTGAGAAACCGTCAGGCACATTACACCGCTGCTGACGATGAAGAAACGGATAAGACTTTTCATGTTACCCTCCCGTATTGGATTCCGAAAGTATAGACGGGTGGCAATACCTCTGAGTTAAATTTAATCGTTACTCAGGATAAGTCAATCCCTATTTGGCGGGCGGCGCCGGCAGTTGTATCAATAATCGTGAGCAGATCATGTTCAAGAAGTCCCGCGCGGTTTCGGCTTAGAACTCGGACAATTAGGTAACGTAAGGCCGGACAATGAAATATCCGGCCTTTATGTCTGTTATTACTTTCTTAAAGCCTACAAACAGCAGTCCTCCGTCGGGGGCGGGCCGCCTTTGAAGACGTAGTTTATCACGCGGACAACGTCTGCGATATTTATGATTCCGTTGAGGTCGGCGTCCCCGATGCAGAGCGGATCAGGCGCGGCGCCACCCTTGAAGACGTAGTTAAGCAGGAATATCGCGTCGGCGATATTTATCTGCAAATCGCCGTTGGCATCGCCGCATCCGGTCGGCTGTACGGCCAAAACGTTGACGGCATACAGGCAGTCGTAGGCCGGCGCACCATGAGGTTTGAGCCTCCAGTAATAGGTAGCGGTGTCAGTGACATCCAGAGCAGAGGCAAGCTCGTAGCTGTTTCCGTCGACAACGGTACTTACCAGGACGTCGCCGAATTCAACATCCGAGGCCAGCTGAAAATCGAATTCCCCCTCCCCCTGCCAAACAAACATCGGCGGATTGGCCGAAGTGATTTTGCCGGGGCGGGGCAGCACCGCGGCCGATTGGCCGATATAGACCGTGAACTCATAACCGGACTGGCTCATGGGCAGATCTTTTGCCAGCCGATACAGCTGGTCATCCAGGACGAATTCCAGAGTAAAGGGCTCGCCGATCGGAAGATTAGGTTTGGGGTCTACCCGCAGCGTATACGCGTCCTCGTCGACCACGCTCATGGCGGCAATATCATCGATCCGGTTGTCTTCATCCCGATTCTGCCGATAATAGTCCCCCGTCGGCATCAGATTCTTGATCCGACTGAACGCCGCACCATCGGATGAAGTCAGTTCCATTTCGGCATTGTCATACGCGGTCGCGGTAAACGACTGGGCGCAATAGCCGGTCGGATTCTTCTGATTGCTCAGGAAATAGAGGGAATTGCCGTTGCTTACGGTAAGTGACGCGACCATGACGTCAAGATCCCCGTCCAGGTCGGCATCAAAGCAGTCGATATATTGTGGCGAATAGCGGGAAATATCCCACCGCAGCTCGTTGACAAAGGAACCTGTGCCGTCGCCGAAAAGGATGGCGGCGTATTTCTTCGCGCCGTTGACAACGGCGATATCGAGATGGCCGTCCATGTTGAAATCACCGACGCAGTTCCCGAAAATCTGGCCGCGCACCGTCCGAACGACCTGCTGGGAGAAGGTCCCGTCACCCACGCCGAGATAAACCACCATTTCGCTGTATTCCTGGGCGACCGACGGTGTCGTGATACACAGGTCGAAGATGTTGTCGTCGTTAAAATCACTGCCCCGGTTGGTGATGTCAACGCTGACGGTGGCGTACGCCTGGGGATAAGACGCGATCTGCTCGAAGCCGCCGCTGCCGTCGCCGAGAAAGATTCTTACGCCGTGCTTGGTGCCGACGGCCAGATCATCGATCCCGTCCCGGTTGAAATCGGCGCTGTTGACCGTAACCGCTGAGTCGCCGACCGGAACGAAATCAGCATAGATGAATCCTCCCTGGCTGTTGCCGGCGAATATCCTGATGCCGTCATACCATGCCGAGGCCACGTCAAGATGGTTGTCGCCGGTGAACTCACCCATGTCGATATGGCGCGTCACATAACCATCGTTGGAAAAGCCCGACAGGGTAAAGGAGTTGGCGCCGTCGCCGAGGGCCGTCAGAACCTTATACGGACCGTTGTCGAACCCCATAACAGCCACGTCCAGATACTGGTCACCGTTGAAGTAGCCGATCTCCGATCCAAACTTGGGGTCGAGGTCGTCGATGGAGAACACGCGCTGCCACTGCCCCGCGCCGGCAAGATCATAGACCTCAATGGTCGGCGTCAGGGCCGCACCGGTACCGCTGACAAACAGCTCAAGGCCGGGATCATCGTCGAAATTGCCATGGTTCATCCCGTTGGCGTTGCAGGCGCCTTCAATCTCGGTGACCGAAAATGACACAAGGAATTCATCGCTTGAGACGATTTGGATGACGATACTATCCGAAGTACAGCTGCCGCTGGAATCGCACGCCGTGAATGCCGCCGCCCAGATGCCGACGTCAGCAGCCGTCGTCACCCATTCGAACGTTGCCGGATTACCGGCGGTCAACGTCGGCGCATTGGCAGGCACGTCGGGGCTGTCATATCCGTCAATCCCGGAAAACTCCAAAACAACCGGAAAGCCTTCGGGTGAGGCACCGGTCACGTCGAAGGTAACAGTCGTTCCGGCCGTCACCTGCGGGGACTGGCCTGGGATAGCAATCTCCGGGGGCAGATTTCCCTCAACTATCTCAACCGGCGGCGAGATGAACTGTGGGGTAAAGGAACCCACACCACTCGGCAGGAAAAGTCCGAACCACGAACCGGGTGGGAAAAACGCGCTATCGATGGTCATCTGACCGGCGGCGACGCCGGTGAAGTAGAGCATCATTATTGGGTCGGCCCCCACGGGTATGGGGTTGCCAAACCACGTATGGACCGACAACAGCGTGCTATCAGGGGGAATGCCATCGTCATCCCAGAGAACGATGTCCCGGAAATCCGCCACCGAGGGATCAGCCAGTCGATTTATAAAGGTTGCGGAATCAAACTTCGCGAAACCGCCATCAATAGAAAGGCTGAGCAGGCCCAGTTGACATCCCCCGATTATCTCATCATTAACAATGGTAAATACCAACGGCACCGAACGGCCGACGACGAGGGGACCGCCACTGATCTTGACCGTGTCCGGCTGTCCGGGGTCAGGAACGGGCATACCCGCGGCAAATCCCGCGAGCAAAAAGCTTAATAAACAAATACTGGATGTTTTCATAAAACCCTCCCATGGTTATGCGGCGCAGGCATTGTGGGGATGTCGACAAAAACCCTGCAAACCCTGTTGTCCGCTGCCCCGTGAGGGAATCATACTGACAGGGGCCATCGGACTCTCTGAAAGTATACCATAATCTCAATAATTATGCAAGGGAATTCTCGTTTTGTACGCAGCATGTGTCCAGAGGTTGTCCCACAAGTGTATATAGGTTGTTTCGCAGGGTCCTTCCGCCGCACAGCGGCGGTGAGACCCTGCGATGCCGCAACGATTTACCGACGGGTGTCATCCGGCTTCGCCGGATCAAGACCCGCCCGAACTGTGAGAACAGAACTTATGGGACAGCGTGTCCACATGTGCCCAGGTTCTCTGGTAGATGAAGATGTCAGCGGGGCACAAATGCAGGCGGCAATCAACCTTCCCCAACCTAGAGGTTGGGGTACCCCAGCCCCTTCCGGGCCTATGGAAAAACCCAGCATCGTCGTCATCGCGAAGCCCGGCAGCTGCCGGGCTGTGGCGATCTTTTCGAATGGGCTGCCGGGGCTAAAAGACTGCCACGTCGTCCGGCAGTTACCGGACTCATCGCCGTGACTGCCAGAGGCTTTTTCAACACTCCCTTCCGGGGCTGGGGCTTTATCATTTTCCAATTTCTATTTGCATCTATCGCCATTAATATGTATATTAATGTCGCCTATAGATAGGCTGGGATCGAAAATATCGTCAAGTTGAGCGAAGTGTTGCAAAGCGAAAGGCAAGGTTAGGTGGCGTGCATGAAATTGAGATCACAGGATGCTCAACCAATCCCACCCGGTGGGTGGGGTACGAAGTGGATTTACACGGATGTACGGGCAAAAAATACGCGATATCAGGAAGGCCAAGGGAATGACCCAGGCCAGTTTGAGCAAGTTGACCGGCGTCAATCAGGCGGCGATTTCGTTATATGAGCTCGACCGCGTGGAAATCCCCGCCGCCCGCCTGATCGCCATCGCCAGGGCGCTGAATGTCTCGGTCTTCGAGTTGACCGGCTATGAGAAAGAACTCGACCTTGCCGACGTCCAGCGCCAGATCAAGAAGCTCGACCTCGACCAGCTCCTGGCGGCCGTCCGGGAAAAGCTGGCCGGGCTGCCGGTTGACGACGCCACGCTGGAGCGGGCGCTTAAATTTTTGACTTTGCTCCATGCCGGGGAACTGGCAGACTGGCAGATAGAATCGATCAAGGCGATACTTACCAAGGGCAAGAAATAGAGAGGTGATGTCATGGGACAACCCGACCCGGATCCAAAACCCGCCGCCCCAATCACGAACCGGCCCGCACCCAAATATCTTAAGGTGATTCTCGGCTGTCTGCTCGGCGCAATCGGAGCCTTGTTCATCGTCGCCATCATAATAGGCATATCCTCGGACGTGCCAATCGAGGCCACGGGCAAAGCCATCTCCGTGATAACCACGCCCTCGAAGCCAGCGACCCCGAAAGTCGAAACGCCCAAGCCTGTCCCCATTGAGAAAAAATTCAAGGTTGACGAAGAGATGGCCTATATAATGGCTCAGAGCTTCGTCGAGAGACGATTGAAGGCCCCGTCGACCGCCGTCTTCCCCTCACAGAATGACCCCGGCGTCACGATCATCACGGTCAACGATACGACCTTCCTGATTAGCGCTTACGTCGACGCCCAAAATACCTTCGGGGCCATGCTGCGGACAACGTTCTATTGCATGGTCGTTTATGTCGGTAATGATGTATGGCAACTCGAAAGTGTAAAGCTGGAAGAGTGACCCGCCTTTCCGGGACCATCACAAATACGGCCCGTCCCTCAAAAAAAGTATTGACATCCACCCTCCGATATATTATAATCGTTGTGTCATCAATGGGGAATTCATCTAAGGCCTTACGCATCATCGACCAGTCCTTTCTGAGGCGAAATGAATCGTCGCGCACCGCCCTCTCATTTTACGTGTCCGAAAACGAAATCATAACTCGGCATGTATTACGGAGGGATTATCGTGCAAGCAGCGGTCGATATTATTTCCGAAGCTCTCATGGCCTTACTATTGGCCTTCATCGACCTGCCCGAATCGGAGCAGGATGCGATTCTCAAAGAGTTGTCCCGTGGCCAAGATGACTGAGGTTCGGCCCGGCGTCTGGGCACGATTTGTGATCGCTGCTTGCTTGGATTCTGACCCGGCCCGCGCTGCACGGCGGGGCAAGATTTGCCTGAACTCTCAATTTGTGGGGTTTTTCGTCCGGCAGGTGCCGGACTTTGGACCGGACCCACAAATACTACTAAGAGAATAGTCAGGAGCCAACGGGCTCCTAACCTACGAGAGCTGCGGAACGGGCGTGTTGTCACACGCCCCGACGGCTGGTAGTTGAATATGTCAATCTAATCCGTGCTCTGGTAGGTTTTTCACCCACTCCCCGAGTTTGGGGGACGGCACATGGGAGAAATAAAAGAACCCGCCGGGAAAGGCGGGTTCTTTCTATATGAATCAATCGGACGTATGGAATCTGACGTTTAGAACTGGAAGCCGAGCGAGAAGCGGTGCACCGATTCGAGACGCCCGAAATCTGACCACGCATAGTCGAGAACCAGGACGTTGCGCTCGCCCAACGGCGCCCGTAAACCTCCGCCCAGGGTCAGACCCTGTTCATCGTAATTGAACTTATAGCCGCCCCGGAGGAAGTACTTCTGCTGGAAGCAGTACTCGGTGCCCATCGACGCCTGCTGGTCGTTGTCGTTGGGGTGCTTGGCCTCGACCGCAAGCGTCCAGCGGTTGTCCATGTTGTTGAGCATGTCGAAAGCCATCCCGAGACGGAACGTGAGGGGGAGGTCATAGGCATCCACGTCGATATTGCCGCTGGTCGACGCGCTGCCCTCGGCCGGAACGGTCACGTTCAGGTCGGGGCCGGAGAACTCCAGCTCCGGGCCGAGGTTGGAGATATTCATCCCGATTCTCAACGACCGGAAGCCGGTGTGCAGTTGAGTGCCGAAGTCGAAGGCGAACCCGCCGGCCGATTCCCGGTAGATTTTTTCATAAATGTACTTGATGGAGGCTCCAAAGGCCAGACGGTTGGTCAGGAACCGGGCATAACCGGCCGTGAGGGCAAAGCTGGAGGCGGAGAACATCTCACCGGTTCCCTCCCGCTCGTCCACGGTGGTCACTTCCATCTCGCCCATGGATAACAGGCTCCCCGAAAAGCCGATGGCGCCGACGCCCTCGACGTAGGTGCCGATCCCGATATAGTTCAGGCTGACATCCGTCACCCAGTTGACATTGGTGAAACTGATCTGGGTGCCCTCGATGTTGGCCAACCCGGCCGGATTCCAGTAGAGACTGTAGGCGTCGTCGACGACTGCCACCGACGCCTCGGCCAATCCCTGGTATCGGGAACCGACGCCGATCTTGAGGAACTGCGCGCCGACCGACCCGGTCTTGGTGAAATCGGCCGCCAGGCCGCTTCCGCCGCAGACCAAAAGCGTTGCGATACAGAATATGGTTATGTTCTTCATCTTTCTCTCCCCCGGCTACTTGATTACCGCGAATTTACCGGTGTGGTTTCCATATTCGCTCTCGACGTGGAACAGGTACATGCCGGCAGCGATGCCGCGACCGGCCTCGGAGAGCATATCCCAGTCCTCGGTCCCGGTGCCGTCAACGTGATCGAGAGTGCGGACGAGTTCGCCCGACAAGGTGTAGATTCTGATGGTGCACTGGTCGGGCAGATTGGCGAACTGCAGTTTGTGTTCGCCCGGACTATTCTCCCACTTGGCCCGGCCGAGATACGGGTTGGGCACCACCCGGATCTTGTCCAGATTCTGCGAGACTGCCGCCGACACGATCTTGTTCGACGCGAAGTCGAACTGATCGTCAGGCGAGAGAATCCGCGGTCCGGAGATGGTGCAGGCGTCGCCCTCGGCCGGAGCGCTGCCCAGGTCAAAGGCGGTCACCCACGTGAAATAGTCGGGATACACTTCCGGATGGAAGTTGCCGCCGTCATAGTCATAGTCGGTGAGGATAAGGTAATCCATGTCGGCCAGCGTCCAGGCGCCATCCCCGCTCCAGTCGGCGACCCAGCAACCAACTTGGGCGTTGGTGGTGGTGTTCCACACCTCGAAGGGAACGTTGAGGGCGGCGCCGGTGAACCATTCGTACGCAACCGAGCCGGTCGCGCTGAAGCGAATCTCGACGTCACAGCGGAAATGCTCGTTGCACCCGACGTCGGACGAAAACTGTTCGGCAAACAGGAGCGCCA
>Ga0315277_10009293_pt1 | contig 12566 bp, 9 predicted proteins | sample YL17G05_15_MG_FD_203695 | JGI IMG/M metagenome (GOLD analysis project Ga0315277, IMG submission 203695) | Sediment microbial communities from Yellowstone Lake, YNP, Wyoming, USA - YL17G05_15 | ecosystem: Environmental > Aquatic > Freshwater > Lake > Sediment | place: USA: Wyoming | collected... | reverse complement strand
CGGTCGCCGTGGGCCATGTTCAGGCGAAACACGTCGACCCCGGCGGCGACCAGCTCGGCCAGTTGGTCTTCCTCGGCGCAGGCCGGCCCGACGGTGGCGACGATCTTGGTCTGCGAAGGTCGGGGAGCGGTCGGGGGTGGGGTTGCGGACACGGGGGAACCTCGTGCGTTGGGGGCGTGCGTTACAGATGATCCTCGCGTTGCCGAGCGGCATGCAGCACGCGATATACTTCGATTCCCTTTTCGACCGAACGGTAGTAGATCACATAGTTACCCACCGCGGTGGCCCGCAACCCGGCCCGGAACCGGTCCATACTGTCGCCCAAGGTCGGATTGTGGAGGAGCAAGCGCAGTCTCTCGTCAATGCGGCGGATGAGCCGGTCCGCCGCCTCCGGACTGTCTGTGGCGATGTATGACCAGATCTCAGCGAGGTCGAGTTCCGCGCGGGACGTGCGCAAGATCTTGGACATCAGTCGCCCTCGACGTGCTGCCGGTGCGTTTTCGCCAGGAACTCCTCAAGATCCCATTCGGCGAGTTGACCACGTTCGGCGTCGTCGAATCCGGCCTGCAACTGCTCGCGGAGCCACTGATCGTAGAGCTCGCTGGCCCGAGCCTCTTCGATAAGGAAATAGACCTTCTGCGTCTGATCGTCTTCGACGCGGGTGAAGCCGCCAGGCTGCGAGAGCAGAGCTTGTCGCTGTTCGTTCGTGAGCTTTGGTGCTCCCATGTCTTGTCCTCAGGGCATTGTGTAGTCGCCACCCCACACGGTCATTATCGGCCTGACGACCTCGGGCGTCAAACGTTGCCAATGTTCAGTCACCGCGGTCGTTGACCGTGGGCGGTCCCTTGGCCGTATTCGCCTCGCCTCTCACCCCTGACCCCCGGCCCCTGCCCCCTGACCCCTGACCCCTGTATCCTGTCCCCATGGATTTCTGGCAGGACAAGGCGGTGCTCGTGACCGGCGGTTCGAGCGGGCTGGGCCGGGCGATTGCCGAGGCGTTTGTGGCAGCCGGGGCCAAGGTGGCGATTGCCGGTCTGGAGCCTGACGCCGTCGAGCGGGCCGCCGCCGAAATGGCCCCTGGCGGCGACGTGCTGGGCATCCCGGCCGACGTCACCCGGCAGGAAGGCGTGGACCGCCTGTTTGCCCTGGCCCTGGAGCGGTTCGGCCGGCTGGACGTGCTGGTCAACTGTGCCGGCCGGTCGATGCGGGGCAAGCTGATCGAGACCACGCCGGAGCAGTTCCGCGAGTTGATGGAGCTGAACCTGCTGGCGACGGTCCGCTGCACCCGGGCGGCGGTGCCGCATCTGTTGAAGCAGCGGGGGCACGTGGTCAACATCGGCTCGCTGGCAGCCAAGTCGGCCGCCCGTTGGGTGGGGGCCTATCCGGCCACAAAACATGCCGTGGCCGGCTACTCGCAGCAGTTGCGGCTGGAGCTGGGGCCGCAGGGGCTGCACGTGCTGCTGGTCTGTCCCGGACCGGTCGCACGGGAAGAAGCCCGGCTCTATCCGCTGGACGGTCTGGAGGACCTGCCGGAGCGGGCCCGAAGGCCCGGGGCCGGGGTCAAGCTCGAGGGCATCCCGCCGGAGAAACTCGCCCGGGCGATCCTCCGGGCGTGCGAGCGCCGCCGCCCGGAGCTGGTCGTGCCGGCCAAGGCGCGACTGCTCTTTGCCATCTCGCAGCTATGGCCCAGTTTGGGCGACTGGATCGTGCGGCGGATGACCTGAGCTGGGGGGTGAGGGGCCATGGGGCAGGGGCGAGGGGCCGGGGATCGGGAAGGGGGCCTCCGAAAAGCCGGCCCGACCACTCCCGCGGAGCGCTGCCCGCGGTCGGCGGGATCAGCACGCGGGACGGTGCCCCCCTTGCCGGATGGCCCGCGATCTGGCACGATAGGCAATGCGGTTCCTGACATGGACCCCCAGGACCTGGGACTGAGCACTAGCCGAAGGACGAACACGATGCCAGAATTCCACGACATCAACAAGATCAAGTTTGAAGGCCCCGATTCGACCAATCCCCTGGCCTTTCGCCACTACGACGAAAACGAGCTGGTCGAGGGCAAGCCGATGAAGGAGCAGCTCCGCTTCAGCGTGGCGTATTGGCACACGATGCGGGGCACGGGGGCCGATCCGTTCGGGCCCGGGACGATGCTCCGCCCCTGGGAGGGGCCCGACGACACGGTCGAAAACGCCATCAATCGGGTCAAGGTGGCCTTCGAGTTCATGGAGAAGCTGGGCACCCCGTTCTTTTGCTTCCACGACCGCGACGTGGCCCCCGAGGCCGACACCCTGGCCAAGACCAACGAGAATCTCGACGCGGTGGTCAAGGTGATCAAGGAGGAGAGTGAGCGGACGGGCATCCGGCTGCTCTGGGGCACGGCCAACCTGTTCAGCAATCCCCGCTACGTACACGGGGCGGCCACAAGCTGCAACGCCGACAGCTTCGCCTTCGCCGCCGCCCAGGTCAAGAAGGCCCTGGAGGTGACCAAGGAGCTGGGCGGCGAGGGATACACCTTCTGGGGCGGCCGCGAGGGATACCAGAACCTCTGGAACACCGACATGAAGCGGGAGCTGGACCACCTGGCCGCCTTCATGCACATGGCCGTCGACTATGCCAAGGAGATCGGCTTCACCGGCCAGTTCTACTTCGAGCCCAAGCCCAAGGAGCCGACCAAGCACCAGTACGACTTCGACGCTGCGGCGTGCATCAACTTCCTGCGGGCCTACGGCCTGACGGACTACGTGAAGCTCAACATCGAGACCAACCACGCCACGCTGGCCGGCCACAACGTCGAGCACGAGCTGGAGTACGCCGGGCACCAGGGTTTCTTGGGGTCGGTCGACGCCAACACGGGCGACTTGCTGCTGGGTTGGGACACCGACCAGTTCCCCACCGACGTGTACATGACGACCAAGATCATGCTGGCCTTTTTGAGGTACGGCGGGATCGCCCCGGGCGGGGTGAACTTCGACGCCAAGGTCCGCCGCGAGAGTTTTGAGCCGGTCGACCTGTTCTACGCCCACATCGGCGGCATGGATACCTTCGCCAAGGGACTGAAAGTCGCGGCGGCCATTCGGGCCGACGGCGAGCTGGCCAGGATGGTCGAGGATCGCTACGGCTCCTGGGACGCCGGCATCGGCGCCGAGATCGAGGCCGGCCGGCACGACTTCGCCTCGCTGGAAAAGTACATGCTCCGAAAGGGCGACGTGACGCCCAACACCAGCGGCCGGCAGGAGCTGTTCGAGAACGTGGTCAACCGGTACGTGTTCTGAGGGGCGCATCGCAGTTTGGAAGGCGAGGCTTTCGATTAGAGCGTTGACAAACTGATGATAGGTGGGCTATACTCTGCTGAACTGGTGAGGGTCTCTAGCACTGAATCGGTTATTTACCGTCGATAGGCTCGATGACGCGCATCGGTGCGTGACGGAACGAGTGGCGGCGCTTCCTTGAGGCGTTGCCTGTGGTCTCGTCTATGGAAGGAGGAGGCAGCGATGGACGCGGAGGATAAGCTTGGGGCCGTCATTAGGGGGGGGGTGCCACCCTGGTGGCCGGGACTGGCATTACCCTTCAGGCGACGGGCGGCGACCCGAATGCTTCCTGGAAGGGCCTGTTGGAGAGTGGCGTCAGACATTGCCGACGCTATGACCACGGTTTGGATGACGCGTGGGAAGAACGGATTCGGGACGAAATCCGCTCCAGCCGAATGGAGGATCTGCTATCTGCGGCAGAGAAGGTGTCGGCCATCTTGCGTGCCCCCGCGGGGGGCGAGTACCGCAACTGGCTAAAGGAAACGGTTGGTGCCCTACAAATCAAGCACCGACGTGTTCTTGACGCCCTGCACGAGCTTGGGCTGCCGCTGGTCACGACCAACTACGATGGCCTGCTGGAGGAGGCCACGGGCCTTTCTCCGATCACGTGGCGGGATACGTCACGGATGGTCGATTGGCTACGGGGGAATGAGCCGGGTATCTACCATTGTCACGGATTCTGGAAAGACCCGGACTCGGTCGTACTGGGGGTTCGCTCCTATCAGGACATCATCCGTGATTCCCAGGCACAAGACCTCTTTCGCGCGTTATTGCTGGGAAAGGTCGTTCTGTTTGTTGGTTTCGGGGCGGGGTTGCAGGACCCGAATTTCGGGCAATTGCGGAAATGGATGGCCAGGTCATTGGCCGGCGTGACCGAATGTCACTACCGACTCGCCTTGCAGGAAGAAGTCCCCCAGGTCCAATCCGAGCATGACGCGGATGAGCGGATCCAGGTGATCGCATTCGGCGAGAAGTACGACGATCTGGCCGGCTTCTTGCACGATCTTCGCCCTCGTCGTCCACCTTCCCAGTCCCCTCGTGCCGCTCACAGAACCGCTGCGAGGCCGCGCATCCCCGCAAGACGACCGTGCTACGGGCGCGACGACCTGCTCGACCGGCTGGCGAACAGGGTGCTGGAAAACACGAAGCCAGTGCCGATCTTGGGAGGGCCGGCGATCGGCAAGACCACGCTGGCGATCGCCGGCCTCCACGATTTACGGGTTGCAAAGAGATTCAGCGATCGCCGCTACTTTGTCGATTGCGCGGGGACACGAAGCCGGGCCGATTTGGCGCTGAAGATCGCACAGGAACTCGGCGTGGCCCACTTGCCCTATCCCGAAGAGGTGGTCTTGGACACCTTCGACACGGGGTCGGCCGTGCTGGTTCTTGATAGTGCCGAGAAGCCTTTGGGTGCCGACCGCGAAGAGGTGCAGGACCTGCTCGCTACGTTGGCCGGCGTCGAGGGTCTGAGCCTGGTTGTTGTTCTCCGTGGGGCGGAACTGCCGTTGTGTGTCGAATGGCATGAGCCGATTCACGTGCTGCCGCTGGAACCGGCGCACGCACGTGAGGCATTCTTGCACGCGACCGGCAAGGAGCACGCAAACGATCCATTGCTCGACGGCTTGTTGGAGGACGTCGGCTATGTGCCGTATTCGGTGATGCTCCTCGGATACCTCGCCCACGCAGAACCTGATTTGCAGGGGCTTTCAGGCCGCTGGGGCACCGAACGCACGAGGCTCCTCTCGGAGAGCCCTGAGGTGTCGGACGAGTTCCAGAAGATGGCGGCCTCCTTTGAGGTGTCGATTGGGGCCCCGCGCATGGACGATCGGGCCCGCCGACTGCTGTCCCTCTTGGGGGTGCTGCCTGACGGGATTTCTCAGGAGGAGGTTGCCGAGGTTTTCCCAAACCTGGGTAAGGCCGCGTGTGCCACGTTGCGCAGGGCGGCGTTGGTGTTCCGTAACGAGGCGCGCCTCCGGCTTCATGGCTTGCTCCGGGAGTACGTTCGGCGGAAGTATCCCCCGAACGCCGGTGATTGGCGGCGTGCCGTTGAGTACTACGCCCGGCTGGCCGTCGAAGACGAGGCCCAGTTTGGGACGAAAGCAGCGGACCAGGCCGTCTCGCGTTTCGCTGCCAATCTCGGGAATATCGAATCGGTCGTCCACGAGGCGCTGCACGGGGATCAGGCTCCGCTGGCCCTGGAGGCTGGCGCAGCGCTGGCAGCATTTGTGTGCCTGACTGGCGGCGGTTCACGCGATCTTGTGCGGACCGCACTGGGGCTCCAAGATTCGATGAAGCCCGAGGCCCGGCCTCGCTTGCTCAGGAACTGCGCCGACTTAGAGCGTCGACATGGGAATCGCCAGTGGGCCTACGAGATGTACGAAGCCGCTCGCCATTTCTTCGAGGAGGCCGGTAATATGGGTGGAGCAGCAGAGTGTATCAAGAAGATCGCGGATTTGGCGCGCGAAGATAATAAGCTAGGGGAGGCCGACGAAGGCTACCGATTGGCGCTCGACTTCAAGGGGGAGACAGAAAACCCTGTCGTTGAGGCAGGCTGTATCGTCGGTCTGGCAGATATCGCGATGGCCCGGGAGAGCTATCATGAGGCGAGAAGCGGTTTCGAGGAGGGTTTCGCGCTTTACTCCCAATCGGAAAACTACGCGGGGATGGCCTACTGTAGGATGCGAATTGGGTATTCTGCGATTGAGCAGAAGGATTTCGAGGAGGCGCGCACCAGTTTCCAGCAGGCAATCAAGTTGGCTTGCCGTGCACACGACCTGCTGATTAAGGCGAGCGCGCTACAGGGCCTCGGTATGGCCGAATTGGAGTGCTCTCACCTGGAGCGGGCAGAGGACTGCTTTAAGAAGGCGTTGCCCTTCTTCTTGCGCGTGGATAACACCTTCGGGATTGGGGGCTGCTGGCGGGGCCTGGGCGACGTGGCAAAGGGGCGGCTGGATACCGGCCCCGCCTGGCACTTCTATGTCGATGCCTTGAAGATCTACGAACTCGGACACCACTGGCGCGACGTTGGCGACCTTCACTTTCGCTTGGCGTCCATCGCCAGCGACGATGAGCGGCCCTATCACGAGTCAAAAGGACGAGAGGCGTACGGGCGGGCACAATCCCTCGCGCCGTCCCGACACAAGACTGTCTGAGGCGTGAGCCAGATGCCGGCGTCAGGCGAGCAAGAGTGTCTAGCGCCTCTTGGTCCTGCGCCGTGCCGTGAGCATCAGCCGTGCGAAGGGCATCTTGCTGGTCCTCTTACGGACAGAATCCCTCGCCGTCCGTTTTACATTTTGAGCCTCCGGCCCTGGTGTAGAGGGCTTCGTACTCGTCCACCCGACTATCCCATCCATTCTGTTGGCTCAGCACGTTCTGAACCAACTCCTGCCGTTTGCGCAGATCGTAGAACGCCTCAACCGCCCGATCCACCGCCTCGGCTGCCGCCTCAGCGGTCGTCTCGCTGAAAACGAACCCGTTGGGTGAAGGGAACTCAGGTATCTTCTGCTCGGATACCGTATCTGCGAGTCCTCCCGTTCGCCGGACGATCGGCACAGTGCCGAATCTCTGACACTCCATTTGCGTCAGCCCGCAGGGCTCCCACATCGAAGGCATCAGAAGAAAATCCGCGACTGTGTAGTGTGCCGCCGCACCATCTCGGGAATTGATGCCCGGCGGATTACATAGAAACCTGTCCGGCCTTTCTTCCGCCAGCTTACCGAACCACTCCCATAGATCGCGTAGTCCACTACTTTCCCCGGGCGTCCCCCACACTCGCATCACCATTCGCGCTTTCGCCAAGATTTTATCCATGCATCCCGGGAGCAATCCAACCCCTTTTCGTTGATCCCAGCGGCTGCGAAAAGCGATTATCGGTTGGTCCGTGACCTGCCAGCGCCATTCGGCGTAAAGCCGTTCGCGCAAGGATTGCTTGGCGCGAGTGATGCCGTCGAGGGTGTCTGGTCCGTCATAACGGACGCCACTCATCTGCCAGCGATCTTGGTCGATGCCATTGACGATGCCGGTCAACTTGCCTTCCTGCTTGAGACGACCCAACACGCCTTCCAACCCAAAACCGAATTCGCGCGATTCGCAGATCTCTTCAGCATGCGTTGCGCTCACGGTACTGACACAGTCTGCGGAGAGCAGCCCAGCTTTCAGGCAATTGGCGCAACCATAGTATTCGAACCCCTCGGCATCGAACCACTCCGCTCCCAGACCGGCATAGGAAACAAGTGCCGGAGCGCCTATTCCTTGATTCAACAGGTTGTGAACGGTAACAATCGTACTTGTCGAGGAAAACGGGCCATCCGGGTCGTGTCTCCGCGACCACTTCACATATACAGGCACCAAGCCGGCATGCGAGTCCTGGCAATGAATAACGTCAGGCTGCCAGTAGGAGGATTGAAGAAGGTCGATGATCGAACGCGCAAATGCTATCCAAGGCTCGTGGTTCGGCCATTGATAGATGTCTGCATCTGACCGCACTGACGCGAAGTGTGTGTGTGCTCCGATGATGATCACCGGCAGTCTCAAGCTTCCGTCGCCCGGGCATTCCAGATCCAATTCATGGACTGTCGTAACGTTTGACGCACCAACCCCAAGTTGAGTTACGAGACGGTCATTGGTAAGTCGGAGGTCGTTCCTCGCTCGAACGTGCGCGTATGCTGGGATCGCGACTCGCACTTCGTGGCCACGCTTAACTAGAGCTGTGGCAAGGCCCAGCACAAACTCAGCGATTCCCCCGACCGCAACCACTCCCGATATTTCAGCCGTGACGATCAGTATCTTCATAAGTCCATCCCCACTTTGCATCCAATGCACTCAGCGGAGGCGTTCATCCTGGCCGTCGGCTCGGCTGTGGGCGCTGCGGCGCCACCCTGTCCAACCGACGCGTTGCGACCCCCCATTTGTAGTCAGGCAACGTCGGTTGAGTGGTGATCTTCATGGTGGTGCCCACCATTGGCCTAGGAAACACCCTACTGACGTATTTTGCCGACACCACAAGGGGTTTGCAAGGCCAATAATCCCGCGCATGTTCGAGCGAGGGCTTCGCAGGTCGAATGCTCAGTGGTAGGGTGGGACGCAGTCCCACCAATTCCCGTTCGCGCAACTCGAAGATGGTGAGACTGGCGTCCGACCCTACTGCTTCTCGAAGTTCAGTAGTTGAACCGAAGGCCTCGGCAGCGCAACTCGGCCACCAGTTGGGGGGTGGACGCGTATTGCACCGCATCGAAGCCGACGGCCTGGGCACCGGCGATGTGGTCGGCGTAGTCGTCGACGTAGAAGATCTCTCGGGGCTCGACTCCGGCCAGCTCGGCGGCCTTGTGGAAGATGGCGGCGTGGGGCTTGACGGCCCCGATCTGGTAGCTCAGCGCGTGGACGCAAAACAGCCCGTTGAGGATCTGGTAGCGGCGGGTACAGTACTCCCAGTGGCCCTCGCAGGTGTTCGATAGGATGCCCAGCCGGTGGCGGGCATGGTAGAGCTGTGTCACCACGGGGAGGATGGAGAGGTTGAGCTGGAAGATTTCGGCGCCGGCCCGGCGGAGGGCGTGGTAGTCGGGCGTGGTGCCCGTCTGCCGGCAGAAGGCGTCGTAGAACTCCTGCGGCGAGACCTGTCCGGTTTCGTACTCTCGCTGCAAGCCCCCGTCGATGACCACTTCTTTGACCCGGGCTGGATCGACGCCAGCCACCTCGCCCATCTGGCGGAACATCTGGCCGACGTCGAAGTCGACCAGAACTTTGCCGAGATCGAAGTAGAGGAACTTGGGTGGCATGGAAGGGGTTGTCAGTGGTCAGTCATCAGTTGTCAGTGATCAGTGGTCAGTTTTCGGTTATCAGTTGCTCGTGACCAGCCCTCCGTGATCCGTTGTCAGCTTTCAGCCGTAGGAAGGCCGAGTGCGCCTGAGTTCGCGTGAAGCCGGGATGACCGCTACCGGACCCGCGTCCTTATGGCCCCTGACCGGGTACGCTTCAAGACGTAACCAGGTGATCAACTGAAAACTGACAACTGATCACTGACAACTGAAAACTGATCACTGACAACTGACCACCTACTCCGCCGGCAACTGCCTGATCGTGATCTCCTTATACCACGCCTCGCTGGGTGGGCCGCCGTGGATTTGCAGGCCGATCAGTCCCTTCTGGGGGATCTTCGCGTCGGGCTCGGTGTAGTCGACCGTCTGGGTGCCGTTCAGCCAAAGCTGGATGCGGCGGCCTTGGCAGCGGATCACGTACTGGTTCCAGTCGTCCGGCTTGAGGATCTCGGCGAGTTTTTCCTTGGGCGGGCCGGCCAGGACCTTGTTGCGGCGGGATTCGTCGTAGAGGCAGCCCCAGTAGCCGTCGCCCAGGTCGGCCTGGTAGCCGATCATCTCGTGCGGGTTTGGTGAGTCCTTCGGCGCCCGCTGGCTGCGGATCTGCACGCCGGCATTGGCCCCTTTGCCCAGGAGCCTGAACTTCAGCCGCAGCTCGAAATCCGCATACTGCTGCCTGGTGCAGAGGAACTCGTTGCGGGGCAGCGGCTGCTTGAGGCTGCCGCCGACGATGGCCCCGTCCTCCACGCGGAAGACCTTCAGCTCACCGTCCCAGCCTTTGAGGGTCTTGCCGTCGAACAGCGGCGCGGGCTTGTCCCGTCCGGCGGGTTTGTCGGCGGCCGGCAGAGGACTGGGCAGCAGGACGACGCAGAGCATCAAGACGAGGCTTCTCATGGTGGACTCCTTGTGCTGACGAGTGACGGAGGGAGTTCGTCGGGTCATGTGTGGAACAGCGTCGGGGCATGGTGGGACTTCGTCCCACCCTACGGCTACGGCCGGGGTTTCCGCATATGATAGCGACCGGCGTGCTGGGTGGCCAGCCAGGTGGCGTGGCGGCGTGTGGCAAATCTTTCCGGCGGATGCGGCTGCGTGGGTGGCTGGTGGTCGGCCGCAGGCCGCTCCCAGCACCGTCTTCTGGGGGCTCGCTTCGCTCGACCCCAGCCACCCGAGCGCGCTCGCCCCCAGGCACCCGAGCGCTGCCCTTCCCAACCCCTACCTTTCCCGCCGACGGCGGCCTAGAATGCGTGCGGTGTGGTGATTTGCGCGAAAGGAAACAGCAGAATGCGATCTGACACGATCAAACTGGGCGATGCCCGGGCCCCCCATCGAAGCCTGCTCCGCGCTGCCGGCGTGGGGGAAGACGATTTCCAGAGACCCTTCATCGCCATCTGCAACAGCTATACGGACATCATTCCCGGGCACGTCCACCTGGACAAGGTCGGGGAGTTCGTCAAGAGCTGCGTCCGGCAGGCCGGCGGGGTGCCGTTCGTGTTCAACACGATCGGCGTGGACGACGGGATCGCCATGGGGCACGCGGGGATGAAATACTCGCTGCCCAGCCGGGAACTGATCGCCGACTCGGTGGAGACGATGATCCAGGCCCATTGTTTCGACGGGATGATCTGCATCCCCAACTGCGACAAGATCGTGCCCGGGATGCTGATGGCCGCCGTGCGGTGCAACGTGCCGACGATCTTCGTCAGCGGCGGGCCGATGGAGGCGGGGCGGACGCCCCAGGGAAAGAAGGTCGACCTGATCGACGTGTTCATCGCGGCCGCGGCCAGACAGGACGGCAACCTGAGCGCCGAGGAGTTGCTCACTTTGGAACAGACCGGCTGTCCCACCTGCGGCTCGTGCAGCGGCATGTTCACGGCCAACAGCATGAACTGCCTCTGCGAGGCCCTGGGGATGGCCCTGCCCGACAACGGCACGCTGCTGGCCACCAGCGCCGAGCGGAAGAAGCTCTTTCGCCGGGCCGCCAAGCGGATCGTGGAGATGGTGCTCGCCTTTGACAAGTTGGGCGAGGGCCGCGGGCTGCTGCCCCGTGAGATCATCACCGCCGAGTCGATCGACAACTCGATGGTGCTGGACATGGCCATGGGCGGGAGCACCAACACGGTGCTGCACATGCTGGCGGTGGCCCACGAGGCGGGGATCGACTATGACATCGAGCGGGTCAACCGGCTCAGCCGGCAGACGCCCAACGTCTGCAAGGTTGCCCCCAGCAGCCACTACCACGTGGAAGACGTACACAACTCCGGCGGGGTTCACACGATCCTGGGGAGCGTGAATCGCGGGCGGCCGGGGCTGCTCAGGCTCGATTGCCCCACGGTCACCGGGAACACGCTGGGGAAGAACATCGCCCAGTACGACCTCCGCGCCAAGACGGTCAAAAAGGAGGCCCTCGAGTTGGCGGCGGTCACTGCCGGCGGCGTGCGGAACAGCAAGGGGATGAGCGTCAAGAAGAGCGCCCGGTCGATTCGCGATCTCTCCAACGGCGACCTGGGCTTCGACCCGGCCGACTGCATCCGCGAGGTGGACAACGCCTACAGCCAGGAGGGCGGCTTGGTGATCCTTTACGGCAACTTGGCCCCGAAGGGTGCGGTAGTCAAGGCCGCCGGGGTCTTGCCGGCGATGATGCGGCACACCGGGCCGGCGGTGATCTTCGAGGCCGAGACCGAGGCCTACGAGGGGGTCGTGGGCGGGAAGGTCAAGGTGGGCGACGTGGTGGTGATCCGCTACGAGGGTCCCCGCGGCGGGCCGGGAATGCAAGAGATGCTGGCCCCGACCACGGCCATCAAGGGCGTGGGCCTGGCCGACAAGGTGGCCCTGATCACCGACGGCCGGTTCTCCGGCGGCACCGCCGGGGCCTGTATCGGGCACGTCAGCCCCGAGGCCGCCGTGGGCGGGCCGATCGGGCTGCTCCAACCCGGCGACGTGATCGAAATCGACATCCCCGGCCACACGCTCAACGTCCGCCTAAGCGACGCGCAATTGGCTGAGCGGGCCAGACAGTGGCAACCCCGCGAGCCGCGCTACAAGACCGGCTGCCTGGCCCGCTACGCCGCGATGGCCACCAGCGCAGATACCGGGGCGGTGCTGAAGTGGGATTAGACCGAAGTTCCCTTGTCAATTCGGATGCAAGTCGTTACGGGGGAAGCCTTTGGGGGGCGTTTCTGCGGCCCAATGTAGTCATGTAATTGCTGGATACTGCCCTTGATTCCTCGGAGTGAAACGCTATAATGTGGGCATGTATGTCGCCCGCATCCCCAACCGATCCTCCCCGCCCGCTTATCTGCTCCGCGAGAGCTATCGCCAGGGGGGCAAGGTCAAGAACCGCACCCTGGCCAATCTCTCCCATCTGCCGAGCAGGCAGATCGAACTGTTACGCCGGGTGTTGCAGGGAGAGACACTGCTCCGTCCCGAGGAGGCGCTGACCGTCGAAGGGACT
>Ga0315277_10009291_pt1 | contig 12569 bp, 12 predicted proteins | sample YL17G05_15_MG_FD_203695 | JGI IMG/M metagenome (GOLD analysis project Ga0315277, IMG submission 203695) | Sediment microbial communities from Yellowstone Lake, YNP, Wyoming, USA - YL17G05_15 | ecosystem: Environmental > Aquatic > Freshwater > Lake > Sediment | place: USA: Wyoming | collected... | reverse complement strand
GGGAACGAAAAGGAAGTACGGCGCCGGTGAGGAAAAGCGTCGCACTTCCTTATGCCTGAATTGGTAGCCGGCCTTTCCCCGGCCGTAGGCGCCTCCGGTGTTACGGCACATAATACTGGATGACCAATACCGGCCGGTCAGTCGCTGTCCCATAGTTCCCGCTGAAGAATTTCATATAGTCCGCTGTGTTGTCATTGTCATCATCCAGCTTGAACCTCAGCCGGAACTGTGTCGTCCCTGTCAGGTTGATATAAGGATATGCCGTGTTCAGCAGCGTCGCGCTGTACCAGCCGCTGCTCGCTGTTGTCCCAAATGTACCCACAGCCGACTTATTGGCTACTGCCTGGAAGTCATGGGTTGCTAGAGCCAGTCCCGTGCCGAAGTAGGGCTTCTTGATGTCCACCAGCAGCCCCTGGTGGGTGGTAAATGGATTGCTGCCCACAAGTCCCTGCTTCTTGATCTTCAGCGTGACTTTGCTGATGACGGCGTCATCCGGCAGGCCGGATGTGTTGAAAGACAGGATGGCGCGGTACTGGCCGTTCTGGGCGTCATCGCCGAGGTGGAAGACCGTGGCGGCGGCGTTCATCGTACCGCCCTTGCCGCTGGTCTCGCTGGATTCCAGCACCCAGCCGTCCTGGCTGCCGGCCGAGCGATACGATTTGGTCAGCGTCGCCACCACGACATCCACCGGCGTGTGGCGGTCGGTGGTCGTGCCGTCGCCCAGTTGACCGTATTCGTTGTTTCCCCAGCACTTGACCCCGCCGCCCGCAGTCAGGGCGCAGGTATGTTCACAACCGGCGGAGATGGCGCTGACCCCGCTCGCCAGCCCGCTCACGGATACCGGCGTGTGTCGTTCGGTGGTCGTGCCGTCGCCCAGTTGACCGGATTCGTTCCATCCCCAGCACTTGACCCCGCCGGCCGCAGTCCGCGCACAGGTGTGACCCCGACCGGCGGTTATGGCGCTGACCTCGCTCGCCAGCCCGCTCACATTTACCGGCGTGTGTCGTTCGGTGGTCGTGCCGTCGCCCAGTTGACCGTCCTCGTTCCACCCCCAGCACTTGCCCCTGCCGCCCGCAGTCAGTGCACAGGTGTGATACCCACCGGCAGCAATGGCGCTGACCCCACTCGCCAGCCCACTCACGTCTACCGGCGTCAGTCGGGTGGTGGTCGTGCTGTCGCCAAGTTGACCGAACCTGTTGAATCCCCAGCACTTAACCCCGCCACCCGCAGTTCGCGCACAGGTGTGATAATAACCGGCGGCGATGGCGCTGACCCCGCTCGCCAACCCGTTCACATTCACTGGCGTCAGGCGGGTATTGGTCGTGCCGTCGCCCAGTTGACCGTTCCCGTTGTATCCCCAGCACTTGACCCCGCCGCCTGACGTCAGGGCGCAGGTGTGATACAAACCGGCGGCGATGGCGCTGACCCCGCTCGCCAGCCCGCTCACATTTACCGGCGTGTAGCGGTTGGTGGTCGTGCCGTCGCCCAGTTGACCATAGTTATTCAATCCCCAGCACTTGACCCCGCCGCCTGCAGTCAGCGCGCAGGTGTGATAATAACCGGCGGCGATGGCGCTGACCCCGCTCGTCAGCCCGCTCACGTCTACCGGCGTGTGGCGGTCGGTGGTCGTGCCGTCGCCCAATTCACCGTCCCCGTTGAATCCCCAGCACTTGACCCCGCCGCCCGCAGTCAGCGCACAGGTATGCCACACACCGGTGGCGATGGCGGTGATATTGAGCAGGGGAGGCAGCGCCTCCGGTGTGCCGAAGGTCGCCGGCATCCGGTCCGGCGGCGTCACCCCGGAGACAAACTCCGGGGCCTCCCCGGAGACATTTTCCGGGGTCAGCAAACTAAACGAGAAGACTCCGATCAACAAGATGTTCAGGAAAAGAGGATGAGGTTTCATGATCATGTACTCCTTAGGCACAACATACACTACAGGATATGGATGAGAAGGGTTTCAGGGTGATGGCCATCGCAGCCGGTATTACCCCGTAGATCGCCTCCGGTGTTACGGCAAGTAATAAAGGATAACATTTGACCCACCCTTTTGAAATTACAGAAAAAAGTTTACACTACAAACTCTAATAAAATGAATCATCTTCCTTATATTGATTATAGTTTTATTCAAGGTTTAATACAATAGGTTGTATAGATAAATTTAGTGCAAAAAGGCGGATTCGGTGTAGGCGGGAAAATCGGGGAGCAGCGGTGAGGTTTCTGGAGTCTTGAATGCCGGATTCCCGCTAATATTAGCATCGGGGGAGAAACATTAAACACCATTGATGTTACAAGCAATCTAATACGCAGGATCATCCCTGGTCCTGGATAAGGTTTGAAAATACCACAACTATCATCTGATATGTTAAAATTATTAAACATTATTAATAAATGTAATATGTGTATACCCATAGAAACAGATCAGTCATTATTACCGTTATCAAGAAACCATGTAGCTTATTCATCATGAGGATAAATCATAGTTGACGAAAAGGAGAGCAACAACATGAAATATCAAATGGTCAACCCAAGGCGCAAGAGAATAAAAAGGCTGCTGGCAGTTATCGGAATTGCTGCACTGCTGCTATCAGGACATGCCATGAGGGTAGCAGCCCGTAATTCCCCTAGAGCAGGATTACAGTCAGGTGTACGCGGACTTGAAGCCCAATGCCTCAGCGCCGATCCAGCCAGAAACTCCTATGATGAGCAGACCGGCATGGTCAGGTTCGTCGGTACCGAACCCGGGCAACCGATCAAACAACCGGCAGCACTCCTGGCCTCCGTATTACCGGAAGAAGCAGCCCGCGGCTACTTCTCTGTCTGCGGCTCATTCTTTGGGCTGAGGGACCAGGCTGAGGAACTGGTGCTCAAGCGCCTGCAGAGCACCGATGATGGGCGAACCTTCGTGCGCTTTCAACAAACCTACCGGGGTATTCCGGTTTTGGGCGGTGAACTCATTATTCAACTGGATGAATTTAAAAACATCATCTCGGTGAGTGGTGAAACCCTATCTGAAACAGCGCTGGACACCCAGGCAACCGTAGACGCGGGGACTTCCCGGCAGGTGGCTTTTCAAGCCATGACCAAGAAATACCAGCTTGGAATCGATGACCTGTCTGCAACAGAACCAGAGCTGTGGATCTACCAACCCTCCCTGATCAGACCGGAAGGAGGAGTGACTTCACTCGTGTGGCGCATGGAGGTCAACAGCACCGGTCTTGCTCCGGTCCGGGAGCTGGTATTGGTGGATGCCCAACGAGGTAATATAGCTCTGAGCTTCAACCAGGTAGACACAGTTAAAAACCGCAAGACCTATACAGCGGGGAACAGTTTTACCCTGCCAGGTACGTTGGTCTGCGATGAATCTGATCCACTGTGTACAGCTGGTGATACCGATGCCAAAAACGCTCATATTTTCGCCGGGGACACATATGATTTCTATTTCAATAATCACAAGCGGGACAGCATTGACAACGCAGGCATGACCATCAAATCAAGCGTGCACTATGCCTCGGGTTACTGCAATGCCTTCTGGAGCGGCACCCAGATGGTTTACGGTGATGGATGCTATATCGTGGTGGATGATGTGGTAGGTCATGAGCTTACCCACGGCGTAACCGATTATGAGTCCAACCTGTTCTACTATTATCAATCCGGTGCGATCAACGAATCATTCTCGGACGTGTGGGGTGAGTTCGTGGACCTGACCAATGGCAAGGGCACGGATACCCCCGCTGTTCGCTGGCTGGTGGGTGAAGATACATCCATCGGGGCGATCCGGTCTATGAAGAATCCTCCCGCATATGGTGACCCGGACAGGATGACCAGTCCAAAGTACAACACAATCACCTGTGATAACTATGCAAGCTTTTGTGACAATGGAGGAGTCCACACCAACAGTGGTGTGAACAACAAAGCCGCCTACCTGATGACCGATGGAGGCTCCTTCAACGGTCAAACGATAACCCGACTGGGTATAAGCAAGGTTGCCAGGATCTATTACGAGGCACAGACCCATTTGCTCACCTCCGGGGCGGATTACGCTGACCTGTACCAGGCTTTGTACCAGGCCTGCCTTAACCTGGCCGGTACCGGGGGGATCACGACCAGTGACTGCCAGCAAGTGCGTAATGCCACGTTGGCAGTGGAAATGAACAAACAGCCTCACTCCAGGTACAATCCAGAAGCACCCCTCTGTCAAGCTGGAAAGACACCCATTAACCTGTTCGTTGATGACATGGAAAGCGGAGCTGGAAAGTGGGGCTTCGCTGCACTCGTTGGAACTGGGCGCTGGCAGTATGACTCTCCGTATGGAAATTTCGCGCATTCCGGCCAGCATTTCCTGTATGCAGATGACTATCCTGCCAGGGCTGCGGATACTTACGCAGCAATGAAGAACAGCGTCACCCTGCCGGCTGACGCCTACCTGCATTTCTCTCATGCTTTCGGTTTCGAGGGTTCGGGGTATGATGGCGGTGTCGTTGAGTACAGCACCAATGGCGGCGGCAGCTGGAACGATGCCGGCGCCCTTTTTGACCGTAACGGTTACACTGGAACGATATCTTCCGGGAGTAATCCCCTGGATGGGCGCTCCGCCTTTGTAACTGACAGCCATGGTTACATCTCTAGCCGGCTGAACCTGGCTCCGCTTGCAAGCAAGAGCATTCGCTTCCGCTGGCGGATGGGGCTGGATGCCTCCGTGTTCGACTGGGGATGGTGGCTTGACGATGTGCGCATCTACACCTGCATCAGCACCCAGACCAGGAGCTTTCATTCGCAGGGTTCTTTGGATGGATCGATACTCGAATCCAGTGAATTCTCCGGGAAAGGCGGCAGCCTGGAAGCATCAGGGACAACCTTCCGCCTGGGCGATGCCAGTGCCAACCGGCAGTACCGGGCGATCCTGTCGTTTAATATATCGGGGATTCCCGATGAGGCTGTGATCTCATCTGCTATACTGAAGATCAAGAAGCAGGGCCTGATTGGGACTGATCCCTTTAGCACTCACGCACTGATGAAAATGGAGCTTAACAGCCCTTACTTCGGCAGCGATGCTGGTCTCGAGGATTTGGATTTTCAAGCTATACCCGATATGACAGGGATCGGAGTTTTCAATCCAACACCAAGTTCCGGCTGGTACACTGCCAGGCTGCAGAACAAAGCTTACCCCAGCCTCATAGCGGATGGGAGTGTACAATTCCGCCTGTCCTTCCAGCTGGATGATGACAACGATGGCGAAAATGATTATATGAAATTTTATAGCGGGGAGGCAGCATTAGATAGCCCGGTTTTGGTCATCCAGTACTATTTACCTTCTTAATCAGACCAGGGATGATGGACGATGGATATCGGACCATAAACGATGGACGACAGACAACGGAAAATAGACGATAGATGATAGACCGTTGATGAGACCCGCTGAAAGCAGAGGGTTCCCAAGGATGCGATTGGAAAGGGACCGGCATGTGAATCGTGCTGGTCTCTTTCTTTTATCATACCGGTTGTACCAAAATACCTATTTAAATAATCGGATATTTTTATCAATAAACTACGAACACACAACAATTAGAGGTTATTCCAGATACTATTTAGAACTCGATCCCTGACAAAAACCACAAAAATTTAAGGTATAGATATATAAAAATCGACTTGACAAGGGTGATTCTACGTGCTATACTAGACCATACCTGTTGGTACAGGTTGGTATATGTGTTATCAGTCGATACATTGAATAACCATGAACAGAGAACAGCAAGCAAAGACTCTATACCAGATCGTGAAAGAATCTATCCTGAACCAGATCAAATCTGGTGAGCTCAAACCGAACGACCGCCTCCCTTCTGAGAGCGAGCTGTGTGCGCGCTTTTCTGTTGGACGAAATACCGTCCGGCGTGCGCTCAGTGACCTGGTAAAAAATGAGGTTCTAAGAACCATCCCGGGGCTTGGTACATTCGTAGAAGACATCCGCCTGGTAAAGACCGCAGAATACCTGCTCGGACTGACTCAGGAAATGAGCCTGCATCACAAGGACATCACCAGCCAGGTTCTTAAAGCAGAGCTGATCAGTGCGGACCCCTACCTGTCCCGACGGCTTCAAGTGCAGCTTGGCGCAGAAGTTGTCTACCTGTATCGAGTACGGGAAATGGACAGCGAGCCTGTTGCCATCGAACGTTCATACCTTACGCACGCGCTTTGTCCCAATATTTTAGAATTCGATTTTTCCAAACAATCCCTTTATGAAACGCTGTCAACAGTCTACAACCGGCGGCCACACCACGCAGAACAAGAGATAGAAGCCAGCCTGGCGACACCCGATGTGGTACGCTTACTTCATCTGACACCACCGGCGGTTGTACTCATCTTCCACCGCGAAACCTTCCTGGCAACTGGTGAAGTGATCGAGTATGTCGACTCCGAACTGCGGGCTGACCGTTTCCGGTTCTACACAAATCTTCTACTGCAATCCACATCGGAAGAGTCTACATTTCGCCGGCTGCCGGTGCATACGAAGAAATAACTTAATCCTATGGTTATGATCTCAGATGTCGAGCTCAGAAAGATTGTTGAGAAGGTCGTGCAGCGAACCTGGCCTACCCAGAGTAGTAATCCCGATAGTTCATCAAAAACAACGGTGGAACTTGTGCCCGAAGCTCGTGAATCCAGGACGGTTGCCCTGGGAGCGGATCATGGCGGATACAAGATGAAAGAGCTGCTCAAATCACACCTGATGGAAAAAGGTCACCAGGTGTTCGATTGCGGCACCAACAGCACCGAATCCGTTGATTATCCTGATTTCGCGTTTATAGTTGCCGAAATGGTGAGCCTGGGTAAAGCCTGGCGGGGGATCATTATTGATGGGGCTGGCATCGGGAGCTGTATGGCTGCGAACAAGGTTTCGGGTGTACGGGCTGCCATGTGCTATGACCATGCTACTGCTGTCAACAGCCGTGAGCATAATGATGCAAATGTGCTCACCCTTGGCGCCGGGTTGATCGGTGAAGCCCTGGCTTGCCAGATAACTGATACCTGGCTTTCCACTGAATTTAGTGGTGGTCGTCATTCCCGCCGCGTTGATAAGATCACAGCCATCGAAAATAAAACATATATATCCGGAAGATGATATGCCAATCGATCCTAAGAATGTTGAAAAAATAGTTGAAGTTGTCACGCGTGAGGTGCTGCTTGCCCTGGCGGAGAAGGAACAACGTTCTGCCTCTTCTGACGGGGAGCACTGCACTGAAGAATGTGTGGAGGGGATATGTGTGAGAACATGTTTTGACAACATCGGTCATGTGATTAATGCGGGTGCGGTCAGGCTCACATCAACCCTGGGTGGGATACCCGATGACCTGAACATCGCCTCAATGATCGATCATACGATGCTCAAGCCAGATGCCACACCCGATCAGATTGCTCAGCTCTGCTTCGAAGCCCGAAAAAATGGCTTTGCCTCGGTATGTGTCAATCCTTCCCACGTCAAATTATGTGCAGATCTATTACGGGGAACAAACGTCAAGGTTTGTACAGTGATAGGTTTTCCGTTGGGAGCCTCCTCCCCTGAAGTGAAAGCATACGAGACCGAAACAGCGCTGGCTGACGGCGCCACCGAGATCGACATGGTGATCAACATCGGTGCTCTCAAGGGGCAGGACCTGACGCTGGTCGCGAAGGACATCCAGGGTGTAGTGCAAGTCGCCCATGCTGCGGGAGCGCTCGTAAAAGTCATCATTGAAACCTCATTATTGACCGATGATGAGAAAATCACTGCCAGTATATTATCAAAGGAGGCCGGTGCAGACTACGTCAAAACATCCACAGGTTTTGCTGGAGGAGGTGCGACAGTGGAAGACGTGGCCTTGATCCGGCGCGCGGTTGGTCCAGAAATGGGTATAAAAGCCTCTGGTGGTGTAAAAACGTTTGAAGATGCAAAAAGCATGGTCGCCGCCGGAGCGACCCGCATTGGAGCCAGCGCGGGTATCAAAATCATCCAGGGTGAGAAAGAAGCGGGTAAAGAACCATCGCTTTTGCCGGCTTCGAGTAAACCGTCGGAGTGAATTAAATAATGTTAATCGCCCAAGTTGTTGGGACTGCCATTTCAACCATCAAGGATGAAAAGATTAAAGGGAATAAACTGCTCCTTTTAAAAGAGACGGATCATTTTGGAAATGTGATCGGGAAACCTTACGTGGCAGTTGACCTGGTCGATGCTGGTGTGGGAGAGCTTGTGCTCACAGGACACGGCTCGAGTGCCCGCCAGACGTTCTTGACAAAAGACTGCCCAGTGGACGCGGTTGTAATGGCAGTGATCGATCATTTAGAGGTCGATGGCGAAGTGGTATTTCGCAAGGAGTGAGTGTCAATGTTAATTGCCAAAGTCATCGGCACGACCATCTCGACGATCAAGGATGAAAAATTAACCGGGCGCAAACTGTTAATCCTGCGCCAAACCGATGAGAGCGGTACCCCTTATGGTAAACCTTACGTAGCTGTGGATACAGTAGATGCGGGGATTGGTGACCTGGTGTTGACCGCCCATGGCTCGAGCGGTCGAATGACCTCCCTGACGAAGAACAGCCCTGTGGATGCCGTGATCATGGCAGTGATCGACCACCTTGCTATGGGTGATGAAGTAGTCTACCGAAAAGAGAGATAGTTTTACCCACGAAATAAAGGATCGTGTGATGACAATCAGTGACAAGGACCTGGTCTCCGTACAAGAAGCCCGCCAGCTGGTTTCACGGGCGGTTGAAGCCCAACGGATATGGGCAAAAGCCACCCAGCAGCAGGTTGACCGCGTATGTTCAGCCATGGCTGAGGCAGCATTCCTGGCTGCGGAACGTTTGGGCCGCATGGCGGCTGAAGAGACCGGTTTTGGAGTTCCGGAACACAAGAAGATAAAAAATGAGTTCGCCTCCAAACATGTCTGGGAAAGCATCAAGGACATTAAGACCGTTGGGATCATCAATATCGACAACGATAAAAAGATCTACGAAATTGCCTGGCCAATGGGCGTGGTGGCAGCTTTAATACCCAGCACGAATCCAACTTCAACTGTGATAAACAAAATTCTGATCGCGGTCAAGGCACGGGATGCCATCATCAATGCTCCACACCCTGCATCGTTGAAATGCTCCATCGAAACGACCAGGTTGATGGCTGCAGCCGCTGAGAACGCCGGTGCGCCGCCGGGCTTGATCGACAGCCTGACACAGGTCAGTCTGCCGGGAACTCAGGAATTAATGGCGCACGAGTGTACGGCTGTTATCCTTGCCACCGGCGGCAGTGAAATGGTGCGCGTTGCTCATTCGCAGGGGAAACCGGCTTACGGCGTAGGACCGGGTAATGTACCGGTATATGTTGATCGCAGCGCCGACCTGGAAAGAGCTGCTAAATACATCGTTGCAAGCAAGGCTTTCGACCATTCGGTGATCTGCGCTACAGAACAAGCAGTGGTGGCTGACCGTCCGATTGCAAACCGCTTACGGCAGTTGATGGAATCTGAAGGGGCGTATTTCACAAACGAGACTCAAACAGAAGCGTTGCGCAAAGCTTTATTCCATCCCAACGGTGCGATCAACGTTGATTCTGTCGGAAAATCACCACAATATCTGGCAGCGATGGCGGGAATACGGGTGCCCATTCATGCACGCATCCTCGTGGCAAAGTTAAACAAGGTCGGTCACGATGAACCGCTGTCGCGCGAGAAAATGACCACTGTCCTGGGTTGGTACGAAGCTGCCGGCTGGGAGGCTGGTTGTGACCGCTGCATTGAACTGATCCAATTTGGCGGGAAGGGACACAGCCTGGTAATTCACGCCGGGGATGAGAAAGTGATCATGTCTTTTGGCCTGGAGAAACCTGTCTTTCGCATTGCCGTAAACACCATGGGAACACTCGGTGCGATCGGATTGACCACCAGGATCATGCCTTCGTTGACGCTTGGACCCGGTGGTATTGGAGGTGCGATCACTGGCGATAATATTACTGTCTACCATTTATTCAACGTCAAACGTATGGCATTCGAAGTGATGCGTCCTCCCGCGGAAGCCCTGCGCCCGGGCATGACTCCAGCCGGGCCAATCTATGGACCTGATCCACAGCAGGTTGCTGGTGTGGTCGAGGAGGTAGTCAAGGAGATATTAAAAGTTCAATAGTATAGATAAAAGCCGTAAATAAGTATGTAAATTTAACCAAGATTCGAAAGGAGTATGTTATGGCTCAAGATCCTGCATTCATCGCTCTAGGAATGGTCGAAACCCGAGGCCTGATCGGTTCCATCGAGGCTGCCGATGCCATGGTCAAGGCTGCCAACGTTGTCCTGATCGGTTCAGAGTACGTTGGTGGCGGCTACGTCACGGTAATGGTGCGTGGTGATGTAGGCGCGGTGAAAGCCGCCACAGATGCCGGCGGCGCAGCCGCGAAACGGGTTGGCGAACTGGTCTCAATCCACGTCATCCCACGCCCGCACGAAAACGTCGAGATGATCCTGCCGCAAAGCTCCAAGGGCGGCTTCGGCGGTCGTTCTGGTGGAGAGAAGAAATAGCCACCCGGGATATTCTCTCCCGGCCTGATCTCCTCCAGACCCTCGAACGCGCCGAACAGGTCATCCGCTGGGTGGATGACTCCCAGGGACGAATTGAACCAGAATCGCCTGTAGTCGATTCTTTTACACAAGCGCCGTTTCATGTTGGCGTAGACCTGGGTACCGCATACCTTGTGCTGGTCGTCCTTGGGAAGGATAAACAACCGGTAGCAGGCGAGTACCAGTTTGCCCAGGTGGTGCGTGATGGTCTGGTAGTAGATTTCGTCGGCGCTGTCGACCGTTTGACCGAGATGAGGCAAAGGGTTGAGCGCCAGCTGGGCAGAGAGCTGACGCATGCGGCTACAGGTTACCCACCAGGTGTGCCGCAGGTTGAGGTTCGTGCCGCTGGCAATGTCCTTGAAGCGGCCGGGCTGCGATGTACCAATCTCGTGGACGAGCCAAGTGCAGCGAATGCCGTGCTTGGTCTGCAGAATGGCGCTATCGTGGATGTAGGCGGCGGTACCACCGGCATTGCCATATTGCAGGATGGAAAAGTGATTTACACAGCCGACGAGGCGACCGGCGGGACGCACTTCTCATTAGTGATCGCCGGAGCTCACGATATCTCTTTCGAGGCGGCTGAGAAGATGAAGCTTGACCCATCCGAGCAGATGCGGTTGTTCCCCATCATCCGGCCGGTCATGGAAAAAGTTGCGAGCATCGTCGCGCGTCACGTTGCCATCAATCACTCGCAAAACGGCGTCCAGGTGAAACAACTTGTCCTGGTAGGTGGCACCAGTAAATTCCCCGGTATTGCCGCAGTAGTGGAGGAGTACACCGGTTTGCCAACTTTCGTACCAGAGAGACCACTTTTTGTGACCCCCTTGGGGATCGCCATGCACGACATAGATCCGGAGAGGATGAATTGATGGCAGCAACGAGCAATAAAGTAGAGAAATTTTCTCTTCGTTGTTACTGTTACTTGGACCGGATGCAGCCGCAGTACGCGGCATTTGTCGGTACCATCACCCAGGGTGACCTGCCGACCGAGGGCATGGCTTCCTTATATATTGAGATGTCCCCCGGCAACGAGGTCTTCCGTACGGTGGATATAGCTGTAAAAGCCACTGAAGCCAGACCCGGGGCGCAGATCGTCGAACGCGAATTTGGTATGTTCGAAATCCATTCACCCAACCAGGCGGCGGTGCTTGAATCGGGTCGCATCGTCCTGGCTCGCTTAGGTTTGAATATCGAGGATCGCATCCGCCCGCAGGTCGCTTCACTGCAATTGATCACGAATGTCGACCCGTACCAGGCGCAGCTCATCAACCGCTTCCGGCGCGGCAGCATGCTGGTGCCAGGCCAGACGCTCCTGGTGGTCGAGTGCTTCCCGGCAGCCTATATCAACTACGCCTGCAACGAGGCGGAGAAGAAAGTCAGCATTGACATTGTGCATGTCACATCGGTCGGACGTTTTGGTCGCATGTGGTTATCCGGCACCGAATCCGAGGCAAAGACAGCCCAGGAGGCTGCCGTTCGAGCCTTGGAGAGCCTGGAAGGTGTGACCAGCGAATTTTAGGAGTTGCCTATGCCAAAAACTTATTACACTGAACGAGATATTGAAGACCTTGCCAGGCGGGGTGTCAGATCTCTGCTGGTGGATGAGGACGTTGCCCTCACCGACCTGGCATATGAGAAAGCCCGCCGCCTTGGGGTGGAGCTGCTGCAAAGGACTGATACGCCACCCGCTGCCCCGATACGCCCGTATATCACCAATATCACCTCACCTTCGGCAGGTGTCTCTGGAAAAACAGGTGTCCAGGACACGGCTCCATCTGAAGCCCTCCCTGCCCGCAGCAACCCGGAGAGCAGCGATGATCTGCACAAGCGTGTATACAATGCGGTAATCGGGCGATTGGGTGATTCTGTCGATCCAAAACTGCTGGATACCATCATCCAGCGGGTGCTGAAAAACATAGATACCAAGTAGGGCTCTGATATGCTTTTCGGGCGTGTGCGCGGTACCGCGATCTGCACCATTAAATAC
>Ga0315277_10009290_pt1 | contig 12571 bp, 11 predicted proteins | sample YL17G05_15_MG_FD_203695 | JGI IMG/M metagenome (GOLD analysis project Ga0315277, IMG submission 203695) | Sediment microbial communities from Yellowstone Lake, YNP, Wyoming, USA - YL17G05_15 | ecosystem: Environmental > Aquatic > Freshwater > Lake > Sediment | place: USA: Wyoming | collected... | reverse complement strand
CGGTTGTGGCGGCCCAAATCGCACGCAAACGGAAGGGAGCGCAGTAGTCCTTCATACCGAGGATCCAAAGGTCGGAGGTTCGAATCCTCTCAGGCACGCCCCGTTTCCCCCATACAACGCTGGAAAGTAGAGGCTCACACAACTTTGACACAAATAGGTACGGCCGAACGGAATAGCCCTTGTGCTTTTCTGGAGCAAAGCCCATAATTATTGATGCATAAGAGGTCAGGGGTGGCTTCGGTCCATATACCTCCTATCTACCGCTGATTCCAGCGGATCTCAGCCGGTCGAGGTGCCGAAGGCACTCCGGCGGGCACAACGGAGAAGGAGGGCCCATGAAACTTCCGAAGCTATGTGCCATTTTCTTCGTGATGGCGGGATTGTCCTGCGGGCAGGCCAAGGCGCCGCGCCAACCCATCATCGACATCCACCTGCACTCGGAATCCCTCGCGAATCTCAAAAACTGGAGGCCGAACCCGGTGACCAGGAAAAAGGCACCGGAATCCGCCGAGGAGCATATCAAGCAGACATTGTCTGAGATGAAACGCTACAACATTGTCCTCGGGATTGCGAGCGGTGACCTCGAAACGGTAGAGCAGCTCAGAAACGCCGCCTCTGAGCGAATATGGGCTGGACCGTCACCTGGAATCCCCGGCCTTGATATCAAGAAGCTGCGGGCCCTTTATGAATCTGGCCAGCTGAGGATCATGGGGGAAGTGGTCGCCCAATACCAAGGTTTATCCCCATCCGATGCCGTCCTCGACCCCTATTTCGCCCTCGCCGAATCGCTGGATATCCCAGCGTGCATCCACGTGGGAATGAGCTTGCCGGGCATCACGGCTAGTGCCCCGAAATTCAGATTGTCCGTCGGGAATCCGCTCCTGCTCGAGGAGTTGCTGAATCGTCACCTGAAACTGAGAGTTTGGGTCGCCCACATGGGCTTCCCCTTTCTTGAAGAGACAATTGGCATCCTGAATGTCTATCCCCAGGTCTATGCTGATGCGTCAGCCTGGGACTGGCTATGGCCGCGCGAAGGATTCTATTCCTATCTCAAGGAACTCATCGGGCACGGGTTTGGAAAGCGAATTATGTTCGGGTCGGACCAGATGACCTGGCCCGAGGCGATCGGCATGGCAGTCGAGGCGATCGAGAAGGCGGACTTTCTCTCCGCTGAGCAGAAGCGGGATATTCTTTACAATAACGCCGCGAGGTTTCTCCGCCTGTCTCCCGAACAGATCGCCAAACACCACGGAGTCTTGAAGAAGTGAAGCCACGAAACCCAACACGGCAGGGATGCTGTCAGAAAAGTGCCTGTCAGGGCATATGCTGAGAATGGGGGTTTGAAATGAATTCAGCCAAAGTCCGTTTGCTGTTATGGGCGGGCTGCATTGGGGCAGCAATATACTTTGCCGGGGACATGCTCTGCTATGGGGGCTGGGGGTCCGGTCAAGTTTCACTTGCTGAGAGGATGGCTCGTGTCGCATTGTGGCGGCTTCACCTTTGCTCCGTTACCGCTCCTGTCGGCACGGGGTTCTACTTGCTTGGCGTACTTGGCCTATGGTTTTGCTGCCGGCGGGCCGCGCCTCGTCTCGCCGCTCTGATGGGTGTAAGCCTATGCACAGATTTCTTGTTCGGAGGGCTATGGCATGGAATGGGTGGGCCCCTGGGATTCGCCATTCAGCATTGTGGTCCCGGCAGCGGCACAGTTGGTGAAATAAGGGAGCTGATGGCTATATCCAGGAATGTCTGTGGCTATTCGGGTATTATCGGGTTTGGGATCTGGATCTTCCTGACGCTGAAAAAGAAGAGCGGCCTGCCCCGCTGGGCCGTCCTCTTCTGCCCGCTCATCACCCTTTGGCTGCGATCTCTAATGATTCATTTGCCGGCACCGGTCGGCCTCCCACTGGCTGGCGGATGGGGCAACATCTCACACATGATATGGTTTGCCGTCCTCGCGCTCACATACAAGGACTGGGGAAGTGAGGATCAAAAAGAGGCATAAAAAATGAACAAGAATAGGAGGATTTTATGAAAAGCAAGGTTCCTTATCTATCATTAATGGGACTTGTGGTTATGATCGGCCTTCTTGTGCTTCCCGTTTTCACCCAAGCCCAGGAACTTAAAGCTCAGGGCTACTTGATGACCGAGTATGTCGTTAAGCCGTTTATGGCCAAGGAATTCGAAACAGCAACCATCGAAGAAAAGGCCATGTTTGCCGATATTAACTTTCCTTACGGCTGGAACGCGTTCAGCACCGAGGACTTTCATTACTACTTTTTCACTCCGATAGGGAAAGATGCTGCGTCGCTTGACAGGTTCAATGCAGCGCTGACGGAAGCCGAAGCCCGCCTTCCAGAGAACTATGAGATGCTGGAGAAGCGGATGGCCGGGGCATATGAATATTACCGGGAGATGGTGGTTTATCTCAGGCCCGACCTGTCCTATACGCCCGCAGAATTGAATATCAAGCCTGAGGAGTCTAACTATGTTTTCTTTGAGTTGACCTATATTCTCCCGGAAAAAGAAAAGGAGTTCGAGACCTACTACAGAGAGTGGACTGCTCTGTGTCAGAAGATCGGCTTCAGGATCGGATATGCAGCCTATAGGGGCGTATTTGGAACCGATAATCCATACTACGTATCGACGATGATTGCCAGAACGCAGGCGGATACCTTTGTCGAAGAAGAAAGAATCATGAAAACACTAAGCCCGGAAGAGCAGGCAGAACTCGGAGCCATGTATGAAAAGGCTTTTTCTTATTTTCGTAAGTATGAAACCAAGAACGGCCGGTCCCGACCCGACCTTTCTTATGCGCCCAAAACAAAGTAAGGAAATGCGCGCCTTCGTGGCGCTCATTTACAAGTATGAACCTTAAAAAGGAGGTTCAGTATGAAGGAGAAAAATATTCGGCTGTTTTTATGGTCGGGCATCCTAGTTGTATGTCTCGTCGCCGTGACCCAGTGCCGGCGCTCCGGTGACGTTCGCGGCGCAGCACCTGAAACCGCGCCTCCATGGACACTGACCTTGGCCACTCCTATTGATCATCTCGACGTAGTTGCCTGCGAGCCGATGATCGTGGAGCACCCCGACGGCACGCTCTTCGTGGCCGGGTACGGAGCCTCCTACCAGGGCGGGAAGAAGACGGACGAACCGACCCTCTGGAAGAGCCGTGATGGCGGGACCACTTGGGCCCGGGTCTACGTCGGAACCGAGGCGGACGGAGCAACGGGCAACGCGGACGTGGATCTAGCCGTTGCCGGCGACGGCACCCTATATTACGCGACGATGATCTTCGACGAGGAGAAGAACGAGGGCAAACAGGTCAGCGTCGGCGTCAGCAAGGACGTGGGCGTGACCTGGAAGTGGACCTTGCTTTCGAAGACGCGGTTCGACGACCGCCCCTGGGTCAAGGTGGCGCCGGACGGCACCGCCCACGCAATCTGGAACGACGGCGTAGGCGTCTGTCACGCCGTCAGCCAGCACGGGGGTCTCACCTGGACGGAGCGGGCCCGGATCCACCCGCAGGGCGGCTCGAGTCATCTGGCCGTGGGGCCGAACGGCGAAGTCGCAGTGAGAGTGGTTCCGCCGTCGGCTTCAGGCTCGAAGTACGACGAGGGCGTCGACCTCATCGCCGTGAGCACGGACGGGGGCATGACGTGGCAAAAGCACGCGGCGCCGGGCACCCGCGAGTGGAACCCACAAAACGAATTCCCCGTCCCGCGATGGGTGGAGCCGCTGGCCTGGGACGCACGAGACGCCCTCTACTCGTTCTGGGCAAACTTTAAGGGAATCTGGCTGGCGCGTTCTCTCGACCAAGGCTCAACGTGGACGACTTGGCGGCTGGCGGAGAGCGCCGAAGTGGCCTACTTTCCGTATCTTGTGGCGCGCGGTCGGGGCGAATTGGCGGCGACCTGGTTTTCAGGCTGGACCGGGACGTGGCAAGCGCACGTGGCCCGCATCGATGTCGGCGAGGGCAAAACGCCGCCCCGTGTCGTCGAGTCGCCGCCCTTCAAGCCCGACAGTTGGCGACCGAACCGCTCCTGGCCGGAAGATCCGCTGATTCGCGATACCGCCGGGGAATATCTTGCGCTTTGCTTCCTGCACAACGGAGCCTTGGCCGTCGTGAGCCCGATCAAGAACAAGCGTGAAAATCGTTATGGGTTCTCGCTGTGGAAGGTCGAGGAGCGTCGAGGAGAAGCCCAGCGGGCGAAATAGTCGCGTGCATGCGGGCCGATTTCCAGCCATGTTGGTGAAAAGGAGGGGACCATGAAACGAAGTTTATTACTCTTCATGGGGGTAACGCTCTGTTTCAGTGCTCTTAGCTTGCGGGCGGAGGGCCAGCCTCTGGCGACGAGGGTCGAGCACTTCTTTTTGGCCTCTGAGAAAGCGCAGGCGCTCTTTAACTATTTCAAGGACACTCTCCAACTGCCCGAGGTGTGGCCGTTCAAGAAGTACGACGGTTTTTCGAGCGGAGGCCTCTCGCTCGGAAATGCCGTATTGGAGTTCGCGTTATTCCCCAAAAAAGAGAACAGACCCATAAAAACTGAGTTCGGAGGAATCGCTTTTGAGCCCACGGCGGATGCGGACGCGACTCGGGTCGAGTTGACCAAGAGAAATATTCCCCATACGGGCGCTCGGACCTCAGGGCCTCAAGCCCCAGGCCGTCAGGTACGTGCCGGATGGGCGAATGTGGGGCTCACGGACTTCCCGCCGAGGAACGCGTTCATCTTTTTCTGCGATTACAAAGACCGCGAGGGCGTTGCGCAGGGACGAAGAGCGGCCAGCGATGAGCTAGCCAAGAGAATGGGAGGGCCATTGGGGATCGTCGGCGCGGCCGAAATCACGGTCGGAGTCCAGGATTTAGAGGAGGCGCGGATCAAGTGGAGCGCCCTGTTTGCACCATCGCCCCGGATCTCCGAGGACGCCTTCGTTTTCACTGCCGGCCCGCGGATCCGACTCGTTCGCGCGGAATCGCCCGGCATTCAAGGAATAATACTGAGCGTTCGCTCTCTTGACGGAGCTGAGAAGTTCCTGAAGGAGCGCGATCTGTTGGCCAGGGACGACGCCGGCCTAACAGCCATCTCTCCCGCGTCGATCGACGGACTGTCGATCCGGCTTGTGGACGCGGTTCAAGGACGGGAGTCGGCCAATCCTCTCCTCGGGCGCGGTCTCGGCGTCGATCACGTCGGGATAGCGGTTCGAGACCTCGGAAAAACCATTAATGACTACGAACAGCTGCTCGGTTTCAAGTACTTTAAAGCTCCGCCTGTTACAGACGGAACAGTAAGAAGCTTCATTTTCTTTGAGAACAACAGTTATCTGGAGCTGTTTTCTGTTGCTAACGTAACGGATGAAACCAAGTATTTTGCGGCTTTCGCGGAGAAGCACGAAGGGGCAATTTATTTGGGCCTGGCAACATCATCCGCAAAGGACGCGGCCGGTTATCTAAAGGCCCACAGCTTTGAGGCCGTCCTGAGTGGGGAGGAGAGTCCCACGAAGGAAGGGCAGCCTAAGCAGCCTCCACCTCCGTACTACTATGTATCCATTTCCGACAAACCTTCAGGGGAAAAACAACCTTTTATGTTGTCGAATGTCCTTTTCTTTATCGAGTATGTCTCATCCGAGAGGCCCGGGAGGCTTGCCGCCCTGCGGGAACAGGGCATGATGGCCCATCCCAATACCGCCCTACGTATTCACTCGGTCTGGTTCGCTGTGCGCAACCTGGATGCCCAACTTCGGAACCTTCGCGATGCAAGTTTCGAATCCGGCGAGACTCGTGAGGCGAAATTCTTGGGAGCCAGCGGCCGGGAAGTGAAGGCCGGCAACGGATGCATGCTCCTATTGCGATCTTCCAATCAAAGAGGGGTTTTGAATACGTTTCTTCAAGATCACGACGATGGATCCATTATCGGGGTCAGTATCGAAGTCTCCGACCTGAACAAAGCACGCTCTTGGGTGGAGGGCCACTCCGGGCACAAGCTGGAACCTCACAACGGATTTTACGGCCAGAGCATTATGATCCCGCCTGACGTAACGCACGGGATTTGGATGGAAATGTTTGAGCCGAAGACAGGAAGATCCGGGGATAAGTATCCAAAGGGAGAATAAAGGAATGAACAAAATCAAGGTTTTTATCTTCCTAGGGTTGCTCTTCGGCCAAATGGCACTAGCGGGGCTTGGCCAAGAGATTGCCGATCAAACGCCCATTGATAGATGGGCTCGAGTTCTGGTTCGCTATTCGCTCGACCTCCAACCCGGCGAGACTCTTCTGATTCGATCCGAAACCGAAGCCAAAGAACTCATCCTTGCCGTCTACAGAGAGGCGTTGCTGGTCGGAGCCTATCCGTATATCCGATGTGATTTGCCCGGACGATCGGAAACATTTTTCCGATATGCCAACAACGACCAATTGTCGAGTTTGAATGCCCTCGAACGTTTGGAAATGGGCTACGTTAACGCTGCCCTCCGTATTGATGCCCCGGCAAACACAAAAGAACTGACGGGAGTGGATCCCAAGCGGTACCAGCTGTTCAAAAGATCCAATGGAAAGCTTGGTGAAATAGTTATCAAGCGGGTTGAGCGCAAAGAACTGAAGCGCTGTATCACGGCTTACCCCACAAACGCTCTTGCCCAGGAAGCCGAAATGGGCTTATCGGAATACAGGGATTTTGTCTTTAATGCCTGCAAGCTGAATGAACCCGATCCCGCCGCCGTTTGGAAAAGCGAATCCCTTAAACAAAACGAAATCGTACGGCGCCTTCAGGGAAAGGACAAAGTCTCTCTCAAAGGTCCGAATATCGATTTGACCCTGTCGATCAAAGGACGGCTTTTCGTCGTCGCAGATGGCAAAGTCAACTTTCCCGATGGAGAAATTTTTACATCCCCTCTGGAAAATTCCGCAAACGGCTGGGTTCGATTCAACTACCCGGCCATTTACGACGGACGACAAGTGGACAATGTGGAATTGTGGTTTGTGGTTTAAGGACGGGAAGGTTGTTAAGGAGAAGGCCGCTCAAGGCCAGGATTTCTTAGGAGAGATGTTGAACACGGATGAAGGGGCGCGCAGGCTCGGAGAGCTGGGCGTCGGCACAAATTATGGCATCAAGCGCTTCACCAAGAATATGCTCTTTGACGAAAAAATGGGAGGCACCATCCATCTGGCACTCGGACACGGCCTCTCCGAGAGCGGTGGAGTCAACGTTTCCGCCATCCACTGGGACATGCTCTGCGACATGTCTCAAGGAGAGATTTCCGTGGACGGCGAACTGTTTTATCAGAACGGCCGGTTTGTCAAATGAGCGGTTGAGGATATCCGGCGGCTGAAGTTCTAACGAAAGTCGGCGCCCCCAAGAATTGAAATCCGGCCGCCGGCGCGGCTCCTCTTTAGTTCACCCTTCCCATACCCAGCGGTGGTTACAGCAGTCATGCCCCTGCATCAGTGTCTTGGTGCGGATCAATTTCAATTTGGGGTTCAAGGCTGCGGCCGAGGGGAAGTCCGGATAACAACACAGGATATAACCCAGATCAGCCGCCTCGGCTTCACGATAAGTCTTTGCCCAGAGACACTCGGTCACTTTTTGTTCGAACGCCCGGTCCGTGTCCTCGATGATCGTGGACGTTATGACGTGTTCCCAGAAGCGGTCGGGCTTTTTCCGGCCTTCGGCTCGGAATGTCGCAAAGTCGTTCGCCGGAAGAGTCTTCAATTCCTTTTGAGCCTCTCGCTTGGCCCATTCGTCTCCGTCCCGTTTCAACATCTCCATGAATTTGTCTTTGCCGATCTCTTTGGCCAGAAACTGCATCACTTCGATATGGTCACGATAGGCAAATTTGAACACTTCCTGAAACGACATGCCCGAATCTTCCTGGAATTTGTGTTTCTTCTCAGCGGGCTTCTGCGGATTCTGGCTCTTCTCCTGAGCGAACAGGCTATGACAGCCGAGGCAAATCAATGTGCTGGCCGGCAACACGTTTTTCAAGAGTGCGCGGCGACTTGGCATAAAAGACAATCCTCTTTTGTCCATTTTCCCCTCCTCTTTCGAGCTGGCCCAATCTTAATACTATCTGGAACAAAAAGGAATAATTGTCCATTGAGATTCTTCCCGTATGCAAGAGCGAGGAGAGACTCGGACTCCGGATCCAAAGGTCGGAGGTTCGAATCCTCATAGTCGATAGAGAGTCGATAGAGCAGTTGCCTTCTCAGCCGCGGGTCGGGGGGTTCGAATCCCTCCAGGCGCGCCGTTCCTCGCATTCTGTGCTTGACTCCCGTCAGGGACGGGGGTACGCTCTTTTTGCAAGGGGAAGGCTGATCCTGAGCTCGAGGCCGGCGATTTCTTGTTGCGTTCATGGCGCGCGAAAAAAAGAATTCCTATCAATTTTCAAGGAGAATCCTAAGGAGGTCCCATGTCCCCAACCATCCGCCGGCGTGATTTTCTGAAGGCCGCCTCCGCGGCGCCGTTCGTCCTGGCCGAGGCGGCCCGAGGCCGGCTTGCCGGGGAGCCGCCGTCCGCGCTCAAACCACTCGACGTCTCCACTCGGATCAAGCTCGAGCCCTTTAATTACCGAGGCGTGCACCTTCTCGAGAGTCGCTGGCAGCGGCAGTACCAGTCCGCCCGCGACTACTATTACGGCGTCTCGGACGACGACATCCTCTGCGGCTTCCGCGCCGACGCCGGCCTGCCCGCGCCCGGCCGGCCCCTCGGCGGCTGGTGCGAGCACGATAGCTCGGTCGTCTTCGGCCAGTGGCTGAGCGGGATGTCGCGCATGTTCCGGGCCACGGGCGACTCCGCGATGCGGGACAAAGCGGTCAGGCTGGTGACCGAGTGGGCCCTGACCATATCCGCCGACGGGAACTGCCGGATGGGGCTCTATCCCTTCGAGAAGCTCGTCTGCGGGCTGACCGATATGTACGAGTACGCCGACAGGCCGGACGCCTTCGACATCCTGGACAAAATTCTCCCCTACGCGGCAAAGACGTTCGACCGAACGCGGACGCCGGCCGGGCCCGTCCCGTGGGAGATGCACTCGGGACGTCCGCTCGAATGGTACACCCTGCCCGAAAACCTCCTCAGGGCCTACGTCCACACCGGCAATCCCCGCTACAAGGAGTTCGCCGAGGTCTGGCTCTATCATTCCTACTGGAAGAAGTTCGCGGGCACGGCGGACCAGGCCGATGCCATGGGCGTCCACGCCTACAGCCACGTCAACTCCTTCAGCAGCGCCGCCATGGCGTATGCCGTGAGCGGCGTCCCGGCCTACCTCGGGATCATCCGTAATGCCTACGACTTCCTCCAGAACCGGCAGACCTTCGCCACCGGCGGCTACGGCCCGGCCGAGCGGATCCTCCCCTCCGACGGCAGCCTCGGCCGCTCGCTCGAGATGCGGCTGGACAGCTGCGAGACGCCCTGCTGCACCTGGGCCGCCTTCAAACTCTGCCGCTATCTGATGATGTTCACCGGCGAGGCCCGCTACGGGGACTGGATCGAGCGCCTCCTCTACAACGGCATCGGTGCGGCCCTGCCCATCACGACCGGCGGCCGCCACTTCTATTACGCCGACTATCGCTCCGCGGCCGTCAAGTACTACAGCCGGAACGCCTACACCTGCTGCTCGGGCACGTACATCCAGGGCGTGGCGGCCTACCACGATCTGATCTACTTCCGGGACGCGGCTGGCCTTAGCGTCAATCTCTATCTCCCCTCGGAGGCCGTCTGGAATCGTCCCGAGGGCGAGGTCAGGATCAAGCAGGAGACGGGCTTCCCCGAGGCCGAGACCGCCGCCCTGTCCTTAGAGATGAAAAGAGCCGCGGCCTTCGCACTCCGCCTCCGTGTGCCTGGCTGGTCGAAGGACGCTTCGATCACCGTCAACGGCGCGGCCTCCGGCGTCGCCTGCTCCCCCGGGACGTGGGCCATCATCGATCGGACCTGGAGTTCAGGGGACAAGGTCGAGATCAAGCTGCCCCTCCGCTTCCATCTCCAGCCAGTCGACCGCTGGCACCCGACCCGCGTCGCCCTCGTCCGCGGCCCGGTCGTCTTCGTCCAGGAGGGGAACACCCACGAGCCCGTCTATCGTTTCCCCGCGGACGAAGCCGCTCTCAACGCCCAGCTCGTCGCGGAGGGGGAGCCGGCGCATTTCCGCTTCGTCCCGCCGGACAAAACCAATGTCCAGGCCCGCGTCAGGCCGTTCTACACCATGACCGAGAACTACCCCTACAGGATGTACGTCGATCTCAAGGACGTCCCGTTCGAGCTGTGGAAGGGCTGATCAGGCCGCGTTGCCATCAGCGACAAGCCCCGGACCGACCATCCCCGGATGGGCGGCGGCCGTGGCGTCGCCGGTGAGCACAATCTGAGCACGATCGATTTTGCGTCCCGGCTAATTACCTTTATTATCAGCAAGTTGAAACGCTTGGCCAGTTGGTTCGTAATCAGCAGGTCGAGGGTTCGATCCCTCTCGCTGGCTCTTCATCAAAAATTTTCGGAATTATTTAACGGGGGGGGGGCAGGTCACTCGTTGCGCATCAGCTTAACCATCTCTAAAGGACGACTGCGACTTCACCTTTGAGCTCGGGCTTGTCCTTGGCCGTTACTCGGATGACGAGCTTGTCGCCCTTCTTAAAGCCGGGGTTCTTGAAATAGCACTTGGTCACGAAACTGTAGAAGCCGCTTATAGAGCCCTCGTCCGTCCTGATCCGCGTGCGGACGGCCAGAGGGGGAAAGAAATCGCCCTGGCTGGGGAATTTGTAGAACCTCACCCAGGAGGAGGCGATGCCCTCCTTTCCCAAGTGCCGAAGAAGGTCGATGTCCCGGATCTCGGCCCCGTAGTTCTTCCGGAGCTCTTTGAGCGAGGGCATCTGGTACTCCTGCCCGTTATAGACGAGGGTCACGTCATTCCGATGGACGGAGATGTTCTGTTTCTGGTCTTTGGACGCCATGTAGACGACGAACATCACGTAGGGGCTTTCGAGAACCCGGCTGGCGACGCCGGCGTCGACGGCCAGCATGATAGGATCCTTGTCGTTAGCGTAAGCTCCTAGGCCAAGGTCTATGGTCTGAGCAGACACGGCCGCCGAGAGAACGAGAAGCGCGAATACTATCTTGAAGCTTTTCATGTTGTCCTCCTTGCTTCGTGAAGAGCTAATGCAAGGGACGTGCCAAGTTTGGCGTCGGGCGAAATTCCTCCATACCGATAGGAAATATAGGAGAATGGACGCCTTGTCGTGTCGCTTTTTCTGGACATGGGGCGTATCGCGTGGGGGACGCTTCTCGACGCCGCCTGGCCGACAAGAACCTCGGCCATACTCCGCTTGCCGATGATCTGTTCCGGAGTGAATCGCACCCTGCCTATTAAGGCTCCCAGGTTCTTCTCATTATACTTAGACCGATTTTAGGGGGGCAGATCACTCGTTCCATATCAAAACCTGACCCCTTAAGGTGAGGGATATCCCCCTGAATTTCACCCCTAAAGGGCATTGCCAATCCTGCCCCCCGGCCCCATATTATGTCTGGATCCAATAAAGAAGGGACCTATCAAGAAGGCATGGAGGGCAAAATGAGGCGCGACATGAGTTGGGGGAAAAAGATAGCGATCCTCATCGCAACAACGTGTTTGATACTCGCCATGCCGCTTTCGGCACAGACGAAAAAGCTCCAGGTGATCACCGAGCGGGCCAATCTTTACCTCGACGCCGACGAGCGGAGCCCGATCGTCGAGACCCTATTGAAGGGCGCTACGATGACCCTCGCCAGTGCCGTCAAAACCCGCATGAACTGGTTCTACGTTTATTACATCTCGCTCCAGACGGGCAAGACGCGCTCCGGATATATCCTCGACTCCCTGGTCTGTAAACTCTACGCGGACGTCAAGGTCATCAACATCAGCTCCGAAGACGAGATCACCCAGCCCGGCGACCTGGACTTCAACGACGGCTACCAGCCGATCCTCGACTGGGGCGCCGCTAAGGACAAGATCATCAACCTCGAGGGAAGGCCCTCCGGCCAGGAGAAGGCCAACGGCCTCGAGGTCATCCGGTACAAACGCTCGATCATGGCCAAGAACTGCCTCGTCGAATACATCTTCGACAACAATTGCCTGGTCACGGCCCGGTACAATCTTCTCGAAAAGTACGCTGACAAGAACCGCTACATCGAGGAGTATCTGAAGATCAAGGACAACCTCGTTTCCAAGATCGGCGCGCCGCGCGCGGACACGGTCACCTGGCAGGATCCGACCTACAAGTCGAACAACGCGTTCTGGGGGAGGGCCCTGAGCATGGGCCACCTGGAGTATCACACGACATGGGAATTATCCGAGACCGAACTGCAGATCACACTGGCCGGCAGCGCCAACCAAGTGTCGTTCGGCGCCGAATTCAAGGGCTTGAAATTCAAATCGGCCTCTTTATAACCCCTCCTTTCTATTTCCCCCCGTCCCCGCCCTCACGGGGACGGGGGCTTATTATCGCGGCTGTTCTTCATTCTGGACGAAGCTCATGCTGACCTTGTTGCGGCCGCGCCACTTGGAGTGCATCATGAGCTGTTCGGCCCGCTTGACCAGGCTCTCCACCGTGTCGTAG
>Ga0315277_10009289_pt1 | contig 12571 bp, 14 predicted proteins | sample YL17G05_15_MG_FD_203695 | JGI IMG/M metagenome (GOLD analysis project Ga0315277, IMG submission 203695) | Sediment microbial communities from Yellowstone Lake, YNP, Wyoming, USA - YL17G05_15 | ecosystem: Environmental > Aquatic > Freshwater > Lake > Sediment | place: USA: Wyoming | collected... | reverse complement strand
GATGGTCACGAGCAGCGCGGCCATGCATACCACCGACATCTGTCTCCTTGTCATCTTTCCAACCTCCTTGGCGCGTATCTCCTGCGCCGGCCACGGGTAAGGTACAGCACGTGGCGGGGAATTCCTGCCGCGCCGGCGGCAGTCTGCACCTGCAGTTTGTGTGACGCAACTCCGAGGATAGGCCGTTCCCGCAACTCGCAAGCGAGACAGGCTGTAGCGGCCAGATGGCGGAGAGACGCGTGTGGGCGCTCTCTATGCCTAACAGTGCGCGCGGTACTGCCGCTCCGAGTACGGCGTCGGACCGGCCGCCAGCACAAGTGGAGCGGGTCCGCTCTGGTGCCTCCCGCATGCTCTGCCGGCCACCACGACGACGAGTAGCAGGTACAGCAGCGCCCACTGCCCCTCTGCAAAGTGTGCGCGTCCGGGATGAAAGGCCACCGTCGCCGCCGCCACAGACACGGCCGCGATCAGGTAACCGTAGCGCTCAACTGCACGTGGGTCTCGGCTCATACGGTCCATGGTACTCGACTTGCGCACATGTTGCTAGCCCGCCGGACCACATGAATCCGTGTTAGGGGGCAAGGTCATGCTCCTTTCTCCTTTGTACATTTCGCCATCCAGGAGCAGGAACACCGGCTCACATCACCCCAAAGTGTAGCTTGGCCCTTGCCTCAGAATCGCTGACGACGTACACCGCTATTCCTCTGAGGCTTGACACCCGGCTGCCCAGCGGACTAGAATCGTTCATCAAATGAATCATTCGCAGGGGGAAGGAAATCTCGATGCCGGAGAAGAACAGCGCGCTGCCAGACATCGCCGAATACCTCCCCGAGATCATGCGCAAGCTGTTCGGTGGCAGGCTGATCGTCAGCAGGGCGTGGGAGCTCACCATACCGCAACTGCGGGCACTGAGCATCGTGGCAGACCGGCCTGGCTGCACCATGGGAGAGCTCGCGGGAGGTCTCGGGATTCGGGTGAACGCGGCTACCGGGCTCGCCGACCGCCTGGTCCAACATAGACTGCTGAAACGGGCGGCTGATCCCGCGGACCGCAGACTTGTACGCCTCCGGGTGACCGAATCCGGCCACCGCGCTCGGGAAGCATGCCGACGCGAGAGGAGGCGGCGGATTGACGCCGCGCTGCAGCGGCTTTCTACTGACGAACAAGGCCAGATCGCGGCGGCATTGGTTCTGCTGCACAGCGCGCTTGATGCCCCAAAGCCAAGCATCCGCCCGAGCAAGGAGGGAAAGCGAGGTGAGTAGCCAGCTACCTGCTCTCGAGAAGACTGACAGAGCAGCGCGCGGAACCAAACCCTGGATCTCGGGTAGCGCAGTCCTGATTGTGGCAGTTGGCCTCCTCCTTGGCATCCGCTGGTGGATCGAGGCCCGTTCTCACGTGAGCACGGACGACGCATTCATACAGGCAACCATGCTTCAGGTTGCGCCGAAGATCGGTGGCCGTGTTCAGCAAGTGTTGGTCAGCACCGGAGATCGGGTGGCGCGAGGCCAGCTTCTGGCTCGGCTGGAGACGGAAGACCTGGAAGCGAGTGTTCGCAAGGCCCAGGCCGCGGCGACGGCTGGTGGGAAGAACGTGCTTCAGGCCGAGGCCGCTCTGGGCTACGAACGCAGGCAGGTCGCTTCGCGGAACACGGGAGCCGAGGCTGCCGTGGAGGGGAGTGACCTGCGGGTGCGACAGGCGCTGACAGCAGCCGCCCTCGGGGAGGGGCAGATCGCCAATCAGCTACGCCAGGCCCGCGCGGCACTGTCTGCTGCGGAAGCCGACCAGACAAAGGCCCAGGCTGATCTTGCCCGGATGGAGAGCCTGTTTTCCCAGGGCGCCGTATCATCCCAGCAGCGCGATGCTGCCAGGAATGCCGCGGCCGACGCCGAGGCCAGGGCGGAAGCTGCGCGAGCGGAGGTTGCTCTGGCGGAATCGGAGCGCGCACAGATAGAGATCAAGCGGCAGGAGATTGGGGCCTCGCGGGCGTCCGCCCGGCAGGCGCGGGCCGCTTTGCAGGAGGCAGAGGCCGCCCATCTCCAAGTAGCCGTGCGGCAGGCCCAGTTGGAGGCGGCGCAGGCGCAGGCAAAGGAGGCAGAGGAAGGTCTCCGTCTGACGCGGATTGCGCTGCAGAACGCGGAGATTCGGAGTCCGGCGGACGGGGTCGTCGCTCAGAAGCTGGCGGAGCCTGGAGAGGTGGTGGCTGTGGGGCAACCCGTTTTCACCCTCACCGAGGAAACGGGAGAGAACAGCTTGTGGGTGGTGGCTAACCTCAAGGAAACTGAGATTCGAGGTGTAAGAGTGGGACAGCCGGTGGAGCTTACGGTCGATGCCCACCCCGGCGTGACCTTCCGGGGAAGTGTGGCTGAGATTCGGGCAGGGACGCAGAGCCAATTCTCCTTGATCCCCGCAGAGCAACCATCCGGCAGTTTCACGAAAGTAACTCAGCGTATCCCGGTCAAGATCGCAATCGAATCGGACGAGGGTCGCAGGCTGGTGCCCGGCATGTCTGCAGTGGTGAGGATAGACGTGGGTCGGCCTTACTGGACAAAGTCGGGAATCGCGGCCCATAAGACGGGGGCATCATCTGGTTCCACCGATTCCAGTTTCCGGGGCAGGTAGCAGGAATGCGTCTACACCATCGTTTGCGGGGCCATCTGGAAGACCGCTTTGCCTCGCTGAATCACGAGCACCGCGGCTACCGATGGTGGGCGCTGGGTGCGTTGATGATCGGTACCTTCATGGCTGTGCTTGACGCAACCGTAGTGAACGTTGCCCTGGCCAAGATCATGACCACGTTCGGTGTGGACGTGGAGAAGGTGGAGTGGGTGGCGACGGGCTATATGCTCGCCTTTGCCGTGCTGCTGCCGACGTCCTCCTGGATCGCCGACCGCCTGGGCCACAAACGCACCTATATGCTGGCCCTCGTTGTCTTCACCGTTGGCTCCGCCCTCTGCGGCCTGGCCTGGAATGAGGATAGTCTCATCCTGTCCCGAGTGATCCAGGGAATCGGCGCGGGCTGCATCATGCCGGTCGCCATGACCATAGTGGCGGAGATCTTCCCTTCAGAACAGCGCGGTCAGGCCCTCGGCATCTGGGGCATCGCCGGCGCGGCCTCGGCCACCATGGGACCCACTATTGGCGGCTACCTGGTGGAGTACGTGGGGTGGCGCTCGGTCTTCTATGTGAACCTTCCGGTTGGCATTGTGGGCACCGCGCTGGTGGCCATCATCCTGCGGGAGATCCCGACGCGCCGCCCAGGCCGGTTTGACCTGGCGGGGTTTCTCAGCATGACCGTCGGCTTGAGTGCTTTGCTGCTGGCGCTGGCGCAGGGCCAATCCAAGGGCTGGGACTCGGGCTATGTCCGCACCTGCGAAGCTCTGGCCCTTATCGGCCTCACCACCTTCGTCTTCTGGGAACTGCGGCAGCACGAGCCGCTGGTAGATCTCTCGTTGTTTCGCAGCGCCGGGTTCACCATTATCAACCTGATCGCCTTCATTTTCGGGGTTGGCATGTTTGGCAGCACCTTCCTGCTGCCGATCTTCCTACAGAGCATGCTGGGCTATCCCGCCCTGCTGGCCGGCCTCACCTTGCTTCCAGCCGGCCTGGTGATGGGGGTCGTCGCTCCCATCGCCGGTCGTCTTTCTGACCGCATTGGGGCCAAACCTCTCGTTATGCTCGGGCTCGCCGTGATGGCCTTCTCGATGTACTTGAACTCGCACATCAACTTCCAAACCAGCCGCGAGACCATCTACGGATGGCTCCTTCTTCGCGGCCTCGGCATGGGCCTAATGTTCTCGCCGATGACCAGCCTGGCACTGGGGCTGGTGCCTCGGCTTAAGGCTGGTCAGGCCTCCGGGCTGGTGAACGTCATTCGCCAGGTCGGCGGCAGTTTCGGGATTGCTATCTTCGGCACGCTCCTTACGCGGCGGCAGCTATTCCACACCGCTAGATACGCGGAGGCGATAACGGCGCAGAATCTCTCCGCGCTCGACCTGCTCCACCGCCTGCAGGGTCACTTCGTCTCGCTCGGCGACACTGTGCCTCTTGCTTCGCAGAAGGCGCTCGCCGTGCTGGGCATGGTGGCAGACCGAGAGGCCGCCGGAGCCGGCTTTACGGACTGCTTTCTCATCGCCACCTGGATCTGCGCGCTGGGCATCATTCCCACTCTGTTCCTTCCTGGTCGAGCGGCGTTGGGGCATGTGGCACACGGCGACCGGGCAACCGCCGGGAATCTGGAGGGAAGTCATGTTCGACAAGCTACTGGTGCCAGTTGACGGTTCGCAACGCGCTCTCAAGGCAGCGGCGGTTGCAGGCGAGATCGCCCGCAAGTTCGGCTCACAGGTCAAGCTGCTCTACGTCCAGCATTTCCCGGACACTATCCTGGCGACCTCGGGCATGGCCGGGATGGTGGCGCCAGGCCCCGCCATCGTAGAAGCTCTCGAGGAGGCCGCCCGGGAGGTGTTGCGTGCCGCGCGAGAGTCGCTCGGACTACCCCAAGACCGGGTCACTCAGGAAGTCTTGTTGGGCCATCCGGCCGAGACCGTCTGCCGCGTGGCCGAAGAAGGCGGCTACGACCTGATCGTCATGGGCAGCCGCGGCTTGAGCGAAGTGCGCGCCTTCTTCCTTGGCAGTGTCAGCGACAAGGTCAGCCATCATGCGCCTTGTCCCGTCCTGGTTGTCCGGTGAGAGTATCTCAAGTCCGGTGGCACATTCATGCGAAGCGCCTATGGGGGGAGAACCGCCGCTGCTTCCAGCGGGCCTGCGAGACCGGACGCCACGGCTGGCAAGCCACGGAGCCGCCGACTCCAGGCGGTCAGCAATCTGAGTAACGGCGCTGACGGCGATACTCAGCTCCCTGGCCAGCGCAGAGACGGCGCGAGGGCCCTCGTCGAGGAGATTGCAGATCCGAAGCTGGCTGCGGATGCCAAGTAGCCTCGGGACACCGGTCTGGCGGTCCAGATAGCGTGCTACGCCCGACGGACTAAGGCGAGACGGCGGGAGCGGCATCGTTGATGGGACAGCAGCGCGGGACAGGCGGCCCCCGGGCGCGAAAGAGGGTTGCGGCAGGCGCGGTGCGACGCGCCGGGCTCCGAGGTGACACCGGTCGTGGTCGGCAGAGACATCAGGCGGCGAGCCGGTGGGCGGTGATCCTGATACCGGCAAGGACGGGGCGCCCGAAGGCGCCGCACAGAGGTCTCGCGTGGTAGAATGCGCAGGACGCACAGGCAGGTCCACAGGACTCTCAGGGGTGTCCAGTTGCCATCTGACACCGACACCGACGTCTGCCTGTCGATCACACGGTGGCTCGGGCCGCCTCCACGGCGAGCAGCGCTTCCACGTGCACAGCGAAGCGTCCGAATTCCTCTTTCACTCGCTCCAATTGCTCGCGCATCTCGGCAAGAGACCCACTGCGACTCACGCCCTCCAACACAGCCGCAGCCGCGCACAATGCGTCCGCTGACACCATCGCCGCTCCCCCCTTCAGCTTGTGGCCGAACGCTGAGACGGCCGTGGAGTCCCCTCGCGCCAGCGCCTCCTCGAGTTCGATCAGCTCATGCGGAGTGCGTGCGACAAACATCCCAACTACCTCCCGCAGCAAGGCGGGATCCCCCGCGCAACGCGCCAGGGCGCCTTCGTAGTCAAAGGTAGCCGCCGCTGTCGAGGAGCCCGAGGGTCGGCCGACCGCCTGCATCGGGAGAGCTCGCGCCTGCGTGGACAGCGACGGAGTCCCTTTGCTGGAGGGGGCCCATCTGGCGATCATCTCAAGCAGACTCTCCGGTGAGACCGGCTTGGTGAGGTAGTCGTCCATGCCCGCGGCCAAGCATTCCTCGCGGTCAGTGGCCGTCGCGGAGGCAGTCAGGGCGATGATGGGGAGGTGCGTGCCAGGAGTGAGGGCGGCGCGGGCGCGGATTCGCCGCGTGGCGGTATAGCCATCCATCTCCGGCATTTGGCAGTCCATCAGCACAAGGTCGTAACTTCGGCTGGTGGCGAGGGCAACCGCCTCCACACCATTTGCAGCGATGTCACACTGCAGACCTCCGCTATTCAGTATCCCCTGAGCGACCAACTGGTTGGTCTCGTTGTCCTCAGCCAGCAGAATACGCAGGTCGCACGGCAAGGAAGGGGCGTGGGAGGCGGACGCCGCACCAGGCGGCAACGGGTGGCCAGGCTGCCCGCCTGAGAGGTGCAGCACTTCCATGAGCGCGTCGAGCAGGGCTGACTGCCGTACCGGTTTGGTGAGGAACCTCGATACACCGAGGGCCTGGTACTGATGCCGGTCCAGACCAGAACCGATCGAAGTGAGCATGATCAGCGCAGTCCCGCGGAGCTTCGGATCGCCACGGACTGCCTGTGCCAGTTCCAGACCACCCACGCCAGACATCTGGTCGTCGACCAGCGCGATGTGGAAGGGATTCCCTTGGTTCGCGGCCTCCAGCATTAGGTCGAGTGCCTCAGATCCATGAGCCGCGGCTACGCTCGCGATGCCCCAAGTTCCCAGTTGAGAGTGAAGAACCTGACGCTTAATCGCATTGTCATGGACGAGAATCACCCTTGCCTCGCGGAGGTCCGGGCTCCTGTCGGCACCCTGGGATGGCTGTACCGCGCCCCCGCGCCGGAGAGGAAGCGTGAACCAGAACGTTGTCCCCTGAGCGGGAACGCTCTCCACTCCGATCATCCCCCCCATCAGCTCGACAAGGCGTTTGGAGATCGCCAGTCCCAGCCCGGTTCCCCCGTACTTCCGCGTGGTTGAGGCATCCGCCTGAGAGAAGGACTTGAAGAGCCTGTCAAGTCGGTCTGCCTCGATGCCCGGTCCCGAGTCTTGCACTGAAAGGTGAGCCACCCCGTGCTCTTCGTCGATTGCCTCCCATCGGCATCCGAGCACCACCTGCCCCTGGTCGGTGAACTTGAGCGCGTTCCCGATGAGGTTGCTCAACACCTGCCGCAGACGGTGGCTGTCGCCCACCATCGGGCGCGGCAACTCGGGGGGCAGATCAGGTATCAGCTCGATCTTCTTCTTCTGCGCCTGCTGGGCGAAAGTCTCCAGGACGTTCTCCAACGTGTCACGCAGATCGAACGCCGCCTGCTCTACCTGCATCATCCCGGCCTCGATCTTGGAGAAGTCGAGGATATCGTTGATCAGGCTGAGCAGCAGATCGGCGGAGTAGACGATGGTGCTGGCATACTGCTTCTGCTGTTCATCGAGTTCGGTCTTCAGCAGGAGCCCAGCCATGCCGACGACCCCGTTCAGGGGCGTGCGGATCTCGTGGCTCAGGTTGGCCAGGAATCGGCTCTTTGCCTCCGTTGCTGCTTTCGCTTGCTCGGCCATCTCATCCGCGTGCCGCCGGGCTTCGGTCAGCTCGGCGTTCGACTCAGCGAGTCGACCGTTCAGCAGACCGACATCTTGGTACAGCCTGATGTTGTCGGAGTAAGCCAGTACCTGCCGGATCATGACTAATGCCATGAACCCGAAGCCGATCAGGACTACCTCTAGCGAGACGAAGCCGCCTTCCCGTACGTCCCGAGTAAGCACGAACGCGAATGCGCAGAACGCCAGGAGGTAAGGCAGGATGGAGCGGAGAGAGTCGCCCCGGTGAGCGCGGATGGGAACCGTAAGAGGCACCGTCGGAGCACCTGTCGAATTGGCTGCAGCGCGCGCCGCAACGAGAGGAGCGCACGCAATGAGAGCGCACCCGACGTTCCAGCCCAAGTCGCCCCACTGCCCGCTCTGGTACCTGGCTGTCGCGACGGAGAACCAGTAGAGAGTATCCGCAACTGACATCGCAAGCATGCCCACGGCAAGGATCCCCATCGCCGATCGTACCCCCCGTGCCAACCGCGCCGTTGAGACGAGCGCGGCCACGCACACCAGCACCGCGAGATCACCCAGACAGTACGCGATGTTCACGCTCTTTCCGAGTACGGAGATCTCGGACTGGCGCCACAACGGCCCCACCAGATAGTACCAACTGAGGATCCCCGCGGCGCTCGTGAGCAGAGCACTGTCCAGGAGAATGCGCGCTCTGCCGGCGGAGGACAGCGGTCTCAGAAAACACAGGGTGCCTGCCAACAGCGGGACGTAGAACGCGACGTAGAAGAGATCGGCCCAGCTTGGAGTAGGGACAGTGACGTGCCGTATGACCTCGTAGTACGTCCACACAAGATCGCCCAGCATGTAGATGAAGACGGCGAGCCCGATCAGCAGCCAGCCCGAGCTTTCCCACGGCGAGTGACGCCTGATCTGCCGGGCGCACCACAGGCACGTGACTGTAGCCCCAAGCTGAATCGGGACCGCGATAGGATCCCAGTACGCGAGGAACACCTGCTCTGACCCAGGCTTGAACAGCGCCAACACCACCGTGCCCAATAGGTACAGACCGAACAAGGTGATCGGAACGAGCCAACTGCGGCTGCTCCTCCTGAAACCGGTCCATGAAGCATGCAGTGCTGCCATCATTGCAGTGCTCTCGCCTTCATCCGGTGACTCGCGAGCGGCTCCTCATTCTGATCGTGGTCTCCGGCGGCGCGCACGCGCGCCTGGCTCTCTGGCGCGCGTTGGGGCGTTCTCGTTGCCTTCCACACCGGTTCGTATCGCAAGGGGTGGGTCGAAGCGACGTTCAGTATGACCAGATTGTATTCGCTGCGTGTATTGGGCAAAGCGTAAGCTAGACTCACAGCCACACCTGGGCGAATCTAGTGGTAGACACCAATACTCCTGTAGCCGACAGACCAGCTGGCGCAATCCGCGAGCAGGTAGTCCTTCTCTCCGACTTGCTTCTCGACCCCGAAGAGCGCCGCCCTGCTTCCCCTGGACGCTGCGCCGCCGAAATGCAATCTCAGGCCCCGCCCGATATCCTTCATCACAACCAGGTAGCTCGTTGGCGGGAACCCAGACCCGAGTTCCATACAGCCAACCGCCACCGCCGGCCGCATATCATGGCCGGAACAGGCCGGAGACACCATATGTGGCGGGACCGTTCCTCGCTTGGGATGCCTCGCGTTCGACGCGCCCGAACGTGGCGGAGGACGCACGCACGCCGTGAGAGTCCCGTGCTACCTGCCGACAAGAGCGGCCAGGATCTCCTCTACCATGTTGGAGTCGAAGGGCTTCGACAGGCAGAAACCGGCACCGGCGGACAAGGCCTCACCCACACGCTCATCATCCGCCGAGGCCGTGATCATGACGAATGCGGCTTTCGGGAGAAGCGGGCGCATCTGTCTGAGAACCTCGAGTCCGTCCAGCTCGGGCATCTTGATATCGAGGAATACGACATCGAACACTTGACTGCGGACCGCGGAAATGCCGAGTCGAGGCGACGTGTGAGTGGTCGCCTGATGGCCCTGTCTGGTCAGAATGTCACCAAGCAGCGTGCACACGATCTCGTCGTCATCGACCACCAGCGCCTTCAGCAAGCGCATCTCTTGAGGCTCCTTTCCAGAGGCGGCTGCGCCACTGCCGTACCCATCTTCATCCGTTTCGCCATTCCGTGATTCCACACCTAAGCCCCAGGATGACGCCGACTGGCGACCAAACCCCCTGCGCGTGTCACGTCGGCCTGACACGCCGATCCCCTAGCAGTTGTGGGCCTTGCTGATCTGAGAGACGAGGGCACGGGAACGACGCAGCCTTGGGGATGGGAAGGCGACCATGGAGTTAGCAACTCCTGCGGGGCGCGGACAAGGCCTGGAGTCGCGAGGCATGGCACAGCGCGGTTCGAGGTGCACGAGTCCCTGCCAAGCGTCCCTGGCATCGAACTCCCGAATCCGCCCGGGGCCGCGCGGAGCATCCAGGAATGGCCATCGCGAATCCGGCCGCCCAGCATGGTCGCAGGTACGTATCGAGGTCGCAAGAGACAGCTTGCTCGTCCTTCCCTACCCCGCTCCCAACCTGCGACCTACTGCCCTTTCCGGACCGGCTCGACGGAGCTCAGCCGCAGCTTGGCCTCTTCCCACATTGCGTCCAGGGCTCTTCCAAGGGCTTCAAAGGGCAACCCCCACACCCACCGTCTGGCGCGCACCTTCTCTAAGCCTGCACTTCTTGCCCCCGCTACCAGAGAAGCTTGCCTTCTTCGCTTGAGAAGGTGGAAGGTTTGGTCCAGGGCGCCTTTGACACGAACGATGTGACAAGGGGCGCCCCTCTTCTGTCGCCCCCGGCCTCACGCCAATCTCGCCGACGAGAGCGTCCAGCATCGGCTTCCCCTGCAGCACTCGGCCGGTCCCGCTAGCGCTACCAGAGGGTGGCTCCATCTGCCAGGACTCGAAGCAGCCCGAACCTAGAGCGCCGCCAGCGGGCTCGTCCTGCTGTGCACCTCCGCCGCCACCTCTGCTCGCGCCCGAGGGATCTCCTACCCCCTCCCCTGCGGCTACGGTTGCTATCCCGAGAGGACTTCACACCCCGGCCAGGGAAGCGGCGTGTTGGGCGGACGCGAGGGGCGGAACCGGGCCGCATAGCCCGAAGGCCAAGCCTGTCACGGGGAGGTCGGTCACCATGAGAGTGGTTCTCTACATGTTTGCGGTCCTCTTCGCTTTCGTGGGTCTTGATCCTGAATACGTCTCAAGGGCTCTCATGCTCCCGTCGTCGGAGAGCATCATCGTAGCGGCGGTTTCGCTTGGGCTGGCGGTCTACATGTTTCTGGCCGCGAGCAAAGGTGGCAGGCCGGAGCAAGGTTCGGCGCAGCAGGTCGGAGCCAACTCTGACCAGCGGGTCCGCGAGCGCCAGCGCTTTGCCCTGGCGGCTGGGACCCTTGTCCCAGCCGCCGCCTTCGGCATCTACGCCTCGTTCGATGTCTTTCGAACCGACATGCCCTTTATGGTCCTGGCGATTCCATACTTATGCGGCCCGCTAGTAGCGGTCGGACTGCCGTTCCTTTTCATCGCCCACGGCATCCGCCATGCTCGTCTCGCCTCCGCCTCGCCTCTGACCGCGGCCCAGGCCAGGCGCTGGGCTGCGTTGGCGGTGGTGATGCTGGCCGCCTACACCGTCGTCTTCAGCCTTGGTTGGGGCTATGCATCAGCGGCAAGCCGCGCCCACTACCCGCGAGTCACCTGGACACATGCCGTGCTTATGCAGGCGGTACCGGCCTGGGTCACTCTGCTCTTGGTCGCCTGGCTCAGCCCAGGCCGCAAGTGGTCTGTTGCCTTCACTGCGTACCTGTTCCTCCTCGCAGTGTCGCTGTGTGTCTCGGCTCTGGCGTCATTCAGCGCGCAGATTTCCACAGCCGATGAAGCACTCCGCCTCTGGGCGGCCGTGACCCTGGTGGTCACACCGGTGTTGTTGGTGCTGCGGCTCCTATTCGGCTCGCGCTGACCAGGCGACACGGCCCTGCCCTCATATCGCCGCCAGCGGACTCGTCCTGCTGTGCACCTCCGCCGCCACCGCGTCGTTCATGTACGTGTATCGCTGCACCGTGGTCAGCTTGCGCCACCCGCCCAGGCGCATCACCGCGGGCAGTGGCGCGCCGTTCAGCAGGCTCTGGGTGGCGAAGGTGTGGCGCAGCAGGTGGGGGTACACAGGTCGTATCCCCGCGGCCTCTCCGATGCGTCGGAAAGACTGCTCTGCGGCCGAGACGGAGCACTGATTGCCTGACTCGCCGATGAACACGAACTCCGAGTTCACTTCGAGTCGCGCCAGCCGCTTCTGGCGCCGCATAAGGTAGCGCCGCAGGTGCCTGCGAAGACCCAGCGACAGCGGAACTACCCGGAAGTCGCCCCTCTTCGTCTTCCGGATGAGGATACGACCTTCTTCGAAGTTCAGGTCTGACATGTGCAGCCCCAACGCCTCACCCACCCGCAGCCCCGTGTCCAGGAGCAGCATCGCCAATACCGCGCTGCGGTGTGCCCCGAAACGCTTCCTACCCGCTTGGCCGGAAGCCCAGCGCACCAGCCTGCGGCACTCAGCCCCGGTGAGCGACTCCACAGGTTTCAGTGGCACGGGCACGTACTTCAGCTTGGCTGCGGGGTCGGTGTTGTCGTCCCTGAGTCCCTCCTCCAGGAGCCACCGGAAGTATACTCGGAAAGCCGAGATCACGTTGTTGACTTGGTCTGGCGAATAGCGGCCAACGATGGTGTTGAGATAGCCGAGCAGATCCGCTGCGCTGGCATCGGCTTCTGACCTCCCCCGCTCCGCGACCCATGCTGCGAGCGCCGTCACGGCCGCCCTGTGGTTGCGGATCGTGGACGCGGCCTTCCCCGCGACCCGCTCGTGGTAGGCGAACTCGTCGACGTAGCTGAAGGTGCTCATGGCCTTCCTCCCGTGCTGCAGAGATGGGCTCCAGCCCGTACGGATACTGGATCCCTCTGGATGTGGCCTACCACGGCCCCAGGGCCAAGTACTGCCGGCTCCGGCTACCCCTCGGCTGGGAGTTAGGGTGCGGAGTTGGCCACTCATGAGAGCAGGGATAGCACCGACTCAGCCGGCAAGGAGCCCGCCCAGGAGTGCCGGATGGGGTCTCTGGGGGAGGACACCGGCTCGGGCACCTCACGAGCCGTGTCTGTTCCGAGCTGGCTGCCGGACTAGGGCTCGAACCTAGGACCTACTGATCCAGAGTCAGTCGCTCTACCAACTGAGCTATCC
>Ga0315277_10009288_pt1 | contig 12572 bp, 15 predicted proteins | sample YL17G05_15_MG_FD_203695 | JGI IMG/M metagenome (GOLD analysis project Ga0315277, IMG submission 203695) | Sediment microbial communities from Yellowstone Lake, YNP, Wyoming, USA - YL17G05_15 | ecosystem: Environmental > Aquatic > Freshwater > Lake > Sediment | place: USA: Wyoming | collected... | reverse complement strand
CCCACGCGCCGTAACCGATGAGTCCAAACCGTACGGCTGATTCTGCCATCGCAGAAACACTTCCCCAATTGATTATTGATGATTGATGAAGGATGATTGTGGAGAGTCCGGCCCTACTCTGCAATAGTCAATCATCAATTATCCACCATCCATCTCATTGCAGGGGTTTGATGAACATCTTGCGGAATTGCACCGGGTCGCCATTGAAGAGCACGATCGGCTGGGGCTTCATCTCCGGCTTGGCCGGCAGACGCCACTCGACGTACAGAACGAAGCCGCCGAACCTGTCCTTTGTCCAAAGCGTGCCGTCGTCGAAGCGTTTGGCTTTGCCTTTGCCGTCGTAGTCGATGATCCCGTCTCTGGCGACCCAATAGCCCTCGTGCCAGGATTTGACGTCCCAGCCGGCAAGCGACTTGCCGTCGAAGAGCGGCTTAAACCTCTGCCGTGCAAGCTCCTCCGGGCTGCGCACGCCGGGGCCGGGCGAGTCGTCCCCCGCGGCAGCGGACCAGCCAGACCCGGGGACGAGACTCAATGCAATCACTGCGGCCACAAGGCCCACCGACCTGAATCGCTGCCGTCTTTCCTTGTGGGAAAGAGATAAGTCTCTTCGTTTCTCATTCATGCGATCGGCTCCTCATGATTCGTGGATAAATGGGCCCGTACGAGTGTGGCCTGGGGAAGCACCATGATGGATCGCGATCGAGCGATCAGTCTGTCGATGTCCGGCATCGACACGGGAGTCATCAGCCAGGACCGGACACGACCCGGCGGAATCTCCGAATAGAGATGGACGTTCGCTCGCTGGACTTCGCGGGCAATCTGGTATGCCTTGTGGCCTCCCATGACGGAGTTTTCCCTGATCTGGCGGACGATATCGTCGGCGGTGTACGCCTCCTGCATCCACGCTTCGAATCGCTCTGAGCCGCTGCCTTCCTCGCAGCGGGCCGTGACCAGCACGTCTGCCCCCGGCTCGACGACCCGGGTCGCCTCTTCAATGGCCTTCTGCGACTGGTACAGATCGATGTCTTTCGGATGTCCGCCCGGCGAGGCAATCACCAGATCCGATCGGCGCGGCACTTCGACCGCGTACATCTCGTCGATGAATCGACAGGCCTGCCGAAAGGAAATATCCGGATCGCCGGCGCGGACGGCCACAATGCGGTGCTCGGCATCCATCGCAAGACTGACGTTGAAGCTGACCCCCGCCGTGCGTCCGACCTCGTCGATCTCCCGGCGGACGGGGTTGCCGTCGATGGCGCCTGGGCAGGTCCATGCGAGAATGATTTGTCCGAATGGCCGCGGCGTCGGCAAGGCCGGGATAGACGCACTTCACGCCGCCGTTGTTCTTGCCGGCGTGCCCAAGCCAAATGTCGTGACGCGTAATTACCCAGCGTCGGATGTCGTCAAGGGGTTCGGACTTCCAGCCCGGCGCATTCCAGAGTGACGAGGAGCCGAGCGCCCCGCCAATTCTCGCGTTCACGATCACGTAGTGCTGAACTGCCGGGCATGATAGAACCGCCTCGTCCACACCGGCGTCGTGTGGCACGAAGACACCCAGGACGACGGTTGGCCGGAAGTGGCAAAGCGCCGCCTCGGCGGACATGCGCAGAACCTCCGAGCCTTCCGGAGGTTCAGCATCGGTGGCCTGAAGGCGCACGCCCAGAGCGGCCAGCGGGCGAATCAGCTCGCCGGGCCCGGCGCAGACTTCGAGAACGGGGTCGCTTCCCGCGAACCGGCGCAACGCCAATGCGAGGGCATCAACCAACTCCCGGCTGACGGCCAGGAAGCGTCCCGCCTCATGGCACTCGTCAAGCCAGCCCGCGCTTCGTTCGGCAGCGATCAGACGCTCACGCCACCGAGCGAAGCACGGTAAAGGGTCTTCACAGACCGCCGGCCGGTTGCTTGCTAATGCTGTTGGTCGCATATCAGACGCTGGGTCCACAGCGGTTGATCGCGAAGGCGTTGAATTCATTGAGCGTCTCCGCCTTGGTCATCTTGCCGTCGCACAGGTCGATGACTTCGTTGAACAGCCGTTCGCCGGCCTCGTCCACCGAGGTGCCTTTGAACATATCGGATACATCGACTTCCGTGGTCTCCTGCATCTTTTCCCACGACTCCCGGTTGCCGCTGATCCGCATGGTGATCATCAGCGGGTGGTTGATCGTGTGCCCGCCGCCGGTGGAGAAGCTCATCACCTGGCTCCCCGCCGCCGCGATGCCGGTGATCGATTCGCCGCCGTGGCCGGGCGTATCCATGATCCAGAGGCCCGGCTCGTCGCCGATCCTCTCGGCATACTCGACGGCGCCGACAATCGGCTTGGTGCCCCACTTCTGCATGGTGCCGAGGGCTTTTTCTTCGATCGTAGACAGGCCACCGGCGATGTTGTCACCGGTCGGCTGGCTGCCGCGCAGATCGACGCCGCAGGCGAGGATCCGCTTCTCCATCGCCTGGATGAAACCGAGGATCTTCTCCGCGATTTCGGGCGTTTTGGCCTTTTGCCGGATGAGCGTTTCGCCGCCGAACATCTCCGTCGTTTCAGTGCCCAGGGCCCGGCCGCCGGCCTCAATGACCCGGTCACAAACCCAGCCGACGCAGCGGTTGTGGGCCAATCCGCTGGTCACGTCGCTGGTGCCACAGTTGAACCCGTAGATGAGTTTGCTCAGCGGGACTTTCTGGCGCTGCCGGCCGGTGATCTTTCGGTTGAATTCGACTGCGAGATTCATCGCCTTGGCCGGCGAGTGGACGGCGCCGCCTTCGCGACGGATATTGACGACCTCGACCGGCTTGCCGGACTTGGCAATTTCCTGGGCGATGTCATCGGCTGTACAACCCAGCTCCTTGAAATGATCCACGACGATCACGGCCCCCGCGTTGGGATTGAGTCCGTGGCCGACCAGCGTTCTGAAGGTCTGTGCCAAGTCCGGAGCGATCTGGCAGCGGCCCAGGGGATGCACGATCGGAATGGCGTTCTGAACCATGTGCGCGACGCGCTCACAGGTCGGATTGGCGTACAAGGTTCCGCTGAGCATCAGCACGTAGTTGCGGATGCCCACCTGGCCGTCCTCACGAGGATAGCCAAAGAAATGATCTCTCACGTTGGACGTATAAGACAAACCGATTCTTCGTAGCATGGGCATCTTGCCCATGAGTCGCAGGGCCATCTTGGCCTTGCCTTCACGGGAGAGACGCCCGTGGCACACACGGGCAAGATGCCCGTGCTACGTTCGCCCTCTTATGCTTCCGGCGTGGCGTCCCAGGCGTTTCGGAAGATATCCTCGCCCATGGTCGTGTAGGGATTGCGGAAGCAGTCCTGATACACGGCCATGCCGGCGGTCACGCAATGGGCCCCGGCTACAGCAGCCTCGGCAATCTAACGGCCGTTGCGGATGGCCGCAGCGATGATCTCGGCTCGGTAGCCGTACTTTTTCAACATCGCGGCGACCTCGGCGATCAATGACGAGGCCGCATCGCCGTGCTGCTCCTTCCAGCCGAGGAAGGGACTGACGAAGGCGGCGCCGGCCCGCGCGGCCTGCCAGGCCTGCGGGACGGAGAAGATCAACGTGGCGTTGACCCGGACGCCCTGGCCGGACAACTCCCGAATCGCCTTGAAGCCCTGCTCGCTGACGCTCACCTTGATCACGAAGTTGGGCGAGATCCGCGACAGTTCCAGTCCCTGGGCGACGATCTTCTTCCACTCGGTGAGGTGCGGATCGACCTCGACGCTGACCGGCTTGTCGGTCCCGGCGAACAGTCCCGCAATCTCCTCGATGACGGTTCGGAAAGGCTTGCCCGATTCTTTTACGTGGCGGGGATTGGTCGTGACGCCGTCCACGTCCCACAACTCGATGGCGTGACGGATCTCGTCTGTCTTCGCGCTGTCTAAGAACATTTTCATGGTTGAATCTGTCTCCACAGAAATTCGTTGTTGTTCGTACTACGTCGTGAGTCTGTCCACGGAAGCATCGAGGAACTCCTTGTGCTTGTCGCCGACCCAGTAGCGGGCGCCCGCCAGGCACCAGATGAAGTGAAGCTCTTCCTCCTGGCTGAAGACGGGGTGGCAATTCAGCAAGGGGATCGTGGCGGCATCCATCGTGCCCATGCTGTGGACGAACGTTTTCGATTTCTCGTCGGCGTAGACCTCGATGGCCCCGCGTCCTTTCGTGAACAGGTAGATTTCTTCCTGATCGGTATGATTGTGCGGCGGCCAGGCCCGCGTGAACGGCTTGTAGATCGTGTAGCCGGCCATCAACTTGTCCGCGGCCTCGGTGACATCGAACATGAGAAAGACGTCTTTGCCCTCCAGGTGACGAATCCTGGCTTCATCGTTGCAAACTTTTTCCCAAACGGTGTGGACCGCCGCATGGCGATGCGCCGCCGGCGCCCGGCAGACGACCAGCGACTGGATCTCGTTCGTCCCGTTGCGAATGCGGTAAGGCGTTCCCATCGGGACGTACAGTGTGTCATAGTGGGACATGGGATAGTTCTGTCCCTCAACCTCGACCGATACCGGCTCGCCGGCGAGGCAGAACAGAAGTGCTTCTTCGCCGCAGTGGGACAGCTCGTCCGAGGACGCGCCGGGGGCGATCCGGTAGACGCCGTAAGCGAGCAAGTCCAGGCTCGAATTGGCCGGATTGGATTTTTGCCGGTACTCGAATTGCCACGCCTCGGCCCGCAGCAGATCTGCCGGTCTGACGGTGACTTTTGCATCTGACATCAATTTCTCCTCATTCTTAACGCGGCCCGCGGCCTCGGCCAAAACGCCTTCAGACTCCGTCCCCGTGAGTTGCGGCAAAGTCCCAACCCACACGCATACACTCCTGCTCTACCACTCCGGCGTGCAGCCCCAGCGTCGTGAATCCGAAGACCGGGAGCATCCAGCAGAGAGCCCCTGCGGATGCGTTAGCCATGCCCTGGAAGACGATCAGGGCCGTGACCAGCCCGCCGGCCTGGAACAGGAAGAACGTCGCCCGCCGGCCGAGCCGCTCGCAGATCGGGCCGAAGCTGAGCAATCCCACGCCGCCGCCTGTAGTCACGAGGAACATGCCGACCATTTCCCAGTGTTTGATCGAGGCTGACATGGAGCTCAGGACTTCCTTCGCGGCGGCCGTACTTGTCGCTCCGGCGGCCTCCACGTAGGACCGCTCCACGATCATCCGCAGCAGCCCTTGGCCGTAAACGTACACGCCTCAGAACGTAGCCAGGCCGACCGTGGCCAGGATCAGCCCCATCAGCGTGTTCTTCCGCAGGCCCGGCGCGAACAAGTCCGCGACCCGGCCCGCGCGCGTTTGGGAAACACCTCAGCGATCATCGCACTGGCGACGGCCCATTCGCCGCCCGTGCCCAGTGCGACGAGGGAGCGAAGGGTGACCATCTGCCACCAGGACTGCGAAAAGGCCTCACGCAGGTGAACGATGAGTACATCAGAATGGTCAGGATCATCGTCTCTGTCCGGCCGATGCGATCGCTGATCATTCCGAACACCACGCCGCCCACCAGGAACGCGGCCATGGCGATATTATTGAAGAGATCGATGTGGCCGGCCAGCGTCCCTTCCGGCAGTAGAGCGGGCATCGCCTCGTTCATGCTCGCCACGAAGATCTGGCCCTCGAAGATGTCGAAGACCCAGCCCAGCGAGCCGATCAGCAGGACCAGCCACATGTAGCCGGTGATGCCCTTGTACCATTTCGTGCCGCTCACGGCCTGGTCTCGCGCGGCCCCAGCGTAACCGGCAACACTTTCCTGCCAGGTCTTCCCGTTCGCATCCTGATCCTGCATGATCCCACCCTTTCATCAGCGAGTCACACAAACAATTGCAGATGATGCTACTGGTGCTCATACAGACGCAAGATTCTGCGTCTCTACGTCAATTCCTCTTCGGGGTACCTCTTGGCGAATCCCAGGTATGCGGCCCCCAGGGCACCGGCGAACTTGCCCAGCGAGATGTTATCCAGCCGCGTGATTTCAAGAATCTGGGGCAAGGTGAACTTGTGAAACGCCCGCTCCACGGCACTGTACACAAGGTCACAGCAGCGGGGAACTTCGCCCGCCAGGATAATGATCTCCGGCGAAAACAGGTTGGCCAGATTGGCGGTGAGCACGCCGAGGTGGGTCCCCAGCATTTCCAGCCGGTCGCGCAGCAGCTCGTCCCCTTCTTCCGCGGCGGCCACGATGTCGTTCAACGACAGGTCGTTCGCCTTGCCGAGGAGTCTCTGGTGCGTCGGCGTGCCCTGCCGCGAGCGGAGTAACCGCAGAATTTCCTGCACAAACCCCTTGGCCGAGATCAGGTCGGTCATGGCTTGTGGCCCGTCGCCTGTCGGAAACACGGTGTAACCCGCCTCTCCCGCGAAAGCCCCGGCCCCGCCGTAGAGCTTGCCGTCGATGATGATGCCCAGGCCGACGCCGGATCGAACCGCCAGGCAGAGAAAATTCTGATGACCCCGCCCGGCGCCCCGCAGGAGCTCGCCATAGGCCACCGCCCGAATGTTATCTTCGACAAAGACGAGAGTCTCGAATGTGTCGCGGGCTTCCAGTCCGCGTTTGGAGCGAGGGACGCCCTTGATGCGAGCCTGGAATGTCTCCCGGAAACGCTCCAGCAAGGGCACTTCGTCGAAATCGGGCAACAGGCCGTAATGCAGGATGCGACCCGCGTTGCAGTCAACCTGTCCGGGAGCGGCAATGCCCACCGACAACAGCGGCCGGTCTGCCCGATCAGCCAACTGCCTCGCAAGATCGACAATCTTCCGCAGGACTTCCTTCCGGGTGATTCGTGACCGAAAGGGAGTCTCCCGTTCGAGCAGAGCATTGCCCGCGAAATCGCACAGCACGGCCCGGGCGCGCAGGGCCTCAAAGTCAAGTCCGAGGAAACAGCCGTATTTCGGGTTGAGCTGCAGCGGCACCGGTGCGCGTCCCCGGCCGGTAGGTGACGTTTCTCCCTCCACCAGCATCCCCGCCTCGAGGAACTCGGTGACATAGGTCCCGACCATCGCCGCATTGATGTTCAGACGCCGGGCCAGGTCGAACCGCGAGCATCCGCCATTGCGGAACACCTCGTTCAAAATCCGGTTCTTCTTCGCCAGCAGCTTGATTTTCCGCGGTTGCGGATACACAGGACCACCTGCACGGACCATTACGCATCTGCCAGCCAGTTAATATGATAATGAAAAAGTATTGTCACGAGGCCTTCCGGGCGCGATGATTCGCTCCGGGTGGTCGCCCAACGGGTCAAGACGCCGGATCGGGCCTCCGATGAAGGCGCGTATTGTCATCATTGGCAATACTACGGCGTCGGCTTGGATTCTGGGGTACCGGGGAGATGACTATGAAAGACATCAAGTCCTCGCAGCAAATTGTTCTTCCCTGCCGAAACAGAAAGTCGCGCCTTCCGCGGGCTTGGGTCTGGGTCGTGACCCTTTTCCTCGCGGCCCGGCTCGCGCCCCTCGCTTCGGCAACGCCCCCTGCCGGTTATCAACTGGCCTGGGCGGACGAATTCAACGGCGACGCACTCGACACCAACAAATGGAGTCACCGGCAACTGGGCAAGCGCCGCGACGCCGTCAATGTGGCCGATGCCGTAGCGGTAGGCGACGGCCATCTCACCATCACGACCTACACCTCCGGCGGCAAGCACTACACGGGGATGATCGGCACGGAGGGAAAGTCCGAGCGCCGCTTCGGCTATTGGGAGGCCCGCCTCAAGTTTGAGGGTGCACCCGGCATGTGGTCGGCCTTCTGGATTCAGACCCCCGCCTTCGGCCGGCCCCCCGGCGATCCCGCGACCGCGGGCACGGAGATCGACGTGATCGAGCACCGCGTCAGCGACAAGTCCGGCAAGGACGTCTCCGGCCAAGCCCACCACGCCATGCACTATGGCGGCTCAGACAAACAGGTCAAAAGCCAAGCCCACGTGACCGACGGCCTGAAACTGGGCAGCGGCTTTCACACCTTCGCTGTCCAGTGGACCGAGACTGAGTACCGCTTCTTCGTGGATGACAAGCTGACGTGGACGGCCACGCCTGTCTCGAAACGCCCCCAGTACATCATCCTCAGCTCGGAAGTCAGCGACAAGAATTGGGCCGGCGTCATACCTGCCGACGGGTACGGCTCGCTGCAGTCCGGCAAGACCAAAATGGTCGTGGACTACGTCCGCTTCTACGAGCCCAAGCCCGACCCGGAGCACAAACAATGACCTGCCCATGTGCGCAGCAGCACGGGTAAATGGATGGCGGATGGGTGCAACTGCCTTGATAAGGTGACGTAGAATCTGGCGAAGCAAAATGCCGCAGAGCCCGGCATGCCGTCGCTCTCCGATCGTTAACCCGCATACACGACGCACAACGAGGCTCTGCGACATCCTGCAAACACCCGATGGACAGGGTAGGATTCGAACCTACGCAGGCTTGCGCCAATGGGTTTACAGCCCATCCCCTTTAGCCGCTCGGGCACCTGTCCTGCTCTTGCCCGGCCGCCTCAACGGCCGCCAAGCCCCTTCATTAAACGAAACCACCCGCCCCCTGTCAACCCAGCCCCACGATTTTTTGCGTCCCCGCGTCTCTGCGCGCAACACAGCTTTCCTTGTTCACAGAAGCCAAAGCTGCCTTCTTTCTCTGCGTACCTCTGCACCCTCTGCGGTTAAATCCTTCCCCCGCGGTCCCTGGCCGCGGCCCCGGCATGGCTCATTTTCTTGCCTTCGTCTTGCGCCGCCTTGCAGCTCGCGGCTCTTTGCGTGCCGCGACTGTCCGGCGTTCTCTGCCTGCCACCTTCTTCTTGCCGCGTATCTTACGCCGATCCTTCTGCCCTTCCGCATAGACCTGGGCTCGTCGTTCCGCCGGCCACTCCTCAGGAAAGTTCAGCGCCGCAAACTCCCCGAACAGCTCAACCGCCTTGCGGTCATACGCCCGCGCCGCCTCGATCTCGGTGTCGAAGTAGCCAAGAAAGAAACTCCTCTCGTCAAGCTGGATGCGTGCGTACCACTTCCGGCACTCCTTTCTGTAGCCGACGCCCTTGTAGATGGAGGCGCTTTTGACTTGTGCGCGCCTGTTGCGCGTGTTCTGGCGTGGCGTGATGTTCCGCATATTGGCCCGGGTGTTGTCGAACCCGTTGCCATTGATATGATCCACAATCTTCCCCTTCGGTGGCTGCATGATCTGGCGGTGCATGAAGATCATTTTGCCCTTCTCGCGTCGCATGGCGTACCCGGCACCGCACACCTGCCAATGCCATTGATTGAGCCATTCGTAGTCCTCCGCGTCCACGTAGGCATAGAATCCATTCGTCAGCGGAATCCGTTTGACGTTCTCGCCCGTGGGCACAGGCGGCCTGGCCCGATAGTTCCGGCACACCCCGCCACACGGGCATTCTTTCATCCGCCCATACGAGTCCGCCTGATTTCCGCACACCGGCCGAGGCGGAAAGCCCGACCACAACGTCCGCATCCACAGCCCCGCCTCCCAGAAGGCATAAACGCACGTGTGACAACTCGCTTGCTTGCCCATGATTTCTCCCTTTCACGAGCGTGTTAAGTCTGATATTTGAATCTTGATTTTTGAAGTATAAGGGCCCTTCCCACATCCAACATCAACCATCACAAATCAAACTTGATACTATGCGTTCTATGGTCATACGTCCAGACAAAAATCACAAAAATTCACAAATTATCGTACCCCAGCCGTAAAGCCTTGGTCACACAGGGGTTAGAAGTCCCCGCAGACGGGGAAATATGCCTAACCGCAGAGTACGCGAAGGGACGCGGACGTGATGTAGCCGCCGAGACCCTCCTCGTCGACGCCGCCATCGCCCCCGCCTTCCTGCCCGCCGTCCGGAAGGTCCTCGACGACTGCCACTGCCGCCTCAAAGGCTGCGAGCGCACCCGCGCCATCATCGACTGCGAGCCCGCCACGGAGGAGGACTGGTCCACCGAGTACCTCGACTACATCCTCTCGATCAAGGTCGTGGACGGCCTCGACGCCGCCATCGACCATATCAACCGCTACGGCTCGCGACACACCGACGCCATCGTCACCGCCGACCGCGAAAAGGCCGAGCGGTTCATGAACCTCGTCGATTCCGCCGACGTCTTCTGGAACTGCTCGACGCGCTTCAGCGACGGCTACCGTTACGGCTTAGGAGCCGAAGTCGGTATCAGTACCAGCAAAATCCACGCCCGTGGCCCCGTAGGCCTCGACGGCCTGGTGATCTACAAGTGGAAACTCTACGGCAAGGGCCAGATCGTAGCCGACTACGTAGGCCTCAACGCGAGAAAATTCACTCACAAGAAGCTGCGGTGATCGAGCCGCAGATGAACGCCGCCCCCGTATGTCATTCCCGCGAACGCGGGAATCCAGTCCTTCAACCGCGAAAGCTTGCCCTCGACCTGATCGGGGGACGCGAACCACGCGAAAACGTCACGTCGCGCAGAGACGCGGAGAACGCCAAGAAGGCCTACTAACCACCAAAAACGAACAATCAGCAACCGGTTTCATCAGCAGAGCCTGGGATGCGTAGAGGTCTCAAGGCTTGCGACCGAATGGCAGCCGCGTAACGCGTATGCGCTTCCTGTCCACGACGCAGACGGATTTCTCCAGGGTCTCCGCAGGCACCCTTCGCAGGACACGGGCGAGCAACTCGCACATTTCCTGATCGGAGTAGTTCCCGCCTCGAAACAGGATCAATCCAGGCCCCTCCGCCAGACTGAGCGCCATGAGGCGGGGAAAATCCAAGTCCGCTGTGACAATCACCCGACCCTCGCGCCGGGCTATCTCCAGCAGTTCATCGTCCGGCGCGCGATCCTTGCCGATTTCGTGGGCGTGCACTCCTTCATGCCCGTGGGCTTGCAGCACATCGAGCAGCAGGAACGACACCGGCATGTCGAGCAGGAATCTCATGAGGCGAACTCGATGACCTCCTCATCGGCGAGGAACGCCGCGTAGTTCAGGGCCTCTTGAATGTCTTCCGCCTCCAGGTACGGGTACGCTTTCAGGATGGACTCCCGCCTCTCGCCTGCGGCCAACAGCCCCAGCAGCCGCGAGACCGGGAAACGCAGCCCGCGAATCGTCGGTTTGCCCCCGCAGACCTTCGGGTCCACCGTAATGCGTTCAAACGTCATGGCGAATACCTCCTATCATGCTTTACCGCCATTATACCAGAAGCGACCCGGCCAGTAAAACGCCTTCGCCGGCGTCCGCCCGCTTTGTTGGGGTGAGGAAGCGACGGCTACCGTTACGGCCTGGGCGCCGAAGTCGGTATCAGCACCAGCAAAATCCACGCCCGAGGCCCCGTAGGCCTCGACGGCCTCCTGATCTACAAGTGGAAACTGTATGGCAAAGGCCAAATCGTTTCCGATTACGTCGGCTTGAACGCCAGGAAATTCACACATAAGAAGCTGCGCTAGGGTGGGCTGCCAGACTGCGCGGAGGCTTCCTCCCATACATTAGGGGCGGTGGCAGATAGATCTTGCATCAAGCTGCGTACAGGGATATAGTATGCGCCTGGAAATCGCATGTCTAAATCGAGCACACAATTTGAGAGAGACGTTTGGGCGTTCGTAAGGAGCCTGGATTCATCTGCCCAAGTCCTATTTAATCACACGGTTCTCGACAGAGATACAGGTACGCCACGCCAAGCCGACGCCTGGGTGAACGCCAAATTTGGCAGCCATATTCCTATCTCGATCCTCATTAGCTGTAAGCATCACGCACGAAAGTTAAACATCACCCATATAGACAGCTTCGCGGCAGAAGTGAAAGCGACCGGAGCCAGTACAGGTGTGATATACTCGAGTTCCGGTTTCTCGGGACCGGCTCTAAAGAAGGCTAACGCACTCGGACTGGCATGCTGCCGACTGTTCCGAGACCAGAATGGAGAACTGCCACAATCTCTTGTGTTCTGGTGTTACGTCTGCCATTCTCACTTGCGTGTACAAGTCCCGGATGACGAGATCGTGCACCTCACACAGAGGGGTGTTACCATTTGGAAGACATTACCATCCCTGCGGACGTGTGAAGGTGGTGTACTTATCGACGAGATTGCTGAGGAGTTCAAGAAGAACGAAGAGCGTTCTGTGAAAAGCGCACACATAGTACCTGCGGATTGGGGTGCTCAATATCACGTATCGCCGGTTGAGGAGCCTACATTTTCCTTCAAGATTATCCTCATAGGCTGGTGGGAGATTTTTCGCGCGAGACGTGAATCCTATTTGATCGATGGATCATACTGCTACTCCAACGATTCATTCCGAGGTAGTATTGCGTCACCTGCCGTTGATACCTGGAACAGCGATCCCGGGCCAGGGTGGGAACGCGTAAAGCGAGATCAAGTAATCTCAAGCCCCCTTAACGTAGCCATAGTTATGGGTAGCCCAGACGCCAGGGAACTTCTTCGGGAGCCCGTTGCTAGTAAGCCCCTTATCTCACCAAGAGAAGCCACTCCAAATCAGACAGCGGAGAACCCCTATAATACTCCCGCTTTTTTGGACCAGTGGATAAGGTAGTGTGACTGTGGTATGGTGGCGTCCGACAGGAGGTTATCATGACACAGCGTAGACGTCATGGAGGTGCGTTCAAGGCCCGTGTGGCAGT
>Ga0315277_10009287_pt1 | contig 12572 bp, 6 predicted proteins | sample YL17G05_15_MG_FD_203695 | JGI IMG/M metagenome (GOLD analysis project Ga0315277, IMG submission 203695) | Sediment microbial communities from Yellowstone Lake, YNP, Wyoming, USA - YL17G05_15 | ecosystem: Environmental > Aquatic > Freshwater > Lake > Sediment | place: USA: Wyoming | collected... | reverse complement strand
AAGGACCGCGCTTGATTGCCCCGCCGGCTGGAACGGGCAAAATGTCTCCCGACGAGGTGCGCCACGTGCAGGCGCTCTACCACGGCAGCATCACGCAGGTGGATCGCTGGCTGGGCCGCGTGCTCGGGAAGATCGAGAAGCTGGGCCTGCTGGACAGCAGCGTGGTCGTTTTCACTTCCGACCACGGGACGATGATGGGCGAGCAGCAGGAAATCCATAAAGGTGCTTCGCGGCTGCGTGCCCAGGTGACGCGCGTCCCGCTGCTGATCCGGCATCCGGACCGCGCTACGCACGGCCGTCGCATCAGCGGCTTCGTTCAGCACCCCGATATCATGCCCACGGTGATGAAGCTGATCGGCGTCGACGTTCCGCAACGCTGCACCGGCGGCGACGTCTGGCAGAAACCGCCCGGCCGCCAAGCGATTGTGACGGCCTTCGGCTACTACGCCAGCGTCCGCACGCCGGAATGGAACCTGATCGTGCCCTGGGACATGGAAAAGGTGGATCGGCCCAAGTTCGCGCAGCTTTACGACCTGCGCAGCGACCCGCGGGAACTGACGAATGTGATCGACCAGCACCCGCAGGTAGCGGTCGAGCTGCGTCAGAAGCTGACGGCGTATCTTGAGGAAGGCCGTGCCCTGACGGCAGGTACTTTCCTGACGTAGCGCAATCGGCGCGGCTGAGAGCGGCGCAGCGGCCGGCCTGCAATTGCTCGCGCCGCCGGAGTCGTCGTGGAACGACAAGGGACGCGTGGCGCTGTCTTTCGTCTGCCTCGTCACTCGATGTCGCTGCTCCAGCTCGCCTGGTGATGCGAGGTGTCTTTGCGGATGAGCGTATCCGCTTTGACATTCACCAGCGCATCGCGCCAGGGGAACATCCGACTCAGGGTCGCCATCATCCAACGGGTGGAATCGTCGGCTCGTCGTGGCTTGACTTTCCGCTCCTGGAAGAGCGCCAGTTGTTTGCGAAGGAACAGGTTTTCCGCAGCCAAAGCCCTACGGGAATGGGCAGCCAGGAGGACAAACCGAGTGAGATCGATCAGGGTCATGGCGGCCGTCCGAAAGCAATGCTGCAAAGCGACAAGGAGCATAAAGGGCGCAGACATGAACACTGAGGATCGCACGTTACAGGATGTTATGGGATCTCACTTTGGGCGCCGGACAGGCTTTCTGCGGACCACAGCTCGCAGACCGTTCGGCTCGCACAACTGGCTGCGCCGGAGCGCCCAGTAGATGAGGAAACGAAACCACGGCTCGTCGGGCCACTCCTCGGGTCACAATGGGGATTCCGTCAGCGGATACTGCCGAATTCCCGATACGCAGCGAAGAGGGCCGCAATGTTCACCGTCGGCGTATCTGCCTGGATATCATGGGCCGTGCAAAGAATGTATCCTCCATCTCGAGCGAGTGCATCGACGCGCTGCCGGACTTCGTCCCGGACATCCTCCGCGGTGCCGTACGGCATGGTGCGCTGGATTGAAATCCCTCCATGGAAGCTTATCCTGTCGCCAAACTCTTTTTTGATCGCCCGCAGATCCAGGCCGCGCACCTCAGGCTGCAGGGGATTGAGTATGTCCAGTCCGCATTCGATGAAATCCGGGATCAGCGGCTTCACGTAGCCGCAGGTGTGGTGGGCGACTTTGCACCCGGACTGATGGCCGATATCGATGTAACGCTTGAAGCCGTCGCGCAGGAACTCGCGCCATTTGCTGGGAGGGAGCAGCGTGTTTTGCTGCATGCCGAAGTCGTCGCCAGTGAACAGGATGTCAACATTGCCTTCGGCCGCCTCAAGGGTCCGCCTGGCGTACTCGCTGTAAAAGTCGGCAAGGCGGCGAAAGATGGCCGCCGCGATTTCGGGATTGATATAAAGATCCACGAGGATTTGTTCCACGCCGCGCAGGTACATGGCCGGCTTGAGCTGTGCACAGCGATTCAAGCGGTCACCCATGAAAATCACCACTTTCCCGGTGGCCCGTGCCCGGCGCGCCTGCTCCCGCACGGTGTTGTAATCGAACCAGTCAGGCTTCGGCCATTTTGGATAGCTTTCGATTTCGTCGACTGATTGGGCTTGTGCCAGAGGGTATGAGGAGACTTCGTTGTAAGTACCGTAGTTCTCACCCTCGCCGTAATGCATGAGCCGGCGGGGAACCCCGAAATGGTCCGCGCTGCTCCCATCGGCATTTGCCGCGAGAGGCGGACCTGCATAGGCTGGACCTTCGATATACCGGAAGTCCACTCCGAATCGTTGCAGTACCGGTTCCAGGCACGTAACGTCGTAATAGCGCATTAGTTTGGCCTTGATCTCCTTGCTGGCCCAGAAGTCGATCGGCACGCGGTCGGGCTGCTGGTGCCTGAGGCATTTTTCGACGCGTTCACGCGAATCCATATCGTCTCCTCCCTTTCCCGGGGGCGTCGTGGTGCGGCGTTGCTTTCCACAGAAGGCAAATCAAAGCCGCCCCGGCCAATGCGCACATGCCCGCAAGGCCGAAGGTCACAGGATAGCCTCTCAAATCGATAAGCCTGCCCGCACCCCACCCAGCCAGCGAGGCGCCAATGTATCCCATGGAGTCAATGAAACCGGCGGCGCCGGCCGATCCCTCTTTGCCGCCGAAGTCCTGTGCCGCATGCCCCACCATCAAAATATGGGCGCCGTATGTGAAAAAGCCCACTGCGGCAACCGCAGCCATCAGCAGCACCGTATTGCCCGGCTTTACCTGAGAGAACAGGATCGAAAACACACCCAGCAGCCCAAGGGACATGGCAATGACCGGAGCGCGTCTGCCATCAAAAAAGCGGTCCGTGGCCCACCCACCGGTCACCACACCTAGCGAGCCCGCCAGCGGATGTATACAGATGGTCATGCTCCTCTTGAAGTCAGCCAGGAGACCCCCATGGCCCTGCGCCGCAAACTTGTCGATGTAAGCCGGCAGCCAGTTCACGAAGCCATAGCGATTTGCGTCCAGGAGGAAAAAGGTGCAGGCGACGATCCAGATGCGTGGGTTAGTGACGGTGAGTACTATGTTGGCCCAAATAGTGCGGTGGGCCGGACGGCTGGACGCTGGCGCAGTGCCGGGGACGCGGTTTTCGGACCCAGTCTCGTCTATCGGCGGCAGGCCGACATCCGCTGGGCTGTCGCGCAAGGAGGCATGGAAGAAAATGCCGGCGATTGCCAGCAACGCCGCTGGAACCAGAAAGACCATGCGCCAGTCGCCGCTCATTTTCTGCACGAAGTACCCCGTTAGAAAAATCGCCAGGAGTTGGCCGAATGCGGCTCCAAGCTGGTACGACGTCCCTAGAAGACCCATTATCCGGCCGCGACCCTCGACCGGGAACCAGTGGGTCATGACCCGGACCATCGGCGACCACCCCATGGCTTGAAAAAATCCGTTGGCGCCCCAGAAGACCACCAGGACGCCAAGCAGGTTCTTTCTCACGACACCGTCGTCGGCGGCCGACAGGATGCTCAGGAACACGAGGCCGTTCAGGAGGGCAGACGCTAGGGCGCCCAAGGTGCTGATCCTCCGCGCGCCGAAGCGATCGCCCAACTGCCCGTTAACAAACTGCCCGACCGCATACAGGAGCGTCAAGGCGCTGAAAATCTTCCCGAAGTCAGCCGCATTCCAGGCGAACTCCTGGCACAGGAGCGTCTTGGCCACGGGCATGTTGTACCGGCAGAGGTAGTAAGAAAAATAGGTGATCCATACCGTCACGAAGATTCGACGCTGCCAGTACCGTATCTCCGGCCTGCTCAACGCTTCACTCATGGGTTTTCCCTTCATGCGCCCCTATGCAGAACGGTTTGGTGCCGGAAACCGGCTCCTTCACGTCGTGACGATATCGCCGGGCCGGCGGCAAAGCAAGGAGTGACCTGTTCTCCGTAAAAACAAGAAACGTCGTTAAGCGGCCTCTTTCACCAGGCGATATTCATGGTGTAAGCCGTGGAGCACAGGCATATTCACAACGCGGTAGCCGGCTGGCAACTTGTGTCTGTGGCCGCTGTCCGGAACGCTGTCCTGGGTAGGTTCCGGAATTCCAGGCTCTAACGAGGAATGAGGCCGGCCCCGGTTGTAATGGATTCCCCACTCTTTGACAGTCATCTTCAGATGGCGTTCGTTGAGTGGGATCAAGAAATCCAGACACTCGCGGCGAAGGCTTCCGCCGAACCGTTCGCATACGGGAAACTCGGGGACAGACGGGACGCTTTCCAGTGATCTGGAGACGAGTGGAAACGTCCTATAGTGCCTTATAGTGCCTCGTCTGTCCCCGTGCGCCCCCGTGCGCCCGGCGAACCATCTGAAAGCGACGCCTTGCGCGGCCTGAAGTGGCTCCCGCTCAAAACGGGTGCTTGATGATCCCGCCATCGAACTCGTGGCCATCGAGTCCGCCGACGTCGACCGCAATCTCGACTACGCCGAACAGTGCGTTCCGGCCGGGAAGTTCGTCCATCTCGAGAAGCCCCCCGGTGCGGACCTGGCGCGGTTGCGCAGCCTGTTCGCCGAGGCGGCCAAGCGCAAACGGGTTGTCCAGATGGGCTATCAGCCGGAATACTCAGCCTGCAAAGCTCCAACAGCTCGCAGCGCCAGATGCAGTTGACGCTGGGCGTGCAGTTCTAAAACAACAGGCGCACGCTGCCCAGCATCTGCCGCGACCCCGAGGCGCTGCTGATCACCCCGAAGGTGGCCAGGTTCGAGAGGTTCGTGCCCGGGGCGCCGAAGGCCGGCGTATTGGTCGCGCCGATGGCGTCCATCCTCACCTGGAGGCGCAGCCGCTCGTAGAGCTTGAACGCCTTGAGCGCGGTCAGGTTCAGGCTGGTGGCGGTGGGCGCCCGCAACTCCGCCAGCAGCGCCGGCTCGGGCGTGACGGTGTATTGGTTGGGGAGAGGCTGGAACGCGGCGATGTCGAAGTAAGGGTTCACCACCCGCCCGCCTTCTCTCCGGTCGCCCAGCCGGTCCGAGACGGATCCCTCCAGTTTGGGGTTGCGGATGCGCAGCGGGCGTCCGTTGGCGTGGGTCACGCTGAGCGGGGTTCCCGTTTCAAGCGAAAGGAACGTTGTGACTTCCCACCCCGAGGCGAGCGCGCGCGCGAACGCCGTCCGCGGCCGCCAGGGGAAGACGTAGACCGCCGCCAGCCGCAGCGTGTGGGTCTGGTCGAACTGCGACACCGACCGGTAATTGCGTGTGTTGACGTAGCTTGCGCTGTTGTTGTCGATCAGCTTGGAAAAGGTGTGGGAGAACAGCGCGCTGAAGCCGTGCGAAAAGCGCTTCTCCGTCTTGAACTGGAGAGCGTGGTAAATGGCGCGCCCGGTATTGGCGCCCTGCACGGTCAGGTTGGTGAACTGCGGGAAGGCGGGCCACAGCCGACTCTGCACGATGGTCGCGCCCTGCCCCAGCGTCGAACTGGCCGGAGCGATCCCCAGGAACGGATTCGTCACACGCGTGTTTTCCGCCGGCCCAAGCGCGAGAAACCGGTCGGGCTTCTCGTTGAGGTTGAAACTTTCGAACTGCTTCAGGCTGAGCATCCCCAGGTAGGCGGCGTCCACCAGCACCCTGCCGGGAAGCTCCCGCTGCACGCTGAACTGCCACTGCTGGTTGTATGGACTGACCCGGTTCAGGTCGTAATAGGTGAGCGCGTTGCCGAACTGCGTCGCCAGGCCGAGCGACGATCCGGCCGGCTGCACGATTCCGTTGGGGAACGGGTTGCGCAGCGTGTTGGCGACGGTCGCGCCGCCGTCGGTGGTCCCCACGAAGGGCGTCACCGCGCCGAACGTTTCCACTTCGCCCAGGAAGCTGCTGTTGAAGGTCTGGGCGGCATAGAAGAGGCCGTAGCCGGCGCGCACCACAGTCCGGCCCGTCACCTGCCACGCCACGCCCAGCCGCGGACCGAAATTGTTGCGATCCACGGGGCCGCCGCGCCGCGGGTTGCCGTTGATCCCCGCGAACAGCAGCCCCCCGCGCAGGTCGAGCCCCTGGACCCGCGCCGGGAAGGCCGCCGTCGAACCGAACCCGTAGCTCATGCGGTTGTAGCGCTCCACCCACGGCGTCTCGAGCTCGTATCTCAGTCCCAGGTTCAGGGTCAGGCGCGGCCGGATCTTCCAGTTCTCCTGCACGAACAACCCCATGTAGTGGTTCCGCAGCGACATCGGCGTGGTGAACCCGATCGACCCCGAAGCCGGGGCCCCCAGCAGCAGCGACGCCATCGACGTCCCGCTCCGGTCCGCGCTCGAGTTGGTGAACGGGTCCTGCTGGGTGAAGACCGAACTGAACGTGAAATCGCCCGGGCCGGCGGTTCCCGGCACCAGGCGATTCCAGTTCGCCAGCCGGTAGTCCAGGCCGAACTTGGTGGAATGCAGGCCGCTCTGCTTGGTGAACGTGGCCAGCAGCGCATGCTGCTCGGTCGCCTCCAGGCTGTAGAAGCCGCCGATGGTCGCCATGTTCTCGCCCAGGCGGAACAACGGGTAGCCTTTGAATCTCTGCGCACCCAGGATCGCTGGTACGAGGCCGATGGCCGCGCCGTCCAGCCCGTAGGCCCCTCGCTCGGTCGCCTGCGTTCGCCGCGAGAAGCCGTACCGCACCGACCCGGCGAAGCTCGGGCTCCAGATCATCGTGTCGTCGAGCACGAAGGAGTGAAACACCCGCGAGATGTCGGCGATGGCGTCGGTGCCGTCGATCGGAAAGTCGTTCGGGCCAGGGAAAAAGATTACCGCCGACTGGTCGCGGAACAGCCGCCCGAAGCGCCCGAACAACCGGTGCCGGTCGCTCAAAGCGTGATCGAGCCGGACGTTGGTGTTGTAGTTCTTGGTGTCCGATACCCCCGACTGGCCCCAATTAAACCGGCCGATCTGCACCGGCACGTTCTGGTTGGGCGTGGGAAACGCTTTCAGCACCGCCAGGCCGGTCGGATCGAGGCGGTTCGCTGGAATGCGGTTGCCGGGGAACGGCTGCCGCGCGGCGCTCGTGCCCGTCACCACCGTGGTGGCCGGGTCGTAGATCGCGAATGCGCCCCCGACACGGCTCAGCGTTTGCGAAAAATCGCCTTGCCGCTCGAGGTCCGTGGGCACGCGGCTCTGCCGGCTGACCGGGTTCGCCAGCTTGTCCTGCTCGCGCGAGACAAAGAAAAACGTCCGGTTGGTCCCCTTGTACACACGCGGAATCCACACGGGTCCGCCGGCGGTGAAGCCCCATTGCCGGTAGCTGACCGGCGGCTTCTCCAGGCCCAGCCGGTTGTTGACCCAACTGTTGGCGTCGAGCGCCTTCCACCGCTTGTACAGGTACGCCGTACCGTGCAGCTCGTTAGTTCCGCCCCGCGTGGTGATGTTCACCGCGCCGCCGTTGGAGTGCCCGAGCGAGGCGTCGAACATGGTGGTGTGCACTTTCACGTCCTCCACCGAGTCGAGCGACGGCACGAAGACGATGTTGCCGCCTCCCTGCGGCACGGTGTTCGGAATCCCGTCGAGGGTGAACTCGTTGCGCGTGTTCGTCGAGCCTCCGCCGGAGAGGCTGATGTTGGCCTGGTCGTTGCTCGAAAACGTCCCGACGATCCCGCTCACCCCCGGCGCCAGCCGCGCCGACGCCACCACGTTGCGCGTCAGCGCCACCGCCACCGTGGCCACGTACCGGCGGTCGATCACCTGCCCCAGATCCGCGCCCGAGAGGTTCAGCATGGGCGGCTCGCCGGTCACCGTGACGGTCTGCTCGAGCGCCCCCAGTTCCAGTTGCACGTCCAGCTTGACCTCGGCATTGGTCGGCACCGCGATCCTTGGCCATTCCGCCCGCTTCATCCCCGCCGCTTCCACCGTGACGAGATATAGGCCCGGCAGCAGGAACGGGACCTGGTAGCTCCCTGTCTCGTTGCTGACCGTCTGCTGCGCCACCTTGGTTTCCACGTTGACCACCCGTACCCGCGCGGCCGCGACCACCGCGTCGTTCGGATCCGTTATCGTCCCCGAGATCCTGCCCCGGAATTCCTGCGCCAGAGCCGGCAAGACGGCGAACCAGATTACAAGGAACGTACGCATAGCGAAACAATATACCTTCGGTGCGCCAAAGGGAATCCTGAACGCTGCATCCCGAACGCTGCGGCTTGAACTTTCCCCCGCGGAAAATGGCGCGAAATGGCGCGGAAAAACGCCCTCGGAATTTGTCGCTGCGCGGTGGTCGCGGCGTTCGCCAAAGGCAATTCCTGGGCGTAACAACGTAAAACCGGCCAGACGTCAACGCACTGAAACAAAAGCCTTTACGGGGAGCGGCGGAATTCCCAGAGCAGACGCGTGCAGAAAACTCAGTTTTTGGCACGCCCCACTGTGCAGGGACCTTGAGGTTTCTGCTCGCTCAGTGGCGTGCCGTCGGACTGGCCGTTGGCGCCCCATCAGTCTTTAGACCAGACCCCCTCTCCTCCGCTGGTCCTTCGCTGCACCAGCGGTCTCTCTCACTTCATCGGATTTGACGAACCGTGCTAAGCTCGGCGGCATGGTACGAAAAGTGGTCTGGGCTGGACTCGCCGGCTGCGTTCTGGCCACCCTGGCCGCGACCCTGGCCGTCTACCCGCGGTTGGGACGCCAACCCGACGGCGCATACCTGATCCCGACCGGGCAGCGGCTCACGCCCGCCGGGCGTCACGTGGAGGTCAACGACCGCCCGCTCGGCCTTGCGCTCAGCCCCGACGGCACGCGCCTGGCCGCGGTGACCGGCTCGAACTTCGCGCCGCGAGCCCTGCACCTGATTGACACAGCCGGGGCGCGCGTCACACAGACCATTCCGCTCGGCAACTCCTTCGCGGGCGTTGCCTTCTCGGCCGACGGACGCAACCTGTATGTCGGCGGCGGCGACGCGCACGACGTCAAGTTCTTCGCCGCCGGCCCCAGCGGCTTCGCCGAAACAGCCTCCGTCAAGCTGGCCGGCGCCGCGCCCAGCGGCCTCTGCCTGGCGCCGGACGGCGCAACCCTGTGGGTCGCCTTGAACCTGAAGCACGCCGTGGCCGCCATCGACCTAGCGACGCGCACGGTGACGGAGATCGCCGTGGGGATGCATCCCTACACCACCGCGTGCACCGCGGATGGCGCCAAGGTCTATGTCACGAACTGGGCCGGACGCCGCGCCCGCGCAGGCGATACGACTGACGAGTTGTCCTCCATCGTTGTCGACCCGCGCACGGGCATTCCGAACACCGGAACGGTCAGCGTCATCGACGCACGCGCACGTGCAGTGACCAGAGAAATCGAGGTCGGGCTGCATCCGAGTGGGCTGGCGCTCAGCCCGCGCGGCGACCGCCTCTACGTCGCCAACGCCAACAGCGACACGATCTCCGTCATCGACACCAAGGCAGATGCCGTGGTGGCGAGCATCGGCGTTCGCCCTGGCGCCAAGGCGCCCATCGGCAGTAGCCCCAACGCGCTCGCCGTCAGCCCCGACGGCAAGACGCTCTACGTGGCCAACGGCGCCAACAACGCCCTCGCCGTGGTGGACCTAGCGGCCCACCCGGCGCGCGTCGCTGGCTTCATCCCCACCGGGTGGTTCCCGGCGGCGGTGGCGGCGGCCCAGGGCGGCAGAGCGGTGTGGGTGGCCAGCGGCTACGGCTTCGGATCCGTGGCGCCCGCCGCGGGCGGCGGCGCAGGGCGCAGCTACAAGGACCGCGCGGGCGTCGTCTCGTTGATCGAGCTGCCCGCGACGGCGCAACTGGCGACCTTCTCGCGGCAGGTGGCCGCCAACAACCGCCTGCTGGCGGCCGGCGAAAAGCCGGCGGCTCAGAACCCCATTCCGATGCACCTCGGCCCGCCCTCGCCCATCCGTCACGTCTTCTACATCATCAAGGAGAATCGTACCTACGACCAGGTCCTGGGCGACCTTCCGCAGGCCAACGGCGACGCCGCCCTGGTGCAGTTCGGCCGCGAGGTGACGCCGAACCACCATGCGTTGGTCGAGGAGTTCGTCCTGCTCGACAACTTCTATTCCCCGGCGGACCAGTCCGCCCTCGGCCACCGCTGGTGCACTCAGGGCTACGTCAGTGACTGGCTCTTCAAGTACGGCAATGGGCGCAACGATGCCAACCCGATGCTCTTCGCGCCGAACGAGTTTCTTTGGGACAACGCCCGTCGGCACGGACTTGCCGTGCGCAGCTACGGTGAGCGGGGAACCAACCAGATCTCGCCGGCCAACGCCTCCTTCCGCGATATCTACGACGGCTGGCGTGCGGGCAAGATGACCGTCGAGATCAAGCCCCGCACCTTCATCGCGGGCCTCAAGGGTGTTTATCATCCGAGCTACCCGGCCTTCGGCGGCTCGATCCCGGACCAAGTCCGCGCCGACATCTTCCTCGCCGAATTCCGCGAGTTTGAGAAGAACGGCAACCTGCCGCGACTCTCCATTCTCTTGCTGCCCAACGATCACACCAACGGCACCTCTCCCGGACTGCCGACGCCGCGCGCCGCGGTGGCAGACAACGATCTGGCCCTGGGCCGCATTGTCGAGGCCATCTCGCAGAGCCGCTACTGGCGCGAGTCGGCGATCTTCGTCGTGGAGGACGACGCGCAGAACGGCGTCGACCACGTTGCCGGCCATCGTACCGTCGCCATGCTCATCAGCCCGTGGGTGAAGCGCAAGACGGTGGACAGCCGCTTCTACACCACCATCAACCTCTATCGCACCATCGAGCAGATCCTCGGGTTGCCCCCGCAGAACCAGTTCGACCTTGCCGCCGAGCCGATGTTCGCCTGTTTCGCCGGCAAGCCGGATGCCACGGCCTACCAGGCACTGCCGAACCGCGTGCCGCTCGATCAAATCAACCCGCCGCTCAAGGTACTGCGTGGCCAGGCGCGCCAGGATGCGCTCGCCTCGCAGCGCATGGACTTCAGCGAGCCGGATGCGGCGCCGGAAGATCAATTGAACCGCATCGTCTGGCGCGCCACGCGCGGCGATACGCCGTATCCGCGGCGCTGACTATTGCAGCTCGCCACGTGCGGGAACCTCGTATGGTCAAAGAATAGAGCCGCTCGGGAGTAGACCCTCAGCGACCGCCGAGGCGTTCGCGGCAGCGGACGGCCCGGCGACTGGGTGCGAGCGCTACGTCCGGAAAAGGGCGTCAAAGCGCTTCCATCTGCCCAGTTTCCGAGTACCCCGTCATCCAGGCGCAACGGCCAAGGGCCGACGGACCGGATCACATCTGCGGAATGCCAACTTGCTTCCCAATGAATGCACCACGCGATTCCGTCCGCTTTCGTGAGTAAATCTGAGATCGCCCGCCGGCTGCAGATCGGGCGTACCTCGGTTCGCCGCATCCTGGCGGCCAAGAAATCCTGAGATCTTGTCCGCCCAGCCGCCTTACGCAGCCCTGCCGAAAGCACACCAACTGTCCCGTCCGGAAGCGGCCGCCAGGCCGCAACTGCTTGCGCCGCCGGAATGGCTGTGGAGCGACAACGGCCGGCCGGCCGTTTCGTTCCGCCTGCCCCGTCATGAGGACAGGAATCAATAAGTCTCGATTTGCATGCGGCGAACGCAAAACGCGTCGTACTGCTTCAGGCCGGAAAACAGCAGCCACATGGTCTTGCCGTCGGCGCTGATCCATTTGGTGGGCAGCCGATAGCCGTGCGTGCTCTCGCCCAGGTCCCAGTCTTCGGTGTGGAAGGCAGTGGTCCACGGGCCCCACGGCTCGGGGGCATCGAACATTCCCCAGGCCCGGCTGTGGCCGTAGCCCACCGTCAGCAAGTAGCGGCGCAGCCCCGCGTTGTAAATCAATTCGGTTCGCTCGCAACGCCCCGGATACTCGAACATCGGACGGCGGCGTCGAACGTCGGCGGCCCAGGCCGGTCGGCCATTTCCGTCGAAGCCCGCAAAGAACTCGTACGCGCCGCGCTCGCGTAGCTTGTCCTTCGGAACACGCGCCAGGATGACCCCGTCGGCCGGCTGGTAGGCGCTGGCGCCGTCATGCGAGCAGGTGTAAACGAAACGGTCGCGCGCGCCGGCATAGTTGCGGCCGAAATTCAGGAACGTGGGAGCGCCGAAGCTGGTATCGAGCGTGAAGCCCCACTGCCAGGTCTTTCCGCGATCTTCCGACCAGACCAGCGTTGCGTTGCCCGTGTTTCGGACCCACATATAGAGTACGCCGTCCACCATGAGCAGGCCGCTGGCCTTGGCGCCCTTGGGGCCCTCGCCGGTCCGCTCGCCCGTCTCCGAGCGGACATTGGAGCCGCGGAAGTCCGGCGGAGCGCCCTCGACGCGCGCGAAGCCGAGCGACAGCTTGCGGCCGGTTCCCGGTTCGAACCCTGTCCCGTCGCCGTAGGCGGTGTAAAGGTGGCCGTCGTCCCCCCAGGTGATCGGCCAGTTGTCGCTGCCGATGGCTTTGCGGACGATCGCGGATGGCGGGTCGAATCGCACGGAGCGAATGACCGGGCTCGGTGGCACAGGCATCCCTGCCTGTGCCGGGCCTGCACAGGCACGGATGCCTGTGCCACAGACGGCGGCCAGCAGCGGCTGGAACAGGTACTTCTCCGCTCCGCCCCAGAAGCCTTCGCCCTTCGATTCCTGGCCGATCTGTGCGCCGTTGCGGACAACGACCAGGTCCAGCGACGGGATGACAAGCAGC
>Ga0315277_10009285_pt1 | contig 12574 bp, 10 predicted proteins | sample YL17G05_15_MG_FD_203695 | JGI IMG/M metagenome (GOLD analysis project Ga0315277, IMG submission 203695) | Sediment microbial communities from Yellowstone Lake, YNP, Wyoming, USA - YL17G05_15 | ecosystem: Environmental > Aquatic > Freshwater > Lake > Sediment | place: USA: Wyoming | collected... | reverse complement strand
CGGAGAAAGTAGAGGAAGGCGAGCGCGTCGCGGGGGCAGGCGCCGATGGTCAACTGCGACGATCCGCCGCCCGTGGTCGAGCGCGTCGCAGTGCCCTTCTTGGCGTCAAACGCCGTCTTCTCGCGCGACTTCCGCTTGCCGCGCGTTAGATCCCGTTCGAACTGGGTCGAGCAGTACGCCGCCGAGGCGAGCGAGCGATACTGGTCGGCGAACGGAAAACCGGGCACGGCGGCTTCCAGCTTCAGCGCGGATTCCAGCGCTCCCGAATCGGTCTTGCCGCTGGTGAGCTGCCCCTCACCCAGACTCAATCCACTGGGCCAGTTGATCGAGTAGCGCAGGTCTTCGCCGCGCGAGGCGGCAACCAGGGTGAACGCAACCAGAAAGAGCCGCCGCATCGGTCAGACCGCGGGCGCGGTGCGCACCGCTTCCCGGAGCCGGGCGCGGCTCTGGGCCACCTCGTAATAGACGGCCAGGGTCTTTTGCGCGGCGCTCTCCCAGCTAAAGGCCGCCGAACGCTGCAACCCGAGCCGCTCCATACGCGCGCGCAGTTCCGCGTCCACCAGCAGATCCTTCATTGCGCGCGTCATCTCGCCGATGGAATGCGGATCGAACAGAATGGCCGCGGCGTCGGCCACCTCGGGCATCGCGGAGGTGTTCGAGCAGGCCACCGCGCGGCCGCAGGCCATGGCTTCCAGAATGGGGAGGCCGAAGCCCTCGTAGAACGACGGGAACACGAACAGATCCGAGGCGCCGTAGAGCCGGAGCAGTTCGTCGTCGCCCACGAAACCGGTGAAGTGAATGCGGCCGGCGCACGGCGACCTGCGCGCCGCCAGCCGGACCCGTCCCGCGTACCATGTCTCCTTGCCCACCAGAACCAAGTGATGCGGCAGTTGCGGGCACTCCCCCGCCAGCCGCTCGAAGGCGTGAATCAGCCCGATCTGGTTCTTTCGCGGCTGCAAGTCGCCGACCGAGAGCACGAACGGCGCGGGAATCCCGTACCGGTCGCGGACCCAGGCGGCGGCGCCCTCGCGCGGGATCGGGCGGAACGCGTCCGACACGGCGTTCGGAATGACGACGGTCTTCTCCTGGGCTCCGTAGGCACGGGCGATCTCCCGCCGCGAGAACTCGCTCGGCGTCAGGACCTTGACCGCGTTCCGAACGGTCCGGCGGACAGTCAACCGAAGCTGGCGGCTTCTGAGCGTCGTGAACCACTCGGGATGTTCCAGAAAACTGACGTCGTGCACGCTGACCACCACCGGGACGGGGCAGGCAAGCGGCGCCGTGTACTGGACGTGCAGCAGGTCGGGACGGAGCTGGCGCAGACTGCGCGGCAGGTCGAACCCCAGCCGCAAGAACGGATTGCGCGGAACGATGCGCTTGGTGAAACGCTCCGGAATCCAGGCGCACGCCTCCTCGACAGCCATGTAGACTGTGAACTCCGACTCCTCGTCCAGCGCGGCGAATCCGTTCAGGAGATTGCGGACGTATACTTCGTTCCCCGTCAGGTGCTGGCCGATGGCGTGAGCGTCAACCGAAAAGCGCATGCACGTACTTACAGTATAGAGCGTCAGCAAGATGGCCGGGTAGCAAACAGTCAGTAATGGGCGCGGGGGCTATGATCCGCCGGCTCGGGCAGCCGTCCGGTGAAATCGGCCCAGGTCCACCAGACCGCGGTGAGCGAACTCAGCACGCCCGCCACCAGGCCGATCGCTCGGGGGCTGAAGAACTGGGAAGCGATCCCGGCCGCTGCCATCGAGCCAATCATGACCGCCCAACGCAGCGACTCGAGGGTCGAGAAGATCCGCCCGCGGAATTCGTCCGGCGTGTGACGCAGCAATTGATACTGGTTCAGCACGCTGGAGACGGCCATTCCGACGCGCGAAAGCAGGATCATCGCCAGCGCCGCCGCGTAGTTCTCCATTTGGCTGAACAGCACATAGGTCAGGCCATGCGAGAGGTAGGCCGCCGAGATGGTCCGCTTGTAGCCGGAAAAGCCGGTTCGCCGGCCGGTCCAGTGCCCCAGGGCGCCGCCGAGCAGCAGGCCCACGCCGGCCATGCCCCAGATGGTTCCGATGCCCGCCGGGCCGCGATGGAACACCTGCTCGCCGAACAGCGCGAACAGGATCTGCGCCGCGCCGCCGCCGGTGGCCCACCCCACCGAGATCATCGTGATGCCCAGGATCAATGGCACGGAGCGCATGTAGCGGAGACCGTCGCGATATTCGGCCCAGGGGCGCAGCGGGACGCCGGACGCCTCGGCGTCGCGCCGCGCCTGGAAGCCGCCCCGCGGCAAGCGCAGTTTCGCGATCGCCCAGGCCGAGAACAGAAACGAAAGCGCGTTGAACAGGAAGGCCCCGCGGTAGCCCAGCCAGGCGGTCGCGTATCCGGCCGCCAGCGTCCCCGCGGTAAGGGTCGCCCACTGCGTGGTTTGGGTCAGCGAGTTGGCCGTGTGCAGTTCGCCGGGCGTGGCGATGGCGGGCAGAATCGCCGCCCGGCCGCTGGAGAAGAACGGCGAGGCGAACATGAGCAGCGCGCTCAGCGCGTACAGCAACCCGGGCCGGGGCCGGCCGACAGCCAGCAGAAACGCGGCGGCGACCGCCGCCCGGATCAGGTCCGAGGCGATCATGATCCGCCTGCGGTCGAAGCGGTCCAGCGCCACGCCCGCCACCGGGCCGGCCGCCGCGGCGGGAATGGCCCGGGCCAGCATGACGCCGCTCACCACCAGGCCCGACCCGGTGGTCTGCAACGCCAGGCTGAACACGGCGATGTTGTTGAAGTAGTCGCCGGCCTCGCTCACCACCTGCGCGAGCCACGTGTAGCGGTAATTGCGGTTCGTGCGAAGCAGGGCGAGAAAGTCGGACATGGCCCGCGGGGACTCTCCATCATACCAGCGCCCCCAAAAAATGCGTCAGCCTGGTGTGGCCCCTTTTTAGCCGGAGTCCGCGAACACGCCGGGAAGACAGCGGCGATCCCCGCGCGGCGGTTACTTCGCGGGCTTCGGCGCGACAGGGCCATTGTCGTCGCGCCATCCCGATTCGAAAGGAACCGGATTGGGGAACAGATCCTTCAGCTCGACGGTATGCGCGCCCTTGGCGAGTTCCTCGTCCAGGTTGAAGATCAGCGGGTGATCGAAATCCCGCTTGTAGAACAGATGCAGTCTGCGGCCGGTGACGTCCCAGATGGTTGAGTTGAGCGTGCCGACTTCTTCCCCTTTAAACCGGCCGCCGACGCTGATCTCTTTCAGCAGCGGAACGATGGAGGCCGGCGAAGCGTCTTTCAACTGCGGCAGCATTCGCGATCCTCTGGCGAACCGCGAATTCGGTCCGCCGGCGGTTTCCGGTTTCGACAGTAGGTGGTTGGTCATGAACTGAGTCGGCCCGGCGCGTCGAAGCACCTTCACCTCGCCATCCACCCATTCGATGACGGCCGAATCCCCGGACGCATCCGCAAACATGAGGTGAACGAACGCACCGTGTTCCCGCGGCAGCGTGTACGCTTGCACCATGGCGACCGCCTGCTTCACGGTCGCGCATTCGGAAACGATCTTCTCCAAGAAGTTGTGACGGAAGTGAGGCTTGTCCGGGTCGTATGGCGTCTGGCTTCGCGGGACGTTGGCATGTGTCGCAACCAAGCCTTCATCGTTCATGCATTTCATCCCGGTGGGCGTCCAGCCTGGGACTGTCTCCATGCTGATGCACATCCGGCCGAACAGCCCGTCCCCGATAGGCGTGACTCGAAGTGCCATCTGGCGCGAGTAAGATGTGTCGGCGTTGCCGCCAACCACGACCTTGCCATTCATCACTACCGTGACTACGCTGCATGCAACCAGCGACGCCGGCATAAGTAAGAGGCCCAATGCGCGCATGTGAAAATCCTTTCTCGCGCTTACGACTGTAAACCACTCTGACGCCGTCCCGCCGCCGGAAGTTCCTGACGCATTTTTGGGGGCGGTTATAATGAGAGAGAACCTGCGCGAAACGCACCGCATGACATCCGCCGAAGCCGCTCCCACCATCGCCATCAGCGCCACCTTCACCGCCGAGCCGGTCGAGGAATCGCTCCGTTTCTGGATCGATGAGCTGGGCTGGCGGGACGCGATTCGCTTCGCGCCATTCAACCAGGTCTTCCAGCAGTTGCTCGATCCAGCCAGCCTGCTGGCCGCCAACCGCTCGGGCGTCAACGTCCTGCTGGTGCGCCCCGGCGACTGGGGGCCGCGGGAGGAAAACCTCAGGCAATTCATCGACGCCGTTCGGGTTGCCGCGGGTTCCTGGGCCGTCCCGATTCTCATCGTCATCTGTCCCGATTCGACGGCGTTCTCGTTCGATGACCTCTCCGCCCTGAGCACGGTCCACTCGGTGGCTCCCGGGGAACTCCTGGGGCTTTACCCGGTTGCGGAGATTCACGACCCACACGCGGACGAGCTCGGGCGCGTTCCGTACACGCCGCTGTTTTTCGCCGCGCTGGGGACGCTGGTGGCGCGCAAGATCCACGCCCTGCGGATGGCCCCTTTCAAAGTGATCGCGCTGGACTGCGACGACACGCTCTGGCGCGGCGTCTGCGGCGAGGACGGCCCCGAGGGAGTGATTGTCGACCCGCCGCGGCGCGCGCTGCAGGAGTTCATGGCCGGCCAGCACGACGCCGGCATGCTGCTGTGTCTGGCCAGCAAGAACAACGTCGAGGACGTGATCGAGACCTTTCGCGCGCATCCGCGGATGCCGCTTCGCCTGGAGCACTTCGTCTCTCATCGCGTCAACTGGGATTCGAAAGGCCACAACCTGCGCGGGCTGGCCGAAGAGCTGCAACTCGGGCTGGACTCGTTCATCCTGGTCGACGACAATCCCAAGGAATGCAGCGAGGCGAATGCCGCTTGTCCCGGGATTCTTGCGCTCACGCTCCCGCTGGTCGAGGATGAGATTCCGCAATTCCTGAGGCACGTCTGGGCTTTCGACCGGTTGCGGGTCACCGGGGAAGACCGCCTTCGCGCGGCGATGTACGCCGTCGAGGCGGAGCGCCACAGGTTGGAACGGCAGTCGGCCAGCTTCGCGGATTTTCTGCGCTCGCTCGATCTTGAGGTGCGGATCGAGCCGATGACGCCGGACCAGTTGCCCCGCGTGTCGCAGTTGACCGAGCGCACCAGCCAGATGAACTTCACCACCGTCCGGCGGACAGAAAGCGAAGTCCGGGAGTTCCTGCGCGCCGGCGGCGAGTGCCTGGCGGTCACGGTGGCGGACCGGTTCGGCGGTTACGGGCTGACGGGGACCATGCTGTTCACGCGTGACGCCGGGGCGCTTTTGATCGACACGTTCCTGGTCAGTTGCCGCGTGCTGGGCCGGGGCGTCGAGCACCGCATGCTGCGGCATTTGGGCGAGATGGCCTCCCAGCGCGGGCTCAAGCGCGTCGACGCGCCGTTTGCGACCTCTCCCCGCAACCGTCCGGCGCTGCTGTTTCTGGAAAGCGTGGGGAGCCAATATCAGGAAGCGCGCGAGGGCGGCCTGGTCTTCCGGTTCCCGGCCGAATACGCCGCTTCGCTCGAGTACCGGCCCGCGGACGCGACACCGGCCAGACCCGAACCGCCACCGGCGGACGCGGCGGACGCTCCGGCGCGCGCCGATTACCAGCGCATCGCCCGGGACCTGCGCACGACCGAAGCGATCCTCGATCGGATCGAGGCTCGCAGGCGGAGAGGGCTGGCGCGAACGTCCAGGGCCGCGCCCCGCACCGACCTTGAGCGCGAGCTTTGCGACATCTGGGCGGCGCTGTTGGGGGTGGATGCCGTGGGCGTCGAGGACAACTTCTTCGATCTGGGAGGGCACTCCCTGATGGCCGTCCAACTGCTGGCGCGGGTGCGCCAGCGATATGGCGTCGAGCTTTCGCTCGAGGTGGTCTACTCCGGCGAGTTCAGCGTCGCCGAACTGGCGTGCGCCGTCGAACTCAAGGAGATCGAACAGGTCGGCGCGACCGGCTACGCCGATTTGCTGAACCAGATCGAGAGTCTCACGGACGAGCAGGTGCGGGCGCTGCTGGCGCGGGAAGAGCCCTCGCGCCAGGTGTGATCATGCGAATCCTGCTCGCGGCCAGCGCCAGTTACGTTCCGCCGCGCGGCGGCGCCACGCGCGCCAACCTGGCGTGGCTGGATCGGCTTGCCGCGGCGGGCCACCAGTGCCGCGTCGTCTGCGCGGCTCTTCCCGATTCGGCCGGCAAGCGCGAACAGATGCGCCAGGAGGGCGTCACGGACGTCCAGGCGCGCGACGGCGTGGAACGCTCGGTGCGCGGCTCGATTGCGGTCACTGCCGTCGAAGACCCGGCGCGGCGCGTGCAAACGCTGGGCGGCGAGATCCGCGCATTCCATCCCGACTGGGTTCTGGTTTCCTCCGAAGACGTGGGTCACCGGCTGTTGCGCCAGGCGCACGACGCCGCGCCCGGCCGCGTCGTGTTCCTGGCCCACACGCCGCAATTCCTTCCCTTTGGGCCGGAGAGCTGGAACCCCGACCCGCAGGCCGCGCACCTGGCGGCCCAAGCGGCGGCCATCGTGGTCATCGGGCGGCACATGGCGAGTTACATACGCGAGCCTCTGGGGCGCGTTGCCAGCCTGATTCACCCGCCCATTTACGGCGCGGGTCCATGGCCCCGGCTGGCGCGGTTCGAAGACGGCCTGGCGACCATGATCAACCCGTGCGCGGTGAAAGGCGTCGACTTGTTCGCGGCGCTCGCCGCGCGGCTGCCGGAGGTGCGTTTCGGCTGGGTTCCCGGATGGGGGACGACCTCGGAAGACCGCCGCAGGCTCGCGGCGCTGCCGAATGTCGAGCCGCTGCCGAACGCGCGCACCATCGACGACCTTCTGGCGCGGACGCGCGTGCTGCTGATGCCGTCGCTGTGGTACGAAGGCTTCGGGCTGATTGTGGTCGAGGCCATGTTGCGCGGAATTCCGGTGATCTCGAGCGAGGCGGGCGGATTGCTCGAGGCCAAGATGGGGACGCGGTTTGCGATCCCAACGCCGCCCGTCAAACGCTACCAGATGGTGTTCGACGATCGCGGCATGCCGCGGCCCGTTCTGCCGCCGCTGGACGCCGGGCCATGGGTCGAGGCGCTCTCGACTCTGCTCGCGGACCGCGCCGTCTATGAGCGGGAGTCCGCTGTATCCTGCGACCGGGCGGCGCAGTTCGTAGCGGAGATCGACCCCGGCGCACTCGAGAAGTTACTAAGTGACTTACAGCCCGCGGGCAAGCTGCGAATCCTGCTGGCGCAGAACTCGATGTACTATCCGGCGCACGGCGGCGGCGACAAGTCCAACCGCTTGCTGCTCGAGGCCCTCGCCGCGCGGGGTCACGACTGCCGGGTCATGGCGCGCGTCAGCGAATTCGGCGCCGGGCCCGAACGCCTCTATGTCGAGGAACTGGCGCGGCGAAACATGGAGGCGGCGGCCGAAAACGGCGTGGTCCGCTTCCGCTGGAACGGCGTCGATGTCGCGGTGGTCACCAACGCCCCGATGCGCGCTTCCCTGGCGCGGGAAGTCGAGTTGTTCCGCCCCGGCATCATCCTTACCTCGACCGACGACCCCGCGCAGATGCTGCTGGAAGTCGCGCTGCGAGCGCCGGGAGCGCGTGTGGTCTACCTGGTGCGCGCGACCCTGGCGTGCCCGTTCGGGCCCGACTGCGCCTTCCCGAGCGCAACCCAAACGGACCAGATCCGACAGGTGGACCGTATCGTGGCAGTCAGCGAATACGTTGCGGCATACGTGCGGCGGCACGGCGGAATGGAGGCCGCGCACGTTCCGGTTTCCCTGCTGGATCCGGGACCGTGGCCTGAACTCGGCCGCTTCGAAAACGAATTCGTGACCATGGTGAATCCGTGCGCGGTGAAGGGCATTTCGATCTTCCTCGCGCTGGCCGATCGAATGCCGGAAGTCGCCTTTGCGGCCGTTCCCACCTGGGGCACCAATGAGCGCGACCGCGCGGCGCTGGCGGTCCGGCCAAACGTGCGGGTGCTCGCCCCGGTCGACGACATCGACCGGTTGTTCGAACGGACGCGGGTGCTGCTGGTTCCGTCCTTGTGGGCCGAGGCGCGTTCGCGCATTGTCGTTGAAGCCATGTTGCGCGGCGTGCCGGTGGTGGCCTCCAGCGTGGGCGGTATTCCCGAGGCGAAGATGGGGGTGCCCTATCTGCTTCCGGTCCGTCCGATTGGGAGCTACCAGCCGAGTCTGGACGACCGGATGGTGCCGGTGGCCGAGGTCCCCGAGCAGGACCTGGCGCCGTGGCACGGGGCGCTCGAGCGGTTGCTTGACGACCGCGGCCACTGGGAGGAGATTTCGCGCGCGTCCCGGCGCGCGGCGCTGGATTACGCCGGCGGTTTGAGCGTCGAGCCGTTCGAGAGGCTGCTTCTTGAGACGCTTGGACAGCCGCCCAAACGCGCGGCCGCGCCGGCGCCGCCGACGGCGGCGATCGAAACGCTATCGAGCGAACGACGCCGGCTGCTTTCGATTCTGCTGCGCCAGCGCGCCGGCGCGGCGGCCTGGTTCCCGGGCGCCGATCCGTCCCCGGACGTTCGCCTGTTCTGCTTCCCGCATGCGGGCGGGGGCGCGGCGGCGTTCGCGCGCTGGCAGGCCGCGCTGCCCCCGCGCTTCGGCCTTTGTCCGGTGCGTTCTCCGGGGCGCGAAAGCCGTGCGGCGGAAGCCCCGTTCGAAGATATGGCCGCGCTGGTGGATGCCCTGGCCAGGGTGATTCAACCGCTCGCGGACCGGCCGTTCGTCTTCTTCGGACACAGCATGGGCGCGGCGGTGGCATTCGAGCTGGTGCGCCGGTTGCGGCGAGACGGCCGGCCGCTCCCGCTCGGCCTGATCGTCTCGGGCGCGCGCGCCCCGCAGTACCGCGCCGGCTGGACGCCCCCCGCTTCGCCGTCGGACCAGGAGTTCCGCGCGCAACTGCGGCGGCTGGAAGGCGTTCCGGCCGAGGTCCTCGACAATGACGGCCTGATGAGAGTGCTGCTGCCCGTGCTGCGCGCCGACACGGCGCTCTACCGCAACTACGTCTATTCGCTCGAGCCGCCCCTCGATCTCCCCCTGCGCGCTTACGGCGGCGCGGCCGACCCGAACGTGCGCGAGGAGCACGTCGAGGCGTGGTCCTGCCAGACCACCCGCTCCTTTGCCGCCCGCATTTTCGACGGCGGGCACTTTTACCTGAATACGGCGCCGGATTTTCTGACGGCGCTGGCCGGCGACCTGGAGGCGATCTGCTGAAGCAGGGCGAGGTCCACGTCTGGCGCGCGCGCCGTGGCGTCGCGCCGGGTGAGATCCTGGCTCACTGCCTGGGCAGCGTCCCCGGGCGATTTGAGAAGGGCCCTCACGGAAAGCCGCGCCTGGCCGGAGAGGACGGCTGGTTGCGGTTTAACCTTTCGCACTCGGGCGATGTGACGCTGGTTGCAGTCGCGCGGGATTCGGAAGTGGGCGTGGATGTCGAACGCATCCGGCCGGTGATCGAGATGCACAGCATCGCGCGGCGCTGGCTTGGGCGCGACGACATCGCGGACGAACCCGAGTTCTATCGCGTCTGGACGCGCCACGAGGCGATGGTCAAGGCGCTGGGCGTCGGGCTGTCCGGCACGGCCGAAGGATTCACGGGCACGGTCGCCGAAATCGACGCCGGCGCCGGCTATGCCGCCGCAGTCGCGGTCCTGGCGGTCAATTGCCGCGTTATCGTCCGCGACTGGCTGCCCTAAATAAAATGCGTCAGCCTGGTATGGCCCCTTTTTTGACTGAGTTTCGAGGTTACGCAGCCTGTCCCCGAAATTGCCCCAATTGCCCCGGGAGTATACTGATTGTCGGCCAGGATTTGGAAAGGATAGGACCATGGCAAACGATGTCACCGTGCGGTGGGGGTGGCTGAAAGCGATGTACCTTTACACCATCATTGGCGCCGGCGGGTTTGGCCTGGGCATTCTCCTGATGCCAGCCACCATGCGCACCGCCTTCGGCTGGCCGAGTCAAGATCCGATCGTTTTGGGCGTGACCGGCAGTGTCTACTTCTCTTTCGCGCTGCTGTCGGTGCTCGGCCTTCGGTCTCCACTGAAGTTCTCGCCTGTCCTGCTGCTCGAGCTGGTCTATAAAACGGTCTGGCTTGCCGCCGTGATTGTGCCTCTTTTGGTTCGCGGGGAGTTTCCCGCGTACGGCCGGCTGCAGGTCGCAATTTTCTCGACGTACATTATCGGCGATCTCATCGCCATACCGTTTGCATACCTGTTTGGGAAGACGAGCGGAGAATCCCGGTGATTTTCCGCTGAAGAACGATTCCGGCGGCTGAGCTTCGAGAGGCCGTCGAATTCCCGATTCGCATAGCTGCTACCATGATGCACATGCTCAAACTCGTAGCTCTGTCCCTCGTCTTTCTGACACTCACATGCGCCGCCGATCTCCCAAGCAAGAAATGGCTGAACCTGGCGGCGATCAAGACGATGGTCGCCGCCGCGGAAGCGGAAGCGGCAAAACGAAACGTACAGGTTACCATCTGCATTGTCGACGAAAGCGCCAACCTGCTGTTCCTTCAGAAGGCGGACGGCGCGGGTCTGAATACGATCCAGTTCGCCGAGAAGAAGGCCCGTTACGCCGCGCTCTACCGGCGTCCGTCCAAGGCCGCCGCCGACCAACTCAAGAGCGGCAATCTCCAGGTCCTGGCCTTTCCGGACGGTTTTCCGAACCAGGGCGGCCTGCCGATCCAGGTCGACGGCCAGACCATTGGCGCCATCGCCGCCAGCGGGGCCGCCTCCGAAGTCGATGAAGCGATCGCACAGGCCGCCATCGATGCGCTGCTGAAAAAGTAGCCGGCTATGGCGCGCCCAGAGGCGTCCCTTTGATGTAGGCCACGCCCTTGAACAACGCGACCAAGTCCTGGTCCTGGTCCGTGACCAGGACCAGACAGGTCGAGAGCCTGCGCGTTCGAGAGATCTCTTCGGCCTGAGCGGTCAGCGTGCCCGACTGGACCGGCTTGAACCAGGTGACATCCGCCTGGCAGGCAACAGCGACAACTCCGTGAGAATTCGAAGCGACGGCGAACGCAAGATCGGCGAGAGTGAACAGCGCGCCGCCCTGCAAGATCCCGATGCTGTTGAGATGGCGTGACTCGACTGTCATCTCGGTGCGGGCGAATCCAGGGCGGACTTCAACCACCCGGATTCCGTTCTCCCGCGCGAAATTATCTCTCTCAAAGAACGCCGCGATACGCTGGCTTTCCGTGCGGTTTCCACCTGACTCGGGCGATTCCATCGAGCCTCCTCCCCCAATATTACCGAGCTTTGCATAATGCAGAGCATTCCGGGTCTATCGCTCACCCGCAACAACTCTCGGCCGCTGGCGTCGGCAGCCGCGAACCACGAACGCCGCGCTTTCTCGAAGCACGAGCGGGTTGTTTCGAGCCGGGGGAATCCAGGCTGGGCAGCCGCTCAGTTCCGCGGCCCTATACTGGAGAGTGACATGAAGCGACAAGGGACAGTTCCCCGCCGCGCATTTCTCGGAAGCCTGGCCCTGACTGGCGGAATCGGGTCCGCGCGGCCGCTCGCCGGCGTCTCCGCCACAGTGATCGATGCCCATGACCACCTGCATCATCGGAGCCGCCGCGACTGGCAGGAAGCGGATCACAAGCTGATCGACGCGGCGGACAAGCTGGGAATCGACCAGCTCTGCTGCTCCATTCTCCCGCCTCGGCGGCCGGCCACGCCCGAGAGTTTCCGGGAATGCAATCAGTGGATGGCCGAGGGCATGCGCCGTTTCCCGGGCAGAGTGCACGGCTACTGCTTCGTCAACCCGGGGTACGGGAAGGAGGCTCTGGACGAGATTCGCCGCCGCGTCGAGGAAGGCGGCTTCATCGGCGTCAAACTCTACAACGACTATCGCGCGACGGAACCGGTCGTGTTCCCGATCGTCGAACTCGCCATCCAACTCCGCGTGCCCGTCTTGCAGCACGCCGGCCACGCCACCTGGCTGCCCGCTCCGCAGCCGCGCATCAGCGACGGAGGCCATTTGGCCGAGCTCGCCCGGCGCTATCCGGAGGCGATGCTCATCTGCGCGCACATCTGCGGCGGCGGAGACTGGGAGTGGACCATCAAGGCCTTGCGAAACGCCCCCACGGTCTTCCTGGACACCAGCGGAAGCGTGGTGGACGACGGCGTCATGGAGATGGCGGCCGCGGTCCTGGGACCTGAACGCCTGCTGTTCGCCTGCGACCTTTCGCTGACCGCCAGCGTGGGCCGCATGCGCGGCGCCGACCTGAGCGCGCAGGACAAGACCAAGATCCTCGGTGCGAACATGCAGCGCATACTCGGCCGCCGGAGCATCCAATGATCGACGTGAGCGCGCACCTCGGCCACTTCGCCTTCCGGCGGCTCCGGCATAACACGGCCAGCGGCTTGCTCGCCCTCATGGACCGTAAGCGCATCGACAAGGCGGTGGTGGCAAGCGCCTCCGCCATCGCGTACCGCAATGCGCAGGCGGGCAACGAGGATTTGGCCGCGGAGGTCGGACCCCATCGCGACCGGCTGATTCCCTTCGCCGTGCTCAACCCGGCATACGCGGGCTGGGAAGACGATCTGA
>Ga0315277_10009283_pt1 | contig 12576 bp, 8 predicted proteins | sample YL17G05_15_MG_FD_203695 | JGI IMG/M metagenome (GOLD analysis project Ga0315277, IMG submission 203695) | Sediment microbial communities from Yellowstone Lake, YNP, Wyoming, USA - YL17G05_15 | ecosystem: Environmental > Aquatic > Freshwater > Lake > Sediment | place: USA: Wyoming | collected... | reverse complement strand
TGATTCAGCTTCGCCAAATCCAAGCTCTAGAAGAACAATCTCGGCAAATCAGGACTCTGGTCAACAGCCACGTGATCCAAACGCCTTCGGGTAATGTGGAGTCAGAACGAGTGAGTCTGATTAGATTACGGCAAGGTGTCGCCAAATACTTTGACGAAAGCGAGTTGCGCGATCTCTGTTTTAACTTGGGTGTAGACTATGAGAACCTGGAAGGCAGTGAACGAGACAAGTCCAGGGAGTTGGTGGCCTATTTTGAGCGCCGCATGGAAATCTCCAAGTTATTGCAAGAGGTCAAGAGACTACGCCCACAAGCTCCGTGGGAAGGTGCGCTCCCGATAACAGAACCGTCGTTGGTTCAGGATGTTTCGCCTGAAGAGGCGCTCATCGTCCGAATTCCTCCCCAGGAGATTGCCAAACTCATACACGATGCCCCGGTCCTCGATGACACACAGAAAATCAACGCGCTGGTGGGCGCTGTCAACCGCGCAATCAATCAGGTACTGTCAGATATGGCAAATCAGAAATGAAATATACAGAACCTAATAAACTCAATCTTTTCGTTCTGCCCAATCAGACCAACACCCTTTTCGGTTTGATTGTCATTATCTTTTTGGGTGCTATAGCAGCGGGTAGTGTCGGCACGCAACCTTTTATGTTTCCTTTAGCTTTGGGGTTGCTGATTCTGCCTCTGCGTGCCTTTCTGGCGCGACCAGAACGCGAGTTGCGCCGACATAAATGGAAACAGGCTGATGCCGAGTTTTCCGATTTGGTCAGCATCGTCGAAGATAAGGCAAAAGCAATTGGCTTGCCACGGATACCTAGGCTGGTCATCAGTGAGGGTGAAATTGAACTGCAGGCTCTGGGTTCGTTGCGGCACTGGTACATTGTTCTGTCTCGTACCGAGGCTTTGCGATTGCAGGCAGACCTCAATGACAGCGACTGTGTTCCGGCCGTTCAAGCGATGTTCATTCATGAACTCTATCACTATAAGAGTGGCGACTACTGGCAGATGGTATACACACAAGAACTGTTGCGACTCACGGCCGCTTTCATGCTGTGGGCTATTGCATTTCTGGTGGGTTTTGGCTTTTTCCTGTTGGTGGTTCAGCCTGATGTGCTCAAGCTGGATTGGTCTGCCTTGGTCAGCCAATTGAGTATTCTACCACCTGAAATTCGAGAGATTTATCTTACTGTATTGCCTTCCGCGCAGGATATCGCAGAAATGCAAAAGAAAGCCGCTGAGATTAATATAGTCTATGTCCTGTATTTCATTGTTGATGCGACTTTGCCATTCATCATTGCGAGCCTGATATTGTGGCTGTTCTACTGGCCCAAGTTCATGCGTACTCGTGAGATATACGCGGATGCGGGTGTGGTCCACACTCTGCGCGAGGCTAGATCTCTTTTCTATGCTCTTGTTCTGAACATGCGCGACAAACCGACTAGTACAGATTGGCTTCCGATCTCTTGGCCAACTCGTGCCACGCGTTGGCTGAAGATTGCCCGATTGGCATGGCAAAGGCTTTCTCGCCTGACCTTCTTCGAAAAGCATCACGGTACAGCTCGGCGTTGTCAAGCCTTGGCCGATCCTGCTAACGGCGCGTATGATCGTTGGCAGGTGACAGCTTTGCTGATAGGAAGCCTGGCGCTGATCTTGGAAATCTTTTTATCCACCCCGCTGATGTTGCCTTACCAAGGACAATGGCCCATGCATTTCACTGTCTTGGTGGTCTCGGTGGTAGTGACTTTGGCTCTTATGCCCCTGTTGGTATCAAGAGAACCTCTTCAGAAACCTGCCTCGAAAATCATCGGAGCGGTTGTTGCCATGCGTTTTGCTTGGTTGATCTTGACGATCGGCTTGATGTTCTTCCTATTGGTCTTCGCCCCGCGTTTTCTTTCCGAAGCTCTGACTTCGGCCATCATCAGTATTGCTCGTTACACGCGCCCGCTTTCTGGGCCAGTGGTCAAAGACCTGAATAGCTTTGTTCTTGAAGCAAGTTCCATAAACCTGGTTGAGATGTTCATTGTTGTGATTTCTCTTGTCGTGCTGGTAGGTGTGAATGCAATGGCGTTGCGACATATATACACGTGGTATAGTTTTCCGCAAGCCAACCGCTGGTTGCTGCGTGTGGCCTATGGCACCATTGCTGTCACCACCACATTTTTCGGCTTGACGGTGTTGCCTTTTGTCACGACATTGTTACTCAGGCCACAGGACTTGCTAGATCCATGGATGATCCTTGCTGGCCTGTTGGGTCTCACCATTGCGGTAATTGGTTTGGGATCATTCTACCTGGCGGATCGCAAGTATGGCCAGCGTTGCCAATGCGGAGCGAAGCCATCTGGATGGTACTGGTTGGGTAAACAGTGCGAGAATTGCAAAGAGTCTCTCCATCCCTGGATGGTCGCGGAGTATGAGAATGAGTAAGACAAGCATAGGTCTATGGTTGACCCGAGTAGCTTGGTGTGTGCTGGCGCTCGACACAATTTTAATTCTTCTTGTACCTACCGATGTAAATCCTGGCAACCTGTTATTGCTCGTCGTATATGCTCTTTTCCTTATATCATCCCTGGTTATTGGCTCAAGCTGGCTGTTGATTCACTACAGGACTTTTTTCGGTACCTGGCTCGGTTGGGCGGTTCCTATCCTTGTATTCGTCCTTAGCGGCATGGTATATGGAGGTGTATTGCCGGTCCGTCATCCCAATCTTTCACTTTTCTTCATGTTGCTCTTCATTGTCAGTGGTTGGTGCATTGGAGTATCCACGGCGATTTTGCTTCTTTGCCGAGATGTCGGCCTGCGCCTGATCGGTTTAGGGTCGGTCATCATGATTTGGGCGTTGGCATTAGGTTGGCGCTCTCAGGGCAGCCTCATTCAATTGTATTTGAGTAGCCTTACCTCGTCTAATGAACCGTCTCCTCTGTGGTGGCTTAACACGCTGATGTGTATTATAGGGTGGATTATTCCTCTGGGCATCATCAGTTTTTTGGCACATACTCTTCGCCTGATTTGGCGCGAGTTGCGGTAACGACGGCTCAGCAGTCTCTATCAAGGGAACATCCCGATAACGAAGTGCAACAAGACCACCTGACCTTCTGGCTGATATTTCTCGTCTCGCGCTCTTTTCGTACCAGAATAGCGAAACGCCCACTTTGCGGTGGCTATGTTCTACAGACTGGATACGGAGTGAGCAACCCACGACTCGACCGTTCGCAAATCCTGATTTCATTGTATTCGACCACTGTCTCAAAGTGGCTCACTTTGTCTCAGTGTATGCTGTGTTTATGAGAAAAATGAATGACGCGGAATGCAGTTAGATGCGATAGATGTGTAATGCGACTCGACATTGATTGCCCAATCATGAAAAACCAGATCACTTGTACGAATGGCAAAGTGATCTCACGTCAGCAGTCGAAGCAATAAAGCTGCGGCGAACACAAGTGTAGGAGAAGCAAAAAAGCTAGAATTGGGGCGTATTTGGGGAAATGACGTTGGCGTTTAGCCCGGGGACAGGAATGCCGTCAAGCAATGTATGTGAAGAGTGACGTGGATTCGTGCAAGTTCTTCAAAGCCCTTGTCAGAGCACAGATGTTCTGGTATAATCGTGTCATCTTATCAAATCAGGCTTCCACGGACTCAAAACCATCAGGCCACCTGAAATGCACGGCCTGTTGGTCTAAGGTGGGTAGTTTAGGATCCGAACTCATAACCCGAAGGCGGTTGGTTGAAATGAGCCGCAGCCTCCAATGGCTGCGGCCTTTTATTTCCCGCTATTGACGCTCGCACGATCGGGATGGCGGAACCCACTATCGGCAATCGATTGACTTGTCAATGGGTACAAGAACAGTGGGCGATGTGGCAAGTATACTTGACCCAATTGGCAAGATGGATAAAATTACATGGAGAAATCAACAAGTAGCGGGGTTTTTATCCAGTGGAAGGAGGGTACATGGAAACAGACTCGAACGAAACCGCGCTTGCGGTTTTCCGGCGACACGGCGGGATCCTGCGCACCAGCGAAGCCATCCGACATGGCATTCATCCGCGTACTCTGTATACCATGCGGGATTCAGGTGTCATTCAATCACTCAGTCGCGGACTTTACCGACTGGCTGATCTGCCGCCGCTTTCCAACCCTGACTTGGTGATCGTTGCCAGCAAGTTCCCTCAAGCGGTGATCTGTCTCATTTCTGCTTTGGCCTTCCACGAACTGACGACTCAAGTGCCACACGCGATTGATGTCGCGTTGCCGAGTCGGGCCGAACGTCCGGTCTTGGATTATCCGCCGATTCGCACGTTTTGGTTTTCGGGTCGCGCGTGGAGTGAAGGCATTCAAACTTATCGAGTTGACAACGCTGCTGTTCGCATCTATATCCCGGAAAAGAGTGTCGCCGATACCTGGAAGTATCGGCACAAGCTTGGCCTGGATGTCGCGCTCGAAGCGCTCAAGCTCCATCATCAGCACCGCGACTTCGATGTGACCAAGCTCGTCGAATATGCTCGCATCTGCCGCGTTGAAAAAGTCATGCGGCCTTACCTGGAGGCGCTCCTGTGACCCGTAACGTAGCCGCATCTGTCCGACAGCGTTTGCTCAACAAGGCCCGCGCTGAAGGGCGACCTTTCAACGAATTACTTGCGAACCGACAGCAGATATGCGTTGCGCTTTGAACTTTTCGTAGCCTATGGTCTGTCGTAACAATTGAGCAGTTCTTACCGACAGTACATCGTAGCGATTTTAGCGTTTTTCACCGACAGCACATCGTAGCGGTTAAGTCTGAAAAGTACCGATTTTACGTTCAAATTCGGTTGTCGATCGCTGAAGTCCGCCGTCAGAATCAACACGATGTGCTGTCGGTTACAAAAGCACTTTAAGCTACGATGATCTGGCGGTTACTTTTGCTCAAACTGTATACGATGATCTGTCGGTAAAAGCGCCACGATGTACTGTCGGCCCGCAATTACTGCAATACTTTGCCTTGGAGCGATTCCTATACCGACTGGGGCGCTCGTCGTATTCGAATCGCTTCGTGCTCAAAGGCGCGTTGATGTTCGGCGTGTGGCAAGGGCCGTTCTCCCGCCCGACACGCGATGTGGATTTACTGGGGCATGTGGAGCACACCGTCGAGGGCGTCACTACTGTGATGCGAGCAATCTGTCAGCAATCCGTGCCGGAAGACGATGGATTGCGCTTCGATGCAGATAGCGTTACGGGCGAACGCATCGTTGAGGCCGCCAGTTACGAAGGCGTGCGCGTAAAGCTCGTTGCTTATCTTGAGGACGCGCGCGTCCTTGGGCAGATTGATATTGGTTTCGGTGATCCATTGGTGCCAGGCCCGAACCCGATTCGCTTGCCGACCATCCTCGAGTTTCCCCCGCCCGAGTTGCTGGGCTACAGCCGCGAGAGCGCCATTGCCGAAAAGTTCCAGGCGATGGTCTATCTGGGAGTGGTCAACAGCCGGATGAAAGATTTTTACGACATCTGGTCGCTTGCGACCCGGTTCGAGTTTGATGGAGCGATCCTGGCGCAGGCCATTCGCGAGACTTTTCGTGCGCGGCAGACAACGTTATCGCAAACTCCTGCTGCTTTCAGCGATGCCTTTGCCAACGATCGAGAGAAGCAAGCTCAATGGACAGCCTTCGTCCGCCGCATCCAGGTCAAGAATATGCCCGTCTCTTTTAGCGACGCTGTTCAAGATATCAAAGCATTTCTTCAGCCGGTGATTCAGGCCTTGATTGAAGAGAGTCCTTTCGGCCTGCGTTGGCCACCGGGTGGCCCATGGGTCTGATGAATGTGAATACACCTTGTTCAAGTTGACGGGGCCAGTGATAGCAACATATAGACTCGGACACTCGAGGCAGTCGTGAGAAGTGTGGATGAGATTGACCGATTGCTGGCAGAAACGGAAGGTGAGTTAGCCAAGCTCAACATCCGCAGGGCAGAGTTGCTGACGCAAATCGCTGCGCTGCAGCAAGAAAAAGCCGCGTTCCTTCAAACATTGGGAGCTCCGTTGCAACCGGCCGGTTTGCCACTTGTCACCAGCCAGTCTTCCCAGGAAGCGAAGATTGCGTTTTTCCGTAATCTGTTTCGAGGGCGCGAAGATGTGTACCCCAGAAGATTCGAGAGTCTGAAAACGGGCAAAAAGGGATATCAACCCGTTTGTCGCAATGAGTGGGTCAGCGGGATTTGCGAAAAGCCCAAGATTCGGTGCGATGATTGTGCGCATCGCCAACTTGTGCCGATGACGGACGATGTAGTGCGAAACCATCTTCTGGGAATGGATCCCCAGGCCAGTTCAGGACGCGACTTTACCATTGGCGTCTATCCAATGCTGCTCGACGAAACGTGTTGGTTCCTGGCGACTGACTTTGACAAAGCTTCCTGGCAACAAGATGCAGAGGCATTCCTGGAGACATGCAAGTGTTTCGATGTACCGGCAGCCTTGGAGAGATCGCGTTCGGGGAATGGTGGTCACACCTGGATATTCTTTTCCGAGCCTGTCCCAGCGGCACTGGCGCGCAAAATGGGAGCCTTCCTTCTGACTCAGACTATGGAGCGTCGGCCCGAGATCGGATTAGATTCCTATGACCGCTTTTTCCCCAGCCAAGACACACTCCCCAGAGGCGGCTTTGGCAATCTGATTGCCTTGCCTCTCCAAAAGAAGCCACGCGACGCGGAGCGTGGTAACAGCCTTTTCCTAGATGAAAGCTTTGTCCCGTATCAAGACCAGTGGGCTTTTCTCTCGTCACTCCGCCGTATGAATCGTCGAGAGGTCGAAACGGTTGTTGGCGAGGCGGAGAAGCACGACGAATTCCTTGGGATCCGCCTTCCCGTTACAGATGAACATGACGATCAGCCCTGGGCCGCGTCGCCTTCAAGACGGCACAAGGAGCCGCCAGTCATTGGCCCACTGCCTGAGCAAATTGACCTGGTGCTCGGCAATCAGATCTATGTTCCCAAGGCAAACATCACGCCCTCACTTCGCAATCATCTGATCCGCCTGGCGGCTTTTCAAAATCCCGAGTTCTATCAAGCGCAGGCCATGCGCCTATCAACGTTCGGCAAGCCGCGCATCATCAGTTGCTGCGAGGATTTCCCCAAACATCTGGGATTGCCGCGCGGCTGCCTCGACGAATTACTCGAACTATTCCAGTCTCTCAAGGTCAAAGTGACGCTTGCCGATCAGCGGTTCGCTGGCACTCCGCTTGAAATCGAGTTTCATGGGAACCTGCGAGCAGAACAACAGCAAGCTGCCGACGTCTTGTTGCAGCATGAGACAGGCGTTCTGTCCGCTTCGACAGCCTTCGGCAAGACCGTTGTAGCCGCTTACCTGATTGCTCAACGCAAAGTGAATACGCTGGTCGTGGTTCATCGTCGCCAACTGCTCGACCAGTGGGCTGAAGCGTTGAGCCAATTTCTCAACCTTGCGCCAAAAGAGATCGGACAAATCGGGGGTGGCAGGCACAAACCGACCGGGAAGATTGACGTTGCGATGGTTCAAAGCCTGAGCCAGAAAGGTGTCGTTGACGACATCGTCGGTGAGTATGGTCAACTGATCGTAGACGAGTGCCATCACATCTCTGCCGTCAGCTTTGAGCAAGTTGTTCGGCAGAGCAAGGCCAGGTATCTAACCGGTTTGTCGGCCACGGTAGTGCGAAAAGACGGGCATCATCCGATTATTTTCATGCAGTGTGGCCCTGTCCGTTATCGAGTAGACGACCGTAAACAAGCCGAGAAGCGACCTTTCGACCACCGGGTCATCGTTCGTCCTACTGCCTTTCGCCTCCCGCCTCATTTGCAGAACGTGGCAACTCAATCCATTCAGGATGTGTATGCGCAGCTCGCCAGGGATGATGAACGTAACCGTCTCATCATAGAAGATGTGATTGCCGCAGTACAGGCCAAACGTTTTCCAGTTCTGCTAACCGAGCGACGGGAGCATCTGGATTTGCTCGCAGGCTTGCTTTCCCAGCATATCCAGAATGTCATCGTGATGACAGGTGGTATGGGCAAAAAACAACGTCAGCGACTGGCGGAGCAAATCGCCAGTATTCCCGCTGATCAGCCGCGCGTGATTGTCGCAACCGGGCGTTACCTGGGTGAGGGATTTGACGATGAGCGGCTGGATACTCTATTCCTTGCTTTGCCGATCTCTTGGCGCGGAACCCTGACCCAGTATGCGGGGCGGCTTCACCGGCTGAACGCAGCCAAGAAGGATGTGATCATCTACGACTACGTAGATTTCGAGGTTCCGGTGCTGGCGAAGATGCATGCAAGGCGACGCGCCGGATACAAAGCCATCGGCTACGAGATTGCCTTGCCGGAGAAAAAGAGCCAGGCAGTTCAACTTTCGCTGGGGAATCTGCGAGCCTGAGCACGGATTCCCTCGCCACAGGCTACCATGAAGGACAAGTTCAGCATGGCAGAGAGAAACAGTACTCTGGCCCCGCTCCGCGCGCACCCACTGTGCCCTATAGTGCCAAGATCAGGACTGGCAACACTTGAAGGTGTCAAGAGGGAAGCTTGAATCCAAAAGATGCCGCACGAAAAATCCGACGTTTAGCCGAAACAACCGCCGCGTTACGTGATAGCACAGAGAAGCATTTCGAAGTCACGCGTTTGACCAGCCTCAAGAGCTTGTGTCAGGAGCGTGATGTAGCCATGCGCTTTGGGCTGTATCTGGCAGAACGCGCACGAGAGCAGATGCAAGACAAACCCCCATACAGTTCGCTCGACGACGTCCAGTGGGACCGATACAAACAACTGGCGGCCAAAGTGGTTGCCGCGATGCAAGTCTACTTGACCTACAAAAACCCGACATGAGGCATTGTGCAAGCATCTGTCACAAGCGCGCGAGGCTCAGGACGAAACAGAACGACCGATGGGCAAATACACGGTCCGCATCATCCACAGCACGCATTTACTGGTGATCGAACACGCGCTTGAATGTTTCACGTCGCTCGAGCCAGGGTATTGGGCCTATCAAGCCGCTCGACAATACGCCGAGCGATTCGACTCGCGATATGGCACGGGGCTGAATCCTGCCTCAGCCTCGCCGTTGGAAGATATCCTCCACTTCTGGACAGGATGACAAGATGGCCACTGTGTCTGGTTTGCCTCCATTGACTGAATCCGACGTCCGCCGCTGGATCGGCGATGAATCGTTCAGGCGCGGTCAGCGATACTTTGATCAAGACGCTATCCTCAATCCGCGCCGCGCGGGCATGATGCTCAAGGCACAGTGCCAAGGCTCTCGTTCTCAGCCTTACCGCGTGCAAATCACCCTGGGGCCAAAGGGAATTGTAGCTGGTGATTGCTCTTGTCCAGTCGGCGGTGGCGGCCACTGCAAACATGCGGCGGCGTTGCTGCTGACCTGGCTCGACAATGCTGATGCTTTTGTGGATGTCGAGGATATGGCGACGACGTTGGATCGGCGCAGCAAGGCTGAACTGATTGACCTGATTGGCAAGATGGTAGAGCGTTACCCTGAGCTGGAAATGTTAGTCGAGTTGCCGGTGCCCGGCGAAGCTACTTCAAAGCCGATGGATGCCGAGTCCATTCGACGGCAGGTTCGTCGTGTCTTTTCCAGTGCGGGCTACGAATGGGGTGCAGCTTCAGACGTGGCTCTGGACCTGGGCAATGTGGTGGACGTTGGAGACGGCTATGCCGAGCGGGAGGACTGGCGCAATGCGGCGGTTGTGTACGAGGCCGTTATCCGCGAGGTGCTGGATCAGTATCCGTCTATGCATGATGAAGAAGGCGATTTGCACGAGGTCGTCAACCGATGCGTGGGTGGGCTAGGAGAGTGCCTATCTGCTACGGATGACACGGTGCAACGCGAAACCATCTTACGCGCTTTGTTCGACACTTATGCCTGGGATGTGAATTTTGGCGGCATTGACATGGGGTATGAGGCGCCGGGCATCATCCTGGAACAATCCACGCTAGAGGAACGCCATCAAGTCGCTGGATGGGTGCGGTCGGCTATGCCCACGGGCGATTCGTGGAGCCACAATTATCACCGCCAGGTCTTGGGGCGTTTCTTGCTCGAGCTGGAACAAGAGGAACTCGACGACGAGGCATTCTTGCGCATCTGTCGCGAGACGAACCGTTGGCAAGACCTGGTCGCTCGTCTGTTGACGCTCCAGCGTGTGGACGAAGCAGCCGATGTAGCTCGCTCGGTCGGAGATTACGATTTGTTGCAGTTGGCCGATATTTTTGTGGAGCATGGGCAGGCTGACCTGGTGACCGAGTTGATGCGAACGCGAGCCAAGACCAGTCAAGATACTCGCCTGCCCGAATGGCTCAAGCAGCGCGCGGTGGAGCGAGGTGACGCGGGTGAGGCCCTGGTGTGGACACAACAATTGTTTTGGCAGCACCCCTCGTTGGAGGGTTATGAGCAAATGAAGGCTGTGTCGAAACCGTTGGACACTTGGGAGAGTCTTCAAATCGAAATTCTAGCGCGCCTGTCCAAACAGAATCAGCACGCCTTGCTGACCGAGATCTATTTGAAAGAAGATCAGGTGGATCAGGCACTCGCGTCAATCAGGCGTGTCGCAAGTGGAACGAGTGGGATATGGGGAATATACCACTCGCCACTCTTGATCCGGGTCGCTCAGGCTGCCGAGTCCAGCCGCCCACAGGAATCCATCCCAATCTATGTGGACGCGGCCAAGCGATTGATCCAGGCTCGTGGGCGCGACAACTACACCACAGCCGCGAATTATTTGGCTCGCGTGCGAAAGCTATATCAACGTCTGGGAGAAGATAAGACCTGGCAAGCTCTCATCGCAGACATTCGACAGCAGAATAGCAGCCTGCGTGCTCTGAAAGAGGAACTGGGCAAAGTCGGACTGTAAAGCGGAAAACTGTGACAGGCAGATTCGATTACATTCTGCGCCTCGCGCTTTGCCGAGGTGGGCGTTTTTTGCGCGCCTGTTTGATCGGCGCTATGAGTTCACGAGCTTCCCCGTATTGCTCGACGACCTGGCGGCGCAACTTTTCTCGGTCGTCGTCGGCAAGCCCGAAAGCCGAGGCGGAGTAGTCCCAGTCCCGCTCACGACCTAGGTCACGTTCCAGCTTTCCCGCGCATTCTTCGCAGAGGCTCAGGTCATTGACGCGACCCAAGAGGTCACACGCCACGCATTGGCCATCATACATGCCTCATGCTTCGCCGGAGGCGTCGGTCAACTCGTCCATGGCTGGCTACTCCTATCAGTATACGCGCGCTCTGAGAATAGATTGCCAGGGCACCCGTATAGGCGCGAACGGGCAAAGGGTCAAACTTCGCGGCGGTTCTTGGGCTCGGTTCGGCGCACAGGGCATGCTATCGAGACTATCCGATACACAGATACAAAGACTGGCCCAAAGTGAGACTTGCACCCTACCGATCCCGGTGCGGGTTTCCCTTGACAAGCTAGAGATTCTGTATAAAATACATATCTTGAGTATGATACTCAAAGGATGTATCCCATGCCTTTCTACAACCGGAAACGTGAACTGGCCCTTCTGGACAATCTGTATGCTCGACCTGCCGGGCAAATGTGTGTGCTGTATGGGCGACGACGCGTTGGCAAGACGGCGCTGCTCACCCACTGGTTGGAGAGCCGCAAGCATCCGTCGCTGTTCTGGACCGCCGACCGCACCTCGTCTGGCACACAGTTGCGTTCGTTTTCCCATGCCGTGCAAAACTATCTCAATCCAGACCAGCCCGTGCCGGCAGAGTTCACCTATGGCGGTTGGGAAATCGCCTTCAACGAGGTGGCGCGGCTGTCGGAAGCACGCCGGCTCGTCGTGGTGCTCGATGAATTCACCTATCTGATCGAAAGTGAGCCAGCCTTGACCAGCGTCCTGCAACGCCTCTGGGATCATCGCCTGAAGCGCAGCAATATCCTGCTGGCTTTGACCGGCTCACACGCGGGCATGATTGAGCGCGAAGTGTTGGCCTACCGTTCCCCGTTGTACAACCGCGCCACGGCCAGCCTGCATCTGCAGCCGATGGCTTTTGGGGTGCTGTCAGCGTTTTTCCCCAAGTACACGGCGGAAGAACGCGCCAGCATCTATGCTTGTGTCGGCGGCGTGCCACAATATTTGGAACTGATGGGACCGGGGTTGTCGGTTGACGAGAACATTCAAGGGCTGTTGTCCAGTCCCATGATCATGGACGACGCCGGCGCTCTGCTGCGCGATCAACTGGGCGAGCCTCGCAACTATGCCGCCATTGTCGAAGCCATTGCGTCTGGCTTTACCCGCATGACCGAGATCGCGACCATGGCCGGGTTGCAGCAGTCGAATGTGACCAAATACCTGGACGTGTTGCAGCACCTGGGCATTGTCGAGCGCGAGGTCCCCGCCACGGTCAACCGTCCCCAGCAGAGCAAGCAGGGGCGCTACCGAATCACCGACCATTATCTTCGCTTTTACTACCGGTTCATCGCGCCGTCACGCACAAGCCTGGCGCGGGGATTGATCCAGCAGGCGTGGGAGAACATTCAGAAGCATCTGCCCGAGTTCGTCGGCACGTACATCTTTGAGGAACTGTGCCGCGAGTGGGTCATGCGCCAGGGCGATGCCGGCA
>Ga0315277_10009281_pt1 | contig 12578 bp, 12 predicted proteins | sample YL17G05_15_MG_FD_203695 | JGI IMG/M metagenome (GOLD analysis project Ga0315277, IMG submission 203695) | Sediment microbial communities from Yellowstone Lake, YNP, Wyoming, USA - YL17G05_15 | ecosystem: Environmental > Aquatic > Freshwater > Lake > Sediment | place: USA: Wyoming | collected... | reverse complement strand
AGTCGGCAAGCTTTAAAACTTCTTCATTGGTAATGGAAAATTTAGCGCGATCGGCTGGCGGAACGGAAATATTCTTGGTTTGTTTGTTTCTGTCGTTATTGTAAACCATGCGTAAATCTTTTTTGCCCAAAGCGTGGGAAATGATGGCGCGGGTCGGTTTAAAAACGTAAAATTCATCCGGATTAACGCGGCCTTGCACAATATTTTCGCCGAGACCGTAGATGGAATGGATTAAAACCGTGTTGCGGAAACCGGATTCGGTATCAATGGAAAACATTACGCCGGAACAGCCGAGATCGGCGCGAACCATGGTTTGGATGCCAACCGAGAGGGCGATTTTAAAATGGTCAAAGCCCTTGTCGGCGCGGTAAGAAATGGCGCGGTTGGTGAAAAGCGAGGCGATGCATTCTTTGACCGCTTCCAAAAGCTGTTTTTCGCCGCGGATGTTTAAAAAAGTTTCTTGCTGGCCGGCGAAAGAAGCATCCGGCAAATCTTCGGCGGTAGCGGAAGAGCGGACGGCGACATCTAAAACATCGCGGCCTTCGGATTTACAAAGCTGATGATAGGCGGTAATGATTTCCTTATCCAGGGCTAAAGGCAGTTCGGCTTTCATAATCGCTTCGCGGACCGCTTTGCCGTGGGCCATTAAATTGGTCACATCCTTGGTTTTTAAATCAGCCAAGATGCTCTTAATCTGTTTTTTTAAGCCGGACTTTTTCATAAAAAACCGGTAGGCGTCGGCCGTGGTCGCAAAACCATTGGGCACGCTGATTTTTTTGCGGGCGAGCAAAGAATACATTTCGCCCAGAGAGGCGTTTTTTCCGCCGACTTGTGGAACATCTTTGATGCGCAGATCGGAGAAGAATTTGATGAATTTAGGCATAAAAAAATTATGAATTATTATTTATAATTTAAAAAAATCTTAAATTTTATATTTTAATTTTTTCGCTCCAATCGTAGATGTACGGGATTTTCCAGTACTCGCCGTTTAAAACTTTGATAATGCCGATGACGGAAACGATGGCCAGAGCGAACATTAAAAGCTGGCCGATAACGGGAAACCACATAAACAGGCTGGCAACGATATCAATGACAAAAAGAACCAGGCCTTGCTTGGCGTGAAATTGGCAGAATTTAGAATCGCGCTTGGCCAAAAGCGGAATTAAAAAAAGAATGTAAACATAAGAAAAAAGAGCGACATACTTATTTTCTTCCGCGTCGCGGCCGTCAGCCGACAGCGGCGTTTTTGCTTCACCCATAGATTTTTTGTTAAGATTTAGATTATAATTAGAATTTATAGTATAATTATAGCATAAAAGTTTGGTAGTATGTAGTATGTAGCAGATAGTATGTGCGATGTGGGACGATTAATAAAAAACCATGCTACATACTGCATATTTCATGCTACAATTATTTTTTTGACATCTTCTTAGAATTGTAGGAATATTGTAAAATCATCATCGTCGATCGCAGACGTGGCGGAACTGGTATACGCGCATGCCTTAGGAGCATGTGGAGCAATCCATGAGAGTTCAAGTCTCTCCGTCTGCACCAGATAAATTAAGAATTAAAAATTAAGAATTAAAAATTTTTGATTTTTGATCAATAAATAATATGCCAAAGGTTATAGCCGACAAAGAGCTAATTGAAAAATTTTTAACTCGCGGTGTGGAGGCGATTTACCCAACACGGGAAGATCTGGCCAAAAAATTATATTCCGGCGAGCGTTTGCGCGTTTATCAGGGATTTGATCCGACCGGCAAATTTTTGCACGTCGGGCACGCGATGGGCATCCGCGCTTTGCGCCTTCTGCAGAAATTGGGGCATGAAGTGATTTTTTTGGTTGGCGATTACACGGCGCGCGTCGGCGATCCGGACAAAAATGTTGGCCGCGCGATGCTGACCAAGAAGGAAATAGAGGAAAATTTAAAAGGCTGGAAAGAACAGGCGGCGCAGATTATTGATTTTGAAGGTGATAATCCCGTTCAATTAAAGCATAATTATGAATGGCTTTCGCAATTGAAATTAGATGAGCTGATAAAATTAATGTCGCACATGACCGTTCAGCAGATGCTGGAGCGCGATATGTTTAAACGGCGCTTAGGCGAAAGCGATCCGATCGGCTTGCATGAATTCATTTATCCTTTAATGCAAGGCTATGACAGCGTGGCCATGAATGTTGATATGGAAATCGGGGGCGCTGACCAGACTTTTAATATGCTGGCCGGACGCGAACTTTTAAAAGATTATTTGGGCAAGGAAAAATTTATCCGCGCCAACAAAATGATGGATGCGCCGGATGGGCGGACGATGTCCAAAACCAGGGGCAACGGCATAAATTTGGGCGACACTTCCGAAGATATGTATGGCAAGGCAATGTCTTATTCCGACGATCATATTGCCATGGGCTTGGAGTTGCTGACCGATGTGCCTATGGACGCGATTAACGAAATCCAAAACGAAATTAAAGGGGGTGTTAATCCGATGCGATTTAAAAAATTAATGGCTTTTGAAATTCTTAAAGCGATTCGCGGCGAAGAGGAGGCGGTGAAGGCGCAGCGCAATTTTGAAGCGACGGTGCAAAACAAGGAAGTGCCGGCGGATATTCCAGTGATAAAAAAACATGCCGGCAAATATTACCTGGTTGATTTATTGGTTGAAGCGGGACTGGCTAAATCCAAAAGCGAGGCCGGGCGCTTGATTGCCGGCGGCGGTGTAAAAGTTAACGGCCAGAAAATAAAGAATAAAGAAGCGGAAATTCTGGTTGCCAAGAAAAAAGAAATTTTAATCCAGAAAGGAAAGAGAAGCTTTGTAAGGATAATTAAATAATCTTCAATTATCATTCAGGGGAATTTTAAAAAAACATCAGCCCAGGGCTGATGTTTTTTTAAAATAAAAATTGAAGATTGGTTCGCCAGCCGGCGAATTGCGGTTCAGTATCATGGGGTCCCGCCGCGGATGCCGGTATTGATGATGAAGTTGACCAGCGAATATGAAGCAAAGATGACGACCAAACCGACTGTCGCCCAGATTAAAATGTTTCGGCCTTTTTCTACCGCTTTTTCGTTGCCGGCCGCCAGCATCCAAGTGAACCCGCCGTAAATAAACATAATTAAAGCCAGCGAGCCGACGATACCGAGCGCGGCGTTAATAATGTTGCCGATAAGTTCGGGCACGGATTTGACCCCGATCGGGTTAGACAGATTAACGCTGTTGCCGGTGGAATCAGCTGGACAAGTATTTGGTCCGCCAACCGGAGGCACGCATGTTCCGCCGGTTTCTTGGGCCCGGGTGATGCTTGGGGCCAAGAAAAGAGTTAAAGCAAGAGAAAAGATTATGGCAGATAAAAATACAAAAGAGATCGTTCTTTTTGTCATATTTTTGAAGTTATTTTATATATCATTATTATAGCCTATTTAGGTAAATAAATAAATGGTATTAAATTGCGGAGCAAACCCGGTACTAATTTTTTAAAAAGCATCCTTGCAATAAGCGGGCGAGATATTTATCTTCGTTCGTTCGGAAACAATTTCGCCAGGGGCGGATTGTTTCACTCACTCGCTTGATAAGAAAAGTTTATCGGCGCTCATTCGGAACTAATTCCTCCAGGGGAGGATTAGTTCGCTCATTCGCTTGATAATTAAAAAAGGGAAGAACCGAAGTTCTTCCCTTGTTGATGTTTAGCACCTTACACCTTTTGGATTTAGTCGAGGTTTAACACGACCTCTTCCATCTTGGCTAAAGATACCAGCTTGAATTGTTTCCCCCAGATTTCCTTTTGTCCGCCTTCCCAAGTTTTGATTGTATCTCCATCGGAGAAGACAACCATCAGCTTGTTCTGTGAACTATTGGAAACGTCGAGGCCCCACTTGCGGACGTCTTGTTTTACGCCCATCCATTCAGTTTCCACACCCGAATCGGTAAAAGCGAATTCGTGCGATCCTTTTTCCAAAAAGCTGGAATCGGAATCGTCGTAATTGACCGGGATGTGTCCGGTGTTGTAACTGGCGGCCGGTGGTTTGAATAAATTTCCCACCTTTTCCCACCCCCACGGCGCAACCAGCATCAGTGCCAGAACAATCAATATTGCCCAAAGGACTTTATTGACTGCTCCCACCATGCTTTTGGTTACGATTAGGCTGTAAACCCAGGTTAGGATGCAGGCCACGGTAAACAGAATGAAAATTGGGTCTGTGACCAGAGTTTGGAAATCTTTGTTAAGAATTTTTCCCAGAAGGATGGTTCCGATAACAAAGGTTCCAATCGTGAAGAAGGAGGACAGCAAGGGTTTGTTTTCGGTTATTTGCTGCCACTTATTTTTGGCCAGCGTTTTTTCTTCCCTAACTTCTCTTTCCGGGGTTTTTTGTCCCCCGTGAGTCCGTTTTGGTTTCATTGTTTTCCCTTTCGTTTGGTTTTGCGTTTAAAGTGTTGAACATGCTCATGCTGGCAGCCAGCGCCGCTCCTAACGAAGCGCCGTTATTACCTTGCCCTTCGTCAAGCAGAACAGTATGGGCGCCGCTGGCGACAGCCTCGTACTTTTGTCTCCGGTTAAGGAAACTAAGCACTTCAGGTCCGCCTGCATTGGAAGCTTCCGTGGCAATGAGGATTTGATTACCAACCCCTTCGCCTTCTAAAGTAAGCTCCCGTTTCTTCGCCTCCGCCAATTCTATCCGGCGAAGCCTTTCCTGCACAGCTTTTTTGACACCCACCTTAGCTATTTCAACATCCACTTCTGCACGCTCGATGCCAACTTTGGCTGCATTCAGCTCTTCATTGGCTTGGAATGTCAACCTCCAGGCTTTCTCATCTTCTTCTGAAAAAATGAAGTCCGTGATGACTACGTCGAGCACCTCTATGCCCCAGTCTTGGCGGATATCCAGCCAATTTTTGGAATTTGAGAGATGCAGATACAAATCGCTATCCGACAAGTCGCCTTCTTCCTCATTTTTTTCTCCGGTTGCCTTGAAGAGGTTGAGCATCAGACTTTTCCCTCTTATGGCATTGACTTCGCCGAAAGCATGCTTGGCGAGATATGACCGCATCATGCCGTCCATAAGCTTGTTCAATGCTTTCTCGTAGCCATTGACCTCGAAGGTGTTGATGTTGAAGAGCGCCAGATGCGCGCCTTCTTTGAGGATCCGGTAGTAAACCACCGCCTCAACTCCGATCGAAACATGATTATCTAATTCAACATCGCCATTCTCTTTCGTGGTCAAATTCAAGGGCATTGTCTGTTCGCCGACGGGAATTTCTTCATACTCGTTAATTCCCGGGACAAGAAAGGTTAAACCAGGATTGATTGTTCCGGAATACTTTTTGAAGCACTTAACCACTCCAACGTATCCCTCGGTCACCGTAGAAGCGCCTTTTATTAAAAGCGCGACCACAATTCCCAGAATGATGGCAATGGCCGGAACGGTTATGGACCATACCTTTCCTAAAGAGAGAGAAACAATAATCAGTATTCCGGCGACGACACAGATTGCTATCCACCAGCCGCGATTTCTCGCGCCTTCCCGATATTCGCCGATAGGATTGGAATCCTTGACGGTCTCAGCGGTGGAATTTTCACTTTTGGCGGCGTCGTCTTTTCCCGGAACGGCTTCGGCATTTTTTCTTGCTTCGGCTACTTCGGCTTTCAAGGCGAGAATTTTTTTCTCAATTTCCAGAACTCTCGCTTGTTCCTCTCCGCTTTCTTTGTTTTTCTTCGCGCGGCGAATTTCAGCTTCGCTTAGCTTAATCTCCGCCAGAATTTCCCGGCCCCGGGCGGTCTTCTCTAGGAATTTTTCATCCTTACTTTTGGAAGACTTCCGGATTTTGAACCACAAGATTGCGATTACTGTTAGCAACGATACGACTCCGACCAGCAAGACGATAAATAGATACTTTTCCATGAGACGCTCCTTTGTTTAAGTTTCAGTTTGATATTTAGTTGTAAGGATCTTACAATTCAGATTTTAAAGAAAATACCAGTTATTCTGGATAAGCAAAGTATAGCATAAAATGACAAAAAAGTCAAGGTTTTTAAAGAAATGATTTTTGTGGTAAATATTGGTTAAAATTAAATAAAAAAAGGCCCTGACAAAAGTTGTCAGGGCCATAATGATGTACGTGCGCAAAAGCGAGTTTTATCGCGCCATTGCTTCTATCGGAACATCGGAAATGATCTCTTTAACGGCTGTTTGTCCGCTTTTTGCGATCTGTTTCCCGAGTTCGGCTGTTCCGAGCATGAGCCGTGCGTATCCATTCCGTACTTCCTCTTCCTGGGACAGGAGGGCTGCCTTGTCTTTCAACCACTTTTTCCTCAGTTCGAGGGTGTCTTGGTCGATTGCGGCGGCTTCGTTGTAGTTTGTGGAAATCCGTACCCTGACTTCCGAAATTACCAGCTCTTCATGGGATTTCTTTGCTTCAGGTGAACCTCCAAGGTCTTTGCGGAGACCAATGGCGGCGCCAATCCTTTCAAAAATTTTCACGTTATCCTCCGTTTCTTTGTCAACATCGTGGATAAGGCTTTCTACTAATTTGCCCGCGGAAAGATCTGCTGTTTCAGGGGCTGGTTTAGATTTGCCTTGTGGCTTTTTAAGCGCCTGAATAATTTTCTGGCAGGCGGCCGCTAACTTTTTCAGACTTCCGGAAATAATCGCCCGGACAAGCGAAATTATCGCCTTGCCCAAACAGCGGATTGTCCGAAAAACAAACTTTCCGCCAACTTTGATTCCGGAAATAATTGCCCGGACAAGCCAGACTATCGCTTTGCCTAAACGGCAGATTGCCCGAAAGATGATTTTTCCGCAAGCGCCGATCCAGCCGAAGTTTTCCGCAAAGAAAACTTTTATGGCCGAAGACAAATTGTGGATCTTCTTTTCATTTGCGCTTTCTCGCGAAATGCTGTATCCCCAGATAATAAACCAAACGGCTAATACGGCTATTGCCACAAGTGGAACACCGATAAGCGTGAAAAGCATAGAACCTCCTGGAAAGGGTTGATGTTTGGTATTTTTTTGTAAAAGACCGTTTTTAAGATTTTGGCGATGAAAATATTCATCTTTCCAAAGTCAAATTAGTATATCATAAAAAGGCAATAATGTCAATAATTAACTAATTCACTGTCGGATAAGCTCTTTTAATTTTGGCACAGCTAATTAATTTGTCTGCTCCCAATCAGCCTTGAATTTTTGTGCAAAAAAGAGAAATTGGTATTTATAAGAAAGTTTTGGCAGATTTATTTTTTAGCACTCTTGACAGGCGAGTGCTAAGGGAGATATTATGATAATAAGCTTATATGGATAGAAAAAAACAAATTCTTGAAGCCATAATTAAGGAACATATCGCGACAGGCGCTCCGGTCGGTTCTTCTAATTTGGTGGAAAAATATAAACTGGACTGCTCTTCGGCCACAGTTCGTAATATTATGGCCGAACTGGAAGAAGAAGGTTTAATCCGCGCGCCGCACACTTCAGCCGGCCGGGTGCCGACTGAAGCGGCTTATAAATTATATTTGACTGAAGTCATTAACAAAAAGAAAGCCAAAAAAATTAAAGATAAAGACTTAAAAGAACTTGATGAAGCTTTGGGCGGTATGGACGAAATCTCAATGCACGAGGCGGCGAAGACGCTGGCGGCTTTAACCGATTCAGCCGTCTTCTGGGCATTTCATAAAAACAATTTATATTATACGGGCTTGTCTAATCTTTTTCAGCAGCCGGAATTCGTTAACAGCGGCTTGGTTTATAATGTTTCGTCGGTTATCGACCGGCTGGATGAAATTATCGATGATATTTTTGAAAAAGCTAAAGAGAGAGCGGAAATTTTTATCGGTGAAGCGAATCCTTTCGGCAATTTTTGCAGCGCGATTTTAGCCAAGTATCGCCGGGGCAATCAGAGCGGATTATTTGGAATTCTCGGCCCGATGCGGATGGACTACGAGCGCAACCTTTCGCTGGTTGAACATATTTTGAGTAAATTAAGAAATAAAAATTAAGAAGATTTTTATAATGTAGCAGGTAGTATGTAGTAAGTAGCATGGTCTAAGACCTTGCTGCATGTTACTTGCTACATACTATAAGTAAATATGCCTGACGAACAAAAAAAAGAAGAGAAAGGCGTTAAACCGCAAGTAAAAGCGCAAGTGAAAGAAGAATCCGCCGAGGAAAAAGTTTTGCGCTTGGAAGCGGAATTAAAAGAGACTAACGATAAATATCTGCGCGCGCTGGCCGATGGTCAGAATCTGATCAAGCGGCAAGCGGCGGAAAAAGAGGATTTTGTCCGTTATGCCAACCAGGAGATCATTTCCGAATTTTTGCTGGTTTATGATCACTTAAAATTATCCATCAGTTCGCTTCCGGAAAATGAAAAGGGGAGCGCTTGGGTGAAGGGCGTGGAATTAACTGTTAAGCAATTCAAGGATCTGCTGGCGATTAATGGCGTGGAAGAAATTAAAACAACGGGCGAAAAATTCGATCCGGCCGAAATGGAAGCAGTTGAAGGTGCGGGTGAGAAAGTCGCCAAAGAAATAATGGCGGGATATAAATTGAACGGGAAAATTATTAGAGCAGCGAGAGTAACTTTAGAATAAAAATATTTGTAGTAAGCAGTATGTGGCATGGGGCATGGTCTAAGGTCATACTACATACTACTTACTGCATATTACTGAAACCATATGTCTAACCTAATCAAATGGTCTCCGTTCTTCGATGGGTTCGAAGATGCGGATAAAATGTTTTCCGAGTTTGTGCCGATGATTCGGCGCCCGGATTCCGCCGGTTTTGTCCCGGCGATCGATATGTACGAGGACAAAGGTAATTTAATCGTGGAAACGCAATTAGCCGGCATTGATCCGGAAAAAGTTTCCATCGCCATTGAAAATGATGTTTTAACGATAAAGGGTGAAAGCGAAAAGAAAAGCGAAGTAGAGGATAAGGATTATTATCGCAAGGAGATCCGCCGCGGCTCTTTCTTCCGCTCGATTCCGCTGCCGGCGCATGTTAACGGCGACAAAGCTTCGGCCACTTCCGAATCCGGCATTTTGAAAATCAGCATTCCGAAAAGGAAAGAAACAAATCCGAAAACGATAAAGATTGAGAAAAAATAAGTTTTTGTAGTAAGTAGTATGTAGTATGCAGTAAGGTAAAATTTTAGACCATACCCCATGCTACATTCTGCATACTACAAAATTTATAGTTAATAATTAAAATAATGAAATAGTAGTATGTAGAATGTAGTATGCAGCATGGCCTAAGACCATACTACATACTGCTTACTACCTGCTGCAAAAATATTATGAGTAAGATATTAGGGATAGACCTTGGCACAACCAACAGTGCTATGGCGATTGTCGAAGGCGGACAGCCAAAAATTTTAGAGAACGCCGAAGGCATGCGCACCACGCCTTCTATTGTCGCGATTTCCAAATCCGGTGAATGGCTGGTTGGCGCATCCGCCAAACGGCAAGCTGTTACTAATCCGGAGAACACCATTTTTGAAGTGAAGCGTTTGATCGGCCGGCATTGGGGCGAGGACGAAGTTCAGCGTGATTTGAAAGTGATGCCTTACAAAATCAAACAGGCGGGGGAAGGCATAAAGATCGTTATTTCCGGCAAAGATTATACGCCGCAGGAAATTTCCGCTAAGATTTTATCAAAATTAAAAGCTGATGCCGAAGCCCGCTTAGGCGAAACTATCACCGAAGCGGTTATTACCGTGCCAGCTTATTTTAATGATTCACAGAGACAGGCGACAAAAGATGCCGGAAAGATCGCCGGTCTGGATGTGAAAAGAATTATTAACGAGCCGACTTCAGCTGCCTTGGCTTACGGCTTGGATAAAAAAGCCGGCCAGCAGATCGTGGTTTATGATTTGGGCGGCGGCACTTTTGATGTTTCCATTTTGGATGTTTCCGGCGACAGCGTCATGGTGAAGGCGACCAACGGTGATACGCATCTGGGCGGCGCGGATTTTGATCAGCGCATTATTAATTGGATTTTAGATGAATTTAAAAAAGAGAACGGCGTGGACTTATCCAAGGATCCTTTGGCTTTGCAGCGCATTAAAGAAGCGGCCGAAAAAGCTAAGATTGAATTGTCGTCCGCAATGGAAACCGAAATCAACCAGCCTTTTATTACTGTCGGCGCTGAAGGCCCGAAACACTTGGTGAAGAAAATGACGCGCGCCAAGCTGGAAGAATTAGTGGGCGATTTGGTGCAAAAAACCATCGAGCCGTGCAAAAAAGCGTTGGCTGATGCCGGATTTAAAGTTGAAGATTTGGAAGAAGTGGTTTTAGTCGGCGGTCAGACCAGAATGCCGATGGTGCAAAAATTAGTGAAAGATTTTTTTGGCAAAGAGCCGAATATGTCGGTCAATCCGGACGAAGTCGTGGCGGCTGGCGCCGGGGTGCAAGGTGGCGTTTTGCGGGGCGAAGTAAAAGATATTTTATTGCTTGATGTTACCCCTTTGACTTTGGGTATTGAAACTTTGGGCGGCGTGGCTACGCCGTTAATTGAGCGCAACACCACCATCCCGACTCAAAAATCGCAAGTCTTCTCAACCGCGGCTGACGGCCAGACCAGCGTAGAGATTCATATTGTCCAGGGCGAACGCCCACTGGCATCGGACAATAAAACTTTGGGACGCTTTATGTTGGACGGCATTCCGCCGGCGCCTAGAGGTATACCGCAAGTAGAAGTCAAATTTGATATTGATGCTAATGGCATCTTAAATGTTTCCGCGACCGATAAAGCTTCCAATAAAGTGCAAAAAATAACCATCACCGCCTCAAGCGGCTTATCCAAAGAAGAAGTGGAGAAGATGAAAAAAGAAGCTGAAGCGCACGCCGAGGAAGACAAGAAAAAGAAAGAAAAAATTGATATGAAAAACCAGGCCGAGGGCGTGATTTTTCAAACCGAAAAACTGATTAAGGATATGGGAGCAAAAATGTCGCCGGAAGATATTAAGATTTTAACCGACCATGTTGAGGATTTGAAGAAGATAAAAGACGGCGACAATGCCGAGGCGATTAAGAAAAAATTGGAAGAGATGAATCAGGCGGCGCAAACGATCGGCGCGAAGATGTACCAATCGCAATCCGCCCAAGGCGGACAACCCAGTGCGGACGCTGACAAGAAGAATGAAAAGCAGGGACCGGTTGAAGGAGAATATCAGGAGAAAAAATAGTTTTCTTATAGACCAACTTTTGTCATCTGGCAAAGGTTGGTTTGTTAAGGAAATTAATAAACTATAACTGTATTTATGGAAATTCAAAAACTTAAAAAAGGGGATATTGTTAAATTTAAAATTAAGGGAAGTCTAAAGGTAGAGAATGGTGTAGTAGTTCGGGAATACGAATATAAAGAACTTAATGAAAATATGGTAAAAATTGTAAAAAGCGAAATTGGAATTTCCAGCAATGGAGTTGATAATACAATTAAGTTGGATCAACTCGAAGATATAAAGATAATTCCCTGATAAAAGCCACAAGATTGTTTATGCGCATGAAGAAGGGTGATATACTTTTTGGAAGAAAGAAAACAGATGCTATTCATCCGATAGTCTTTCTGTGTGAGTACGATACAAATCATTTTATTGGAGTCATGCTAACAAAATCAAACAAGCATAAGGACAATATTTTAATGGCGGTGGAGCATTTTAAGAAGGTCGATTCTTTGGGTAATAAATATGAATTTCGTTACAAAAATACCCATTTTGTTGAGGCGAAATTATTAAAAAAAGAAGAATGGGGACCCTATAAAATGGTTGGGGGGTTAACAGATTTCGGTATTAAATTTATAGAATCAAAAATAATTAATAAAGATCCAGTACTTTGGGGAAAATATTTAAATACGAAATAGTTATAAATATCGTTAACTTAAAATTATGAAAAATTCATCAACTTCTTGCCCTTTTTGCGGACAGAACAGTTTTATAACCATGTTAAACAGTGATGATACATGGCCTTATTTTGTCAATAAATATGGTAGTAAATATCTTTCTCTAACATATTGCAATAACTGTGGATCAGTTTTAACAATAAGAGATGAAGAAACGGGTAAAGAAGAGAATTACAGATTCGATGAGGATGCGCTCTTAAAGAGAATGGATTACTTTAAATTTAGAAGATTAGAGGAATTTGATGATTCGGATGTTGATAATATTATTGAATTGGCTGACAAGGAAATGCTTAGATTCAAAGACGATATTATTTATGCTACGTTTTTAAAAGGGGAGATGTATATTAGGATTAAAAAGTATGAGTTTGCTATTAAAAATTTTGATAAAACACTCAGATTAATTGCATTGTTGAATGATTTTGCGAGTATGGATGGGGCATATATGGATAATTCTTTAGATGATTTTAGGGGGCCGTGGGATGGGTGCATGAATCTTAAGAAGATATTCGAGAATTTGAAAGTTTGTTATAAGCAAATAGGAAATTTGGAAAAATCAGATTTTTATGCCAATAAAGAGAAATACTTCAATAAAGAGAATCATCATGACTCATATGAAGAAAAGAGGGCTAGAGATGCTTGGCAATATCCCGACGTATCGCCAGAAGAAATTGGACTTGTTTGGGACAGTGAGAACGG
>Ga0315277_10009279_pt1 | contig 12578 bp, 8 predicted proteins | sample YL17G05_15_MG_FD_203695 | JGI IMG/M metagenome (GOLD analysis project Ga0315277, IMG submission 203695) | Sediment microbial communities from Yellowstone Lake, YNP, Wyoming, USA - YL17G05_15 | ecosystem: Environmental > Aquatic > Freshwater > Lake > Sediment | place: USA: Wyoming | collected... | reverse complement strand
CGCGGTTCCACCGGCAATCAGGGGAAGCACGAATCTTCGCAAATGCAACATTGTGATTGCTCCTTCTGCGTGCCGATTGACGCTTCAGGGATCTGCGCGCCTGGCTGCCAGCGGCGGTGTTTCGGTGCTTCCGTGAGCGAACACCGCGAACCACCCAACCGCCCCCCAGCGTGCTGCTTTAGCCGCTTCATAACTTTGCCTTCCCCGACTTTGGCAGGTCTTGCGGTCCCGGTACGGCCCCGGCTTCAGCCCCTACTAACCCCGGTCACGCCGTGAGTACGCGGGCAGTTGGCAGCGCTTGTCTACGCCGGAAGCCTGCCCCTCAGGTTGCCTCCGGCGCTACGAGCGAAAGCAGATGGACGCAGCCACGGGCGACCTGTTCCAGGATATCGAGAGTAACCGACTGCACGTCGTCGCGGCGCGTGTGTATCCAGAGGTTCGACCCAGCCAGCCCAATCCCGGTGTAGCCTCTGGCCTCGACGTTTCTCAACTCGCCGATCCCCCGTCCCTCGCGCACCTCCTGATTCGGCACCGGGGAGAACGCCTCGCGTGCGGCCGCCAGGAACCGTCGGTGCGCGGAGACAGCTCCCCTCTCTTTGCGGGTTGTCGGCCGCCAGCCCCCGGGTGCTTCCTCCCATTGCCGTGCGGCCGCATTGGCCCCAAGGTGCAGCCAGACAACGACGTCGGCGGGTTGGGGAACGAGAGGCGAGCTAAGGAACCTCTCGGCGCCCATGTAGCTCAGCTCATGACCCGAGGCAGAGAAGAACAGGAAGCTCACTTTCGCACGGCTGCGCGCCGCCCATGCGCCCAGCGCAAGCCACACCGCGATCCCGGAGCCGCGCTCGCCCCCGCAGCGGAACCATCCGCTGTGTGGCGTGGAGACGATGATCCATTTGCTCCCGCGTTCCAGCTTTCCGATGACATTTCGCGCGCTACAGCCCCGCTCAAGTTTGCCTTCGAGCCGCAACTCGATCTCACTCATGCTCTGCGCGGCCGCGTGCAAGGCCTGAAAAACGGCTGGGGCGACAAGGACCTTGGGGATGCGCTGTTGCCGCACCGGCACGGCATTCTGGGCGACGATTTCGCCGCTGCGCAGTCCGCTCGGCATGATGCAGGCCACAGCGCCCGAGTCCTCGACGTCGGAGACATTCCCCCGTCCTGCGCTGCGCGGCGCGCCGCCCGGTTCCATCAGTACCGCGCGGCCGCGAAAGCGTGACACTTCCGCCTCACTGGAGTAACGAACCAGTTGGGCCTTCAGGCCCGAAGGACCGGTGCTCTTCGGAATCCAGAGCGGGAAGGCTTCCAGTTTCCGCCCCTCGATGGTGATGTCACACCGTTCAAGGAAGAATTGGTCCAGATTCCAGGGCTGAAATTCCGCCTGGAAGCCGGCTGTTTCCAGCCTGCCGCGCAACCACTCGCTTGTCGCCAAATCCGCCGGGCTGGCTGTCCTATGCTCTCCGAAGCGGACGTAGGTCTCGACGTCGGCCAGAAGGCCCGCGCCGTTCACAGCGGCATTGAAGTAAGCAAGAAATGGAGCGCTAACAACAAACCGGCGCGAAAGAAGCATCGACTCACCTCAAGTACCCGCAGCCGTTGCGGCATGCTTCTCGGCCGGCTGGATGGAGTTGAGAAAATCCATGATTGCCCTGGTCGGCCCGTCGCCCAACCTGCCCAGGTCGCCGTTGAGCGTCCCGTGGGTCTTGTCCGGCGCCTCAAGAATCTCGGCGCGGGCCCCGGCCTCCCGGAGGGCACGGGCAAAGCTTTGCGCCTGCTCCAGCTTCATCTGGTTCTTGTCGGCAACCACCAGAAGGAACGGCGGAATCGCCTTGCCTTTGGCTACGTGGTTCATCGGCGAGATATCGGCCCACCCCTTTGGGTCTTCGCCGAACATCGGCTCGTAGAAGGCCCGCCCGGTTTTCATCAGCTTCGGAATGTCCAGCGCCGCGGTGTCGAGTTCGACGACGCCCTTGATCAGCGACAGATTCCTGCCCGCCTCCTTCAGGCGGCGGTCGTCGGTGGCTACCAGGGAAACGAGGTGAGCGCCGGCGGAGTGCCCCATCAGGTAAATCTTTCGCGGGTCGCCGCCGTATTCGGTAATGTTGCCGGCAACCCAGGCGATGGCATTGGCCGCGTCCTGCGCCTGGGTCGCAACCGGAGCCGCCGGCAACAGCCGGTAATTGATGCTGACGAACACCCAGCCGACACTGGTGAAGAAGGCGGGTTTGACGCCGGCCGCTCCCGCCTTGTCGCCTGCGCTCCACGCGCCCCCGTGAACAAAGACCATCACCGGACAGCCGGTTGTGCCCTGCGGCGCGTAGACATCCAGGCTGGTGAGATTCGGTCCGGTTCCTTGCGGCTGAGCGTAGGAGACATTGAGCGTGCTTTTCATCTGCGCGGTCGGCGGCGCATCTCCCGAAGGTGTCCCCTTCCGTTGGGCCGCCGCTCCGGTGGTGGAGAAGGCGGCGCGGGCCTCTTCCATAGTGACCTTCCCGTCGCCGTTGCGGTCCATGCGCTTGAACAGCTCGGCGTTGGGCACTTCGTCCGGGGTCAGGACTCCGTCGCCGTTCCGGTCGGCGCGCTTGAACCGCTCCTCGATCGATGTGGTTCTGGCCTCTTGCGCGCCGACAAACGCGGGAACGCCGCAGCAGCCCGCGAGGAGATTGAGTGTCATCAGGATCGTGAATCGCATCCGCTTCATGTTCGCTTGCTCCCCGGCGCTGCTTGACCTAGCGCTTTTCCGGCGGACGGCCGGGAAAGGCACGGCGTGCTTCTTCGAGCGTCACCACCCCGTCGCCGTTCAGATCCATGCGCTTGAAGAGTTGCGGATAGGGCAGCTCGTCGGACGTCAATTTGCCGTCGCCGTTGCGATCGAGCAGCTTGAATTGCTCCTCGACATTGCCCGTCAACTGCCGCAGTCGGTCAGCCGGGCGGCCCGTCGTGGCGCCCTCGGTTGCCGCGTCCTGCCGGATCCATTGCGGTGCCATCAACTGGGCGTTCCACGCCTTCCACGCTTCATCCAGTTCCTTCACCTTGGCCGGCATTTTCGCCGCCAGATCGTTCTTCTCGCCGATGTCTTCGGACAGGTTGTACAGTTCCCAGCTTCCGCCCATTGGCGCAACGAGTTTCCACTCGCCGCGGCGGATGGCCCGCATCCCATGGAAGCGCCAGTAGAGGGTGTCGTGCGGGGCGGCGGAAGATTTTCCAGCCAGGTGGGGGACCAGATCGACGCCGTCCAGCTTCATTTCCGGTTTGACCGCGCCTCCGGCGGCCGTGAGCGCAGTTGCATGAACGTCGAGTGAGATAACCGGCCGCTGATCCACTTTACCCGCCGGCAACACGCCTTTCCACTGCATCATGAATGGAATGCGGATGCCGCCTTCCAAGACCTGCGCTTTATAACCGCGCAGCGGAAGGTTGCTGGAGGTTGTCTGCGCCGTCGGCCCGCCGTTGTCGCTGTGGAAGAAGATCAGCGTGTTCTCCTCCAGCTCGTTCTTCCGCAGCGTGTCCAGGACGCGGCCCACCGCGTCGTCCATGGCCGCCGTCATGCCGGCATAGGTGCGCCGTTTCCCATCGGCGATATTCGGAAAGCGGTCGGTGTACTTTGCGATCGACTCCAGCGGATAGTGCACGGCGTTGAACGGCAGGTAGAGGAAGAACGGCCGGGCCCTGTTTTTCTCGATAAAGGCCACCGCCTCGCGCCCGAATGCATCGGTCAGGTACTGCTTCTCCTCGACCGGTTCCATACCGCGCAGGATGGCGTTGCTGCGCTTACCCGGAAGGTAATTGTTTGCCCCGCTTAGAAAACCGAAGAACTCGTCAAAGCCGCGGCGTGGCGGCATCAGGTCCGGTTTGAAGCCCAGGTGCCACTTGCCGAACATGCCGGTTGTATAGCCGAGCGGCTTCAGCCGCTCAGCCAGAGTCGTTTCCGATCGCGGCAGGCCAAAGTTGTCCGCGGCATAGGCCTCCGGCCCGGGGTTGGTCTCGAAGCCGAAACGCTGCTGGTAGCGGCCGGTCATCAGCCCGGCCCGTGTCGGCGCGCAGATTGGGCAGGAAACATAGCCGTCGGTGAAACGGACGCCGGTGCGGGCGATGGAATCGACGTTTGGCGTCGGGATGTCCTTGCATCCTTGCACGCCGAGTTCGGCATAGCCGAGATCGTCGGCGACAATCAGCACGATATTCGGCTTGCGCGCGGCCGCGGCCGCCCGCAGCCACGACGGAGCAGCCCCGGCCCCAAACGCGAGGGTGCCCAGCATCTGCCTGCGACTGATAAATGCGCTCTTCGTTGGCATGGTATCTCCTCTCTGTTTAACGGGCAGGCGGTGCAGGTGCGTCCCGCCGCGGCCGCCGTCCGCCGGGGAAAGAAGGGTGCGCCCGGACCTCCTGGATTTGCTCCACGTGCCGGCGGACGTGGCCGGAAGCGAGCAGGATCCACTGGTAGCCATCGATCAGCCCCACGGCGCGATGCGCTTGGGTGTGGTCGCGGAGGCTGTCCTTTGTGCTCCGCACATAGCGAATCAAGCGGTCGCGGCTCTTCTGGAAATACCCCACCGCCTGTGAGGGCCGTGCCCAGCGGCCTTTCGGCTCAAGCGCCGGCGCCGTGATGCGTTTGGAACTGCGGTCCGCCATTTGCTTCACGACCAGATCGTCCTTGCCTTGCACCTCCGCCAGTTTCTTTGGGTCCGCGGCCGACTTCAGCAGTTTCCCGACGATCAGCTCGTAATAGGAATCCTCGGCCAAAGCAACATGCTCAACGCATTCAGCGATCGACCAGCGGTCTGGCGCCGGTTTGAACCGCCACTGTGCTTCGTGGAGTCCGGATACCGCTCGGAGTAGCAGCCTGCGCGAGGCCTCCAATTCGGCGGCGGCTCGCTGGCGCTCCCCTTTGTTCAGCGTTTGAGAATGTCCGCCCTGGGCAAGCATACCCGCCAACAGGAGAGCGCTCCAGATTCGAGATTGTGGCGCCATGGAAGCCTCACTTCCGCGCGGCCGCTCCGATCTTTCCCACCCATGCTGTCGTTTCCCGGTTCGCGCGGGTGACGGCTTCGACGAGACGAGGGTCGGCCCGGTCGGATTCATCGAGAAAACCGAAGCCGCGCGCCCGGTTCGCTATGTACGCCCCGCACACGTGCCATCCGACGCAGCACGGCACTTCGCGCAACGCGCTAATCATAGCAGCATATCGAAGCCCCAATTGCGCACTGGATGCTGTGCGCCGTTCCGGGATCGAGGCATCGGCCAGCAGCAGCGGCTTGGCCGTCAGCTTCTGGAAACGCTGGAACTCCTTGCCGACTTCGGCCGGGCCGGCAAAGTACTGGAAGCTGATCACGTCAACGTACGGGAGGGCGGCCTTCAGCACCTCTTCGGCGAGCGGGGCTCGAAGCTCATAACGGTCGCCCAGGATCAGATGATTCTTGTCGTACCGGCGAATGGCGTCGTGTGTGACCTTGTAGTAGCGGCTCGCCAGCGCAAACAGCTCATCGCGACCCGTCTGGCTCTCCAGTTTCTTCGGATCGAACAGCGGCCCCCTCCACTTGGCCTGCCCGCCGTGTGTCCACGTAGGGCAGTCCACATAGAAATAGCCGATCAGCTTGGGATCGTCGGCCATTCGCTGGCAGGAGTCGCGCACGACATAGTCGCACCATTCCTCGAAGTCCTTGCTGAAGAAATCAGGGTGACAGGTTTCCACCTCCCACTGGTGGGTTTCCGCAAAGGGCAGCAGGTGGCAATACGGCATGCCCAGCCACTGGTATTGCTCGTAGTTCCAGTTCCGCGAGTGCCTGTGGATCGTCGGTGTGCGAATCACGACCTCCTGCACCCATCCGACGCTGTTGAAAGCCCAGGCCCGCAGGTTTGGGGCAACACCCGTCTCCAGCCATTTCCGCTCGCTATTCTCGTAGCGTGTCCGCCAGATCTCCACGTTGCTCGCGTAGCGCAGCGTGGCTGAGTCGATGTGGTTCATGCCGATGCTGAAGAACGGCTCGCCCTGGGGCGAGATGAACCACCAATGCCCGGCCCTTTCACCAACCTGGAAGAAACCGGCCGCTGCCGGGCTTTTCGCGCCCGCCAATCCCAGTGCCGCCGCACCGGCCAGAACGTCGCGCCTTGAGTATTCGCTGTTCATTGTTCTCTACCTTGCGGTGCCAGGGACGAATCTGCTCGCCGGATGTGTTCCTTCTGCCGCCCGGCTCGACCGACCCGGCGTTTATCGGCGCTCCACGAGCCTGCGGAAGACGGCGCTGTAACCGGGCCTCACTTCTTCTCAGGTGGCTGCCTCACGACGATATTCTCCTCCACCTTCGACCCCGGTGGCTTTTCGGTGCTGATCTTGGCGCGGAGCTCGGGTGCGAGTTGGGCCGGGTCGATCTTCGTCCCGGTGATGTCGATGGTGGCGCGCATCGTCGCGAACCCGGCGGGCAGCGACGTGAGCGGGTTGTTGCGCACGCGCAGTTGGTTCACGATTTGCACTTGCCCGAACGCCTCCGGCAGCGCGGTGATGCGGTTGTCCGAGAGGTCGCAGACGCGGAGCCTCGTCAGGTTCGCCACGGCCCGCGGTATCAACGCGATCTGGTTTCCCGCCATGTTCAAATGACGCAGTTCTTTCAGATTGCCAATCTCCGCGGGCAGCACGGCGATGCGGTTGTGCGAGAACTGCAGCTTCTTGAGCCGCGTCATGCCGAAGACGAACGGCGGGATTTCCGTGAACCGGTTCGCTGAAAAATACATCCCCTCCAGGCTGTCCATTTCCGTCAGGGCGCGCGGCAGCGTGTCCAGCCTGTTGTCGTTGAAGTAGATGAAAACCACGTTCTTGAGCAAGGCGATCTCATCAGGCATGCGCGCAATCTGGTTCTTGTTGAAGAACAGGTGCAAACGCTTGACTGAGGTGATGGGCACGCGTTCCCCGTTGTCCGCCACCATCAGCTTGCTGATGCCCCCGATGTCGGTCAGGCCCTGGCCGGAAAGGAGCAAAGCCTTGTCGCCTTCCCGCAGGTTGTTGGTCTGGTCAATGGCGTTCGGCATCTCCGCACCCTTTGTGGCCACGAACAGTTTGAGGCGATTCTGTTTGGCATACTGGGCTAGCTTGACTGCCATCGATTCGCCTCCACACACGCGCAACAGCAAGAGGAAACCAGCGACCAGTTGAACAGGATTTCGGCTCATTCTCTTTCCCTTGGCTTCGAGGCCGGTTGCATGGCGGCGGACTGAAAGCCCTTTCAGAATCTGGCGGACAAAGGCCTCGTGCTCTTCAGCGCAATCCTATCAAAATACACCGTGTTATTGCTTCCTTCGAAAATAATCGTCACACGCATGTCCTGAACATCATCACCGGCGTGCGTATAGCTCATCGTATACTCCTTGTTACTTGTCTCAACGGTAGCAGGATTGGAGGTCCAGTATACCGGGCCGGCACCCTTGGCGTTCTCAAATCTGGCCTGTATCGTGGCTCCGGGCCGTTCGGCGCGTGCAAGAAAAGACAGTCTGTAGGTGCTGCCTTTGCGCAAATGCAAAAGGTACTTATTGCTGTACCTCAATGTATCGTTATTCACGCTGACTTTATAATCAGTCTCCTGAAAAATGACTGCCCTTGCGGCGCCATCGGGCAGCGCAATCTTCAGGGCATGCGTACCGCTCAGCCCGGCACCGGTTGTGACCGACACCTGCGAATCGGCGGAGACCGTCCACCTGGCAGTTCCGTAGAATTCCGGATTCAACAGCGGATTGGCCGGTGGGGGAGGCGGCCCTTTCACTCCGGTCAGAATATCGAGAATGTCCTGATCCCAGCCCCATTCAGAGTCGAAGATCGAGAATCCCCACTCGTTGCTGAACGGCCCGCAGTAATAAATCGAACCGATATTCCTCTTTCTCATTTCAGCAAGCATGAATCCGATGTACTCAAGAAGCTCCGACCGGACTTTCGGAACCGTCTGGGCACCCCATTCGGTCATTACAACCGGCTTCTGCCACGCCTTTGCCCACTGGAAAAGAAGATCGAGGCTCTTTGTGACATCTTCTTTCCACCGCGGATATTTGCTCAGTGATGTCAAAACGCCATTGCTGTGGGTGAAAGGCATCGGGAGATAATAGTGGCATGCGCCGATAATGTGTTTGTCTTCGGCAAAGCCGGTCCCGTCAGGAAGCCTGTAGGTAAAATATTCCGGGGTCAGATACCTCAGCATCTCTGCCTGATTCCAGTCGGGCCCGCCGATAATGATTGTGCGTGCGGCGCTTGTTTTTCGGATTGCGGGGATAGCAGCGTTGCACCACTGCAGGACCGTGTTGCGATCGGACACCTTTGATCCGAGGGGCTCGTTGAATAGCTCAAATACGAGGCTGTCAGGATAGTCCTTATAGTAGCGGGCTATCGCGTCCCACGCATTCACGAATTCTTCCTGGCCGGTGTTGCGTGCCCACATGCAAAGGACAACGACAAGGCCTTTGTCTATCGCATCCTTTACAATCTGAGCGTAAATGCCAGGTGTGGCGGTGTAATTGATGAAGAACCGCACGCTCTCAAATCCCGCGGACCTGACTGCGTCGAAGTAAGCAGGGTCGTAAAGCACCTTGTTGGGAACAGCCTGAGTTGGGGCGAAATCGGTATTGATACCGTTGCTGATACGCTGGAAGAGGGTTCGGGAAGGCCGTGATGGGGCAGCCGGGGCCGGTTGCCTGGCTCCCGACAAGGGGCGGCTTGGGGAGGTCATCTGGCCGGCTTTGCTCTGCGGTTCGAGACGCGCCGCCTGTTGCTTCTCGCCAAACCACTTTCCGAAGAAGCTGAAAATCTGGCCTCGCGCGGCGGCCTCCTCCGCGAGTTCGTCCGGCGATTTCTCGCCCCGGCCAATGCGCGCCCCGCCGACATCGCGCCCCCAGTAAAAGCCGTGAGGGCTCTTTTCAGCGGTGCAAACAGTGACATCCCGGCCGACGGCTTTAAGCCGCGCGATCGTCGGCTGCACCATAACGTGAGGCGCCTGTTCGTCCCCGAGGCTGGTGAGGAAAAGCGAGGGGACGACGATCTTCTCCGCGTTCTCCTCGATCGAGTGCGCCGCGATTCGCTGCTCAAGTTCTTCTGCCGACATCCCGCGGTTGTGCTGGAGCCCGCGCAGCAGACGCTTCCCGTTTTCGATAATCCCGTCCCGGGCCTTCGGCGGTACTTGTGACAACGGCGGCTCGTCAGGCTTGCCGTGCAGGTAGACCCGCGGATTGGTCATCCAGGGTGAGCCGACCGCCACGCAGAGGAATTCCTTGCCCATGACTTCGGCGGCCCGCAAGGCCAGATGGCCGCCGTGGCTTCCGCCCAGCACGCCGACGCGTGCCGGGTCGATTTTCGGAAGTGTCTTGGCGAAGCGAATCCCAGCGACAACGTCATCCTCATCCATTCCCAGGAAGGCGCCCCCGCCCGCACGGTAGCTGATCGCCAGGATCGCCCACGGCTGCTGGTTCAGCATGTTGACCGTCGGGGAGATATTGCCGGGCGCGGCGAGCGTGCGGATGAAGGCGAAGTCGCGGTTACCCTGCCCGCCGTGGATGGTGACCACCACTGGAAACGGGCCGTCCCCTTTGGGCATGCTGAGCACCGCCGGGATCTTGCGCCCGTCGCTCGAGGCATATTCGAGTTGGGTGACCTCGCGGTTGCCTGCTGTCTCCACAGTGGTCGAAGGTGTCACGGAGCCGGCCCTGGCCCCACGCTGCCGAATGAATTGACGGATCGCCTGCCGCTCGCTGTCGCTGATTTTCCCGTCACCGTCCTTGTCGAACTTTTTCAGACGCGGACCGGTCGCAACGTCAGCGTTCTGTCGCTTTTGTCCCGCTGCGGGCGTCTGCGCATGAGAGGCCGCAATCGCCCACAGCGCGATGGTGATGATGAGCGTCGTGGCCATTTTCATTGGGACCCTCCTGAGTTGGTGGCTTTCGCTGCTGCCAACTCCCACCCGAGACCCGGCGCTACGGCGTGGTGGCCTACCGCGTCTGCAGGTTCAGGTCGAGGAATCGATCGGTTCCTGTCGGTGCATTCCAGGCGGCTTCGCGCCCCGTCTCACGAATGCGTACACGATCGCACCGAGCGTCACGATCACCAGCCCCGGCCAGGTTGTAGCCGGACGATAGACAAACAACACGGCCAAAACGGCAGTGGCGCCGAGCACGTAAAGCCCCGGCACCAGCGGGTAGCCCCAAACGCGGTAGGGCCGTTCCATGTCGGGCCGCCGCAAGCGCAGGCGGAAAACGCCGGCAATGGTCAGAATGTAAAACAGCAGGGCGGCGGAAATGACGTAATCGAGCAGGTCGCTATAGAGGCTTCCATAGGCGCCGGTCGCCGGATTGTAGACGCGGGGCAGAACCAAGGCCGCCGACCACACGCCCTGCACGACCAGCGACCAGCCGGGAACGCGCGCGCGGTTCAGCCGCGCGGCCGGCGCAAAAAACAGGCCGTCCTCGGCCATGGCGTAATAAGCGCGGGCGCCGGCCAGCACCAGGCTGTTGATGCAGCCGAAAGTGGAGACCATGATGGCCGCAGCCATCAGCAGGGTGCCGAAGCCGGGATAGATGCGCGCCAGCACGGCGGTGGCCACGCGGTCGGCCGGCGCGTGCTGGATGGCGGGCAACGGCAACGTGACCAGGTAGGCCAGGTTGGCCAGCATATAGAGCGAAATGACGCCGATGACGCCCAGCACCATGGCCCGCGGCAGCGTGCGCTGCGGGTCGCGCACTTCGCCGGCCGCGAAGGTGATGTCGTGCCACGAGTCGGCGGCGAACAGCGAACCGGTCTGCGCCACGCAGATGGCGGCGAACAGGCCGAAGGCGCCGGCGACACCCAGGCCCAGCGAGGCATCAAACGCCCCCAGCTTCCAGAAGCTGCCGAAGTTGACACGCACGGCCTGCGGGTTCCAGCCCAGCGTGAATCCCACGACGATCAGGCCCAGCAGCGCGCCGGTCTTCGCCGTCGTAAACACGTTCTGCACCAGTCTGCCGTATTGCAGGCCGCGGCTGTTGGTCCAGGTGAGCAGTACGATCACGCCAATGCCTACCAGTTGTGCGGTGGAAAGCGAGATGGCGTAGCGCGTGGAAACGTGAAGCGGCCGAATCAGGTAATGCATCTCGCCGACGCCGGGGACCATGACGGCCAGGAACCGGGCGAAGGCTACCGAGACGGCCGCGATGGTGCCCGTCTGGATGACAGTGAACAACGTCCAGCCGTAAAGGAAACCGCACAGCGGCGACCAGGCTTCGCGCAGGTAGACGTACATGCCGCCCGCCCGCGGCATCATCGACGCCAGTTCGCCGTAGGAGAGCGCGGCGGTAATGGTGAGCGCACCGGTAACCAGCCAGGCCACCAGCAGCCAGCCGGGGCTGGCAATCAGGCGCGCCATTTCGGCCGAGACGATGAAGATGCCCGAGCCGATCATGACGCCCACGACGATCATCGTGGAGTCGAACAAACCAAGGCCGCGAACGAAACCAGTCGTTTCCTGTTCGTCTCGCCGCACGCCCGGCCCGCCCGTTTGCATCATTCCTCCCAGGAGATTATTCACCACGGATGAACACGGATGAACACGGATAAGACCTCAGTCATGACACCTGAGTCCGCTGACTTGATCGGCTCTTCGGGCAATGGGCCCATCCGTGTTCATCCGTGTTCATCCGTGGTGAATCTCTCTGCCTTCACGAGAACAGATTCCGCAGTACGAACCAAAGGTTCGCCGGCCGTCTCGCCGGGCATGAAACGCCGCACGCTTCGCCGCATGAACCAGTAGCGGGTGGCGCGTCGGCACAGCCATGCGCTCTGGGAAGCAAGCAAAAGCAACCGCCGCATCAAGCTCATACGCAAAAGCCGGGCATTGGTGACAGGCCTCCGGCCCCTCTGCGCCTGTCATCACTTATTGGATATCGTAGAAGCGCCAGTTGGAGCGGAAGTCGCGGGGCAGCTTCTGGCCGGTGAGACTGGCGCGGATCATCTCGATTGGGACGCGGTTCTCCTTGAGCACGGCGTCGTGGAACGCGCGGTTCGTCATCTTGCCGGAATCGACGAGCTCACGGCGCAGCGCGCGCAACTGCAGCCCGCCCAGCATGTAAGCGGCCTGGTAAAGAGGCGGGTAGCTGCCGTTGAACGAGCGGCGGACCTCGGCCGCGGCGTTATCGCGCTCGTGCCCCACACGGTCCACCAGGAAATCCACCGCCTGCTGCGGGGTCATCGTGCCCAAATGGAAACTCAGCGAGAAGATGATGCGCGCGCAGCGGTGCATGCGCCAGAACAGCATGCCCACGCGGTCCTCCGGGGATCTGGCGAAGTTCATATCCCACAGCAGCATTTCCCAGTACAGCGCCCAGCCTTCCGTGAGGAACGCGGTGCTGAACGGAGCGCGATAGGCGCGGTAGCGGGCGGCCATGAAGCCCTGCAAGTTATGGCCGGGGATCAGCTCGTGGAACACGGTGGCGCGGGAGAAATGGATGTTGTTCCCGCGCATGCTCATTTCCTTCTGCTCCTGCGTCATGGTGCTGGTGGGAAATGAAACCGTGATGGTTTCGCCGCCGGTGAAAAAGGGGTTCACGAGCTGCCGCTCGGGCGACATCATCTCCATTCGCCA
>Ga0315277_10009277_pt1 | contig 12581 bp, 9 predicted proteins | sample YL17G05_15_MG_FD_203695 | JGI IMG/M metagenome (GOLD analysis project Ga0315277, IMG submission 203695) | Sediment microbial communities from Yellowstone Lake, YNP, Wyoming, USA - YL17G05_15 | ecosystem: Environmental > Aquatic > Freshwater > Lake > Sediment | place: USA: Wyoming | collected... | reverse complement strand
CTGCCCCAGCCTCCGCCACATCTGCTACAATCTCCTACCCCTATGAATCCCAGGGTAAGGTAAGGCAGAATCCTACGGCGCCATGATCGGACAGGTTCTCAACCATCGCTATGAGATCCTCGACAAGGCCGGCGAAGGTGGCATGGCCACCACCTACCGCGGGCGAGACCGCGTGTTGGGACGGGTGGTGGCGATCAAGGTGATGAAACCGGAGCTGGCCGCCGACGCGGAGTTCCTCGCCCGCTTCCGCCGGGAGGCGCGCGCCTCCGCCGGGGTCCTCCACGAGCACGTCGCCGGCGTGTACGACACCGGCTCCGACGGCGCCTACCACTACATCGTGATGGAGTATGTGGAGGGCGAGAGCCTCAAGGATCGCCTCCGCCGCCAGGGGCCGCTCCCCCTGGAGGAAGCGCTGCGGATCGCCGTGGAGACCTCCGAGGCGCTGGAAGCGGCCCATGCCGTGGGAGTCGTGCACCGGGACATCAAGCCCCACAACATCCTCCTCGGCCGCGAGGGGCAGGTCAAGGTGACCGACTTCGGGATCGCCCGCGCCATGTCTTCGAGCAGCCACACCGACACCGGGCGCATCCTCGGCTCCGTCCACTACCTCTCCCCGGAACAGGCGCGGGGTGATGTGGTGGGGCCGCAGGGGGACATCTACTCCCTCGGCGTCACCCTTTTCGAGATGCTCGTCGGCAAGCCGCCCTTCGACGGAGGCGATCGCCTCGCCGTCTTGCACAAGCACATCTACGACCGGCCCGCCCGCGCCACCGACCTCCGGCCCGGCCTCCCCAAGGAAGTGGAGTCGGTGATCTCGCTGTGTCTGGAGAAGGACCTGTCCCGCCGCTTCGCCTCCGCGCGGGAGCTGAGGAGCTACTTGCTCGCCTGCCCCCACCAGGAGCTGGCCGCCTGGCGGCGCGGGTGGCTCCGCAATACCTGGACCCACCGCCTCCTGCGCACCTTGGCAGATGCCGCTTGGTGGGCAAGGCAGAGAGCGGTGTGGCTGGGCTTGGCGATGCTGGTGATCGCCGCCGGAATCGTGAGCCTGACCTGGTGGGCCTCCGTGCGCGGCGCCTCCTCCCTGGTGCCCGTCCCCGAGATCGTCCGCATGAGCGCACTCGCCGCCAGGCAGCGTCTGGAGGCGGCGGGACTCCAGTATCAGCAGATCGGCGCCAGGGGCAGCGAGGAGATACCCGCCGGCGCGGTGCTCTCTCAGGATCCAGCTCCCGGCCTCAGGGTCGCGCCCCACACGGCGGTGAAGGTTACCCTCAGCCGGGGGCCGCAGCAGGTGGCCGTGCCGGCGGTCACCGAGATGTCTCTGGAGCAAGCGAAGCGTTACCTGGAGGATCATGGCCTTGTCTGCGGGGCAGTGAAGGAGGACTATCACGACCGGATTCCCGCCGGCTACATCGCGGGTACCTTCCCCCCAGCCAACACCCGCGTCGCGCCGGGCGCCAAGGTTGACATCGTCGTCAGCCTCGGCCCCCGGCCGCCCATGCCCCAGCCGCCGCCCTTGCCCACCCCTCCGGGCGCGCAAACAGGTCGAGAGGAGACCATCATCTACTCCGTGCCCAGCGACCTGCCCGCCGGCTCCGAGGCGACGGTGACCATCGAGGCCTCTGACGAGAACGGCCGGCGCGTCCTCTACGAGGGCGTGCACAAGCCGGGCGAACAGGTGCCCCCGCAGAAGATCACCGTCACCACTCCTACCACGGTGCGCATCTTGCTCAATGGCGAGGTGCGATGGGAGCGGCAGTACGCGCCATAGGTCGGCTCCGCCTCTTCACACCTTCCGGTCCGCCGTCCAGCGCTTCGCCTCTTCGATTAGCGTCTTCGCCTCCGCCACGCTCTCGCAGTCTATGCTCACCATCAGCCGCCGGGGGTCGAAGGCGCGGATCGCCGGCTCCAGCTCCTCCGGATTCAGTCCAAAGGTGATGTTCACCCCGGCCTCCTGGATCCGCCGCAGCATGGGGGCGTGAAGCAAAGCGCTGGTCCCCGGAGCGGGCACCCACTGCACGCACTTCAGGTTGCCCTGGCCCAGCAGCGCGGGAACATGTGGCTCGGTCCCGATGCCGTCGAGGTGGTAGCAGGCATGGTCCATCGCCTTCCAGACGGCGCCGAGCTCGCCTGCGAAGAGATCCGCGAACAGCTGCGGCGAGATCATCGCGTTGAAGTCGCATTGGGTCATGTACGTCCGGCCCGGCGAGATCACGGGCCACCAGGGGGTGGTCACGTCCTGGTGCGGGCGAAGATAGGAGTGGTTGAGTTCGTAGGCCTCCATCCACAGCTTGTGACAGTGCTCTACTGCCGCCTTCACCGCCTCCGGTCGTTCCACGCAATCGAACAGCAGTTGCTCGGTACCCACCGCGCTGGCGATAATGTCGGCGGCGCCGCCGATGTCGGTGAAGCTCACCACGATCTCGTCCCCCAACTCCTCCAGGACGGCCTGCGTGCTGGCGCGGATCAAGCTCCACCACTTGCCCTCTGGCAGGAAGCGAAGGGAGGTGAACTCCTCGATGTCTCTCAGATACTGCGGAAACCACACGGTATCGGGAGCGGTGAAGTCGGCCTCCCCCCCGATGCAGCCGTGCAAGATGCCGGGGCCGTAGTTGGCGAAGTAGTGGGGGTATCCCTCCGCCAGATAGGTGGTGCGCGCCAGCCGCCATCGCGCCACCGCCACCATGTTCTCAGGAAGAACGCGGTCCTCCGGCTTCTCCCACGCGGGCTTGGGCACAGACCTATCGGGATCCTCGCGTGGGGCGGAGATAAACAGGACCGGCCGGTCCGTTTCCGCCCCCTGCCAGAAGCGCTCGAAGCGTTCCAGAATCCTGGGATACTTGGCAGCGAACTGCATTCCTCACTCCCCGAACAGCACGAATGACAGTCCCCTCTCGTACTGCATTCGGCCGCCAGGTCCTTTCAGATCGCCCCAGGCGGTGCAGAAACCCTCTTGACGGCGAAGGCGGCATATGGTACAGTTGTACAGAAAACTGTACTAATGGAGGAATTGGGATGCCAGATTGGGACAAGGCGCCGGTGACCAAGGCGGCGCTGTGGACGTCAACAGAGGAGAGGGGTCCGTCCGCGCTGGAACGTGAATGGGCCGGGCAGTTGCGGAACGAAGGGGACTTCATCTTGCTGATCGCGGGGTGCTGTAAGCGGCTTGGCTCCACTGGCACTTGGACCGCGCTGTGGTGGAATGTGAGCGCGGAGGATGGAGACCCAGATGCGCAGCGCGCGGCCGCGCTGAGCGATTCTCCCACGGCCGTCGAGCGCTTTCTTGCTCCTTTCTCCCGAGAGACGCGCGTGCGGATCATGCAGGAGTTGTGGCGGGGTGCCAGGTCCGCCGATGACCTCTCGGAGGCCGCGGGTGTCAAGGGCGGCGCCCTCCATTCTCACCTCGACGACCTGATGCAGGCCGGTCTGGTGGCGAAGGAGCCGAACGGCGCCTACTCCCTCACCGGCCTTGGCTGCAATCTGCTGCTCACCATCACCGAACTCGCGGGAATCACCGTGGAGGACCGCGGGGCCGACGGGCTGGTAATGGGCGACCTACGCTAGGTAGAGAAGGGCAACCATGTCATTCTGGGACAAAGCACCGATTACAAAGACAGCGCTTGGCGAGCCGGGCACAGAGGGCCCGCCGCCTATGGACCGCGAGTGGCACGAGCTGCTCACCCACGATCAGGATGTCGTCTTCCTGTGGGCCGGCGCCTGGCAGCGCGGCGAGACCCTTCTCGGTTGGAACTGGCACTGGACTCACGTCAAAGGGGAGGTGGACCACGATGCCTATCCCCACCCCGCGGTCCGCGCTTCCGCGGCCAGTGTCGAGCGGATGCTCTCTCCGCTCGCCCACGAGGCCCGCGTCAAGCTCATGCAGACCATGTACGACGGGCCGAAAGCCGCCGCCCAGCTCTCCGAGGCCACCGGCCTCAAGGGAGGCAACCTCTACTACCATCTCAGGGAACTGCTCCATGCCTCCTATGTCAAGGAGGCGGAGGGAGGCTACGACCTGACACCGCTCGGCTGTCAGCTGCTGCTCACCGTCGCCGCCATCGCCGACAAGGTGGTAGAGGACAGGGGCGAGCAAGGGCTATTGGTGGCCGACCGGTCCCGCGGAGGGCCGTACCCACGGCGGAGCGAAGCCAACGGGTAAGGCGGGCCTGCCCGCCCCGGCGCCTACCCCCTGCCCGTAACCTTTTGCCGACGCGGCGCGTCTTCTGATATAGTGCTCCACAATCTGGCGCCAATCGGAGAGTCTTCATGCGACACGCGGGCAGATGCCTTCTGTTTCTCTGTCTGATGGGTGTGGCTTCAGTTACCACCGGCGCGCTGGCCGCCGATCAGCCACCGCCGGCCGAGGCAACTCAGCCCGCGGTGGGGGAAGCGTCCAAGCCTCCCCAAGTCCAGGCTGTGTACGCAGACGCGCCGCCAATCATTGACGGCCAGCTCGACGACCCGTGCTGGTCGCAGGCGGCGCGGGTCAGCGACTTCTACGTGCTCGAACTCGACCAGCCGCTTCCCGAGGAGACCACCGCGCTCATCTGCGTGGACAGCAACGCCATCTACGTCGGCTTCATCTGCAGGGACCGCACTCCCGAGGATATCGTCGCCCAGGAGACGCGGCGCAACGGGGACATCTGGAACGATGACTGCGTGGGGGTCGGCCTCGATCCCTGGCACAAGCACGGGGTCACCTACGACTTCAACGTGAACGCCCGCGGTACCCAATCCGAGGATATTCCCGGCGGCTCCGCCACCAAGATCCAGTGGCGCGGCGACTGGACCGCGGCCGCCGCGCGCAACCCGGAGGGATGGACCGCGGAGATGGCCATCCCCTTCTCCATCCTCCCCTATCCGCCGGGCCAGACCACCTTCAGCTTCGGCCTCAGCCGCCACCTGGCGAAGGAGAAGCTGGCGGTCTGTTACCCGGACACCGGGAGGCCCTGGAACCCGCTGCTTACCGCCGACCTCGTCGGGCTGCATCCGCCGGCGGTCAAGCCCCGGCCCCTTTTCATGCCCTACCTGACCTTCGACTTCGGGGAGAACGCAGACAAACGCGCGGACGCCGGCCTCGACGTGCAGTACAAGCTGCCCAGCGGCCTCACCGCCCTCGCCGCGTTGAATCCTGACTTCCGCAACATCGAGGATGTGGTCGAGCCGATCTCGTTCTCCTATGTGGAGAAGTACCTCTACGACCCTCGCCCCTTCTTCGTCACCGGGCAGGAGGGCTTCTTCCCCAAGTCACATCTGTTCTACTCGCGCCGCATCCACGACTTCGACTTGGGCGCGAAGCTGTTTGGCACGGTGGGCAACGAGACCATCGGGCTCCTGGATGCCATCACCTTCGGAGCCGAGAACTCGTTCGTAGGCGCCTGGCGCCACCGGTTCGACGACTACAACGGGGTGCAGCTGTCCCTCGTCAGGCACGACGTCGAGGGCGAGCCCGGCAACACCGCCTGTTCCATTGACGCAGGGCGCGTGTGGCAGCACCTGGATGGCACCGACCAGATCTGGACTGTGGACTACCTCTCCCGAGACGCGGACGGCCGCTCCGGCGCAGCCTATGCCCTCGGGGGCGATCACGAGCGCGGCAACGGGCAGCCGCAGTGGGGATGGATGTACCGGCTGGTGACTCAGGACTTCCATCCCGCGCTCGGCTACTTCACCTCCCAGAACACCAACGGCGGCTACCTCTACTGGAACCGCTCCACCCGCTACGAGAAGGGCCGGCTGCAGGGCCAGGGCTGGGGCATCTCGACCGCCTACTACCCTTATCTACACGGCGGCGGAGTGCTGCGGACGGGGATCAGCCCATCCTACCAGTGGCAGTGGCGGAATGGCCGCACGCTGTCCCTTCAGGCGGACCGGATGCGGGAGTACAACCAGGACAGCTCGGACTTGGGCGCATCTCTGGGCTGGAACACGCAGGACCTGTATCGCCAGGGCTATCTCTACGCCCTCAAGGGGGTCCGCGCGGGAGGGGATTACGCGTACCTCTCCGCCCAGCAGGGATTCCGGCCGAAGAAGAACCTATCGGTAGGTCTCGGGGCGGAGTACAGCCACCTCGCACCACCTTCCCCGGAGGCCTATCATGCCTACCAGACGGTGCTCACCGCCTCCTACGACCTCACCCCGGAGAAGTGCATCTCGCTCAGGCTGATCGCGCGCGATGGCGGCTACAACGCCTACGCCGCCTACCGGCAGGTGGTGCGGAGGGGCATGGACGCCTACATCCTGGTGGGTGAGCCTGACCCCAGCCGCACCGGACTGACGAATCGCGTGGCGGTGAAGCTGATCTGGGCGTTCTGAGCCGCATCGCAGGCCAGCCGCGGCTTGACCCTTCCGGCAGCGCCGAGTACAATGCCGGCGCATTTCCGAACATGAAGAGAGGCCCTATGCCCGACCACGGGTAGACGCAACCCAATCGGTTTCACCCGCCGCAAGCTGATAGTTTGCGGCCAGCATCCATGCGTCTACCCGGAGCAACGGCAGGGCAGTCAGCGGTAGCGACGACAATGGCCGCCGGTCCGCGTGTGGACCGGCGGCCTTTTTCTTGTCCCTGCTCGTTCTCCGGATGAAGGGAGAACGAGATGTCACGAGTCTGCGAGGTCTGCGGCAAGTCGCCGCTATTCGGAAGCTCCGTCTCTCGGCGCGGAAACCCCAAGCGGAAAGGCGGAGGGGGGTCACGCGTCGTGAAGCGCACCAAGCGCAAGCAGTACCCGAACCTGCAGAAGGTCAGAGCCGTCGTGAACGGGCGACCGTGCACCCTGCGCGTCTGCGCCAAGTGCCTGAAGGCCGGCAAGGTCAGCAGACGGGGGCGGTAGCACCCCAATAGCCTGAACGGCGCCGGGGCGGGCGACGGTCCCGCCCCGGCGCTTGCCGCCTGTGGCTTGTGCAGTATAATGAGAGGTAGCCCCTCGTCCGCCACGTTGTGGCGGAGCGGTCATCTTCTGCCGAAGGGAGAGCCGTCATGTCGCGAAGGCTACAGGCTGTCCTCGTGCTGTTACTGTCTGGCGCCATCTTGGCCGGGATATGGACTCTGACTTCATCGCCGGGCAGGTCGGGAGCCAGCGGCCAGGCCGATGCCGCCGTGGTCGCGATTCCCCGGGTTGCCGGCGGGACTCCCGCCCAAGCTTCTGTAATGCCCCCCAAGCTTCAGCAGGGACTCCAGACGCAGCAGCAGTTCGCTGCGGTGCAGATGAGCATGCCACCCCGCTGGACCAAGCCACCCATCGGGCGGCTGGTTTCGCTCCTGAACCTTGAGACCCGCGCAGGACAAGTGCCGCCGAGTGCTCCCAGCGAGAGCGATACCGCGCCCTGCGGTTCATATGCCACACTGCTTCCCAACCAGATCGGCGAGGAGGGGCCGAATCCCCGCCTGCGCGGGTACATCGAGAATGCCATCTGCGCCGGCTTCTCCCGCGGCCAGCAGCAGGCGCAGAACATCGCCCTGATCTCCGTCTCAGGTGAGACTTTGGGAGGGGTGTTCTCCGTGGAGTTCGAGTCGCCAGGCTGGTATCTGATTACCTTCCACCTGCAGAACCCGACCGACCAGGCGCGCCACCCGAGGAATAAGGTGTTTCTGGCGGAAGGCTGGTCCTGGAGCCAGATACTGGACGATACTCGCACCCTCCCGGCTCACGGGTCAGTGATGCTGCCGATGCTGGTGGAGATGCGTTCCGCAACCGACAAGGGCATCTACTGGTACGTGGACGCCGGAACCAGCAGCACCCACCTAGCGCTGCAGGGACTGACCATAGACAAGCTATAGCATGACATCCCGCGCGCCGGCTTGGCGAGCGGACGCGTGCCAGTTGGCGCGGCTACCGGGTCTTCGCCGCGCCCGGCTCCCCAGCCGGCGTCTCCAGTTTCCTGAACAACACGGGCCTACCGTCGGTTCCGCCGGGAAACCGAAGCTGCAAGTCGGTCTTAGCGAAGCGGTCGCCTCGCCGTTCCTCGACGGTCTCGACGATATGGAAGGTGGTCAGATGCGCCAGCCCTGCCGCGCTCGGCCGCGTCGGCCTCGCACAGCGCGCGATCACTTGCTGTCGTTGGGCGATGCTCATATCTAAGAACGGCAGCCCGGCCTGGCTGCGCGCCTTGGCAATCTGGTCGGCAGAGAGGGAGGCATAGAAGGCGAGATGCCAGCGGAAGGAGGAAACCGCGTACAAGCCAGCTCCGGCCAGATCGTTGGGGATTGCCCCAATGTCCACCGGCCGATCGGCGAGGGCGGCGGCGAAGGCAGCGATATCATCCAGCGTGAGCTGGCTACCGGCCTTCAGCTTCTCGCGGTAGGCGAGGAGGAGTGACTCCGGGATCTCCCGGCGGGAAAGGTCCCACCAGTACTCGTGATAGATGGTGATGCACCGGCCGGCCTTCCGCCAGGCATAGATGAGGCGGTCGGAATCGTCTTCGCCAACAGCGTTAAGGAGGCGCCACAGCGGCGTCTCGCGGCGCAGTTCATCAGGCAGATAGAAGCCGCGGCCGGAGAAGTAGTCGGAGATGATGCTCAGGCCGGTCTGGGCCGCGAGGACCTGTTGCAGCGCGGCGCAGTCGGGCAACTGCTGATCCCCAACGGTGACGAGTTGGAGCAGGTCCGGATCCGTGGGTTCCACCCACTCCCTGGCCCGTCGCTCGTCCCGCTTGGCCGCTTCCACGCGGAACCCGGAATGGTCCAGATCCATGGTCATGTTGAAGGCGGCTTCCTCGCTCGGAGTTCCGGTGGCCGTCAGCAGGCGAGTGTAGCAGTACTGCCCTTCGTCGAAGTTGCAGTAGCGCGGCTGCACCGCCACATCATGTATGGACGTCCCGTTCTCCCCTGACTCTGACGGGATCACCAGCGAAAGCCATACCCCCCAGCCGTGTTCCAGTTCGTTGTCCTCCAGCTCGATGGTGGCATGACCAAGATGATTGCGCCAGTCTCTCACCTCGTCTGCTAGCTGCTCGCCGGCCAGGCACACCACGAACCACTCGGCGATGCGCTGCACCGCCTTCTGCAGCCGCTCCGGCGCCTGCGCGTAGCTCCACACCAGCCGGCCGGTGTCGAGGAACTGCTCCTTCTCTGCCTCCGGCAGAGACAACACGATCTCCAGCAGATCGCGGGAGTGCGGGTCGCGCACGCTGCGCGCCAGCAGCAAGTCGGTCTTCTCAAGCTCGGCCAACTGCTTCGGCGACATCGCCAGCGCCGCGCGCGCCTCCTCCAGCCGATTCTGGCGCACCGCTCGCTTCCGCTGAGCCTTGTCTGCGGCATCCCGTTCCGCCAGCCACGAGGTAGTCTGGTCCACCCCCGCGTTGCGGTGCAGCAGGTAGACCGGCTGGTCTCCGCTCCAGTCCACATCCCAGTGACACTCCTGGAGCGCCTCGCAAAGCTGGACCATGATGTCCTTCAGCGTGCAGCCGTGCGCGAACACCGAGAACTTCCGCTCGCCGACAGTGCTCAGGTCCTCCGGCGCCACGGAGAACGAGACCCCGGTCCCCTCGGACAGGATCGGCAGCCCCGTCACCGCGGCGCGGCCGATGATCTCGATCTCCACCGTCTGCTGGAGGCGCGGGTCACTTTCCGTCTGGGGCTGCCACTGGAGCCGCGCGCCGAGGTGCTGGGCCGAAGCAGCGGCGCTACAGGCGATGAGCAGGAGCAGCAAGATGGCATGTCTCACAGCGTCCCTCCTATGGCGGTATCCCTGGCTTAGACGCGGATGAAGGCTCAACGGTTCTCAGCAGCAGTCACGGCCGCTTCCCCGCTGGCGCGTTCGATGGCTCCTTCTTCTCACGCCGTGGTAGCCTGAGAAACTCGGGGTTCCCGACCACAGACTCAGGGTCGCGCCAGAGGTTCAACTCCAATCTTACCTCGGTTCCGCCCTCTTCCTCTGATCCGTAGGGAGACTCCCGGATCGCCAGAGTGATGTTCTGGAATTCAGCCGCCGAGTCACCCCCGTGAGATTCGATGATCTTCAGGACCTGCTGCCGTTGCGCGGGTGTCATCTCCTGGAAAGGCAGCCCCTCTGGGCTGCGCGCTCTGGCAAGTTGGCTGGGCGAGATGGGCACCCGGAAGAAGGAGAAGAGGCCGAAGGCGTCCCTCGGTTGCAGGCCGGCTTGGCGAAGATCCCAAGGCACGCTGGCCTCGGGCGCTCTCGCCATCGCCACCGCCAAGGCCGCCACATCCTCCAGCGTGAGCTGACCTTGCTCATCCAGCTTCTTCCGATAGGCCACCAGCAAGTGCTCCGGCACCTCTCTCGCGATCATGTCATACCAGCGCACATGATGGAAGACCAGGCACTGTCCCACCTTCTGCCACTGGTAGCCCCGGTCTTCGCCAACCAGGTCGAGCAGACGCCACAGAGGCAGTCCCTGCTGGGCCTCGCCGGGAACCGTGTCGGGGTAGGGAGTGAAGTAGTCGGAGATAACAGAGAGGCCGGTCTCTCGGGAGACCGCCTGCGGGATGCGAGAGAATGCCAGGTCACCTTCCTCGTCAAGGGTAATGATCTGCTGCAGCTCCGGATCGGGAAGCTCGGCCCGCCGCCGCTCTCTTGCCTCCTCTTCATCCTGCTTCTGCTTCAGGGCCCTCCGGGCCTCCCACTCGTGGAGAAGCTGGTAGGCCGTTTCCCCGTCAGGGGTGCCGGTGGCGAGCAGAAGGCTCTCCCATGGGTGCCCTTCCCCGCCACCGTAGCCCGGAGGGCTCGGCTCGCAACCGGCCGCGAAGGAGACCTCCGTGCCGGAGGCCGAAGCCTCCGTGTCCTCGACCACAACGGCGAAGATGATACCTCCCCATCCCAGGTCGTACACGATGAAGGCCTTGAACGACCTGGGCCATTCTCTTTCCGGTCTCTCCTCGTCGAAGCGGGTACCGCCGATGTCCGCGTATCGCGACAACAGATGCGCGGCCTCCTGCAGCGCGGGGGGGGCGTTGTTGTAGTCAATGAGCAGCGGCCTCCCGCCGAGGAGTTCCTCTATCTGGTCGGGCGGGAGCGAGAAGAGGCCCTCCACCATGCCACGCAGAGGAGCAAAGCGTACCAGGCGCGCGACCAAGAGGTCTGTCTTCTCCAGCTCGTCAAGTTCCTCCGGAGACATCTGGAGGGCACGCCGAGCGGTTTCCAGTGTGCGCATCCGCTCTTGCACTTGCTTCCACTCGCGGAAGGACTGGTTGCGCGAAGACGAGGCGAGCAGTTGCTCCGCGCCCGAGTTACGGTGCAGGCAGTAGGTCGGCTCAGGTCCGCTCGCGTCCACATCCCAGTGGCATTCCCGGAGCGCCTCGCAGAGCTGCACCATGATGGTCTTCAGCTCCAGCCCCTTCGCGATTACAGTGAACTTCCGCTCGCCGACAGTGCTCACGTCCTCCGGCGCGACGGAGAAGGAGACGCCGGTCTTCTCGGAGAGGATCGGCAGCCCCGTCACCGCGGCGCGGCCGATGATCTCGATCTCCACCGTCTGTTGCAGGCGCGGGTCGTTCTCGGTCTTGGGCTGCCACTGGAGGCGGGAGCCCAGGTGCTGGGCCGGGCATGGACTGGCGCAGAGCAGGAGCACCAGCAGCGTATTGACATGCCGCATGCACTCCCCTTTCGTGCGGCTCGCTTGCTACCGTGGTGTTAGACGCAGGTTCGCCGCGCGGAGTTGCCGGCCTGCCGCCGAGAGGCTGGGAGAGGCAGCAGACCCTCCAGAGGCGGGCGCTACGCGGTCGGCATACACGGCTCTTACTACCGCATCCATGTCTCTGTCTGTCAAGAAGCTAGAATGCTTCATGTGAAGCAATTTTAGGCTGGCCTAACAAATGAACGGGTATATCAGGCGATTGGGGACAGGTGGGGAGTGGGGCCGGTGGGGTGGTGGGGGATCAGGGGGAGGCCCGCAAGGTTGGCGAACTGAGGGTTGGTTGTGTGGCTAGGAATCGCTGAATCGTGTTGACGGGGAGCGTGTTGCGGCCTATGATACGCGGGAGGGGCGTGCAGCCGCCGGCCCCTACAGGGGCAGGCGGGCAGGCGCTCAGGGTGATCTGCGAACGCATAGGGAGAACCACAGACCCTCCTTCGCTCGGAGGGCCGCGCTACGAAGGCCAAGCACACGCGGGTTGAGGCAGATGGGAGGTGGGGCGGTTGGGGGGAAGGATGGGGCTGAGGGATATGGATAGGCGAGGGTTGAGTGAGGGATGAGCGAGGGGAGCACCAAGGATCGCGGGCGTGGGGTAGCGGACGGATACACTGTAGGCCTTGAGGCAGGCGTGGCAGATGGCTCTAGGACCGGATGAGGCAGCGCAGTACTTGTGGATACCGCTCGAGTCCCTGGGTCTTGTGGACGCCGAGGACCAGGCAGCGATGGAGCGTCTTAAGCCCAGACTGCGAAAGCGCAAGTGCGCCGCGTGGCTCGGCTCAGGGATGAGTCAGCCCCTCTACAAGTCGTGGGATGAGCTACTGGAGGGTATCGGGGAGGCGGCGGGGTTAGCTCGGGAGCCGGGCGAAGGCGGGCCGGCATTTGTGCAGCGGTGCAAGGTCGGACTTGAGGAGGCCGCCCAGGGGGGGTATGCGCAGGCACTGGCGGAGGTCTTTCACCCGATGCTGCCTGCACATCTGTGCATGGACAGGCACTAC
>Ga0315277_10009276_pt1 | contig 12581 bp, 22 predicted proteins | sample YL17G05_15_MG_FD_203695 | JGI IMG/M metagenome (GOLD analysis project Ga0315277, IMG submission 203695) | Sediment microbial communities from Yellowstone Lake, YNP, Wyoming, USA - YL17G05_15 | ecosystem: Environmental > Aquatic > Freshwater > Lake > Sediment | place: USA: Wyoming | collected... | reverse complement strand
ATGCTTTGCTCGCAAGCAATCCTTTTTCCGTTGCGATAAACACCGCATCCGAATGGCATTCGGCGCAAAATTTTGTAAGTACAGGCTGAATATCGCCAAAGGAATCGCCGCCAGGAACAGGCCGATTAGGGATTGGATTAGGTATAGGCTCATCTTCATTACCTCCTTGTCTACCGCATGAAAAGCAGAGCATGAGCAGGAAGATTGCAAGTAGCTTTTTCATTATTCATCATCCTTAAATAAGTTCATGTCCACGATAAGAACAGGGAGGCCATCTATGAGCTGCTGAAAGTTAACTGTTCCGCTCGGCTGCAATAGAGATCCCATGATGCTAGTAGCTCCTGTGCTCGATCGCAGACCCACAAGTAATTCTTCCTCGCTGATCCCGAGCGTTGCCGCAACCTGCTTTGCGTTTTGCTCCAATCGAAGACGGTCCACAATGGCATTGATAGGGTCTTCGCTTGCATCAAATATGCCTAAATTTAGCATAACCTTTAAATACGCTGCGTTATCGTTCCTTATCGCTGCTAAACCAGCGTCTGGCCCCTTAAAAAATAGCCTAGCTTTTTGCTTATCCGCTGCATTAAACCCCGTCGATTGTTGTATCTGTGCCGCGACAGAATCACGAGCTGGAACAAACCCGCCAGCATGACACCGAAAGCAAGAGCGAGCGTTTTGAATCGTTCCTGACAATCCTCTGCCAGCCGATCCGGTATCCTGGACTATGTTTGTTGGGGCAAAGTCTGCGCGTGATCCGTCCGCTGCGAATAGCGCAAAGCCAAGCATTCCGTTTGGCTTTGTGTAGATACATTCCCCTGCATCCGATACAAACGTCTTGTTGCTCCTAACCTCGACTGGAAAGGGAGCTTCGAGAAGATTCTTCTGGTTCACAAGCTGCCCATTGATAAGGATCGGCTCGATATTTTTATCATTCGTGTCATACGTACACCAATAAGCGCCGTCAAATCCTTCAAGCCTACGCATGAGTCTGTGCTGCCGATTACTCGTTATCACTGACTCATTCATCCCTATAAGGACGAGCCCAACATCTCTTTGGTCAAAGTCTCTCTGTGCATCGACTCCTATCTGCGCCTCAAATAAAGCTAGCGTGTCTGGTATATTCTGCAATTTGTAGTAAGCCTTTACCAGCATCACTTCTGCTGCATTATTAGCAAACATGAATGGCCTAACAGATTGCGTGAGGAATCGTATAGTTTTTCCGCGTACTGTTTCAGATCTAAATTTGAATGGATCAAGGTTTTCGATCAATCTCCAATCCTTTGAAGAAAGACCAATATCACGCAGATCAAAGCGAACGATAGAACCCTCCGCGCCGACTTCCTTACCGCTAATCAATTGGCGTTCGTTGCTAATCGAATTTAGAAGTTTGCTAACTCCAAGTTTGCAAACATCAGAATTCTTTTTGCCGAAAGCATTAAGCTGATCCGAGCAAAGAAGGTAACGCGAATTTTTTCGGCTAGCCTCATCTAAAGAATTAAGATCGGTTAAAATTGCTTCCTCTTGTTCTGCAAAATAAAAATAGCTTGAATCCTTTTGGTCGTCTGGAATTTCTGGAATCGGCTCGGTCGGCATCTGCGAAGGAATCGGTTTATCCTCATCGTTTGGAGCCATAACTTTTCTAGCATCTGAGCTGCAGCTAATCTGCAGACAAAGGAATAGACACAAAACTAGTTTCATAAGCTGGCCTCTTGTTAAAATTTTTGTTTGTTTTTGTGCATATAGATAGACGGGGCTGAGCTCCTGCTTTGCAGGAGCTCTAAATATCTGCATCCCTCCGGTATCACCCCGTACAAATAGTATAGCCGATATCAATCAGCATGGGAAGTCTCAGGGTCAAGATTGTCGATTTTTTCGATAATCAAGGCTTTTTCTTCTTCGTCGAGCAGAGCTTGCAGGATTGAGCCGTCTTGAGTTACAGACGTTTTAAAGACCAGCGTTTGCTGTGATTGGTCTGCGCTAGCAATTGGGTCATATGTTGCGGGTTTCCCGATTACGTAATTGACCAAAAATTGAGCACTCATAAAGCAGCCATCGTCTATGGCGGCAAGAGCCATGCGGGCCGCAATCATCTCCGCGACCGTTGCACCCGAACCCTCTCGCATGTTTTCGAGCTGGCTGTAGGTCATTCGCATGACCGAGCAGATTGCGAGCAAGGTATCCTCTTTGCTTAGCCCTTTGATCGCAGCAAGATCGGCTGGCAGCTTTGGCCGCCCTCCCTGCTTATTTCCAGGCTGAAAGCCTTTTTTACCTTTCGCTGACATATTGTACAAAATCCAATGGTATTCAATGGTTAATCATATGCCAATTTGTATTGGTCAAACTGTTCAGAATCTCATGCTTTCCTGTCACTGCGCTATCTTCTAATCTTCACACTGGAATTTGTGAACATGAATTTTCTTGGATCGCCGTTCTTTCCCGTCCTTTGTCGTATAGACACTTGTTAGTATTTTGCCGATTATGCTGACTCTATCCCCTTGTTTTATAGCTGCTACGATCTGATCCGCCCTGTTACCCCAAACAGTAATCTCGTGGTGTTCAGAAGTAGTTTCACCATCTTGCAGATTTTCAACTGTGACAATTACATTGCTCGCAACCGAAACATTTTTTTTGGTTTTCGAGTAGTGCCACTCGTTAAGTAACCTGCCAATTAAAATGACGTGGTTCAATTTATAGACCCCTATTACGTAAGATTAGCTCATGGTATCATATTATGACGCATCATCAAGGGGGGAATGTTTTGTGATATTAATGATGTATGGTTTTACAATCGGTTTATGTTTTTTGATAATCGCAATAATTAATATAGTATACTTTTTCATTGATTTATTTCGGCATAAGAAAGCCAATAAACTTTCCTCGAAAAAAAAGGATTATAAAAAATGAAATTTTGTCTTAAAAGCGGCGCTAAGACCGTTACTACTGCAGGGACTCGTGTTGCTCTTTCTACTACTGCAATCTGGGCTCGCGGTATTCGGATTTCTGCGCCTAGTGGCAATGCCGGTGTAATTTACATCGGCGATGTTACCGTTGCAGCATCTAACGGAATCAGCATTGCAGCCGCTGGAATTTTATCTTTTTCAGAAGTTTTTATTAATCCGCCAGGGGACCTTGTATCAATAAACCTTAAAGACGTTTATGTAGATGCAGCAACAAATGGAGATAAAGTTACTTTTGCTTATCTTGAGCCCGTATCATAATAAAATAGGGCTCAATAGAGCCCATCTCAATACCGATACCATAAAGTACCATAACTTTACCTAGCTTCGCTCAACCTAAACGAAAAAGCACTCAGCTCAACCCCCACAAAAAAGCAATATACTCTGGGTTACCGATGCTAGACCACACTATGTTGCGCTTTACCATTACCGATACGCGACTATACCTGACTTTACCATCACCACACTTCACTGAACCCGACCGTCACCATAAAACGCCCGAATATACCTACACCACGCATTGCTTTATCCTACCACCACTAGACTAAGCTGACCTGACCAAACTTTACCTTACCAATACTTTTCCACGCTTTGCCTTGCCATACCGAAACATTGCCCCAACTATATGCAGCTAGACTTTACCATGACTAGACATAACCCAGCTAAACCAAAACTTTACAACAGGATACATAACAAGACCTAAACTTTACCTAACACTGCTTTAAGATACCAACACTCAACAAAAATGGGCTTTGCCTATGCTATACGACACCCGACTTTACCGCTGCAAGATAATACCCGGACTAAACTTGACCCAAATAAACCTAAACATTACTTTACTTTACGCTACCGATACTTTACCGGACGTAACTCAACCGATACTTTACCATTACGAGACATCACTTGACTATGCCATCACTCCGCCTGACCGAGCTTAGCAATACCTACCTGCCCCATCCTTCTGGTAGTTTCTCCTTATAAGTTATTGGCTCAACTTTGTACGTGTATGAGCCTTTTTTCCCTGACCCTCTCCATTGTCCTAGCCCATTATTTAGCCCCAAATCAAATAGAGTCTTTAGGGTTTCCAAATTATTCATAGGCGACCCCGTTCTAATCCGCAAAGTACATTCATACTCAGTGCCGATTGGAAGATATTCGCTGCGACAAATAGCGGTTTCCACTTTGCCCATTCGCTCGAATTTTATTGGCCTTTCGAGCAATTGTGGTTTACCTTCATCATTGCGAATGATATCCATTGACGGTATAATGAAGTCTTCCACAACTTTTATGTCAAGAGCTCCCATCTCACCAACAGAAACTTTGCTCTTAGCAATGGACTTGTCTCCGTTGTTTGTCATGATCTTCAGGTTTTCTTTGAGATTACCTAGAATCATATGGGTAGATATCATAGGGAAGCCATCTTTGTCGCGCATGAAGACGGTAGGCGCTGAGCCTCCTTCGTCCATGGATGACTCGAATTCTTCTTTGATAAGAGCGGCAAGCTCAACTAGTTCGGGTATTGTGTTGGGAAGCTCATGCAAGACACCGCTTCGCTGCATGTAGCTGCGAAGGATTCCTTTTAGTTCTTCAGCCTGCTTTTCGTCGGAGAATTCGACGCCCTTATATTTCGACAGCTTTTTGGCTAACCTGTTGGCGTCGGCTATCTCTTTTTTTGCTTTCTCCTGAACGTGCTTCTCATAAATTGAGACTTCGGTACACGTTCCGAGCTGCTCTGTTAGAAGTTTTAGATTCAGCTTGTAGTAAGTAAATGTCGTCATTTCAAAATCTCCATTAGTGGCCAAAAAAGCATAAAATAAACCATCACGGCTATTGCGCCGATTGCGATAATGACGAGCATGGTTTTCTCGAAGAAATAGGAAAGGACACAGAGCAAAGCCATACCCCAGAACAGGCCGAATAATAACCAATGGGCGTCAATATTCACCGAGCTACCTCTGGATTTTTCTCTTTTGGCTCGGGCAATCGTTTAGCGATTTCTGCAAGAATTACGAATATAGCCATATTTGCTGCTATGGCATGATCCTTGATATTTTCACAAAGTTCAAAAGCATCGAAAGTTTTTTTTACTTGCTTATCAATTTCTTCGTTTGTCATTCCTCATCCCTTTGTCTTCTGTTGTGTACCCGCCTAAGCGGGCTTTGGCTTGACAGTGACCGAATAGGATTCATCGTCTGAATTTTCTTCTATTCCCTGCATCATAAACTCAATAAAATAGTCGAATACTACGTCTATAGCCATATTGAAGTTTTCAGTTATAACACAGTCTAACTCATGACATTCTCTAATACGCTTTCTTGCCAAAAATAAAGCGTGTAGAAGTCTGATTTCTTCAGCTCGCAAAGGGTATGTACTTTTATCCATCACCTATGACTCGCTTGTTTAATCCGCATCAGAATTTCTTCTAAAAATAGTTCGGCTTCCTTGATATGGTTTTTATGTAATATTGGCAACAGCTTTAGCCGTAAAGCAAAGCAGTCGGCTGAATTTTCTACTAGAATGTTTTGACAGAATTCTTCGCAAGAAAAAGCAACAAGTATCCCTTTATCACCAGCATATTCATCAATATTGTAATGATCTGGAGTTCCTATATTGCAGTCTGATTTATCTTTAAAACCTGCTAATATAAGCCATTCGGAAAAATCCAAACCGTCCGGCCAATCCGGTGAAAAATCTATTTCTTTGAACCCATCTTTTTGCGTATAAGCCAACATCTTCATGGTGCCCATATTTTCCGATTCTTTCAGTCTTGTTATTTTATGCTCTATTGTTTTATTGACAGTATCATTTAAACCAAAATGCACAATTGGCCCTATTTTGGTGTAGTTTCCTATCGTTGATAGCCTTGCTATCTCCTGCCCATCCTTACCAACAAAAACTAGATCATTGTCGGATATCATGTTTCCTCTCCTGTTGTTCGGCTCTATTGCCGAGCTCCACTTGTATATATGATAACAATTAAAGTCAACAAAAAGTTTCCCAAGTAGAGGAATTTTGTAAAAATAGTAAGGCAGCTATATCGCTACCTTAATTTTCGTACGCAAATCGCTTGACTTTATATATGAGCATATGTATAGTCTGTTCATGGGCAAGCAAGCCCGCTAAGAAAAGGACCCGAACATGAAAACAGCATCAGTCATCAAAGCAGCACAAAAAGCCGGTGGGTCAAGTGACTGTGAGCCATTCCAATGAAACTATGTCACGCATGTAACGGCTCTGGCGAAGGGCTTTACGACAAAACAATCTGCTATAGCTGCGCTGGTAAAGGCGAGCTAGTGTTTACCGACGAAGACGAAACCGAGGATCATCAAGAAAAATGGAGCAGGGAACATGACTAGCTATGGTGATTATATCGGATATTTTGGAATGCTTATAGCTATCGTAGCTAATCTGTATTCGGCATATCGTAGTAATAAGGAACGCAAAAGGTTTTACGAATTATATAAACGAATAGGCGGGATAGGATGACTAAACCGAAAGATTATGATGAACTAGGAAAAATTGGAAGACCGCCAAACAAGGGACCGAAGCCGGTTGTCATCAATATCTTGATTGACCCACAGGTCAAAGAGAAATTAAAAACTCTGGCCAGCAAATCTGAAGTCAGCTTATCCTCATATGTAGCAGAGCATTTGACGAAACTAGCGAGGAAGAAATGATAGACAATCCAAAAATGCAGTGCGGAGGGTGTGGGGAAGATAAATTCCTTTTGTATATAAAGGATAATAATTATGGCTTATATTCACGCTGTACTAAGTGCGAATCAGTTTCAGAGTTTTCACTAGATAGACCAAGACTATCGGTCTTATGGGTAGAAGAACATCAACCGTCAACCGGGATTGCGTGTGTGTTCGATTCAAATAGGCATTATCTGAGGGTTATCCCAAATGAGAAAGTTTGACCAGACTTTTCGCATCGGAACCAAGATCAAACTTGATGTCCATGTCTCAAATGAGGATGAAGAATGGCTGACAATCACTGAGATAAACGAGCAGCGCACGCTAGTCAAAGTCAAGAAGTACAATCTTTGGATAACCCGCGAGCGTATCTGTGGTTACACCAACAGCGAATATTGAGGCAAATTATGGAAGAGAAGCAAAAAACCATCAAGATGGAATTTATTCTGATAACAGATAGATTCCTGCAGATCACCGACGTTAGGGAATTCCCAGACGTTCCGCTATCGGGCTGGGCTTTGGTAAACCTGGAAACTATCTGCAAGACTTACATCCATAACCCCTACATCGTGAAAGTTGGCCAGGAAGGGCACTTTAGCTTTGCTTACGAAAAGCACAACATCGTCAAGGTTTACTGTAGGATTTCTGACGAATCTCTTCCCCGAAGTTCGCCTGAAAATCTTGAAGATCCGAACCCTTGACGCATTTTACCCAGAGCGGAAGCCCGCGATAATGCCTCAAGCTAGCTCGGTGATACATAACCTCTTCCCGATTCCATCTGTTAGCAGATCTTTCGTTAAAAAGTCTAACATCGACGCAAAAATAGAGCAGCGCCAGAATAAAAGTTTGAGTGAATGTCGGGATCATCATTCAACCAATAGCTGTAAAAACAAACGGAACCAATATAAGAAGAAAATAGAACACTCCGACCTCGCGATCGTAATTATACAAATTAAGCGCGGCTAAAAAATGGAGTGTTAAAAGCAAATAATAAAAAAATTGCAATCTAATTTTCGATTCTAATCTCATACTCATTCAACCAATAGCTGTGGCATAAGCTGTGAAACTGGTTATCATACCGAGCTTGTTCAAGGGGATGACGATGACAGTTTTCCCGATATCCTCGGGTCCTATGGGTATTTTTACTTGAACCATGGTACGGGTTCCTTACGAATAAAATCAGCGTGGCATCCTGTCTTTGCTCTGCTTCCATCCTTGATTCGAGCTCGCTTTATCATGTCCTGAGTAGCGGGTACAGAGTAGTTTATGGAACGAAAGTGAGCCAGGATTTCCTCGTCTGTATGCTGCTTTATAAGCTCTAAGACGTTCTGCATTGAAAGCCTGTTAATGTGCTTCATCTTCAAATTGTCTCTCTATCGTTTTTACTATGGCAGTAAATATATAGTCTTTCGCTCGCTGCTGGATCGGAAGCAAGGCGTACTGGACATAGCAAGGGTGAGTCTTGTTCAGCGGGTCCTTGGTCAAACCATAGCACCAGCCCTGTTCCTCTTTTTCTTTGAGCCATGAGTTATGGGAATCCTCTGGAGTCGAGTTTGGATTATCCAAGTGATACTGGACGCCTTTTATCGCGCTATCCTTTTGCCACTGTGGAGCTTGTTTCCAAGGTACTTGGGAGGAATCTCCCATACACTGGCAGTAAGCCCTGTTTGCTTCGTGGCAAAGTTCTGCGATTTCTTCCACAAATATTCGTGCGCTAAGGTCGCTCATTTACTTATTCTCTCCCTATTTGATCGCGTCTGATTGCTTTGCCTACCCACATGAACACTTGTTCTAGGTTTGTAATAGCTAGACTAGCTTCTCTGCTTGGGTTTAAATACTCTAGGATAAGTTCCTCCAAATGCTCTACAGCCTTTTTAATGTCATCACAATTGTTCTGACTTTCCTCATCCCATTCCACGTAGTCAAAAGTTCCAGCCAATTCAGACCTCTTTATTGTTAAATTCATACGTCAATTCCCCATGTCTGCTGATCTTCCTCGAATATCGCCCACAATCTATCGAACATGTTCTTATTCACTTTGACGCATCCTTTCTGAAAGCCTGTGTAGGCTACAGCCCAATCGAGAAGTATTGAGCATGCTGCATTTCCCCTCTCAAGAATGAATCGCTCAGCGGCCTCGTTTGCTACCTCCCAATCGTAGTTTCCTTTCTTCCCGAGCTTATAAGCGAACTCCATGCTTTTGACGAATTGGACCACTTGACCCAAATCAAGAGCAACACCCTTGCCCAGTGGTGGTGCTGCCTTTTTGACAGCTATTGTCGGAGTAATAGAAGCTTGGGTTAAATCCACACCACCATTGTGGCAGGGTTTTTCTGCTTTTGTTTCGGTCAGTATCTCGGGAGCTGGAAGCGAGCAAGAAGAAGAAGGATTGGTATCCTTATGATCGACTGTTGGTCGACCGTCGACTGGCAGACGATCGACAGATTGGCGGTATAGTGGCCAATCGTATAGTGAGCGTACATGATAGATGTTTTCATACCCTCCATGCGTTGATGCGACTATCTCACACTCTAAATATCCCTCAGAAACCAGTTGAGGAAGGTACTTCGTCAAACTATCTTTGGAGAGTTTTCCCTCTAAGTAGTTCCTTTTGACTCTGAAATACTCCCCATGAGACATCATGATCCGCAATAATTTGTATTTTGGTTCGGGGATTTTTTTATCAAAGTAGGCTCGGGATAAACAGCGGGGAACCATGTCAAACTTGTCAACACCTTCTTGGAGGTCTGCCAAATGTTCCAGCCTTCTTCGGGGACCTTTTTTTTCGGATGCAAAAATTTTATCTTGCTTGGATTGTGCAGGCTTGCTATCAGTCGGCTGAATCATTCTCTTGCTCCTGTCAAAGCATTAGATGTGAGCAAAAGACCAACGGAAAATTGGTATTTTGCAGGGTATCCGTTCCTAGAACTTTTTCTTAGATCGAGCTCCTATATCTCGGGATATAGGGGCTTAATTTTTATGAATTTTCTAGGTATTTCGTTATGCTCTCGGCTGGGAATCGGGTCAAGGCTTATCTACTCAGTCAAACCGCCTGCTATTTGCCTCGTGTCTCTTTTTAGTACCTAGCTCTAAATTTCGCCTAATATTTTCCGCTCTCGCCCTTGCCAGAAATTCTGCAATCTGCTTCTCATCCGCAAGGACTAGATCGTAGGCGCTGAATTCTTCTATCCGCATTATCTCAAGATCTGAGTTGAAAAAGCGCACGCGGACAAAATCGCTCTTACAGAGCTTTATGATTCTTCCCGTGTATATTTTATCTTCCAAGACCACTTGGACGATGTTACCTAGTTCCATCATGTTACTTTACTTTCTCCGTCTTAATATGAGTATCCAATAGGGTTTTATATAGCTCGTGTACTTTATCCCCTTCCCCATCAAAAGACATAAATTCCGCGACCTCTGTAGCGACTAAATGCAAAGCAGCAATGAATTTAGTAGCCTCTGGGTGAGGAAGATCTATAAGATATGGGGCTTGGGAATACGGCTTTTCATATGCTAGGCATAGGAAAAGAACTTTAATTTGCATCAAAGTTGATGGACAATACTTGAGTTTGGTTTCAGAATAATTTATATCAGTTTCCACGTTTAGGCCCTTCTTTATTATCAAAATAATTCGTAGCAGTCTCAAGGATATATAATATTGGACCAAAATCGGGCTGCTTGACTCTCTCATTTATGTCCAAAAGCACAGCGACAAGAGCAGCAGCAATATTGTCTGGATGCGGCAGCTTCATTTGCTTTTTAGCTAAAAATTCTTTTTTTTCTAAACGATTGGCCGTTGCAATAATAGCATCAGCAGTCATCCCCACCATGTCAGCATGTAGGCTGTAAAATTCCAATTTCATCTCCTTGGCCCTTCTTGTCTTTTCATATTAAGAATAACTTGATTCAATATATTGATGAACGGCTCAGGATTTTTGTCTGTGCAATTCAAAATATTTTCCATGATCGCTGTTAATGCGATTGTGACAGCATCCGGGCTGGGTAAATTGATATGATTAAGCGCAAAAAACTCATCTTTAGTCATTTCGCTGGCTGTAGCTAAAAGGGCTGCACTAGCCAAATTAAGCATGTCATTTTTGATGTTAATAAACACAAGGCCCATGGGCATCGTCTCCTATGATGACAGATCTTTTAACTCGCCACATGTTTTAAGGCAAGAAAAATAATATGCTTTACAGCTAACTATTTTTGTTGATAAGACTCGGGTCTAAGAAAAGGAGACTCACAATTGAAGACAGGCATCTATAAGTCAGTAACTAACGAGCAGTATCATGCTGACCCCGCTATCAGTAGCACTAAGCTAAAAAAACTAGCCAATAGTACTGCATATCATTTTAAGTATGCGTTAGAAAATCCTCAGACAATGGAAGGGGATTCCATCCTTTTGGGCTCACTAGTGCATACACTAGTGGGAGAGCCCAAAAAACTCATGGATCAATACATCATCGAAAGTCAGCCACTATCGGATAAGACTAAGCTGGAAAAAAATGGAGGTTCCAAAGGGGAATGGGATGCCATGAAAAAGCAATCCCAAGACCAGGGTCTACCCCTTGTCAAACATGAGATTTACAGGAATGGCATAGCTATGAGAAATTCGGTTTTTGCCCATCCCTTGTGGCAGGTTATGGCCGATAGGCAAAAAGCTGAAATTAGTCTTTTTGCAGAAATCGAAGGAATCCCTGTCAAAGCTCGGTATGACTTGCTTATCGGTGATACGATAATAGACCTAAAATCGACTAGGGAATCCTTAGACAATGAAAACTTATCGAGAGTAATCGCTAAACTTGGCTATCATTTTTCGGCTGCTATGTATATCGAAGTAGGCAAGGCCCTTAGTCTTCCTATGAAAAAATTCCGATGGATTTTTGTTGAAAATACCGCGCCCTTTGCTTGCCGTTTTGTCGAAGCTAGCGAAGAAATGTTAGAGACAGGCAAGCAGGAATTTTACGCATGCCTGGAAGTTTATAAATCCTGCAAAAATTCTAACAATTGGCCAGGATATACGCAGAATATAGAACAACTTTCCTTGCCCGTTTGGTATAAGAATAAAGAATTTTTTCTAGGGGAAAACAATGAATCAGATAATCAAGACGACGGCGAAACTAATGAAATCTAAAGAAGCATTAATAGCTGAGCAAATCAAGGAAACAGCCGAAACCTTCGGGCTTTCCGGTGAAGAACTTAAGCACCTTAAAAGAGCCTACTTCTTTTCGAGTATCTCCAATGGTCTAGTGCCCGATGCCTTTAAGGACGACTATCGAAGCATCTACATCATGTCGATTAATGCTGATTCGATGAATTGCCCCCTAATCGAAGTTTTGCAAGGTGGTTATTTTGTGCATGGCCGTTGGGGCTGGTACACCGAATTCAAGATAAAACGAGTTTTGCAGCTTGGGATTTTTAAAGGAATGGAGTACGAAACCGGCGGCAAGGACGAAGGCGTTTGGGTTAGAGCAGTAGGTACAAGACCAGACGGGGAAAAGGTTTACGGTACTACGGTGAGCCTTAAAATGGCGAAGGAAGAAGGATGGACGAAGAACCCTAAATACCGAACCATGCCAGCTTACATGCTCAAAAAACGAGCAGCTTCTTTCCTGATTAACGAAGTTGCACCCCATATTTTTGGGCAGACTGCTGCGAGCGTGGAAGAACGTGAAACAGTCGTACCAGAACCCAAACCGACTCTAAGTCTAGGTGAAGCTGTTTTTGAGATAAACGATTCTCAGGACATAGAAATCAAGTACGAAGATGTTGAGGAAGAAGACACAGACGAAGAAAAGCAAAGGATGGAAGTCTTTCTTCGAGTCGAAAATAAAATACTTGAGAAGAAAAAAACTGGAATGGTTGACGCCGTAATCGTGAACACCATTGGCTTTGAACTTGATGATATCGAGAAGCAGCCGAT
>Ga0315277_10009273_pt1 | contig 12583 bp, 11 predicted proteins | sample YL17G05_15_MG_FD_203695 | JGI IMG/M metagenome (GOLD analysis project Ga0315277, IMG submission 203695) | Sediment microbial communities from Yellowstone Lake, YNP, Wyoming, USA - YL17G05_15 | ecosystem: Environmental > Aquatic > Freshwater > Lake > Sediment | place: USA: Wyoming | collected... | reverse complement strand
ATTCAATTTTTTCAATCCGCAATCCGCAATCCGCAATTGTCTCACGCTGTATGAATCAAAGAATCCCTCTACATCACGGGGCCGATGCGCCAGGGGGCAAACTCCTTGTGCCCTAAGGTCTCGCTCTTGGTAAGCGAGCCGGAGGCGGCCCGCACAATGTGCTCAAATATCTCGATTCCCTTGGCCTGGACCGTGGAGCTGCCATCGACGATTTCGCCGGCATTGACATCCATGTTGTCGTTCATCATACGGAATATGCGGCTGTTGGTCGCAATCTTGAGGACCGGGACAATGGGAAATCCTATCGCCGAACCTCGGCCGGTGGTGAAAGCGATCAAGTTGCAGCCACCGGCGGCCAGTCCCGTGATTGAAACCGGATCGTAGCCGGGCGTGTTCATTACGACGAGCCCTTTGCCGGTGACCTGCTCGGCGTAATCCAGCACGCCCATGAGCATGGTGGTGCCCCCTTTCATGACGGCTCCGAGGGACTTCTCCACAATGTTGGTAATACCGCCGTGCAGGTTTCCCGGCGATGGATTGCTGTCCATGGTCGCTCCGAAGCGGCCGACGTATTCCTGGTATCTCCTGATGATAGAGACGAGCCTCTTGCCAGTCTCAACGTCCACCGCCCGGCGCGTGAGCACCTGCTCCGCACCGAATATCTCCGGTGTCTCCGCCAGGACGGCGGCTCCGCCGGCCGCAACCAGGAGATCGCTGGCATAACCCAGAGCCGGGTTGGCCGAGATCCCCGAGAAGGCGTCCGAACCGCCGCAGTTCAAGCCTAGCAGAAGATGCTCCACGGATTCCTCTGTGCGCCGAAATGCCCGGACCACTTTTATTAGTTCCCCGACCCTTCCGACACCTTCGGTGATGGTTTTCAGGGTGCCTCCGGACGTCTGGATCTCCAGAGCGACTGCGGGCTTTCCATAGCGGGTTTCGAGGCTCGAGCCGGCGTATCTCGCCAGGCTGTTCACCTCGCAGCCCAGCCCCACCACGATTACGGCGGAAACGTTCGGATGTCCGATGATGCCCTTGAGGGTGCGCTCCAGCAGCTCGATGTCGGGGCCCTTGTCATGCCCGCATCCCTCTTTGTGGGGAAGGGCAAAAACACCGTCTAAGCCTTCCTCCCGGACTCGCCGGAATTCCTCCGCGATTCCCTCGCAGACGTGGCTCGAGCAGCTGCTGGTTGCTACTACGGCGATGTGGTTGCGTGTTCCTATCCTCCCGTCCGCGCGCCGGTAACCCAGAAAGGTTCGAGGAAGATCGGCCGGCAAAGTCGGCGGCTGCGGGCGATCCACGGCATATTCGTGATGATTTAAATCGTGGGCAAGTTCCAGATTGTGAGTGTGCACCCACTCGCCAGGTTGAATGGCAGAACGGGCTCTCCCAATGATCTGGGAATATTTGTATACGTAAGAACCCTGAGGGATGGCACACAAGGCCACCTTGTGTGCCGTGCCGATGCTGTCTCTCAGAAAGATAACCCCGGCAGGTCCGGCGAGTTCCAGCCCGCGACCCAGCTCCCGGCGCGCGACAGCGACATTGTCGCCGGGAGAGAGCAGAATCGCCTTTTCCGCTAAAGGAAAACGGCCCGAGACGACAACAGGAAGGGAGTCGCTGTTTTCCAGAATGTTAAACCTTGCGTCCTCTCCCATCTGCACCTCGTGTCCGATTATATACCAGAGAGACGGCTGCTATCTCCGTGATCTAGGTGCCTCTGTGGTGTCTTCTGAATTGTGACTTATCGGCAGTGGAACGATGTGCTGGATTTGCACCGTCGCTCACCTAAAGCATCGCTGAGCACGAAATCCAGCATCGAGGCCAGATGCAGCTCAACCTGGGCCTGAAGGATGCCTTCATAGATTCCTGCCCTCGATTCAGAGGCACCCGGCGGAGAGGACAGGGTGCTCGAAATGAATTGACGTTTAACTAGGGCAGTCTTAAGTTGCCCTTATTCCCCCGTTTCTAGGCTGTTTCGGGTGGCCATGGGTGATGGATGGCCATGTCCAGGCTGAGGGAAAGATGCGATTTCGGATAGTTGCTGTTCGCGATCACCCAAAAGGGAAGATCTACGAGATGGAGGCAGATGGCAAGGTGGTCTCGCTTCGGCTCACGTTTCATGCCTTGGAGAGAGTCACCCGATGGAATTTATCGTTAGGAAAGGTTTTGCAGGCACTGCTCTTTCCAGAAGAAGTTCTTCGAGGCCATCGGGATCGCTTTATTGCCCATCGCCGTGCGGGAGATCATGTGATAAGAGCCGTCTACGAATATGAGAACGATGCACCTGTAGTCATCACGGTGTATTATCCTTCTATTGCCCGCTATTTTCGGGGAGGAGGCGACTTTGAAGATCAAATACTCTCCTGATGCGGATGTGTTGACCATTCAGCTTCGAGAGGGGCAAGCGACCGACTCCAGAGACATTGCCGAGGGCATCATTGTGCACCTCTCATCGGAAGGCCAGCCTCTAGAGATCGAGATTCTTGACGCATCGAGGGTGGTTCAGAAGAAAGATGTGGAGGTCTCCATGGAATCCCTCTACTCTGGTGTTTAATCCGAGAGTCTGGACAAACTGGGCACATTGCGCCCGGCCCGCGCGTCCTTTCCCTTACCTTGTTCTCGCCTTGCGCAGTTGCTTCGATGATGTTAAGGCAACACTTCCCGTTGACTTTTGCGAGATAGGCGAAAGAACGGAAAAGGGGTTAATACGCCGAATCGCGCACGTCTATCGGCCAGCAGGCTTTTTGCGCCGGAAGGGCGCGAGGCATAAGCGTGAGCGACAATCATAGCACACCCAAGAAGCAGGCAACGCTCGGCACAATGTTTCATCCAAGGCGCGGACACGCCCGCTTCGTGGTCAACGTGAGCACGAATGCCGTGAATGTCTACTCAGGGGCGGATTTAATCGGAAGCCATCAAAGAGAGTCTCCATTCGTGACCTCGGCTGTCACTCCCTCATGATAAGAGCTGAGTGTTGAGTTCGAGTCCCAGGTTGCGAAAAGCCAACAGGAAATAGAGAGTCTGGTCAGGGTGAGCGACATCTTCGGAATGGGCAAAAAACGGGAACTGGCTCCGAACTGACCGCTCGCTTGTGCCGCAAGAGAAATTCGGTGCCTGTCCTGGTTTATTCATTGGCGGTGCTGAGCCGGAGGATCATGGCCACTTGGAGGTTTTCGCATGACAAAGTCCATCGTGTCGAAAGCGCTTCTCGATGATCTCCGCCGGTTGATCGCGGAGGCGCGACAGGACGTCGCACGGACGGGCGACTCCGCGCCGGTCATGCTCTATTGGAGAACGGCAATCCGCGGCCATCTTGGGCCGAACGGGCAGGGTCTGTGGTACTGACGTTCAAACCGAATGTGTCTGTGACTCGGGCTGCGGAGCTAGAGTCGCGGCCTAAGTCACAGCTAGAGTCACAGCTACAGTCGCAGCTAGAGTCGCTTCGTGAAAAGGTGCTGAGCCTACTTTCCTCCAGCCCGCTTTCCAAATCGGGTTTAGCGGCAAAGCTCGGTCAGAAGCAACCCTCCGGTCAGCTGCACAAGGTCATCCGCGAGTTATTAGAGGAGGGCGCAATCGCATATTCGATCCCGGCAAGACCCCAATGCCGCCTGCAGAAATATGTTTGCAGGGCTCATTCGCTCCCTCATTCAGAGGTTATGGTCATAATAGGGTCCAGTTTGAAAGCCAGATCAGAGGTGGCTAATGGCTAGTTCAGATTTCGAAGAGTTCATTGCGCATCGCCGGGATAATGGTAATTGCCAGAGTCTCGTCCAGCATCTGCTCGAAGTTTCTTTGCTGGCACACCATTTTTCAGCAAAGATCGGACTGGGGCCTTCCGGCGAACTCATGGGGTTGTTGCACGACCTTGGCAAATATAGCCGAGAGTTTCAACAATACTTACGGTCGGCTGTCGGATTGCTAGAGCAAGACAAGGACGACAACTATGTCGATCCAGCAAGCAAAAAAGGCAAAATCGATCATTCAACAGCCGGGGCACAGGCCATCTGGCGCGAGTTCTCACAGCGTGGGAAGGTAGATCATATAGTCGGCGAAATGTTGGCTCTTTGCATTGCCTCGCATCACTCTGGGTTGATTGATTGCATTGGCGTTGATGGCACTGATCAATTATCGAAAAGAATGAACAAGTCCGATGCGTTATCACACCGAAGCGAGGCATGGAGCAGGGCAGACCTACGGGTTCGCGACCGCTTTGAAGAGCTGATACGTCCCGGCGATCCCATGTCAGCTTTGCGCAGAGTCATCGAGCGAATTTGCAGAAACGAACAATGTGAAAGCATCGTGCGATTCAAGGTTGGACTGTTAGTCCGCTACCTTTTTAGTTGTCTGATTGATGCTGACCGCGTCAATACAGCGGATTTCGAGCGGCCACTAGTGGCGAAGCAACGTCTCCAGAGCGGCTATACGGCGTGGCCGGTTTTGGCTGAGCTCTTGGAAAGAAAACTGGCAACGTTTAGTTGTCAGAACCGAGTTGACGAATTACGGCGGGAGGTTTCCAGTCACTGCTTGGCTGCCGCAAAGCGCGACAAGGGAATATTCACGCTGACTGTTCCGACAGGTGGCGGCAAAACGCTCGCCAGTTTGCGTTTTGCCCTGCACCATGCCCGAAGATACAAGATGGATCGCATCTTTTATGTAATCCCTTTTACGTCGATCATCGACCAGAACGCCGAAGAGGTTCGAAAGATCCTAGAGCCCTCGGCTGGAGATTTATCGCCGGAAAGCGTGGTTTTGGAGCACCACTCCAACCTCACACCCGATGAACAGACGTGGCGTAATAAGATACTCTCCGAAAACTGGGATGCGCCGGTCATTTTCACAACCAGTGTGCAACTGCTGGAGACTCTTTTTGGCGCAGGCACGCGTGGTGCGCGACGTATGCACAATCTGGCAAACGCCGTGATTATTTTCGACGAAATCCAGACACTTCCCATCAACTGTGTCCACCTTTTTAACAACGCCATCAATTTTCTAGTGGAACAATGTGGCAGCAGTGTGGTGCTGTGTACTGCCACTCAGCCGCTGCTCGATCAGGTGGACGAGAAGAAGGGCGCTATCCGTTCGAAGATGTCGGAAGCTGAGATCGTGCCGAATGTAGGGAAACTCTTCAGCGATCTCAAACGCGTTAATGTCATAGATGGGCGCAAGCCGGGTGGATGGACCCATGATGAAGTGGCGAGTCTCGCCCTGTTGGAAATGCAATCCAGCGGTAGCTGCCTTATAGTGGTTAATACGAAATCAGCCGCGAAAGAAGTGTTTCAGCTTTGCAGAGCGCTCGGTGCAACCGTCCCCGTCTATCACCTTAGCACCAATATGTGCCCGGCCCACCGAAAAGAGTCCCTCTCGAAGATTCATAAACATCTCGAGCGCCGGCAACAAGTGCTCTGCGTCAGTACTCAATTGATCGAGGCCGGCATTAACGTGGACTTCGGATCGGTCATCCGCTTTACCGCAGGGCTGGATTCCATTGCGCAGGCCGCGGGGCGATGCAACCGCCACGGTCTGCGCCCAACAGAGCGTGTTCATGTGGTCAATCCGGCCGAGGACAAGGCGGAGATGCTCAAGGATATCCGCGTTGGCAAAGAAGTCGCGGAGCGGGTGCTGGACGAATTCGCCTCAGCGCCAGATCCGGGTGTAGATGAACTACTCAGCCCGGCAATAATGTCAAGGTATTTTCGATATTACTTCTTCGATCGCTGCAAAGAAATGGACTATCCAGTGGCAACGATCGAAGCTGGACGGGATGACACGCTGTTGAATATGCTGGCTGAGAATCGGATGGCCGTAGAGGCGAGAGGGACAGTCCCCGGCATTTACCTTCGTCAGTCATTCATGACGGCAGCCAAGGCCTTCAAGGCTATCGATGCACCGACGCGAGGCATCATCGTGCAGTACACCGATTCTGGCAAGGTAATCGTTGGCGATTTATGCTCAGCTTTCGAGATAGAAAAGCAGTTTAAGCTTCTGAAACGCGCTCAACAATTCACGGTCAATGTATTTTCACAAGTGCTCGAACGCCTGAGCACCCTCAAAGCAGTCCATGAGGTACAAGAAGGTACCGGCATTTTGTACCTCGATTCACGCTATTACCACAATGATTTTGGCCTGACAGATAGTCCCGTAAACCAAATGGAGACACTCAATGTCTAATCCGGAGCGAAACAGCATCGAGTTCAAGGTTTGGGGTCGTTACGCCATGTTTACCGACCCACTTACGAAGATTGGTGGAGAGAAGTGCAGTTATCACATCCCGACCTACGAAGCCCTGAAGGGTATTGCCAAGTCGATCTACTGGAAGCCGACTTTTGTTTGGGTGATCGATGAGGTGCGAGTCATGAAGCGGTTTCGGACACAAACGAAAGGTACCAAGCCCCTGAATTTCGGGGGCGTCTATCCGAGCCTGGCAATCTACACGTTTTTGACGGGCGATGCTGATCCAATTACAGGCGTGCCCGGTGTTGAATATCAAGTGCGAGCGCACTTCGAGTGGAATGAGCATCGACCAGAACTGGTCGGCGATCGTATTGAAGGAAAGCACTTCCAGATAGCCCGCCGAATGCTGGATCGTGGGGGCCGGCAAGACATCTTTCTCGGCACCCGAGATTGCCAGGGTTACGTGGAACCCTGTGAGTTCGGCACCGGGCCAGGTCACTATGACAACAGTGGCGAACTGGCCTTCGGCTTGACATTTCACTGTTTCGACTATCCCGACGAGACTGGCGAAGACAAGCTCTGGACCCGTTTCTGGACGCCCAAAATGATCGACGGCGTAATCCAATTCATACGCCCGCGGGACTGCCCTGTCAGGAAGTTTGTGCGCGAGATGAAAGCGAAGCGGTTTGACTCAGGCCAGAACCTGCGAAATGTAGAAACCGAAGCGGCAGAGCTGGGGGTCTAAACATGAGTTGGATACAGAAACTATATGACACTTTCGAGCAATGCTCCGGCGCCCCACAGTTCGCAAACGATCCGCTCATGCCGATCAGCCACACTGTGCAGCAGGCACATATCGAGATCGTCCTCGACGGCGAGGGCAATTTCTTGCGAGCCAGAGCAGTTCAGAAGGAAGAAACTGTCGTTCCGGCAACTGAAGAGTCGGCCAGCCGAACGGGGAAGCAGCCCGCGGCCCACCCATTGTGCGACAAAATCCGGTACTGCGCCTCCGATTATGTGGCATTTGGCGGCAGCAAGGAGTCTTTTTATTCCAAGTACATTGATGGACTCCGGCGCTGGTGTAATTCAGAGTACTGCCACCCAAAAGCCAAAGCCATTCTGACCTATGTTGAGAGAGGCACACCGATAGCTGATCTCGTTCGAGAAGGGCTCCTGTTTTGTGATGAGAATGCCAATCTCCTTACAGAATGGAAGTCCGTTACACCTGCCCCACATATCTTCAAAGTACTTCCCGCAAAAAATGGGAAGAGAGATCAAGGTGATGCGTTCGTCCGCTGGAGAGTGCAGATTCCAGACGATCCCGTCACGGCAGTGTGGGAGGATACCGATCTCATACAGGCGTGGATCAAGTTTGACGCATGCGCAAGCGCTGATCGTGGTTTATGCATGGTTACCGGTAAAACCATGCTCTTGGCGACTAGCCATCCCAAGCGGTTACGAGGCGGTGCCGACGGCGCAAAACTTATCTCTTCAAACGATACCTCTGGCTTTACATTCCGAGGCCGATTTGACAATGCAGCCGATGCATGCGGCATCGGATTCGAGATCAGCCAGAAAGCCCACAACGCTCTGCGGTGGTTGATCAAGCGCCAAGGTTACAACCATAAAGGCCAGGTTTTCGTCGCGTGGGCTGTCGGCGGACAGCAAATTCCTGATCCACTGAAGAACACTTCGGAACTGCTCGCGCTATTTAGTGACGTGTCTCAGGACCGGACTGTTAACCAACATTACGGGGGTGACGCTGGGCAATATCTTGGGCTCCAATTGAAGAAACTAATCGGAGGGTACAAGGCAAACCTCACCGAGACGGACAACGTCGTGGTGATCGGACTGGATTCAGCAACACCTGGGCGTATGGGTATTACCTATTACCGCGAGTTGAATGGGTCGGAGTTCCTTGAGCGCGTCATTGCCTGGCACGAATCCCATGCGTGGCACCAGACATACTCCAAGGAAATCCAGTTCGTCGGGGCTCCCGCGCCCAAGGAGGTTGCCGAAGCCGCCTATGGCCGGAAACTGGACGATAAGTTGTGCAAGTCAACGGTGGAGCGTCTTCTGCCGTGCATTGTAGATGGACGTCCAATTCCGAGAGATCTCGTTGACTCCTGTGCGCGACGTGTCTTTAACCATATGGGAATGAGACGATGGGAATGGGAAAAATGTCTCGGCATAGCATGTGGGCTTTTCAGAGGTCACCACAGAAAGGAGAACTACCGAATGTCACTCGAAGAGGATCGAAACACCCGTGATTACCTGTTCGGACGATTACTGGCCATTGCTGACTACATCGAGGAAAGAGCGTTGTATGTGGCGGGCGAAAATAGGGACACAAACGCCGCCAAGTTGCTGAACCGTTTCGCAGATAGGCCAAGCTCCACTTGGCGGACCATTGAGCTGGCCTTAAGCCCTTATAAGAGGCGGATGCGCTCGAAATGGCCTGGCCTGCTGATCGCAATGGAGAAGCAGCTTGATAAAGTTGCAGGCATGTTCCAGACCAACGAGTTTACCGATGACAGCAAACTGTCTGGTGAGTTCTTGCTGGCCTATCACTGCCAGCGTGCTGTGCTCTGGTCCAAGGCCAACAAGGAAGACGCGGCGGAGGATAAAGTCATTTACGAAGGAGAGGAATAAATGTCTACTTTGCAAAACAAGATCGACTTCGCAGTTGTGTTGCGGGTTAGTCATGCTAATCCGAACGGCGATCCGCTCAATGGCAACCGGCCACGCACCGATTATGACGGCTTGGGCGAAATGACGGATGTCTGCATAAAGCGCAAGATACGGGACCGTTTGCAGGAAATTGGCCATGCGATCTTCGTCCAGTCCAACGATCGAAAGAATGACGACGCAAAAAGTCTGCGTGACCGTGCTGAGAAGTCTCTCGGGAACAAGCTGAGCGCTGCCGAGACTGTTAATTTGGCATGCAAAACTTGGTTTGACGTGCGTGCCTTTGGGCAATTATTTGCGTGGTCCGGCAAACGTAAGACAAAGAACAAGGAAGAAGAGGACACCAGTGTTTCAATCGGAATTCGCGGTCCCGTCTCTATCACATCGGCTTTCAGTGTTCTTCCAGTGGAAGTAACAAGCAACCAGATCACCAAGAGCGTAAATGCTGAAGGAGATAGTGATGTGAAGCGCAGTCCCGACACAATGGGAATGAAACACCGGGTCGATCATGGCATCTACGTTTTCTTTGGCAGCATGAATCCGCAACTGGCGGAAAGAACCGGATTCAGTGATGCTGACGCTGAGTCGATCAAGCAGGTGCTTCCGCGGCTGTTCGAGAATGATGCCTCTTCTGCCAGGCCGGAAGGCAGCATGGAGGTGCTCAAGGTCATTTGGTGGAAGCACAGCTGCAGGTCAGGGCAGTGTTCTTCTGCAAAGGTGCATCGCTCGCTCACTGTAAAACCGGATGGCGAAATTGAACTGGCCCCACTTGAGGGCCTGGAACCTGAGTTAATCGACGGGTTTTAGAAGAGTTGTTTCCGCGCTGAGATTGTTTTGCGCAGTATCAGATGGTGATACTACGATCCAGGCGGAAAACCAGTCGGTCGCTCATGAATTGCAGACGCGGAAAAAGTCATGTATGACGAAGATGGACTGCTGCAGCTGTCGGCACTGCAGCATCTGGTGTTCTGCGAGCGGCAGTGCGCGCTGATCCACATTGAGCAGCTCTGGGCGGACAATCGATTTACCGTCGAGGGGGAGCACCTGCACGACCGCGTCCACGAGGCTGGAGCAGAGTCCCGGGGCGATGTCAGGATTGCGCGGGGCCTTGCGCTCCGGTCGCTCCGCCTCGGATTGTCGGGAATCGCAGACGTGGTGGAGTTCCATCGCGTGACCGAAGAAGGAGTCCGCCTTCCGGATGTAGCAGGCCTCTGGAAGCCCTTTCCGATCGAGTACAAGCGCGGGCGGCCAAAGCGCGAGCACTGCGATGAAGTTCAGCTTTGCGCTCAGGCCATCTGCCTGGAGGAAATGCTCCAAGTACAAGTGCCCGATGGAGCGCTGTTCTACGGAGCAACGCGGCATCGTTTCGACGTCACCCTCGATGACACCCTCCGGCGCGAAACCGAAGTTGCCGCAGCGCGCCTGCATGAGCTGATCTCCCGGCAGGTCACGCCCATGGCCGTTCGCGAGCCGAAATGCGACCGGTGCTCGCTGTTCGAACTATGCATGCCGCAAGCGCTGTCTGGAGGCCGGTCGGCACAACAATACCTCCAGAGGGCGATTCATGAAGAAGAACGTGGGGATATCCGAAAATGAAGCAGCATCTTAACACGCTCTTCGTAACGACTCAGGGAGCCTATCTGGCGTGGGAGGGTGAAACCGTTCTGGTTCGTGTCGAGCAGGAAACACGTCTGCGCGTGCCGATTCACATGATCGGTGGAATCGTCTGCTTCGGGCGGGTCTCCTGCAGCCCGGCGCTGATGGGTTTTTGCGGCGAACGAGGAGTAACAATTTCTTACCTGTCCGAACACGGCCGTTTTCTCGCCCGCGTTGAGGGGCCGGTTTCCGGAAATGTCCTGTTGCGACGCGCGCAATATCACTGCTCGGAAGATGCGGGCAAGTCGGCCGAAGTCGCAAGGGCTGTGGTTACGGCGAAGGTTGCAAACTGCCGAACTGTTCTGCTCAGGGCCGTCCGCGATCACTCGGATGGCGTGGGCGTTGCGGAGATTCGATCTGTTGCCGACCGACTCAGCAGGACTCTCGATCGACTTCAGACGCCGCTTCCGTTGGACACAGTGCGGGGCCTCGAAGGCGAATCGGCCCGCGATTACTTCCAGGTTCTTGATCACTTGATCACGAATCAGAAGGAGGAGTTCTATTTCCATGCGCGCAGCCGGCGGCCTCCTCTGGACAACGTCAATTCCCTGCTCTCCTTCGTATACACCCTGCTGACCCACGACGCCCGTTCCGCGCTGGAGACGGTGGGATTGGATGCGGCTGTGGGATTCCTGCATCGCGACCGGCCGGGCCGTCCCGGCCTTGCTTTGGATCTTGTTGAGGAGTTCCGCCCTGTGCTAGGGGACCGCCTGATTCTTTCGTTGATCAACAAGAAACAGGTTCAGGGAAAAGGCTTCACCAAAAGCGAGACGGGAGCAATCCTTATGGATGACGCGACGCGCAAGACGCTGCTGACTGCCTATCAGGAACGGAAGCAGGAGATAATCACACATCCATTTCTCGGCGAGGAGACCACAGTGGGAATGCTGGTGCATCTGCAGGCGAGGCTTCTCGCACGCCATCTGCGCGGAGAGATGGACGGATACCCGCCATTTATCTGGCGATGAGGGGACCGGCATTGACGATTCGAAGATGCCGACGAAGATGCGGGTGAATGTATGTTCGTGCTTGTGAGCTATGATGTATCTACGATCAGCCCGGAAGGGAAACGGCGCCTGAGGAGGGTTGCAAAGGCTTGCCTCAGTTATGGACAAAGAGTGCAGCATTCGGTTTTCGAGTGCGTTGTCGATCCGGAGCAATGGACGCGCCTGCGAATCCGGTTGCTGGACGAATTTGATTCGTCCGAGGACAGCCTGCGATTCTATTTCTTGGGCAGCAACTGGCGTCACCGCGTTGAACATCACGGGACCAAACCGTCTGTGGACTTGGAGGGTCCGCTTGTTGTTTGACTGGGTCCGGCAGATTGCGCGAGTGTGGAGCGAACATGAATACACTGCGGCATTCGCGATTTCCAGAAGTTATTATTCTTGCGGCACTTGCATGGTGACTTGGATTGTGAACGTCGGGGAGCCCGCCCATTGCGAGCAGGTTCGCGGAATGAGCCGCGCAGCTCATTTTGGATCAGCCACTTAGAGTGCCTGCAGTCGCCCCTCGCGCGGGGGCGTGGATTGAAACACCCGATGATCTGGCGTGCCCACCGGCGAAAGTGGGTCGCCCCTCGCGCGGGGGCGTGGATTGAAACATATCCCCGTGGGAACTAACGGAATACCGCTTGGTCGCCCCTCGCGCGGGGGCGTGGATTGAAACGACGAATCTGCAGGGCCTATGGGATGCCAGGAAAGGTCGCCCCTCGCGCGGGGGCGTGGATTGAAACGGGTCGGGGGCACCTACTGGAATGATCCGAAACGTCGCCCCTCGCGCGGGGGCGTGGATTGAAACTCCAGGAGCCAATGCTCGCCTTAAGACCTTTTAGTCGCCCCTCGCGCGGGGGCGTGGATTGAAACACAGACTCCTATCCGTCGATCCCTCCTGATGCGGGTCGCCCCTCGCGCGGGGGCGTGGATTGAAACATTAATTGTTGCGCATGCGGTGCAATTGTTAGTGGTCGCCCCTCGCGCGGGGGCGTGGATTGAAACGAGCTTCGCCTCCTCCTCCTTGATCATGTACTTTGTCGCCCCTCGCGCGGGGGCGTGGATTGAAACGACTA
>Ga0315277_10009272_pt1 | contig 12583 bp, 15 predicted proteins | sample YL17G05_15_MG_FD_203695 | JGI IMG/M metagenome (GOLD analysis project Ga0315277, IMG submission 203695) | Sediment microbial communities from Yellowstone Lake, YNP, Wyoming, USA - YL17G05_15 | ecosystem: Environmental > Aquatic > Freshwater > Lake > Sediment | place: USA: Wyoming | collected... | reverse complement strand
CCCTCCTACAGAACTTTAAGCGTTAAACCATTTAGCTATTTGGATACTTCTCCAAACACCGGGCCTAGCATTTGCCTGACAAAGCTGGATAGGTCCTCAACCTTGATGAGCGCCAGGCAAGCCACACTGCCATCTTGTCCACAACTTACCACCGCCAATTTGTCTCCTGCCTTAATGCGCGCCTTTTCCCTTAACTCTTTGGGCAAGACCATCTGGCCCCGCTCGTCTACGCTGACAACAGACTCAACCTTGCAGCAGGGCTGACCTTTCTCCGAAGAAGCACAACAGTTCATATAACGCCTCCAAATATTCTGATGATTCTGATTATACTGATAGTGCTGATATTTGTCAAGTGGGGTAACGGGCAGACGATTAAGCCTAAACACGACAGGTGCATTTTCTCCAGGGCATATTGTTGATTTCTCAGAGGGCAGCGCTACTTGTAGGCCCCCACGGAGTTAGGAAAGGCAGCGAAAACAGAATTTACGGAATTGAGGCGAAATCAAACGCCATCCCGAAGTCGAAATGCTCCTGGCGACGGGAGATAACCGTACCAAGGTAATGAAGAAAGTCCTCAACTGGCTCACGGAAGACTCCTCTCCCTTGACGGGAGAGGACTAAGGTGAGGGTGACATCAAAGAGCAGCCGCTATCTCGCATATTATCAGTGAGTAGTTTTTGGTGTCCCTGGAATTTGAGAAACAATACCTGATTTGTAGCAGGCCTAATTGGTATGGTGTCCCTGGAATTCAGCTGATACGTTGCCGGTATCCATGCCCACTACCGATGCCTCATGGGATACAGGCTAAAGAAAGATTGCATAGCGAAATCATCAGTCATTCCCGACAAGTAATCTATAGCAATCATCTCCGGTTTTTCACTCAAGTCATATTCCATGCTATCTACAAATCTAAAAAGAACTCTATAGGTGTCAGCGTCATACTTTGAACGCGCCCTTTTTTTTGCACCAGAATCTGTATGCTGCAATACTTGAAGAAAACTCTCATAGAGCGACCTAACTATGTGCTCAACAAACGGTCTTTGCCGTTCAAGATATGTGCTTTTGTAGATGTTATCAAGGCTAAATCCATAAAGCTCCTCAATGCAATTGAAAATAATCTCGGATGTTCCAATATAATCTTGCTCGTTGCTCTGTGCCAATATGTCTTCCGTTAGACTCCCTATAATCTCTCCTACATCGGCCCCTAGTATTTTCCTTACATCTTTTGGCAAGTCGGCTTCGTCGATTACCCCGAGTGATATTGCATCCTGCGCATCGGCAGCTAGGTATGCTACTCTATCCACATACCTTACAACACAACCTTCAAACGTATACGGCATTTCATCACGTGGGACATCGTGACGAATGCCCGTGATATCTTTTGTCTTGTCAGGCTTGATAATCCTGTCATATTCCTCTCCGCAATGACAGACCACCCCATCTCTGACTTCATACGTCAAATTGAGTGTCTCACCATGCAGCTCTTTCATCATGTCAATGACTCTTAGAGAGTTAACCTCATGAGAGAATCCACCTAACCCATTCTTTTCGCATATTTCCTTCAACACAGCTTCACCCGAGTGTCCAAAAGGTGGGTGCCCCAAGTCATGCCCTAAAGCTATAGCACGTGCAAGGTCTACGTTTAAACGTAGTCTCCTACAAATCGTCTCTGAAATAGAAGAGACCTGTAACGAGTGGTCCATTCGAGTGGTGATATGGTCATTCTCCGGAGCATAGAAAGCCTGTGTCTTATGCTTCAATCTCTTAAATGCCGAAGAGTATAGTATGCGATGGTAATCCCTTTCCCAAGGTAAGCGATTTGGGTCTTCGCTTATTGGTTTAATGCGACCAAGACACTTTTTACTTCTCGCCGCCTTGGGAGAAAGATCTTCCTCAGATTCAAACTTGAGCCCTAATCCCATCGGGATTCTAGAACCCTGTTGTTGAGTCTTCCCACGTTTCATTTTTCGAATCACTGAAGATGATACCTGTTTAATGATGATCCTTCGTAAGACAATAGTATTAGGAAGCCATGAATTTTGTCAAGATACTTCGGATATGAAATGTGAATACTAGCGAAATCAACTTGCCAGTTCGTCACAAAGATGATAGGGTATTCAAGGAAAAGGTATTGGCGGCCAGCTATACTTTGAGTGACCCAAATAAATTGCTTAGTCAGATTAAGCTGAAATTTAATTCAAGCTTCTGGTTGCAGAATAAGTCTATTAAGGGGACGCCACAAAGCCAGCTAGAGCAGCTGCTTTTCCAACCTATCCCTCTTCTAGGGATTGGGAGATGGTGGTGAATTGGTCGAGGGCGGATTCGAGGTTTTCAGCGATTTCACGAGCAAGGATGTCGGGGTTTGGCAGATTGGCTGAATCTTCAAGGCTTTCGTCCTTGAGCCAGAATATGTCGAGGTTTACTTTGTCTCTTTGTATCAGCTCCTCGTAGGTGAAGACGTGGAAGCGCTCGGTTTCTTTGCGGTCGTGGCGGTTCTGAGGGTTGTAGCATTTCACAAAGTCTAAAAGGTCCTCGTATTTTAAGGTATTGGTTTTGAGGGTGAAGTGTATGTTAGTGCGGAAGTCGTATATCCAGAGTTTTTCTGTCCAGGGCTTTTCGCTGGCGGGCTTGCGGTCGAAGAAGAGAATATTTGCCTTGACGCCCTGGGCATAGAATACACCAGTGGGAAATCTAAGAAGTGTGTGCACATCACACTCGTCGAGCAGCTTCCTTCTTACTGTCTCGCCGGCACCACCTTCAAATAGAACATTGTCAGGCACAACAATGGCAGCTCTGCCGTTGATTTTTAGAAGTGTCTTCACGTGTTGAAGGAAGTTCAGTTGTTTGTTTGAGGTGGTAGCCCAGAAGTCTGTGCGTTCATAAATCTGTGTTTCCCTGTCAGCTTTACCTTCGCCATTGAATATGGTGTAGCTGCTTTTTTTACCGAAGGGGGGATTGGTGAGCACCATGTCAAAGCGTTCACCGGGGTCGGCAATGAGGCTGTCACCGGATTCGACGGGAGTCTCAATGCCATGGAGATAAAGGTTCATTACGCACAGTCTGACGACGGCATCAACGATGTCTTTGCCTTTGAGCGCGTTGAATCTAAGGAATTTCTTTTGTTCTACATCTACCTTGTAATGCTTGGGAATGTAGTCATAGGCAGCAAGCAGGAAACCACCGGTGCCGCAAGCGGGGTCGCAGATGGTCATATCTGGCCCGGGTCGCATAACTTCGACGATGGCCTTGATTAGAGGTCTGGGGGTAAAGTATTGGCCGGCGCCGCTCTTGATGTCTTCTGCGTTTTTCTCGAGGAGACCTTCGTAAATATCGCCTTTGACGTCTATGTCCAGGCCAACCCAGGTTTCAGTATTGATGAGTTCGATGAGGCGCTTGAGCTTGGCGGGGTCTTGGATTCTGCTTTGGGATTTGCGAAAGATGATGCCCAGCATGCTTGGCTCTTTGCCTAAAATCTCGAGTATAAGGCGGTAGTGGACCTCGAGTTCAGCGCCATCTTTCCTCAAGAGGCTGGGCCAGTCATAGCCTTTGGGTATGGTTGCGGGCTTGTTGAAAGGCGGCTTTGTCTGCTCATCGGCCATTTTCAGGAAGAGGAGGTAGGTTAGCTGTTCGACGTAGTCGCCGTAGCTCACGCCGTCATCGCGGAGGACATTGCAGTAATTCCAAACCTTCTGGACGATTGCGGATGATTGGTTTGCCATTTTACACCAACCTCATTTGCTTTGTGTTCGACTTATTTCTGCTGCTCTTCGCGGGCTTGCGCTCAGCCTGTTGTCTTGCTCTCTCCTGTCTAATTCTCTCGAGCAGTTTTTCGGCGGGTTCGTCGTTGGAGTCTTGGGGGACGAGCTTGCCTTCGAAAGCTCGCTTGAGGATGCTCTGGCGGAGCCTTTCCGCTTGCTTGAGGCTGTGGTCAAGGGTTTTTTCGATTTCGTCTGCGACGGAGAAGCGACGCTCAATTTCCTCCACAATGCGGTGTTGCTCAGGAAGCGGTGGAAGAGAGAACACTATGTTTTTCACGTCACCTAGACTCACATTATTCATTCCGACGCCTCTTGGTCGTCTTTCTATTGACGAACGAGCTGTTTCTGAATCAAGCACAAGCTTTAGGTAACATGGATTGATGAATTCCCAAGGACAGCGGATGACAGCTATGGCCTGATTAATGTTTGCTGGCAGGTCATCACTATGGACAATGGCAACCTTGCCTATTGTCCCAGCAATTGAGAATAGGATGTCATCTTTCATAAGTTGCGACCGTTTCAGGAAGTCATGCGTATCCTTTGTTATGAATTCTGATATAGAGGCTCTGTCCAGTCTGCCGTTTTTGAGATTTTCAACCTTTATAAAATTGATTCCATCAGGGACATAGTCGAAGTTGTAGGAAGTGGGAGTAGAACCCTTGGTTACTAAAATGCTGACATCTTCCACTAGTGTCCATAGCCAGCCATCTGGCAGGTCGGACAAGTCGGAGGTATCCAGCGGGGGCAGTTCCTTGTATTTGCCTTTGGCGGTTTTGTGGCGTTCTTGTTTAATGCGGTCGAGGAGGACGGAGGCGAATTCGAGCTCGTGTTTATGGGCTTGGCGCCATTCTGCTGTCAGTTTGCCTTCGAAGGCATGTTTGAGGACAGCCTGGCGATAGCGCTTTAGCTGAGCCTTTATTTTCTTCAGTGTTTCGACGCCGGTATCAAGCCTGGTGAAAAGCTCTTCGATTTTGGCGAGGATGCGGTGCTGCTCAGGAAGTGGGGGAAGAGGCATTGAAATTTGTTTCAACTTAGAGGCATTGACGTTAGCGAGAGCAATTCCAATACTTTTGTCTGAAATGGATCCCCAATATGACGGGCTCGTCAAAAACATGGCGAAATACTGGTTGTTTATCAAAGGCTGAAATCTAATCAAATAGGAGGCAAAAACAGACTTCGGAGGATCTTTGACTAAATGGCTGTATCCTACTGAGCCCGCTCTGGAAATGACAATATCTCCATCATGCAGTAGGTATTTCGCAACATCTGGCGGTTCATCTTTGCAAAAGGGGACGGAGGTCCAGTCTACATGCCCTGGAGTTATATCCGTGGTCCTTAACAGATGGAGTTCCCCATCAGCTACCGCACTTGTAGTCCAACCATATTGGGGATCTGAAGCGACTTCACCAAGCTTTGTCCATATCCAACCAGAGGGCAACTTGGGCAGATCGTCTATCTCGTCTCTCATGCCACCAGCTCCTTGTTGAGCTCGTCCAGAATCTTATCGAGATGTTGCTGGAAAACAGTGTTTGCTCTGACAGCGCCCCCTTTTTGGGCGAAAGGCGGTAACTCAAAATCGTCAACTCCAATAGTCAACGAGGTAGCGATGTGCTCTTTTACCATGTTGAGCCAGAGCATCTGCTCAGGGGTAAACTCCCTGCCGAGCTTCTTCTGGACGGAGAGCCAGTATTCGAAGCGGCGATCAACGGTCTCGGAGAAGGGTTCGAGAACATCAGCCCGGCCGACGGCAAAGCGGATAAGAGAGACGATGTTGGTGAGGAGCTTTTGAGGACCGGCACCCCTGACCTTGGAGCTCTCGAGTTGCTCATAGGCATGCCAGAGGAGCTCAGGGGTAAGTTTGTAGGGTGGTTTCTTGATGGCATCGGCGAGCTGCTTTATAGCATAATAGGTGAGAGGCCGTTTGACATAGGGCTGGCTGTAGAGTATCTGGAGGGCGGTAAGCTCGTTCTTGTTCTCCTTGATGAACTTTGTGAAGGTGTCAACGATGGTTTTCGCCTTTTCTTTTGCCTGAGGGTCGAAGCCGACGAAAATGAGACTATCCTGGCTGACTGTGTCAATAATCTGCTCGCTTTTTCTCCTGAGGTCAATAAGGAGGTCGCGCAGTTTGGGGTTATCGAAAGGACTGCAAACAGTTTTGGCTAGTTCGTTATAAGCCTGCTTCATATGTCCATCAGTCGGTTCTTCTGTGTTAAAAAGCTCCTTTGCCTTATCTATCTGCTTGTCCGGGTCTAAAGCATCGAGCAAGCGATTCACCATATCTTTGAGCGACACGCCTTGGGCGGCAGTTTGAATTTGCTGCTTGTCCGGGTCTTCGAGCTGTCTGTCGAGTCGGGCAAGTCTGCTTGTCAGAGAAGATAGAGTGTCTTCATCTCTATTTCCCAGGGCGATAGACAGAAGGAGCTTATCGAAGGGGACGCTCTTTTTCCTATCGAGCGGGCGCGAGTCCGTCTTATCATTTTCGCAGACGCCCACGGCGTCGACGATGACACAATGGGTTTTATGGGTGGCATCGGGGTTAACGCTATGGAATTCGGTAGGCAATATAGTGCGGGTACCACGGCCTTTCATCTGCTCGAAGAGGATGCGAGATTTGACATCTCTCATGAATATGACGCACTCGAGAGGTCTGATATCGGTGCCGGTGGCAATCATGTCGACGGTTACGGCGATTCTGGGATTGTAGGAGTTGCGAAAGCTGGCGATAAGGGCTTCAGGTTTCTCGCCGGTGGTTTTGTAGGTGATCTTTTTGCAGAACTCATTGCCCTTGCCGAACTCTTCTCTCACAATGTGGACGATATCTTCAGCGTGGGAGTCATCCTTGGCGAAAACAAGGGTTTTGGGAACCTCGGTTCTGCCGGGGAATATTTCGGTGGATAGCTTGTCCCTGAAGGTCTTGATTATTGTTCTTATCTGGTCTGGGGATACTACTGAGCGGTCAAGCTGCTCTGGGGGATAATCAAGGTCTTCATCCAGTTGCTCCCAGCGCACCTTACGGGTGAGCTTGTGCCGTTTGTCCACCCAAAAACCTGCTTTTACCAGGCTGCCGTGCTTGGTGATATCCGTTATGATGCGGTAGACATCATAACCGACGCCGACGCCATCGGCTACGGCGCGCTCGTGGCTGTATTCCATAACAAGGTTCTGGTTGAAGAAGCCCAGGGTCTGCTTTGAGGGAGTAGCAGTGAGACCGATGATGAAGGCATCGAAATACTCGAACACCTGGCGCCAAAGATGGTAGATGGAACGATGACACTCGTCGGTTATAATGAAGTCAAAGGTCTCTATGGGGATGGCGGGGTTATAGGCGATTTCCTTTGAGGGAAGAACTGTCGGCGATATATCGAAGAGAGAGCGTTCCTCAAGATCGGCATCGAACTCTGGCTCTCCTTTAAGCATTGAGTAAAGCCGTTGGATGGTGGTTATGCAGACACGGCTCACTGGGTCTAGAGTGTTAGAGGCGAGGTGCTGGATGTTATAGAGCTCGGTGAATTTTCTGCCATCGTCGGGAGTGGAGTAATTCTGGAACTCGCTTCTGGTTTGGCGGCCCAGGTTGCTTCTATCGACAAGAAATAGGACTCTTCTGGCATTGGCGAATTTTATCAGGCGATAGACGAAACTGACGGCGGTGTAGGTTTTTCCGCTACCGGAAGCCATCTGGATAAGGGCACGCGGTCTGGCTTCAGCGAAGGATCTTTCGAGATTTGTGATGGCTTCAATCTGACAATCTCTTAGGCCATGGGTTATCAGAGGGGGGATATTTTTGAGTCTAGCTCTGAGGGTGTCCTTCTGTGATAACCATCCTTTGAGCGTTTCAGGTTGATGGAAGCTGAAGACACGGTGGGAACGGAAGTCCGGGTCTCTGAGGTCGCGAAACATCGTCTCAATGCCAGTGCTTTCGTAGGCGAAAGGAGGAGGTTCCTCCACATGGGGTAGGCTTTTGGGGATGCTGGCTAGATAACCTCCAGACTGTTCGGCTACACCGCTCAAAGTATCACCAAAAGGCTTAGCCTCGATGACACCGACAGGCTTTCCATCAACGAAAAGTACGTAGTCGGCTGGTCCAGTTTTCAGTGAAAGGTCTCGCACAGCCACCCCCAACGAGGCACTTAGGTTCAGTTGCTCTCGTTCCTGAACAGTCCAGCCGGCAGCTTCCAGTAGCTGGTCGATTTTCCGCCTTGCCTTTTCCTCAGGTTTCATACAAACACCACCCTAAGCCGCCTGTCTTCGGGGTTTAGATAATACCTATCTTATTGTAGTATATCGAAAGATAAGTTGGAAGTACCTTTATTGTGTTGTAGGTTCAACGAGCTGCCCTCAAAACAGAAGTTAAAACAGTGGTGGCTTCCTATCTCGGAGTTGCTTCCACTCTTCTTCAACTTGTTTATAGGTAACAAATCTGCAGTTGTTTTCTCGTAACAGGGAGAAGGAAGGCCTTACCAGTTCATTATCGAACTTCTCACTGTTCGATTCATCGGAAACTATGATGAATTGGACTTTACCAGCAGGATAGCTTTCCGCTATATCATTGAGACGCAGCAAGCCCGAATAGATGATAGGAGTATGTTCAACTTCAAATGCATGAGTCAGTATGTTGCGTTTGCCGTCAAAGAACAATACGTCTATTCTTTTAGCTATCCCTAGAATATCATCGGTATGGAATTTAGGTATATCATCCAGGACCTCGGTCAGTCTTCTCTTTATTTCGCCCTTATCATTTATCGCTACATGTACCCTAAATCCATTTCTAATTCCCCACTCCGCAATCTGGTGCTGTAGACGTAAATGCTTCCTATATCCTGCCAGTTCAGTCCTATCCTCTTCCGTCACATCCTTATATTCCGCAGCAGCGGTCAGTGCCTCCTTAATCATGTTGTAGTCCTCATCAGTTAGCGGCTTGAGCGCGTTGTATATGCCGCGTAGCTTTAGTCCCCACCGCCTCGGATCAGGAAGGTCCTTAAACAAACTGAGGGACCCAAGGAGTGGTTTGATGTCATAAGGCTCATCGAGCTCTAGGACTGGTTTGATTTCGAACTGGAAAGGGGCTTCGGGCCACTTGCTCTCTTTCCCATAACGAGCCCGGACAATCTCATACAGTCCTTTAATGACTGAGTCGCCGCGACAGTAATAGACAGCTGCATCTCCCGATTTTACCTCAAGTACCTTCGCGTCCGCCGGCACGGGATCCCCACGGCCGTCTAGAGTGGGCGACCCATCCAGATTCCTTTTCCCGACAAAACCAATCATCTTTGGGTTTTCGCTGAAGGATTCTAAATCGTGTACAACAAGCCATTTATTCATATCTTCCTCCTGCACGAACGATTCTGTATTGAACTTTAGCTTCTTTTGCCCTTTTTTACAAGTGTACATACAAGCCCAAGAGCAGTTGAACTTTACGGCAAGGAATTCAGGCAGATGCTCCCGGGCAACAACTTTGCAGAGTGTCTAGTCGTACCGGTGTCGCAAGATTTGTGCTTCGCTCAGGCCGCTTTGACCTGGTATCTGGCTTTGCCCTCTTCGTGGAGACAAGTCGGGTTCATTGGGTTCATAGAGTTCGTTGAGTTTATAGAGTTCATAGAGCTCATAGAGACTGGAGACTGGAGATTAGAGACTAGGGAACAAGATCAAATGACAAAGCTCAAATGACACCTGGACAAAAGTCAAAAATCAAAGGTTAAAAATCAAAATGACAGGTCAAAAAGGCAAAATCGGACAAACCCAAATGTCAAGATCATTTAGATACTAGATACTAGAAAGTCGGGTTTGGCCGAGGAGATTGCCACGTCGGCTGCGGCTCCTCGCAATGACAAGCGGGAAAGGGGCTCGCATTGACACGGGAGGTTGCTGCTGCTGTTAAAAATGCCGGCAAAACAGAGTATAATAGCTCAAGCCAGGGCTACAAAGTGTTGATAGAATTAGATAGGAGGGGAAATGCGAGAGGTTATTTTATATCCCGGTGAGGATAGCTATTGGGTAGTGGAATGCCCGAGCTTACCTGGTTGCATCAGCCAGGGGAAGACAAAAAGGGAAGCAATTAAGAATATCAAGGAAGCAATCAGTTGCTACACCCACGCCCTTGAGGAAGATAACCTTCCTGTTCCCAAGGAGAAGTTCGAGGTATCAGTGGTAGTAGTATGAGTAAGCTTCCTGTCCTATCAGGCGAAAAGTGTATCAAAGCTCTGGCAAAGGCAGGATTCTATTCTAAAAGGCAGGAAGGTAGCCACGTTACACTCAGACGAGAAGAACCATTTTGCCAATTGGTTGTCCCTCTTCATAAGGAATTGGATAGAGGAACACTGCGAGCTATTATTCGTCAGGCAGGATTGTCAATAAGCGAATTTACCAAACTGTTATCACAGTAATGTTTAACGTGCAATCCCCTCTCAAGGATTAGTTACCTCATTTCTGCTCTAACTCCTTGATAAGCTCGTCAACCGAGTCATAGGAACCACGCTAATGCGATGGCCAGAAGAACCAGAGCAGCTCCGAGGAAACCAAAGCTCACGCGGCGTGTGACTTTTTGATGTGGGCCACCGCCAACAAAGCTTGCGCCAAATAGAATAAGGGTTAGGCCAAGCAGGATCGAAGATGCAGCCCAGATTCCGAAATGTGCTCGTACATCCAGAGCACCAGCAAAGAGAAAGACAAAGCCCAGTCCGATACTGACCCCGCTGTAAGTTTTGGACACAGAGCGGAATTTAGCACCCCGAAAACCGGGCGTCAATCAGAAAAGAACGGAATCGGGCATACAGCAAAATCGAACAAGATCCCCACCGGTGACCAGGGACCTGTTGTCTCACTTCCGGTCCAGGTCCTTGATAAGGTCGTCAACCGAGCCAAAGCTCTTAACGCGCCCGGCCTTGATATCTTCGTCGGCTTCCCGCTCACTCTCCTGCCACCGCTTAGTCCAGAAGTAAGCCTGGCTTTTGTCCACAAGTTTCTTCGGCATTGCTACCTTCCGGGTTTTAACTCTCCAAGCCACCTGATTCGCGGCTGCCGCTCCTTGACCGAATTGAAAAACCGTTCATCAGCCGTCCAAAGCTCGCATCCTAGAATGTCAGCGAGAGCTAGATAGTGGGTATCATAGACAGCCGGCCTCTGTAGCTCCTGGGCCAGCTCCATGGCCCGAAAGTGAATCTGCGGGCTTTCCCTGATCTCGATGCCCATATCGAGAAGTCCAGCCAGCAACTGCCTGGCTTGAGATAAGGAAATGTGGCCCAGCATCGCCCTGCGGTGCAGCACATTGGTTGCTTCGACCAGCAGTAGACATGGCGCCGAGGGCCTTGTTCCGGTAGCAGCCCATTCCTCTGCCAACGCCAGAGCCTGCTCCGCATAGGGCTCCTTCAACACCCACTTTATCGCCAGGCTGGCATCTACTACTACATAGCCGTTCACAACTCGCTCGCCCTTTCCTCCCGGGCTTGGCGAATCAACTCTGTCGAGTCATCGGTGAGCCTGCGCTTCCCGAAAACTGCCTGCTGAAGTGCCTTTGCCTTATCTATAGCGTCGTGGTCGAAGCTGCCGGAAGCGAGCACTCCGACCCCTTCTCTCAGAAGTTGCTGCTCGATGGCCGAGAGAGAATACTGACGCATGGTAACTCCCTTTCGAGCCGCAGCGATTTTGAGACGCGTACGCAACTCGGGAGTCATATCAAGTGTGAAACGGCTCTTGTTATTGTTGTTTTTCACCTTACTCACCTCACTCGATTGTCAATTATACTGCAATATGTCTAATACTGCAATATACCGGCAGCGGGTAGTGGGTCAATTTGACTTATTGGGAGGATATGGCTATCATGTGTTTTCTTTAGACATATTCATTACTTATTGACTATTGACAGCGTGTAAATAGTAAATGATATAATTTACTTATAAGTAAGCAGGTAGGTATGTAGATGGAAAATATTGACCTAAGGGAAATTCTAAAGTCATATTCCAACAAATGGGTTGCTCTATCTAGTGATAGTAGCAAAGTAGTGGGTGTGGGTGATAAAGTTGCCGATGCGATAAAAGAAGCACATCTTCATAATGAGAAGGAACCTATTTTAACTAAGGTTCCAGAACATTATGGCACTTTTGTATTGTGAGTATTCACTTTCAGTTTGGTTATCGCAAATTCCCTAGTGACCCAAGCGAAGCTTTCCCCCTACGCCACAGTGCTAATAGACCAGTAATTCCCATTACACTGATAAATGGTAGCAATAGTATCAAATATCTTGCCTTGATGGATTCTGGGGCTGACCTTTGCGTATTTCATGCGGAAATCGGAGAACAAATTGGCATTGATATTGAATCAGGGAAGAAACAGGAGCTATATGGCATCGCAGGCGAGAAAATGCTAGCGTTCTTTCATCATATAGAGACCGAAATTGGGGGATATAAATTACCTTGCTATGCGGGATTTTGTAAGGAATTAGCGAAAATGCCATATGGGATATTAGGACAGCAAGGTTTTTTTGATATCTTCAATGTAACTTTTGATTACAACAAAGATAGGGTTGAATTAAAATTGAAGTGATATGGTTCTTTCATTTTATAGCCTTTTTAATTTTACAATCTCTGCAATAGTCCAAATGTGATTAGTTAATCCTACTGCCATTGCCTGCCTTTTGACGTAGCACCGGGAAAAAGGAAGTTTGTGTCTAGCTCAGGAGGTCTTGACCTGGTATTTGGCTTTGCCTTCTTCGTGGAGACAAGTCGGGTTCATTGGGTTCATAGAGTTCGTTGAGTTTATAGAGTTCATAGAGCTCATAGAGACTGGAGACTGGAGATTAGAGACTAGGGAACAAGATCAAATGACAAAGCTCA